>Ga0182004_10002280_pt1 | contig 14804 bp, 14 predicted proteins | sample Sormic07211540_1_FD_120479 | JGI IMG/M metagenome (GOLD analysis project Ga0182004, IMG submission 120479) | Endophyte microbial communities from Sorghum bicolor roots, Mead, Nebraska, USA - 072115-40_1 MetaG | ecosystem: Host-associated > Plants > Roots > Unclassified | place: USA: Nebraska...
GGCCCTACCAGTACCATCTGTTGCAACTTGTCCTTGTCATCATATATGCACGCACATGTGGCTGTGGATCCATCACGTTCACGTCCATATAATTCTGAAAAGCGCCCACGGCCCACGCCCACGCAGCTTTGCCAAATGCAATGCTTGAATCGTGTTGTAAGTGTTGTACTCATAACTCCAATCGAAACAGCCCATGTTTATACTTGTCCATCAGTCTAATACATGTAGTTGCCGCTTCTTTCCACTCGTACATGACGAAAATGTGGACTCATAGTTAGGAGGTGGGCCGGGGGTAGGGGATATAATAACGAGTATATATAATAATAGTAGACGAAATCGGGATATTATTATTAATATAGACGAAACGTACACATGGTTGGTGGCACTACTGTCACGTACACAACTGGGGCAGGCGAGTTTTTAATTTCCAAAGCTCGTTTATTTGATTCCAATTCTCTGGACCCATCCAACAGTATTATTATTCTTATATACAGTACTTGCATCGTCACAGCCGCAAGGGATCACGGGTTGCTAGCGGTCCGCGACACGTACGACACGGCAATCTCGCACTCCTGCCACATGGCATCTCACCAAATCCGCCATAAAATTATCTCCAAGGACCTTGTTTAGTTCATCCTAAAAACTAAAAAAAATTTAAAATTTTCCGTCACATCAAATCTTATGTCACATGCATAAAACATTAAATATAGACGAAAACAAAAACTAATTACACAGTTTAGCTGTAAATTACGAGACGAATCTTTTGATCCTAGTTAGTCCATGATTGAATAATATTTGTCACAAACAAACGAAAGTACTGTAGTATCGAAAACTTTTCATTTTTCGAAACTAAACAACGCCGAAGTAACAAACCCACCACCACCATAAAATAGCCCCCAACCTTGCGTCCGTGCATGCTCACAAACCAGGCTGCCGGACATGGGTTTGCATGCGCAGGATTCGTCGCATGGGCGGCGCGCGCGACGGGCGGTCCCGGCCGCACCGCAGCCGCAGCCCGCAGGGCGGCGCAGGCTGTAGGACCTAGCGCCATGCATGGCTGGCCACAGGCGCCGCGGCACGGCACGCTCTCAACTGGACGCGTGCTGCTGCTGCTCGTACACGTGAGTTGGCTCGGCCGGACGCCAGGCGCACGGCGCAGCCGTCGCGACGTGCATCGTGGACCAGCGCACCAGCTGCATGCGTGACGTCGTAATGTTTCTCTCCAGATTCGTTCCACCCATGGTTTCATCAATTTGGCTCTTTCGATCCTACCTGTCCTGGTCCTTGGCGAGCTCCGTTGGTCCCGGCGATCGACTACTCTGATGTGTGGATACCACGGCCACTACGACTCGTTTGTCTCGTCTCATGCAGGGGCGGAGCCAGGGAATTATTTTTTTAAAAAAAAATATTAGGAAGATCAACGGTATTAATTTTTTCAAAATTTATTTGAATTTTCAAATTCGCCCTGCTCGCCCCCTATCTCTGCCCATGATCAAATGTAGTCCCAATATATATAGCGTACATGTTTTCTTGTTTGAAGTTTCTGATTCCAATATACAGGATGGCCTTGTTTAGTTCTCAAAAAAATTTGCAAATTTTTTCAAATTCTCCGTCACATTAAATCTTTAGACATATGCATGGAATATTAAATATAGACGAAAATAAAAACTAATTGCACAGTTTGGTCGAAATTGACAAGACGAATCTTTTGAGTCTAGTAAGTCTATTATTAGACAATATTTGTCAAATACAAACGAAAGTGCTACAGTGTCGATTTTCTAAATTTTTTTTGAACTAAACAAGCCCGTAGTTGTTTTTTAGGTGAGGTGACACAAACAACATTCTCTAACCACATTGTCGCCAGTCTCCTCCTCTCCTCTCATCTTCTTCCTCTCTGTCGTTGCCCAAGCTCACCAACGGGTGCATATGTAGCAAGGCAGGACCCTAAACCCTCTCCTCCTCTAGTGTTGTTTCTTCTCGCTCGTCCTTGGCCACCGGTTGCCATGGCGGGTAGTGGCATGGTTGCGCAATCAAGGAGCCAACCCATGTAAGGGATGGTCAGATCTATGCCCACCATCACGAATCTATGCACTTTTCGTCCTCCGCAATTCTTTGGTGCGGACATGGCCCGACACAAGATCGCAATGTTGGCGGCGTCACCGAAAGCTTGTGTAGGTGCAAAGGCAGCATCGCCGAAGCTCTCTTCCCTAGCCTAAACGCCCTCTCCCATCCTTCCTCTTCACGTCCACTCTTGGTGGCAACCATGGTGGGGCTAGGCCAGCGACGAAGCCAGCAGTGGGGCTAGAGGGGCTCTAGCCCCCCCTACCGATGCTGGCCCAGTGGAATTCCTAGTGCCCTCCTTCTAATTTTAGACACAAATTTATAAGGTAGGGTGGGCTGAGAACTTTATTTTTTAGATATATTTTGTGAACTTCATCATTAATGTATTTTTAAGAGGGATAATAGTAGAGCTAAGTTGATGTAGAACTTTTGTTCAGCCCTTCCTAAATTTTTTTCTGGCTTCATCCCTGGGCTAGGCGGATCAGGGATCAGCTGATCCACTATCCCATAGGTGGCTAGATGGGTCCGGCCTCCCCATGTACAAATCTAGCCAAAGGCGATCTATGGTGGCATAGTAAATGTTAGTTTAGGGAAGCATCTTAGTCATGCGTTGACTACGTGTTTGGTTGATGACATGAGTGGCCTCTAACACAAAATGGCAGCAGTACCGTGGCCTTGGTTGTGCGTCTGGGCAACATTGGCAGCAACAACTTGCCAGCGGAAAGGGGAGGCATAGTTTGGTGCTCGCATCGTAGTGTTGGGTAAGTTGCACTTGGGTGTGGCGTCATGTTTTGACATCCTCTTGGCATACCACACTTTTGACACATGTGTGGATGGCTCTAGGCTTAAGTTTTGGTTGGTGTGACCGAAGCTAATGATTGTGATGCTCATGGACGTCGCACTCTCTATCAAGGACCGCAAAAGTCTAGACCACATCAAACTCTATACGAAAAGTGTAATTTTCTGATACTCCTAAACTCTATATAAATTTAATCAAATTTAAAATAGTTTGACTTAGGATAAACCTAAAACATCACTTATTTTGAGATGGAGGAAGTATAAAAGAAAGAAGAGATCGCGTGACATATGGGCGTCACAATAATGTCGGGCAAAACCATCCAGTGAGCCACTTTAAGATAGTCAAGTGGGGTATTCTATTTGATTTGAAAAGTTAAGGATATGATGTCCAATATTTAAGCTCAAGAGTGTCTTTTAAATTTAGTGACAAATTAATAGGAGTAAATTAGACATTAGTATAAAAAACAATAAAACATGACATCAATTATAATGTCTACCCTGTCCTAAAATAGTTGTCGTTCTCGCTTTCCAAGAAATATTTTTGATTAAATAGCTTCTCAAGAAGATCTTTAAATCTAGTTTTTAACAAAATTATTTAGAAATACAAATATTATATGTATCTTTTTACAAATCGAATCAAATTTATGACATGGAAATTGAAAACGACAGTGTCACTTTCATCCTTTGTTATCATAAACTACACCTTCACTACGAGCCTACTGCTTTCGCGCCTCCACCTCCACCCACACCCCAAAAAAAGTTGTAGGACCAAGCACATATACCAAAGATAGATGAATGAAATCACAATAATATCCCTATAAAGTTCAATGCCAACCATCTCCTACTCCCTTCATAAAAAAAAGAACCATGTTTTTATTTTTAGACATCATGTTTGACCGTTCATTTTATTTAAAAATTAACCACAAATTATAAAATAAATAAAAAGTTATTAAAGTGTATTTAATGATAAAATAAGTCATAACAAAATAAATAATATTTAAATAAAAAAATGAATAAGATAGATTATCAAATAAGATGTCTACAAGTAAAAAATGATACTTTTTTTAGACGGAGGAAGTATGTCAGGAGTGTTATAAAAAGATGGAAACGCAGAGTATGAGTCTGTTTGGTTCGGTTTGACAACTTCACTAGTGAAACTGCTTTTTTAGAAAATAATTTTATGAGCAACTTTTCTAGATAAAGTTGAGCCGTTTAAAAAAAACATTTCGTAAAATAGCTTCACCAATTATTTTGTATATATATGAAAGAGACAAATATAATGATACAGTAACTTTTTTCAGTTTTATATAAACTTATGTATGTTCGAAAGAAAAAAGAAAACAATTTTACTCATAAAACTGTTTTAGAATTAAATATTTGGCGAAAAGAAATAGCTCTGCACCAAACAAATCTACCGGCCTTGTTTAGATAAAAAGTTTTTGGATTTTGACATTGTAGCACGTTCGTTTTTATTTGACAAACATTGTTTAATCATGAAATAACTAGGCTTAAAAGATTCATTCCACAATTTATAGACAAAAACTGTGTAATTAATTTTTATTTGTATCTATATTTAATGCTCATACATGTGCCGCAAGATTCGATATGATGGAGAATCTTGAAAAGTTTTTGGTTTTGGATGGCCAAGTTCTTTTTGTATGGTGCGGCATATTTTTTTCGTCATCACGAAAAAAAAGTGGAAGATGCCTTACGCTGGTTTTTCTGCAGATGGGTCTCACGATCTGACATGGTGCTTTTGTGTACTATACGCGTGTATTTATTTTAGAATAAAATTTAAACGTAGAATTATCGGTTTTTTGACAGGAAGTATATTATAAGAAAACTGAATTAGATTACGAACTGCTTAGAAAATAAGACCAAATAACACAAACCTGTATCCACCAAATTTGAAGAAATCCAGAAAATCCAGCTAAGCCAAGCCCACCGCTCCTCAACCTCCTCCTCTCCCATAAAACGCGGAAGAATCTCGAAGAGCCGCCTCGTCCCATCGCTCCTCTCCCTCTCTCTCCGCCCCGCCCCGCCTTCGCCCGCCCCAGAGTCCCAGACGCATCAAACCACTCTCCTCTTCCCCTCCCTCCCCCCCCTCTCGCAAGCCGCATACGCAAGGCCGCAAACGCGCCGCGCACCGGAAGGTCCCAGGGAGCGGCACGAGGAGGCCCCATTGCGGCATGGCTGCTGCTGCTGCGGCGGCCTCCGGCGTCGGGTTCCAGCTCATTGGCGCCGCCGCGGCCACGCTCCTAGCGGCGGTCCTTGTTGCGGCCGTTCTGGGGCGCCGCCGCCGCCGGGCCCGGCCCCAGGCGCCTCTGGTGGAAGCCAAACCCGCGCCGGAGGGAGGCTGCGCGGTCGGCGACGGCCGGACGGACGTCATCATCGTCGGCGCCGGAGTAGCTGGATCTGCGCTGGCATACACGCTGGGAAAGGTGGGTTTCCTTTGTCTCATCATACTTGTTGTTTCCTTCGTTGGCATGGTTCCACTAGGTGGCTAAAAGCTGGAGAGTTTTAGATTGAAAAATAAAATAAAATAAAATAAAATCGGCAGTGTCGTATTTTAATTGCGCACTGCCTGTTTGGCGATTGGCGTGAAGAACAAGGGCTGATATTCTATTGTGAACGGGAACGCGATGCTGAATTCTTGGTTTGGCGTGAACTACTAGCACGGATCGTAACTTTCTTTCATTCATGACGTACAGAACCAAGAACAACTTCGGTCCTGTTTTTGCATGCTTTTAGTTAGTCATATATTAGTTTATTACAAGACACCCGTTTTTTCTTTCTGACGAGATTAGCTGTCAGTTACCTTGCTGTACTAAGGTTCTGGCTACGGTTGTTAACAAGTCTCAAGAGATAGATTCAAAAACAGAAAATAGCTTTGATTTTGTTGCAACTAGAGGTTGGTGAATTTTGCATGTTTACCATGCCAGTGGAAAGTGAGGTTTCTGGCGGTGTCATTGTTTCTTGTGTGAACATGGAATTTGTGTGGCTTATGGCAGTTATAGGTGCTTGCAAATTCCGTTTTGGATGGAGAATTTTCCCTTCTCCAACTAAAGCATATTCTTGCAATACTTGAACACCCTGTAATGAAGTAGTCAATCTTGGCCACATCTGTTTGGATGGAGAATGAAAGAGAGAGGGGGGCGACGGGGGAAACAACAGCCAAGAGAAGATTATATGTTTAAGCCTCAAGCATCAGTTCTCTTGACCGCAGACACCAAAAGCAAATTCTGTCCAGTAAAGTGACTAGGCATGCTTAATGTTTTCCATAGTGCTATGTTGAAGGTGTAAATTTACCTTGAAGAAAATGTTGCTGGAGGACCTTACTATTTTTTCATGAACATACATGGGCCCCTGTTGATTCAACACTGTACTGATGTGCTCTTTCTCAACATTAATGAATTGCCAAACTAATTTAGGTCAAAGAAAAGAGAATTGTCCAATCAATTTTATGACCTACTTAACTTCACATAACTCCAAACTACTCTGAGAGTGATCTATCATCAAAACGAAAATGTGGACACGTCCTGTTACTTGAATTGACTACCTTCCATTGCTTGCAGATAATATAATATTCACATCGGAATTGACTACTTTCCATATGGATGAGACCATGTTAAACTACCTTTTATCTTGTATACCAGCTATCTATGGGGCAGTATACTAGTACTATCCAAGCTTTAATAGTAATCCAATTTGGCTTGATGGCAGCTGAATGATTTATTTTTTCCAATGCGTATTTGCAGTTATTGGAGTGAGAACCTAGTTTCATCTGGATGTGGATATAGTTCTCTCTGTTGTATTATATTGTTTCATCTCTCCTCTGTATTTATTTTAATCTACTTTGTTTGTTGGGAATGTAGGATGGCCGTCGGGTGCATGTCATCGAGAGGGATCTGACAGAACCTGACAGAATTGTGGGTGAACTGTTGCAACCTGGGGGTTACTTGAAATTAATTGAGTTGGGCCTCGAAGGTAAAGCCCATCTTTTGTTATCTTATTCTATTCCCGTGCCATTTCTAAAGTTATTATAACCATACCAGTTTTTGTTCTGTTCAGATTGTGTGGAAGAAATTGATGCCCAGCGTGTCCTTGGTTACGCATTATTCAAAGATGGGAGGAACACAAAGCTTGCTTATCCCTTGGAGAAGTTCCATTCTGATGTTGCTGGTAGGAGCTTTCACAATGGGAGGTTTATACAGAGGATGCGTCAAAAAGCTGCGTCTTTGCCCAAGTAATAACAATAATTATTATGGGTATTTTCTTACAATAATTATTATGGGTTTTTTCTTACTTTGCTATTTGCTATATATTGTTGCTTATTTGTTGTCCTGTAAACTTCTGTTTGACTGTTTCATTCTTTTGCTAAGGTTAACTTGGTAAGAATGGTATTGTATGTGACTTATCTTTAATTTGTTATAAAAGTTCTTGATTAGTGCTCTTTGTTTGGTGTGTTCTAGTTCTCATGTTATTCACCCCTTTTCTATTCTCAATTTGACATGTCTTAACTTTGCACGTATCGAATTATTTATGAAACTGCATCTGCATGTGACATGTGTTAATATTTGACATGTTGTTGTGTTCATCCAGTGTCCAATTAGAGCAAGGAACTGTTACATCACTTCTTGAAGAAAATGGTACTGTTAAAGGTGTTCAATACAAAACCAAGTCAGGTGAAGAACTAAAAGCTTATGCTCCCCTGACGATTGTATGTGATGGTTGCTTTTCAAATCTACGACGCGCCCTTTGCTCTCCAAAGGTACACCCTTTATTTATATTATAATTACACCATACTTATTGCTAAATTTTGTGCCTTGTGGATGTTAATGGAGATATGTGCTTAGGTTGATGTTCCATCATGTTTTGTTGGGCTGGTATTGGAGAATTGCCAACTTCCACATCCAAACCATGGCCATGTTATCTTGGCCAATCCTTCTCCAATCCTATTTTACCCAATTAGCAGCACAGAGGTGCGCTGTTTGGTTGATGTCCCTGGTCAGAAGGTGCCTTCCATAGCTAGCGGTGAAATGGCAAATTATCTCAAAACTGTTGTTGCACCCCAGGTAGTTCTTCCTTTTTAAAATATCAGTGATCTTTTTCTTATTGCAGTTCCTGCTGACTACTTTATGCAACATCATGGCATAATGGATGATTTTATTTTGTCAGATTCCTCCAGAAATCTACGACTCTTTCATAGCGGCCATTGATAAGGGAAGCATAAGAACAATGCCAAATAGGAGCATGCCAGCGGCTCCACATCCGACCCCTGGGGCACTTTTGATGGGGGATGCATTCAATATGAGACACCCTTTAACTGGTGGAGGAATGACTGTTGCATTATCCGACATTGTTGTCCTACGTAATCTTCTCAAGCCTCTCCACAATCTTCATGACGCATCTTCCCTGTGCAAGTACCTTGAATCGTTCTATACACTGCGGAAGGTCAGTCTTTGTATAACCATCAATTACTGGCTTACCTACAATGTGATCTGTTTCTTAAACAGTGTCATATTTTCAGCCGGTTGCTTCCACAATAAACACATTGGCCGGCGCTCTGTACAAGGTCTTCAGTGCCTCGCCTGATCAAGCTAGGAATGAGATGCGCCAAGCTTGTTTTGATTACTTGAGCCTTGGAGGCGTCTTCTCAAATGGGCCTATTGCTTTACTCTCCGGTCTTAATCCTCGGCCACTGAGTTTAGTTGCACACTTCTTTGCTGTTGCTATCTACGGTGTTGGCCGCTTGATGCTCCCTCTTCCTTCACCTAAGCGAATGTGGATTGGAGCCAGACTGATTTCTGTAAGTCCCTGAATCTTCTGTTTCTTCGTCATCTCCACACGGTTCTTTATTATGCCAGAGCGACCGGCAGTGGCAACCATAATTTTTAGCTTTATACAGAGGCACTTTAATATTAATGTTCAGGAAATGACTAAGAGATAACTAACTGCAGAACACTCTGTAACTGGCAGTGGTTTCATGCGTGTATAATTTGGACAACACTTTTAGATATGCTGCATATACCCTTTTTCTAGCTAGCTTGGTTTAACCTTCAAATATCTTGTTTTTTAGTATTCAATGCACATTCAGAAGACGTCCAAACCTAGTGCAAAAGAGTGTATAATTTGGCCAGCTCTTAGATATGCTGCATACTCCTATACCCTTTTTTACAGTAGCTACCATGCTGTCTCCTTCAAATAGTACCTTCTTTAGTATTTATAATGCACATTTAGAATACGTCCAACCATAGTGCAAAGTGTATCCACTAGCCGTCTCGTGGTCTCGGCCATATAGAGAGCTACTCTTTTTTATCTCATCTGACTGAAGATTTCTCACTGCAGGGTGCATGTGGCATCATCCTCCCTATCATTAAAGCTGAAGGCGTGAGACAGATGTTCTTCCCTGCTACTGTACCTGCATATTACCGGGCCGCACCTATGGGAGAATAAGCATGAACAGAGCACCGATTCCGTGCTGCTGATCCGACCATGATATATGATGGCAACTGATGTTTCACGGATGGCATTTTTCCTGTATTAGTTGGTTGGTTGTTCGTTGTGTTAGCTGGTTGTATGTCCCGTCATTGGAATGAGGAACCTGTATAGTGTGTGCCCTGGCTACTGGTAAGTTAGAAAATGTGTTGGGTTTGTTCTGTATGCATGCCGATTATTGCCAAGCTGTACATGACTCTGTTGAACTAGTAAAACGTCCCCTTCTTCCATGCTGATCAAACTTGGTTGCTCCCTGCTTGGGTACGGCATGATGCAGTTTTTTTTCCCCCCGAGTAGGCGTACTACGGCCGGCAGGACTGACGGCCGGCGAGTTCTTTGGTGCTTGCAAAGCGGAGGATTCTATTGGCAAAGATAGCGCGCGAGGGTATAACTAGGTACCAGGGCCTTTGAGCCGGGCCGATCGGCACCAGAGTATTCGGGCCGGGCCGATCCTGCAACTTTAAGGCCCATAGTGCTTTGTTGCTGTCGCGTATAGCAAGCGAACACGCATAATTTTTCCTTTTTTCTTTCTGACAGGAGAGAGCATCCTGTTGCGTTGATACATGTGGTGATATTTTTTTAAAAAAAAAAAATTGTGTGTGTGGCTGATTGTGTGACCCATCGGAGTCGCATCTCTCAATGAAGCCCATCCATTATGTGTGACCCGTCAGAGTTGCGTCTATAAACGAAGTTATTCACTTAGGTCTCATTAGGATGTAGTCGAATTTACATTAATTTATATGTGTTTGGAGTGAATATTAAACTAAATTTCACCCAAATCCACCCTAACACGCGTAGATTCAAGATGAATTCGATGACATTCAAACAAGACGCGGATCATAAGTTGCTCAAAAAAAGACTTAGACCCTATTTGGGAACATTGTACATTTTTGCACTTGCAAATGCATTCAGATGTATTTTCTTATGCACTTGGAGTTTTTTTTTTTTTTGGAAAAGGTGAAATGCAGCCACATAAATTGGCGCGTAGGGCGGCATCGGGCTGCGGTGGGGTGATGGCGGACGGTGCCTGACGCCGCCGCGGCAGCGTGTTGGGAGCCATCAGTGCGTGCTCCACGGGAGCTGTTGAATCAACACTCGGATCCGCTGGTTGCTGCCAAGGCGTACGAACGAGCAGAGCCATGGAGAAGACGAACCCGATAGTTATCGTATTTTTTTCTGCCCTCAAACAACAGTTTTTTCCCTCTGGTTTTGGCTCAATCCAACGGTATAATAAATAGGCTCTCGACTCTTACAAACAGCATTTTCTCAATACGATCTAAAAAAATTGGTGCTTGTAATTTATACCAGGTTTGGCTCTAAAACCGATCTTCCAAACATAGCCTCAGGTGGATCCTATAGAATATAGATATTAGCTATCTACTACTAATTAATTACCTCCTCTGGTCTAAACACGTGCAGATAATAAAATAGTTAATTGTTAGGCCAAACCTCTACATAACTACTTAGACCAAATTAGATAATAGCAGCTAATAGTTATCTTATTAGCATTTTTTATTAGCTGTGCATCTAAGCACTCTTCAGCTAATAGTTAGCCAACTAATAGTAGATATGATCTATTAGCTATAGCAAGCTACTCTTTTTATCTTTTTAAATTGTTACATTTAATTTATCCTAAGTCAAATATTGCAATCTTGACCAACCATTTTTAAAAATCCATATAGTTTGACAATATATAAACTATACACTATAATAGCATTTCTCGTAGTAAATCTAAAAATATAAACCTTATGACATGAAACTATAATTTTTTCAAAAAATCAATGGTCAAAGATACACATGTTTAACTCGGGACAAACTAAATGGCACATACCATGCGGCCTGTCTCCTCGTGTGATCGAGCTGCTGGAACCGGATGGAAGACCGTATAACCGAGTTCTTGCAGCGGATTACGGTAGGATCCACTAAGCATCTACACGCATCAAAGCACACGTTTCTTTTCTTGACTTGATTCGGATTGGCACGCCGACGTGGACTCGGAGGGGAAAAAAAAAGGCTCCTGCTGTCCTTGCTTCAACTTGGATTGGTTTGGTGCACGTTCTTTTCGCCACGTGAAAACGTGCAGATCGACCCGATCGCTCTGTGCTTGCGATGCTACTGCAAGACTGATCGTATCGTAGCATGTGACGTTACACGATACACTGAAATGGAGCTGTCGATACAGAGACGCCAAGGAAGATCAGTGCACAGTAAGTGAATTGGAGATCAAATCAATGACTGCTCAATGGCCTCACTGATTGCCAACAACACACGGTTTATTTATTTTTTTCAATAACTCCAACACTACATGTGTTGATCAATTAATTGCGTATAAATACAGTATATTCTACCGGGTGACAATACCGATGGCTGTTCGCAGCGTAGGATCGAACGAATGTTGTGGCGATGGCAATCCCCAAATGCTGTCACCAAGTAATCTACTCTACTGCTACTGTCCATCCCTTGTTGTCCTCGGCCAGGCCCATCTGAATGGATGTCAGAGTCGTGTACAGCTCCTGTGACACCGTGTCCGGGCCCGTTCTGAATTCGTACCTGAAACAAATGAACACCCAAGAAACAGACGAGAAAAATCAGTGTCTCTGTATATGTTTATTGGAAAGTGGGTTGCATATGATATGTTGCCATGTCGTCCCAATGACACAAAAGATAATATGCCCGGGCACGCGAAGAAAAGAACGAACGAGTAGAATTCTTACTTGTTGCCTCGGTACGTAACTGTGGACACCGGAGCAACCACCACCGCGGTCCCCGTGCAGAACACCTCGTCTGCACTCATCAGATCGTCAATGGAAACGAGGCGTTCTTCAACCTGCTCGGACAGGCCAGACAGTTCGTTAAATCGGTAGCTGAAGATCCCCTATTCTTCAGTACTATTTCAGCAGAGCGAAGTGAAACATAAGCAGCAACATAAAGTTGTTGATGGAAGGACACCATTAAGTTAGTCTGTGGTGACCTTGTATCCGCGGTCCCTGGCGAGCTCGATGACGCTCTTGCGCGTGATGCCCGGCAGGATGGTGCCCTGGGTGGCCGGCGTGGCGACGACGCCGCCCTTGACGACGAACACGTTGCACGACGACACCTCCTCCAGGTAGCGCTTGTGGACCGAGTCCAGGTACAGCACGTCCGTGAACCCCTTGCTCTTGGCGTCCGTCTGTGCCCTCAGCACCTGCACATCGTCACAATGCAGCCGACCAGTCAGTGCACCGGCGCCACAACGCGTCGTCAGGCAATAGCTAGTATGTACAGATGTGTCCGAACGGACGGACGGACGGACGCACCGGCGCGTAGTTGGCGATGGTCTTGACGCCGCCGGTCCCGCCGGGCATCGCGCGGTGGAACTCGTCATGCACCACCAGGTTGATGGGCGCCAGGCCCTCCTGAAAACAAGAGAACACAATCAAGGTCAAGAATCGGGCCTGTCATGTCGTTTCCGGCGGCCGGCCGGACTCTGTTCAACCGGCCGGTGTGGCAGTGGCAGTGTGGCACTGACCTTGAAGTAGTTTCCGACGGGTGCAGCGTAGACGAGGAAAGTGTACTCGGGGGCCGGAGCCAGCCCAAGGATCGGGCCGCTGCCCATGAGCAGAGGTCGGAGGTACAGGGCTCCCTTCCCCTGCGGCGGCACCCAGCGCCGGTTGGCGAGGACGGTCTGCTTGACGGCGTGGACGAACTGCTCCACCGACGGTGCCGGCATGCACATGCGCTCGGCGCCGTGCTGCATCCGCCGCGCGTTCTCCTCCGGACGGAACAGCGTGTACCCAGACCGGTCCGGCCGCCGGTACGCCTTCATCCCCTCGAACAGCCCCTGCAGGAGGCGGGCGGCACTCGTTGGTTGCAGTTGCAGTTGCAGTTGCAGGCAGGCATGCGATGGAATTTGTTACTCCTACTTAAGATATTTAATTAACGTCGGTGTCTAGTAGCCTAATAGGGAGCAGGGATGCATCGCCGTCGTCGTCAATCCAGTAGTTTATACTAAAGTGGAGAGAAATCGATCGTGTGCTCCACATGACATGCATGTCCTGGACGAATTGAACCGAACCTGGGCGTAGTTGAGAACGCCGGAGGAGGGGCTGAGCTCGATGTTGCCGTATCGGCAGAGCTCGCCGCGGGGGAAGTCGCCGCGGTCCTCCGGCGAGCACCGCGTCACGTACATGTAGTCGGTCGGGGTGAGGCCGAAGCCGAGCTTGTCCCAGTCGATCTCGCCGCTCTCCTCGTCGGACCTGCGCGCACGTACGTTCAGCCGTTCACACACATGCATGTTGCGGCCCGGCCCGCAGATGGCGAAAGCGAAACAATGGAGGATGGTGGGATCGGCGATCTGCGCGCGGGCCGGGCGCGTGGCTATCAGACAGATCACTCACCTGTCGACATGGTCCAGCTGCGGCAGCGACGACTGCCACCGGCGTGGGAGAAGCGAGCCGCCGCCGCCTCCTCCTCCTCCTCCTCCGGCCTGCAAATCGTGAGCAGCGAAAGGGGCGAGGTTACTCCGAGCTCTGAGTATGGATCTCATCGCGGCAGGGAGAGCCATGGTGGACGACGCGGCCATGGCCGAGAAAAAGAAACGGTCGGTTACGGAAACAGTACGTTCTGCCTCCACGCGCGCGCGCGAGATTTATGCATGGATTTGAGCGGTGCACAGTTACAGACACGACGAGAATCGCGCACGCACCGTAGCCAACGCCAAGGCCCTGCCCAGGACACTCGAGAGGCCGCCATGGCCGCCGCTGCTGCTGCGAGCCCAGGGAAGAAGAGCGCCCTTGGCAGAGGTCCACGCAGCCATGCACACGGTCCGCCCCTAGACCCGGCCGGCTGCGATGTCAGCGAAGCTCTTGTCTTGTGGGATGGAGGAGTTGGTTGCAAACCTAGCTAGCTTCGTTCACGGGCTACCAATGGCTGCTCTCGCTCGTTGGGAGTTAGGTGGAAGGAAGGGAGGAGGCAAATTAAACGAGCACACAGTTCGATCGTCGAAGCACCACCCGTCTGTGTCTCTATACGGAGTGGGCTGTACTTATGCAAGCGAAGCGTGATGGATGGCCTGGCAGCGTCGCGGCGAACGCTCGTTTTTTGTTTTTCCGGCGCTAGCTGTGTATTCCACTGCTGGTACCCCATAGTCTGTGGTCATGCAGAAAGTGATGGAACTTGTAGCGTTTGCAGCGTTTGGCAGGGAGCGTGCAAATTGCAGCAGCGTTCGATTGCGTCAGGGGGGTCGTGTATAACGAAGATAAGAGAGGACTAGCGAGTAGCACCAACGTACCCTTTCCCGGAGAGTGGAGAAGGACAAGTTAATCGGAGACTTGCCAGATTGGAAGGGGGGGGGGGGGGGGGGGGGGGGCCTCGCCCCTCCTCGTCCCCCTCCGTGGGGGGGTCTCTCCCACCTGGCCCCGCTCAGGCGCACCGAGGGACGGCTCGCTCAGGCAGTCCGCGCCCTCACC
>Ga0182004_10002281_pt1 | contig 14804 bp, 8 predicted proteins | sample Sormic07211540_1_FD_120479 | JGI IMG/M metagenome (GOLD analysis project Ga0182004, IMG submission 120479) | Endophyte microbial communities from Sorghum bicolor roots, Mead, Nebraska, USA - 072115-40_1 MetaG | ecosystem: Host-associated > Plants > Roots > Unclassified | place: USA: Nebraska...
ATTTCCTGCACGGAACGAAATTTTCCGGCCTCCGATCGTGCTAAAGGACAGGTCGGAGACGACGGGTGTCCTCCCGGTGTCCTGTACAACACGGAGGGCCTGCGTGGCCGCACGGCGGCCACTCGCGCCACAGACAGTAGGGCGCGCGCACGCGCTCGGTGTTCATTGGCGCGCCGCGGTCCCCTCTCCGCCTCCTCCGACTCGGTCCCTTCTCGAGCCGATCCCTCCCGCCGTCCGCCCGTCCCGTCGCATCCGCGCGTCTGAACCCAACCAGGACGTTCCGCGCTGCCATTCGATTCGGCGATCCACCCGGGGCCGGGGCAGAGTTGAACGCGCGGCGGGCGAGAGAGTGTGGACGGCGCGCCGCACGCGCGCGGGGTCTTGCTCGTGTCGTCTCACCCGTCGATGGGATCGCGCCACCCAACCCAACCGGTCCCCGTGAGCGACCATCGCTCTCAGAGCAAAGGAAAGGACACTCAGGCCAGGCGGGTCGCAGCGCGCCCAGCCCCTGCCCCCGCTCACGGTATATAAGCGCCACGATCTAGCTCAGTTCCGCAGCTCAGCCAGCGTCCGCTACCAGTTACGCTGCACCTGCACGCACGTGTCTGTTGTCTCGCCACCGAGGTAAGAGCTCTGCTGCGCACTGCGGTGGCCGGTGGGTGCAATGGACCCGTATAAGTACCTCAAGATCCGGTTCAACCCGGACGGCTCGCTCTGCCGCTACGGGGAGGCGCCGCTCCTCCCGGCAGCGCCGGCCGGGGAGCCCGTGACGGTCGAGGACGACCAGGGGGCGCGCCGCATTGCGGTCCACTCCAACGACGTCCCGCTCAACGACGCCACCGGCACGGGCCTCCGCCTCTTCGTGCCGTCCGTGTCCGGCGGCCACCACGACCGGCTGCCGCTGATCGTCTACTTCCACGGCGGCGGGTACGTCCTCTTCCGCGCGGCCTCCGAGCCGTTCCACAACACCTGCACGGCGCTCGCCGCCGCGGGCCCCGCGGTCGTCGCGTCCGTGGACTACCGCCTGGCCCCCGAGCACCGCCTCCCCGCGGCGTTCGAGGACGCCGCCGACGCCGTCCTGTGGGCGCGCCCGCACGCCGCCGCCGGGAGGCCCGTGTTCGTGATGGGAAGCCACAACGGGGCCAGCATCGCGTTCCGCGCCGCGCTGGCGGCGGCGGACGCCGGCGTGGAGCTGCGCGGGGTGATCCTGAACCAGCCGCACCTCGGCGGCGCCGAGAGGTCGCCCGCGGAGGCGGCGTCCGTGGACGACCGCGTGCTGCCGCTGGCCGCGAACCACCTGCTCTGGGAGCTCGCGCTGCCCGTGGGCGCGGACCGGGACCACGAGTACTGCAACCCGGAGGCCATGCTCGCCCGTGTGGGCGCCGCGCGGCTGCGGAGGCTCCCGCCCTGCCTGGTGCTCGGCCGGCGCAAGGACCCGCCGAGGGACCGGACAAGGACGCTCGTCAACGCTCTGCGCAAGGCCGGGGTGGCCGTGGAGGCGAGGCTCGACGGCGCTGGGTACCACGCGATGGAGCTGTTCAAGGCCAACTGCGCCGCGGAGTTCACCGCGCAGGTGGCCGACTTCGTTCGCCGCCACTCCTCTGCCGACACCGGCGCCAGCGCCAGCGCCGGCGACGTGGTTGGTATGAGCAAGCTGTGACGCATGGTCAAACCGATCGGGCCGCAGTGGAGGTTGCTGTACGGCAACTTTGGTGCAAGTTGAACCGATTTTTAAGGGCCACTTCTCAATCATATTATATCATATCATCATCGTCATGCTACAATGCTGAGCGGTGACTGGCGAGCTCGCCAGCGTCCAACTGATAGGTAGACCCGGCACACGAGGATACTAGTGCCGAGCTCGTTCAATTCCGGATAGCTACACAAGTTGGCCGCCCTTTTTTCATTTTTGTGTCGTTTTTATTTACCCGCGCGGATCGATTTCGGCGTGAATTCTGCGTGGTTGCCTGGTTGGTGGGCACCGGAAGGACACCAAGATGAAGAGGTTATGCTGTTGTAGTATTTGTATAGCTGATAGAGATTGCTTTCAACTTCTGAATAATTGAAAGCACTTTATATAATGCATGTGTGCTGGAGAACTTGGCATGCTTCATACCTTTGAAGTTTTCACAGTCAACTTTGTTGATTCTCTGAAATGAACCAAGAGGTTGAGGGCTGGAAAAAGTAGCTTCACTTGATTATGTAAAGTGATTCTCTATTGTGATTTTAAAAGTTTATGCTAACGAGTCGAAGAGAATCATTTTCAGCAACAAAATCAGCTTCCATAGAGAATTCGAATCAGATAGGTCTCTACCAAACAAACTCTAAATACAGAGGTTGGCTTCCTTCTCATACAGTTGGATTGGTTTTAAAGTTGCAAAATAAGCGATGTAGGTCCTACAGTGTGCATACCAGTTGAGTCGATTGATGATTCCACAACTTGCGCTCACCATGAATTCAGGGATGGAGCACCGAGACCTCTCTGTCATTAGCCATAGCCTAATTAAGTTTATGTACTTGTAGGTCCAAAACCATTGATGAAGTTTCGTCAAAAAATATAGTAATTAGGAAGACATCAGATCGGTGAATGACGCATCAACCATAATCATAATCACCGGATTAGGTCGCAGCAGCGCATTTATTAGGTCGTTGACAGTAACATCACCACGCCACCAATGAAAGTCTCTAAGGCCTTGTTTAGTTCGCAAAATTTTTCAAGATTTCCTGTCACATCGAATCTCGCGGCACATACATGAAGCATTAAATATAAATAAAAAGATAACTAATTACACAGTTTACTTGTAATTTGCGAGACGAAATTTTTAAACCTAGTTAGTCTATAATTGAATAATAATTACCAAATAAAGCCAAAAATACTACAGTAGCAAAACCTAAATTTTTTGCGAACTAAACAAGGTCTAAACAAAGGAACAAATGCTGCACCTGCACCTGCAGAGCGCGCGCATTGTTAATTTGGCTCCCTGGGTTGGGGGTCCTCTCTTAGAGCAAACTCAATAATAAAGTCAAGTGCTTGACTATAAGCTAAGTGATTAGAGCTAAGTTATACAATAAGTTGTTTTATACTTGTCTTTAAAACATCTTCTCTTTCCTATTCATTCTCACAACACTTGCTATTTGAGCCCACCATTACCTATGCATCCGTACCTAGCTTGGTGTTTGCATAGAGCCAAGCTATCATCTTTTTCTCTCTTCTCTCCTCCACATCAGCATTAGCTTGGCTATAAATTTATTATTGTACCTGCTCTTAGGCCAGTCTCAATGCATAGTTTCATGACACTGTTACCAAGACTATAAACTAGGTAACTGTGCCATATGAGTTTCATGGGGATGAAACTCCTCTCTCATCTGATGAAACTCCTTCATTTAATGACCCTGCCAAGTCAACAATTTTGTTTATGTGGCACCCTATTTAATGTGCATGACACTCTCATGAAACATGCATTCATAGTTTCATAGCACAGTTACCAAGACTATAAACTAGGTAACGGAGCCACAAGAGTTTCATGGGGATGAAACTCCTCTCTCATCTGATGAAACTCATTCATTTAATGACCTTGCCAAGTCAGCAATTTTGCTTATATGACACCTATTTAATGTGCATGACGCTCCCATAAAATATACATTAAGACTGGCCTTTCCCTCTAGATCTTTATTACAGCTAAAAGCGGATCGGCGGGCAGCGGACGTGAGAGGGCGAGATGGGCTTGCTCGACTGCTCGAGCAGGTAGCCAGGTATTGATGTTCACGGGAAGACACGAGATCCCCAGCGCAGCATGGTGCTGGTCTGCTGGAGCACGCGCCATAATTCCGTGCCGGCGGCGTGGATCACGCTCCGCGGTCTCGCTAGGGTGTCCTGTCCTCTGCTGCCGCGCGCGGCGTGGCTGCTCATGATTGGTTGGAGCGATGCACGTACTACGCTCAATTGTCCACCATATTTGAGTCCTCCTCGATTGCCATGCAGCCATGCGCCTTGACTGCACGCAAACACGACCACAATGCAGACCTTGTTTAGTTCACACCAAAATCTAAATTTTTTTAAGATTCTCTGTCACATTGAATCCTACGGCATATGCATAAAACATTAAATATAGACGAAAATAAAAACTAATCACATAGTTTGACTGTAAATCGCGAGACGAATCTTTTGACCCTAGTTAGTCTATGATTAAACAATATTTACCACAAACAAACGAAAATACTACAGTAACGAAATCTAAACTTTTTTCACATCTAAACAAGGCCGCAGTGACGAATCTGGAAAGTTACTGTCACTTTTATGTCACCATTTCATTTTTAAGCTCCCAGTATGCCACTATATATCATCTATGTATTTTAGCTAAAACAACAGCTCATGAGTATAAAATGTCTATTTTACCTATGTTGTTCCATCCTACTCTTTATATCTTTTAAGATTCTCCCTTTCTTCTCGTGTCGTCCTGCATCTCGTGCTTGCTCGTGACTAGGAGGGGGCGGCGGCAATTACCAATGAGTAGGAAGGAACAACTAGGAGGGGCGCGGCCATAATCACCAATAAGGGCCCCTTCAGAATGAAGTTAAAACAAAGAAAAATGTAAGATTTTAGAATTGAAATACTGTAGCAGCGTTTGGTTCGTAGGAAGCTCCATATAGAAAAAATAGAGAAAAATGTTCCTACTTGGTTGATTCTATAGGGAAAACACATGAATATTTCCATCCCGTTCAACCTTATTTTTTCTCTCCCACGCGTAGGATCGAGGCAAACAACTCTATCATCCTTGCAGTTGCAGGGGATCTTACATAGGACGGGTCAGGCTCCCAAATGATAGATTGATAGGTGGGGCCTAGGTTGCTTGATCCTTGTAGATGATTGCTTAATAACAGAAGTGAACTACCAGTCTACCACTAACATGTATCTAGAAACCATGTGTTTTTCTGTTGGCCATCCAAACAACTATACTCCCTCAGTCTCTAAGGTCATGTACAACTAAGAGAGTGAGGGTTGTCTGTAAGAGACCAAAGTCTGATATGTACACAATTAAAAAGACAGATCATACAAACTATAGATAGAGGTTGTCTATAATCAATTTAATATTTTGCATGCAGTCATGATCAGTTATAAATATCTATTTCTTTATCATTGTAATGCTGCTTCCACTTACACAAACTTAAGAAATACTCTCTCATCTTTCAGCAAAAAAAAAAACATTCTAGACTTTAAACTTTGTAAAAAAACGCACACACTGGCCAAGTGCAATGCCCTACAAAGTATCCATCCTTCCGTGAATAAAAAAAAAAGTGTTGTACATGTCAAGGCCTTCTCCTCCACTCGTTCTACCTCAGGTTGCAGCACAGAGTTTCTCGAACTCTCGATATAAGGTGCCGCACCAGTCAAAAAGAAAACGCACACCTTTGCCTCATGTGCGGACGCCATCTGAGCTCCTTCCGCATCAATCTACAGACTACAATCCTGACCCACGCCCGTTCGTGCGCGCCCAGCTCTGCTCAGCCGCGACCACGCCCCTCTGAGCACCCTGCGCTGCCGCCCCCCGGCCTCACACTAGAGCGAACTAAGGCGATGACACCGGTGGGGAACGTTTGGCGCGACTCAACTACCTCCAAACCTGGAAACAACGCATAGGATCTCGCTGATTTGTTACAAGAGAAAAACACTGCTAAATAATCGACAGATAAGTTCGAACGTAGAACCACGCCGTCGGGTTGAAGACGCCATCAATGTGTACAACGTTGCTGGAGAAGGAGTCTCGCCCTTGGACAATGGGATATTCTCGTCACCTCGTGAGACGACGCGAGCCCGGTTTGCTGGCATCGGCGGGGTGTTGTTTTTTTTTTGCGTAATTGACATTATAGAGGCGGGACCTATGGATGCCTTGTACTTGCTCTAAATAACTGTTTGTGCGTGTCACTAGTTGACTCGATTTGTAAAAAATACGTGCAATATTTATATCTCCAAATAAATTTATTAAAAATTATATTTAAAAATATTTTCAATAATATTAATTATATATACCATAAATATTAATATTTCTAATATATATTTAGTCAAAGTTATTTTTCTTGAAGCGAAAATGGCAGATATTTAAGGATAGAGGGAGTACTCACTAAATTTCTTTTTTTTCAATAGTATGTTTTACACATGTATTCTTATTATATTCCTATATTTTTCCTATTCCTTTACTCACTAAATTTCTTTTTTTTTCAAAAGTATGTTTTACACATGTATTCTTATTCTATTCCTATATTTTTCCTATTCCTTTATTATTGTTTGAGGGGATGTTTTTTTATTTTTTGTGAATCCTGTGTTCCTTAAGTCACCTTGGGCGTTCATTAATACCGAATCGATCGGTTTGGTTTCTGGGTACTCATACAAATTCGGTTCTTGATAAAACTGGTAGCGATTGATTTTTAAAAAAATTCAGTACCGAGCTAATTCGATATTGGTTCTTTCGGTTCGGTTCCGGTATGTACCGAAAGAACCGAATATATTAGAGCAGCATATAACATCAGGTTTAATAGCCAATTTTAAATAAAAAATATTTCAGTTTACCGAGGTACGGAACGAGAACTAGATAGAACTAAATTTTTGCGTGATGAACGAGCCGTGAATTGGTGAATGTGATTCGGTGATTTTTGGCTCTAGAGGCCTAGCCCATCAGCACACGGCCCGACGACACCTTCCGCGGGTTGCAAGTTGCCAAGGCCCACGCGCACGCATTGTGGGTGTCATTGCGACATTGCGTCCCCACCAGACAGGGCCACAACATGCGATGCGATGCCGGTGCAGGACGCGAAGTCGCGAACCGAAGGAGAAACCTGAAAGAGAGCACAGGTTTTTGCTCCCAGCTTTAAAGACGCCACGCCGCGTTCCACACGGCCCAATCGAAACCAAACTAACCAAACCCTACGTACCGAGCACACCATGGGCGGCGGCATAGGCAGGCCTCGCGCCACCACGGCGAGCCTCGCGCCCGCCGACCTGGTCCTGAAGGCGGCGTGCGAGCGTTGCGGTGCCGCGTCGGAGCTCTACCTGACGTCGTGCCGGCACACCACCCTCTGCTCCGACTGCGGCAAGACCTTGGCGCGCGCCCGCGGGCGCTGCACCGTGTGCAACGCCCCCGTTACCAGGCTCATCCGGGTACGGCCCCCGCGCCGTCTCTATAATGCAGATTTTCGTTGGCAATCGGGCGAGCAATGCGGACCCAGCTCATCTGGGTATCGTTTGTTTCCCCCGGGGATTTCCCGTTATTCACATGGCTCGCTGCGCAGGAGTTCGATGTCCGGGTGGATACCTCCGCGGAGAAGGAGAAGACCCACTCCATCGGCAGGTTCACCACCGGCTTGCCGCCCTTCTCCAAAGAGAGGAGCACAGAAAACAGGTGGACTCTTCGCAAGGATGTTCCCCAAGGACGGCAGCTTACTGGGAATATGCGGGTACTGGCTTTTGATCGTGGATGATCACCATTGTCATTCATTTGCTTTGGACAACCTGACAATTCTGTCACTCAATTGGTATCCTTAATCATACATAAAAACAGTATATAAAACAGTGTAACAATGGTGAACCTGTGTAAATTTCAACTAATTACAATCAATCTAAATAGCACTGTAATTACTACAAAGTAGTTATGCTGCATCAGGCATCTTGTACCAGTTGCAAATTAGCAGTATGCAGTTGACAAATATATTGCTATAATATATTGCTATAAGTTCTTTGTGCAATAGCAACTTAAGGACAATAAGCTGATGTTTCCCCTGTTAAACCATGTGCACACATTTGATAAAACAGGACAGACACTACAGCAAGAGACCGTGGATTTTGGAGGATGAGACGGGCGAACATCAGTATCAGGGCCAAACTGAGGATCCGCCTGCCACATACTATTCACTGACACTGAAAGGCAATGACATGATTGCTGTTCAAGTTGGTCCCTGGTACTGTTCTCTTTGCTTCCTCTGTTATTATTTGTCTTTAAACGAACTGTGATCATATATCCATCATCTGATCATACATACTTGTAAGATTCAAGCACCATTACTGTTCTCTTCGCTTCCTCTGTTATTATTTGTCTTTAAACGAACTGTGATCATATATCCATCATCTGAACGTACATACTTGTAAGATTCAAGCACCATTAGAGTAAGGTTTCATCAAGTCTTGACATTACTAATCCTGTGGCAGAAAGCTCCTAATATAATTTCTTTTGAGATGGGTGCTCTCTTAATTTTGTTAGAGCATTCTTACAGTCTCTCTTGTCCTATCAGGTATAACTTCAGTAAAATTGCACAGTACAAACAGCTGACCTTGGAAGAAGCTGAAGAGAAAATGAATAGAAGGAGAAGTAGTGCATCTGGGTATGAACGGTGGATGATGAAGGCAGCTACAAATGGAGCTGCTGCCTTTAGTTCAGGTGTGAACAGGCTTGATGATGTAAATAGAGGGGCAACAAATGGTGTTCACCCCAAGAAAGGAGATAGGAATGAGAATGGAAGTCAATCTGACAAAGTTGACGACGAAGAAGGGGGCGCTGCAAGGAAAAACAGGCTTGGGCTTACAATGAAGGGCATGGACGAGGATGACGAGGAAGGTGGAAAGGACATAGACTTTGATTTGGATGATGAAATTGAGAAAGGTATACATATCAAATAACCCCTTTTGTTAATACTGAGATTTTATGAATTTCTACTTGCATTTATACAGCAACATACTTTAGTGTCATTCCTCAGAACTACTCACAGTTTCACACCTGAATGAAGAATAAAAAGGCTGCATACCATATTTCCGTACCCATATTATCAGACTTCAATTTAGCATGCATCTTAGCTTGATTCTACAACCTTTGTTTATCAGGTGACGATTGGGAGCACGAAGAGACCTTCACTGATGATGATGAGGCTGTGGATGTTGATATAGAGGAAAGACCTGATTTAGCTGATCCTGAGGCTCCTCCTCCTGAAATTAAACAGGTAAACAACATGTGATGTGCCTGCTGCATTATAGTGCTATTAAGCTATCACTAGATCTGCACATGCTGTTGCCTTAACCAGGATCACCAATTCACCATTCATAAGATGCGATATCTGATTTCCATCATAATACTCACAGGATGACAACGAGAATGAACTAGGCGGCAGTGACAACTTGAGCAAGTCTGGTCAGGAGCTAAAAAAGCTGCTTCGCCGAGCTGCTGGGGAAAATGAGTCTGACGTTGACGACAAAAGCACAGATGTAATTATCACAATTCTTCTTAGAACTCGCATATTCTTTCATAGGAGGTGGGACACCTTAGCAAACCTAATAACTAATCTTTGTATCTGCTTTGTCCAACAGGAAGATGACCTACCATCGCCAGAACTTGCTCCGAAACAACTTGTACCCAAAAGTGAACCAGTGGATAGCAACCCTGCTAAACCAACACCATCAGTGCACACTCAGAGCGCCACACCTACATCCAAATCCACTCAAAAGAGGAAATCAGGGGGTGGTGATGCAAATACTTCTAATGGGGCCACCTCCAAAAAGATAAAGATAGAGCCTGTATGCAGTTTCTTCATTCTTCACACTACACATGTGAAATTTGAGTTGCAGTCTATAATCATAAGTTGCACCAGGTTCTTTGCTTTAAAATTGCCCTATTTCTTGGTACATAGGAAACCAGAACATTGGTTGTCAAGGATGAGAAGCTGTCTTCTTTGGAACCAATATCAAAATCATCTCTTTCAGAAAGAAGAGAATCCTCACCCATTACAGAGGAGGAAGTCAGGGCAGTACTTCTTGCAATTCAACCCACCACATGCCAAGATCTGGTGTCGAGGTTCAAGCCTCGTCTAATAACTCGAGAGGTTGGCTTCTTCAGCCTTTTGATTACATGTTTGTTCTCAATGCATTACCATACATTTAACTATTTAAGTTTTATTACAGTAATTTGTGACTACCATTCCATTCAACAATCCATTGCCTTTTATTCTCTTGTTACTGCAGGACAAGAAAACATTTACAGACATTGTGAGGAAAATATCTCACAAGGATTGCTTTGGCTATGTCGTTCTTCGGAAGGAACAAAAGTGAACAGACAAATTACTCTACCTGTATATGGTCACAGTGTTATGCTTTTATCCCAGTAGCCATCTGAAACCCGTAGATTGTTTCAGAATGCAACAGTGTAACAGATTCTTTTGTGGCACAGGGCGACAGCATGATCAGTTTTTTTTTGTTTGACCTATCCTTCAGAATTGACTGTATTGGCAACCAAGATGCTCAGCAAGAGGCCTCTGCCAGTTTTTTCCCCTTTTACTCTACTTCTTGCTCCCTCTTTTTTTTTTTGGCTAAATTAGGCCCTATTTGGATCTCCTAAAAAAATTATGAGAGTGAGCCGAGAATGAGATCAGAAAATGAGAATGGAATCTATGACTGAGAGATTCTTATAATCCAACTATCCACCTCCATCCTACTATTTGGAGATAATCGATGTGAAACACCACATGTAATGTGTTTAGAATTCAAGGACTAGAATCCGCATTCTTTCAGGAGATCAAACACCACATGTAATGTATTTAGAATTCAAGGACTAGAATCCACATTCTTTCAGGAGATCAAACACCACATGTAATGTATTTAGAATTCAAGGACTAGAACCCACATTCTTTCGAGAGATCAAACAGGCCCTTAGACCTTGTTTAGATCTATTTTTTTTAAATTTGAACATTATAGTTCTATAGCACTTTTGTTTATATTTGACAATTATTATCTAGTCATGAACTAATTATACTTAAAAAATTCGTTTTGAAAATTATAGATAAATTATGCAATTAGTTATTTTTTAATTTATATTTAATGTTTTATACATATACCGCAAGATTTGACGGAGAATTAAATTTTTGGATTTTTGCAATAAACTAAGCAAGGCCTGTACTCCATCGGGTAGCTGAGGTGTTATTGATATATGCATTTTATAATCACATAAAGTTTTCTGTGCTCGTTGGATCGATGACCGGCGAGTCCAGACCTCATAAAGGGGCTCATAATTGATAGTATTGCTGTTTAAGTGATGGTAATAAATGTAAAGTTTGGGATCAATGCGTGTGACTGCGTGTAAATTTTATTTTGACAGCTCAACGCGCCGTCTTCAAAGCATGACCGATGTTTTTAGCTTTTCACGTGGGAGTATTGTTTAGTTCGCAAAAATTTTGGTTTTTGACTATTATAACACTTTTGTTTTTATTTGATAAACATTGTCTAATCACGGAGTAACTAGACTTAAAAAATTCATCTCACAAATTACAGATAAACTGTGCAATTAGTTTTTATTTTTATCCATATTTAATGCCTTATGCATACGACTAAAGATTCGATGTGATGAAAAATCTTAAAAATTTTTACGAACTAAACAAGGCCTATATTACATTGACTAATGAACAATTTACGTGTGTTTGTGCGACAGTAATACCCTTGATGTAAGGATTATTTGTTAAAAATGAAATCAAACATCAGCAAAATTAAGAGAATACTGTAACAGGGTAATCTGCATAAACATTTTCCAATTCAAGTACCGTGTCATAATTAACAATGACCGACCAAACAGGAAAAACATTCACATCAGAAACCTGCTGCTTGCCTCAAGGTATTTTTCCTCTTCTGTTCATCATCTCAACTGTAATTGCCCTAAAAGCAGCACAAACTGGACTGCTAAATGTTCAGTCAATAATAACAAGTTCAACATTTCCTACCACCTGCTTTGTTTTCTTGCTTCAATACGCAACGACCACCAGTTGCCAACAGTTTACATAAAAGGGTCTGAGAACAAATCGCATATGCTAATCAACTTCAATTAGCCCAACGAAGCACAGACACAGAGGTCAATCAAAACAATTTTTGTCACGTACTCCTTGACATTTTCAGACCAGTTGTTTCTGTACGACCCATATGAGAAGTTGATGCTTGAAAATCATGACGACATCTGAGTATCTGACTTCGAGAAACACAGACCTTTACCAAGATTTAATCACTTATCATTGTGTCAAGTACCTCTAGTCTCAGTAAATAGGCAACCCTTATCTGATTTAACTTTTTTTTTTCCTTCACATGCACTGAACTGAAGTCTTCGAATGTGAATGGTTTGAGCTTCTATTTGTTTTCCATTTAATGAAGTAAACGCAAGCAAAGACTAAACAAATGCATATAAAAGCAAAGGATAGCAAAAACGGGGTGTCAAATTAGCAATCCAGTTAAAATCTACAGTCTTACATGCCTAGCTGAATAGCTGATGCAGTTACAAGTCTATGAATTCACTAAAAGAACATCTCTCATATAAATATAAGGCACAGAGCATTGGGTTGTAGTAGTACTGTGCACAAGCTTGGACTTTTCAGTAATTGCTTTAAAACAGGACCCAGAATCTTATGCCAGGTTCAGCCTTCAGAGTTCCCAGTTCAGGCAGCCAATCCCAATTAAAGGTTTATGCCTAAACTATTGCTTTGAGGCACTAAACCATGCCCGCACTAGCTATGTTGAAGAATCACGAAAGGCCTTTTTCAGATAAAGTAAAGTGCTCTACAGTCTACTTAATATTTATATTTCACAAGCTGTTTAAAGCAACTAGGTAGAATATACTGGCTGGAGAAAGTGAGTGTACCATCCTAGTGGAAAGATAAAAGTGACAGGGAACCCTGAACAACAAAAGCTTGAAAGTTGAAATGGTTGTTAAAACGGAGTGAAATCCACTGCACTAGGGCCTGGAAGGGCACTATTAGGATATGTATATATCTAGGAATCTCTCTAATTGAGCCTAAATGATCCTGGATCAATTAGGCTCAATTAGAGAGATTCCTAGATATATACATGTCCTAATAGGCACTACATCAAAAACACCCAAAGCATGTCCAAAAGGCAACATGCTTCTCTATGTCCCAGCAAAAAGAACAAGGGGAACTCCTAACCTCATGTGGTCACGCAAGTATCAAATCAACTATGATTTAATGAAACATGGCATTCCTGCTGTTAACCAATAAACACTTAAGCATGTTGGTTGAGGAGAACACAATTCTTACAACTCATTCATATTGATCTCCAATCGATATTTAACTAGATAGAAAGAAGTTTTCACACAAGGAATGACCAAACTAAGACTATCCAATTGATTAATGGGGCACAACAATTCTTGTCAAATCTGAACCCAATTGGAAACTTTTTTGTCCCACCAAGATCTTTATACATCAAAAAATTAAACGGATAAATTAGGAGTTGAGTACAAGAAGAAACAACATAAGCATAGAATACTAACACTACCTTTTCATCTACCAACAAACTAAACTTACCGGCCTTTCCTTCGGGACTTGAAGGGGAATCCGCCAGGAGGTGATGGTGAGAACTCTATCGGAAGAGGTGGTGGTTCACCTTCACCAGCAAGCATATCAAGCACCTCTGTACTTGATGGGCGGCGAGCTGGTGACCTCTGAATGCAAAGGAGCGCAACAGTAATGCATAGCAGTGCTTGGTCTCGATCAACATCCTGCAGAGCAGGGTCTACAAGATCAAGCAAGCGGCCAACTTGAGCAAGATGCCTTGCCCACGAAATGAGGCTCGCTTTCTCAAACTCTGACATTGGTGAGGTTGTCATTTGGAGCGGGCGTCGTCCAGATATAAGGACCAGCAACAACACACCAAAGCTATAAATGTCACATTTTTCTGATAGAGGCCCTCCTCCACCATATTCAGGAGCCACATAGCAGACTGTGCCACGCATGCTCGGCGTGCTGCTCACTGCTCCACCACTCTTAGGCACAAATTCCCCACTGGCCCAATCCCGGCTGCTCCTCCTCACACCGTCCACCCACCAATTGATGCTGGCATTGCCATTGCCATTGCCATTGCTGCTCCTCCGGCTCCAGCTTTTCATCATCCTCCACCTCGAATGGCCCTTCTCCTCAAAATCACAATCCCTCTCCCACCACTGCAAACCAGACATCGCACCAGCATCACTCTTTGACTTGGCAAGCGCCCTCCTCTTTTGCTTCTTTGTGAGCTCCTCTGCATACTCCTCACGCCACCACTCCCGTGCTCTCCTCTTTGGCTTCTTCCTCTCTGTTGGAGCAACAGGGGTTACCGCAGATGGCCCTGCAATCCAGTCATTCTTCGGTCGCTCCTTCTTGATCTCCGATCTAATCCATTCCATCACATAGTCCTTAACACCACCGCCGCCGCCGCCGCCACCACCACCACCACCACCACCACCACTATTATCCTGACGCCACCACCAGTCACTCCCAGTTGCTGATCCTCCTGCACCTCCCCCATTGCAGCTTCGGGCATTACATCCACTAGCAACACTAGTCTTGTCACATCCGGAAGTGGACACGGCCTCTGCAGGAGATGCTGCAGTGAGCGCATCATCATCCTCTGGGGACTTGGCAGCATTGTCTTCCCCATTAACCACGACAGCAGTGGTGCTCTCACCGGCCACCGACATATCCTCATCACATCCACCACCGGGATTGGCGTTCCCGTCTGCATCGGCCCCAATGGCACCACTCTCCAACTCACCCTCCTCTTCAGACCTGATCCGTGCGAGTCCGAAATCTGAGAGGCGGGCACGGAGGTCTTTGTCCAGCAACACATTGCTGGGCTTGACGTCCCCGTGGATCACGGGCGGCTGCACGACGGAATGAAGGTAGTGGAGCGCGGCGGCGACGTCGCGGGCGACGGCGAGGCGGCGTGGCCAGCCGGACACCAGCTCGGGGCACCTCTTCCCGAGCAGCGCGTCCTGCAGCGACCCGTTGGGCATGAGGTCGTA
>Ga0182004_10002282_pt1 | contig 14804 bp, 15 predicted proteins | sample Sormic07211540_1_FD_120479 | JGI IMG/M metagenome (GOLD analysis project Ga0182004, IMG submission 120479) | Endophyte microbial communities from Sorghum bicolor roots, Mead, Nebraska, USA - 072115-40_1 MetaG | ecosystem: Host-associated > Plants > Roots > Unclassified | place: USA: Nebraska...
GGGGCTCGGCCGCTCGGGGGACGAAGGAACGCAGCAGCGGTGAAGCGGTCAGCCGTCGTCAGGTTTCTGGACTCTGGACCAGTTCTAATTCTTCGAGGCCGCCAGCCCGCCACGGCAGTCGCGCTAGGCACGCAGCAGAGCGTGCTGGGTGGGTGCGGGTCCCGGCTGCCAGTGGAGGAGGGGTGGGTGGGGGTTGGTCGGTCCCATTCCATTCGCAATGCAATGCTCCGTGACGGGCGGAGCGGGGGCGGGAGGAGGGAATTCGGTGGGGTCACGTGGACTGCCCGTGGGGCCTCGGTTTGATCGGTTCTTGAATTCTGGAGGGAGGCGGGACCGACCGGTCGCATCTTTTTCCGCACACCAGCCGCAGCCACTAGTCCACATCCTGGGGTTGCGGTAGCAGCCGATGCCGTGAACGTGTTAATATGGGTCTTGTTTAGTTTTTTTTTTAAAAAAAAAAAATTCGTCACATCGAATTTATATATATATAAAATAATAATTAACTATAGAGTTTATTTATAATTTGTGAGACGAATTTTTTAAACCTACTTAGTTCATGATTAAACAATATTTATTAAATACAAGCGAAAATGGTACAATATTTATTTTGCAATTCTTTTTTGGAAATAAACAAGGCCCTGATGCGCCGCCTGACGGTGCTCCAAGCCGAGTGCACGCACAAGTCGCATAATGCACCTACACCAGACGTGATATTACTGAGACGCTGTAACTCTCGTGGACACAACTCCTCGCCCGGCCCGTTAGTCGCGACTTGGTACCATGTTGCAGAGTCAGGCATATATGTTCTTGGACCGGAAGAACCACATCGAGCGACGGCGGCCACACGGCCGATCGATCGTTTCAGTTTCACACATGACTACTGGCTAGTGCAGCAGTGGCGTCGAGCTAAATGGCTTTCTCGGCTTCGTTCTTAGCCGCCGACCCTGGCTTGACTTTCACTGATGAATCGATTGTTTGGACTCGATCTGAAACGACGTTCAGGTTCAGAGTTCAGACCGAAGGCGAAACGGCGGAAACCCCCAACGCCACGAGTTCGTCCACATCTTCCTTCAGCGCATTCGAGTGGGTTCTTGATGTTGCCCTCGACCTCGAGTGGGTGCGTCATGTAACGATGAGGATGTCCTTTTTTTCTCTCACGGGCACACACAAACTTCCAGCGAGACCGCGATAGAACTCGACGTGTGTGCACCGCACCCTGCTCCCTGAAAGCATGGTGTCTTCTAATCGGCACGCCTCACGACACACGCTACTACATGTTAGGTGCATGTTTGTCTTGTGCAGAAAAAGAAATGCAAGAATAAGCAGGGACAGGAATTTGGTACCGTATATACTACTAGTAGCCACAAGCATGAAAGCAGGGGAAGGAAATTAAGACATGTGATGCAATTGGTCGTTGCGATCATCAGGATAAGGTACGGTGTACCTAACCTAGCTTGTTGTCACGGTTTTGCATGCATGGGATTTGAATGTTCAGTGGCTAACAACCATTCTACAACTTGCCAGCTGCCGTCATCTTGTCCAGCGTGCAGACAAGCAAAGCAAGGCCTGCGTCTCGAAGTATTCCGCGGCCTCCAGAACGACAAAAAAACAAAACAAAACAAAACAAAACAAAAAACAAAAACAGACACTCGTGCAGTTTGTGAACGGTCTCAAAGATACTCTGCCGATTTTGTTGCACAAACAATGTCTCTCGGGACCTGCCATTTGAAAAAAGAACAGCTGTTAGTTTCCGTCGTGATTTATGTGTGCAGTTAAGGTCCACAAAGAGATTTGGCGAATCAAAGCCATAGCACGCTGAGATCCAGTCAATTACGGGTTCATGGGTTTTGTCAGTAATTTGCTCAAACTTGCCGCTTTTATCCAGTTTCAGTTTCATTCCTGCCGATGTTGAGTCAACCAGTAACAGTTTGTTGAGACCATGACTTTATACAAAGCTTTGCATCCTTGACCTCACTAGCAGCCTAGCAGTAGCAGGCATCTCCAAGTGGACCTGGTCAAGTTGAAAGTCATGGAGGTTTGATCAGGACCGCTAAGCAGTACGCAGCGCGAGAATTTGACGCACTATCTTCTATCTGTTTGCTTAAGCTGAACGTGCTCTTAAAAAAATACAGTCGAGCAGAGACCGACAAGTTTGCTTACGTTCATGTTTGGCATGCGAAGCCAAGAGAAGATCCGTTGAAGGGTTCTGCTTGAGGTGCAAGTTGAGAACTCTGATATCTCTGATGTCATCCATCGATCTCTGAATTAAACAAACTTAGTAAAAGATCGAATTAGGTGGAGGAATGCAATCAAGAGTAAACTAATGGATGGTTTTGTTTTTGGTTCGTGGCTAGCCGATCACGATTATTATTGTAATATTCTTGCACAGACGTCGAATGGATCGATTGGGACCGTGTTAACTACTGTCGATTGACATGCTGACCGTATGCTGGAATGTTTAATGAAGGAGAGCAGCAAGATGTTGTGAAGCTGTTGGGACTAGAGGACATGGTGGAGGTATGCCAACATTGACCTCTACCAGGTGCAACCTATTTGACATGCGTGACGAATACAGGTGCGACTTGTGTGTTCGCTTGAATTTATCGGTACTACTTTTTAGCCGTGGAACATTATTTTTCTTGCATAACAAATCAACATCAGCATCAGCAAAAGCAGAACCCTTTTTTTCGCTTGAACTTCCTGAGACAGAATTGGAGAAGCAGTTGAAGGCTTGAAGCAGACAGGAGTGAACAGTGAACCGTTGAGTTCCTGAACTATATGCAGTGAAGTAACTGAGTACATAAACACTGCTGCTGTTTACATTACAGCTTTCGGCATAGAACTGGTAAAAGATGGTAACACTGACGAGTGCTTTGATGGCAACTTCAAAACGATCGGAAAAGAGAAAGAACTGCTTCATGTCAATGGCTCCATGATTTCTTTTAATCAGTTCTAGACGCAGGCCCCCCAACGCTAGCACTAACAGTGTAGGCAAAACTTTGGAGAACAGAAATTCTTGTTTTCCATTAGTTCCGTTATATTAAAAGGAAACGAGACACGTCGTAGTCTTCTTGGATATTCACATGGGTTAGTGCATCTCGGTGCAAGATACTCAAAGGCTACAGTGCTGATTGAACTGTTAAGCACTGCATATATTATCCCTTTGTTTTGTTGTAGCTCAGTGCATCAGTGCAATTGTGCAAGTTGCCCCTTCTCTTGTCTAGGGATGAAAACGGTACGGATATTTTCCGATCGTATTCGAGACCGAATTCGTTTAGAGGGGTTTAGATCTGTCTGTATGAGTCTGAATATTCAATATCCGATTCTGTATCTGTATTCGAATACTTAAATCGTATATTTATGATGTCGACATTCAATCCTATCTTATCCGACATGGTTGATATTATCCATATTCGAATCCGAATTCGATCAAAAATATGAAAACAAATATTATATCAGTCATCTGTTTGTATCCGATCCGTTTTCATCCATACTCTTGTCATAGGAAGGGGCAAACAGAGAGTGGAATGAAGTGATATACGACGAGTTTGCACTGCTTTACCAACCCCGTTAGCTCCTGAAATTGCTACCAGCTCCAATTCCAACTCCACTTTGAGCCGGCAGTGTCCTGTACCTATGGTCTGTGGAGGTAAACCTCTAGTACAAGTACTTTCTGAACTGGTGTATGGCTGGCGTCCCCCAGTTAGCATCACACTAACGTTATAGCGCACTGATTAGGCCTTTCAGAAAAGTAGTTGGATTTGGGTCTTTCTTTTTGGCATGTTTGGATAACATCAAAGAATCCATTCACTTAAGGGATTTAATAATTGACATTGAGATAAACGGGGATACTGGCCAGGTACTCATGCAGGATTTAAGTAGGCTCAACTCTCCCCCCACAAGAGAGAACTCTTCTCCAGCCTCCCACTCATTTAGGCCTTGTTTGGATGCACATGTGTCTATCTCAATCCATATGTGTCGAAGTGGAACTTAAACTAATTCTCACTCCAATCCACTTCAACACATGTGGATTGATGTATACATATGCATCCAAACAAAGCCTTAATGATTTTATTTATCCACAATTGATTGAATGTCCTCCCTTCTAAGCTTGGAGTAATGTTAAGGAACACCTAGTTGTAAAACAAAAAAAAAGGAACACCTAGTTATTTAAAAGAGGATATGTTCTTTTATAAAATTATCTACCATTAGCAAGCTAAATCCATGAGTGCCAAGATAGACCAAAAGACAACATAAACCTATCAAAGTGGGTTTCATAATAATTGGATTAAATATTAATCAAACAATATGTTTATACTTAAGTATTCCTTGAAATTTCAATAAAAAACTTTTGAGTCCTGACATTTTTTTACCATTCAGAAGATAATTATGTTGGTCTTGTCTCAATCATATATACATTATTTTCTACGGATCATACAAAACCTCAAGTGCATAAGTACTAAATTCACTTTAGTTGTTGTTCCCTCTGTCAAAAAGAATGTAATTCTAGTTTTATTCTAAGTCAATCCATATCAATCTAAGAAACTCTTACAAAAAAAGTATTAATATTCATAAAACAAAATAATTATCATCATATTCCTCATGGAATACATTTATTTGCATGCGATATATCTATTTAGAGTCATATGGATACTATTTATTATAAACTTGAATTTGATTCAGTTCGAACATAAAATTGCATTCTTAGGGGCTGGAAAGAAGGTTGTACCTTGATATCTTGTATTGTTGGTTCTTGTACCTAGTAGTGCCGACTGCCGACGTAGCTTCCCTCCGCATTAATTGATAAAATATAAAATATATGACTAGTAACACATATAATAAAGGCTTCAAATAATATTCTAAATTCCGAAATTACCAACCAAACCTCGAATGTACATTCGACACCAGAACTGAAAAGTACAGATCAATCCTATCTGTCCTTAAAACCTATTTGAATGCAGGGCCATACAGAATTTTACAGACAAACTGTCAACAGCTTGATCTCAGGGCACACATTTTCTGAGTGAAATGTACAAATGACTATGCACAAATAATGAACTCTAGAGTATCTAACGGTCGCAGGTCACTAAAATTTGCTTCCATTAGCGAAAGGTTGGACAAAGAACAGCGGAACTGGCTATATGGGCAGAATGCTATTGTACAGCCTATCAGCAGCAACGGCAGCAAATGACATCTCGGCACGTGTAACGAGCAGCTCTAGCTTCCAGCTCCTCACTTGGGGGCACAGCTTCCAGAATATATCCCTTCTGGCTAGAACAGCAGAAGTCGTAGAGATTTCTGCATATGCCTCTACTGAATGGATGAACTCTTTCAGGTACTCCCCTGAAAGCGGTGCAGCCACAAGTTTCACGTATCTTAACTATACAAAAAATATACAGGTCACAAACTGAGTCCCTCCTATAGTGACATACCTTAGGTAGAATATTCGCTTTCTTCTGGCAACTTCGTAGGTTGTTTGATTTGTTAGAGCAATGTACCTGCAAAAAAACATCAGATGAACACACATTTATATATGAAGTGCTTTTTTAGGGCTATATACAAAGTGTATTGATTTGGGTTCTTGAGCTATATACCATGTTGTAAAAATGCAAAAGTTTGTAAGTTTCAAGGTTTTAAGATGTGTAGCTTCGATGCTTTGAGAAAGCATTATTATCCAGGACAAAGTGGAATTGTTGGATTTGTTTTCCTCGAATGCCTTCATCATCACATAAAGTGGAGTTCTGGATGCTACAGTTTTTGTTTCATTGTTAGCTTGTAAATTGCATGCGCGGTGGTTGATCCATTTTTTTTTCTTTTGTTTTGCTTTCTTGTCAATTTTACTTATCTGCAATTAATATTTTCGTAAATGTTCCATCGCCTTTTGAATCAACAAATTGTTTTTACTTTTTCGATAGAAAAGGCAACTAGTCGCCCTAGATCTACTGACTCAAGGAAACAAATGTAAACTTGAAATTGCATTTTGATATTTAGCTTCAAAACTTGTAAGCCTATCTATTCAAAGACATTAGACATGGATAAAACTTACGAATGAAACAACCACAATAGTAGTAGGAATATTAGGATAAAAATAAGCACTGCCAACAGGATTACACCAACAAAGTCCTTCCACCTGTAATATGATGAAAATGAGCCTAAGCCAACATAACAGAAAAACCGACGTCCAAATTGAAAGCATAAAATTCACAACAGGTGAGCAGCCAAATGAAATTTTGAGGAGAACATATCATACCAGGCCTTGTCCATATCTAAACGCAATGACTCGATGTAGAGAGCAGCAGTCCAGATACACAAGATTGTTTCTTCAAATATGTACCACCTAGGAAAGGTGGTTATACAACCATAAGAACAAAGAGAACTTCAGTGATGGTATCATAATAATGAAAGTGCCCAGCATGACGAAAGACAATATGAAAGTCTCAATGTGTAATCACGATAATGTAGTAGAGTAGTTAGGTAGATCAATAAATAAGACAAATCATTATATCACCAGAGGAAGGGGTATTGATTCAAATACTCAGTGGCATTTAAGTTCTATCTGTCTAATGGTACACAGTGTAAATACTTCAGAGCACTGATCTGATCAATATGGGTCTGATTCATTGCCTGTATTAGGCTTAGCCTGCATTTGACATTATGCAAAACCACCTAAGCTGCCATAAATGTATGCAGTGCCTTCATGTTTGGTTGCCATGAATAGGCAAGCTGTGTCCGATAAAATTGTGTTTGTTTTTTTACATTTTATTGCATATAGTCACATTATATGTTCTATTAGACGTCTCATGTTTCTAGTAAAGGTAGAGAATGTGAAAATATTTTATTTCTATGTGCCCCTCGGCTTATGCAAATCTGCATTGTCTAATACAGAAAAATCTGGCGTACAAGCTAATGCTACATTGATCTACTTTGAGCATTGTGCAAGCCTGCATAAGTGCCTCTGCAGGCAACCAAACAAGGGCAAACTGCGCTGCACAAGCTTGGATACAGGCTAATGCAGACAACTAATCAGACCCTATGTGCTTTCAGTCACAAAACTACAACTCTGGGAAACATCTGTGGACACAATAAGCTCCTCAGAATGTTCATTGATGTCCAATCAAATAAATAACTGTAATGTTTCTGCAACAAGTATGTAGTGTATAAAACATATGTGCAAGCACAGCACACAGCAACTGATGTGAAAGTGAATGGAACATGGAAGACACACATTAAGAACTCACCAAAAACGACAATGGTTCTTTTTGCCAATGCATGTTCCAAGCCATATGCAGTGATGATCAAATTGAAGGACACATTTATCACAGTCATGGCAGTGCCGGGTACGAGGTGGCTGCAAAGGATATTGGTAGCAAAACTTTAACTCTGACTATCAGAAGCAACAAGACATGGGAAATTTCTAAGAACATAATAGTTGACATTAGCATGACGCCATGAGATTTTGGGAGAACAGTTATGAACAAATAAGATAGCAGAAGTTGACAATGTAAGAGAGAGGTCCTGTGCCCACTGCAGTGCTAATAAGTTACTCATCAATTGATCAAGATCAATGCATTAAGTTTTAGAGGATTCTTAATGCACAAATAACCTTCATGATCAGAAATCAATCTTTGAATCTTTGAATGTGATAAAGAAACAACTAGTCATGCAAGGATCTGAAGAACAAACTTCTATAGTAGCTTTAAGTACACTAACAAATATATTACAAATTCATTTTCAGATTCTTACACAATTTTGGAAAAGGATGTACTGAACATCTATTCTTCTTAAAATTTAGTCGAACACACTTCTGCATAACCTAAAGACAAGTGATTCGTGCAACCAACTCAATTTGTGCATAACACAACTATAGTAATACCCACTTGCTTGTAAAAATTAGAACATGTAGCGCTTGAGGATGAAAGAATACCTGAACAACCCTGCAGTAAGTGCAGGTCCAATCCCTAGAAGACAATGATGGATATTAAACATATTACTGTGTGGCAAATACAAGAATGCTAAAACAAAAATACCATTAAAAAGATACAGCGCCACTTCTAAAGACATTGTTGCCTCAAATAAAAATAACTTCTCGATAGTCAAAGATATACCTGCTGCTTGACCCTGGAGGATAAAGATCCATAACCATCTGTGCCCACGAAGATGTAGGAGTCATCGTGCTAAGTTTCTGTAGTTGAGCACGACTCGTCGGGGAACTTGTGTTTCCATTTCTTGAATTTGACTGCCTTTTCTTAATCATCAAAAAGAGAGCAAAAGAAAGCATAAATATCAATGCATGCATCTGATACGCTTTCTTGATGCTAGAAAGATCAAATTACTAGGTGCAATGCTAGGGTTCTAAAGACATTACTTTGAAAGAGCAGTAGTGTTGACGAAGGTTGCATGCATCATGGAACCAGCTCTCATTACATCAACAACATACCTGATATCACGGAAGTACACAAAACACAGAGTCACACACTTCCTTGTTCCCATATCCAACATATTATTCCGTTAGTGAAGGATGAGGATAAAGTCAGAAACTAAAATAGCAATTACCCTGGAGATGAGCCAGCTGTGTAGAAGTATTGCACTAACGTGAGCAGGACAAGCACTCCATACAACCCTATATACCTGGAATAAAAAGTGATCTGTAAGACTAAACAGCATCACAACCCTTGCTCTAGATAAGAATAGAAAATTCTGCTTCATATTTTTGTCAAAATTCAGGAGTCAGAACACAACTTGCTGACATGAAAGGGAGCACGACATGGTACATAGTGGACAAAATGGAGAACTGCTAGTACTAGTATCACACAACTATAGATCAGGAAATTTTAGATGAATTGACACTTTGACAGTATAAACACTTGCACAAGGACTAAGACAATGTGTAACTATTTGATAAAAGTCTCAGAATAGCATGACCTATCAATCCAGATTTCCATGAATTGAACCATTCAGCTATATCAAAAATCAGATGCACAAACAATTGCTTATACAAACAAGACAAAAAGGTCTTTCACAGACAAATCAGGAAAGTTTATAGAATACATATATGAAACAGTTAAGGGTAGTACTAAAAACATACTCAGCTACTCCAGCCGGCAACCTGGAGATAGAGATAGTAAGGGGCAGGAAGAAAGGGCTAGAACACGCTTCTCCGCATCAAGTAGAGGCAAACGGCCTAATTTATACTCCAGGCGAGCAGAAAATAAGAAATTCAAAAAAAACTAAGAGTGAGAATCGTACCACGGCTCCTCGTGGATTCGCCAGTCGAGGGTCGGATCGAGGATGAAGACAGCGCCAACGAACAGCAAGTGCATCAGGAGCACCATGAATCTGAGTCCCAGCGACGACCTCTTCGCTGCGCAGAAGCCCCCAGAGAACCAGATCAGAAACCCCATGGGCACAACGAAGCACCAAATCGAGCCTAATAATCGCTGAATTTTCAACACACAAACAAAATCAGGCGTAGCCAGCGTACCTCGATCAGAGAGGCGGGAGCTGGGCTCGGCGGCAGAGGAGGACGCCATTGACGCCTTCTCCGTCGCATCCGACGGCGGGGTTCCGGCGGGGGGTCGGTTCTGTAGAAGGGCCACGGGATGGTCACCGGCGCGGCGCGGCCCTGGTGCGTCGGACGCGACGATTTCGGTAGAAGAAGCAGGGGATCCGTTCCGGCGGGTCCTACCTGGCAGACAGAACATACTATTGTCTCATCGAGGTGGATGGGGCCCATCTGGAAGTGTGATTGGGCCAGACCAGGCCGCGACGTGGGCTGGATTTATTGCTTTATTGTTCGTAGTAGTACACAAATTATAGAAAGCACATGTCGTGATTCATGCACGACGGCAGGAGAAGGATATCCATATCCTGAATACACACATTGGTGATTTGGCTGAAACTGATGAATAATAAAAAGGTCGTAAGGGGACTTGCCCTAGCAAGAGCTGCCGCCGCTGTAGCTTTCACTCTCGCTCGTCCCCTTTCTTTCCTCTCCGGACTCCGGTATGTTACCGGAGGCTAGAAGAAGGAGATCTAGCGTTTCAATAAATTTTGTTTCTCTTTAGACTTAGAGTTATAGATCGAGTTTTTTTAAGAGTTTCTTCATACCAAGTTTTTTTATGTTGAGATTTGTCTCATCTCTTTTACGGTGACGATGAAGGAGCAAAGTGGATTCATTTTCTTCATGGTGGTTTTGTTGAAGGTGAGGACAACAACTATAGCGTCAGCACCTTAACTTGGCATGATGGCATGGAGACTTGTTTTTCTGCAACATCAAGGCGGAGATGATGTTGCTGCCATAGAACAATTTTCTCCAGTGTCTTCTCCGTTTTTGTTATGGATAGATTTGACCACAACAAAGGACTGAGGAGAATAAGTTTCACACCAATCTTCCTTACTCTTTGGTGCAGAAAAAAGAAAAGAAAGACACAAGACAAAAGAAGCTTACCAACTTTGCCTGCAAGAATATTGGTCGTCGTTCATTGGACATCTATTCACAGACCTTTTGCCAAGTGCTTGCATGTGCGCTCATCGATACAAATCGTCATCCATGTTAGATTTGAGATTTGTATAGTTATACAAAGCATGGGTACAATGTAGTTGAATATTAGTTTCTAGATATACTTAGTGTATTCAAGAGTGTTTGTAATGTGATGATGTACTCAGCTATAATCTAATATAATTTTTCTTTCATCTATAAAAAAAGTGTTTGGTCTTGGCTTAGAAACAAGCGCAAGGTAGCTCAAGGTTTGGATAATATTACTGAATGACATCTAGGGCAGTCTAACTATGATTGGATTCATGGAGTTCTTCACGCTTTATGACTATCTTTAAGAGGTTAGGCTAACTAAGGAAGAGGACCAACATTTTTGGAAATTTGATGGTCGAGTTTACTTAGCTATATCATCATATAGAGCTTATTTTTGATGGTTCAGTGACTTTGAAGCTTGCCGCCGTATTTGGAAATCATGAGCCCTAGAAAAGTGTAAGTTTTTCATTTGACTTATTCACAATCATTGTTGGACAATACATCACCTAGCTCGCCGAGGATTGCCGCATTCAGAAAGGTGTCCATTGTGTGATCAAGTTTGGTTCAACATTTTGTCACTTTTGGATTGTCTGGGCAGTGTAGCTTCTAGACATGGTGATCTTTGTTTTGTCAAGTGGTGTCGTGGTGGGCTAAGGTAATCCGCATGACCATTAGGGAGTACATGAAAAGAATCAAATTCTCTTGTCGTTTTGACTGCGTGGTTGCTACGAAAACACTTTAATGCATGTCTTTCATGGGGATTCCCCTTCTGTTAGTGATGTTTTGCCGAAGTTTAGGGATGAGTATATATGGTGTATAGTGAGGGCTGGATGCCTGGATAGGCTAGGAGCTCCCAGTTGAGTTTTTTCCTTGTTGTTTGGTCATTAACAGTGTTTTTCAGTTAATCTCATGTTGTAAGTACTACCAACCAGGTCATGGCATGTTGGTATTGTTTATGGACACTTTTTCCCTCTCTATAATAGAAAAATGCGTAGTTCTCCTGTGTATTTTTTTCAGAAAAAATGACACTGATAATCTTATGTAGAAATAAATATGGGAAAGCATGCATAAATAATTAGAGAGCCATATGGTAAAGATAAAAAGAACAATGGGTGACGATATTATTTTCCCCAAGCGCTATGACGTGAACGAAGAAAGAATCAGAAATGTCCAAATCGAGCTATCGTTTTCCGAATTAGAAACGAGTGAGAGAAATGCTCATGTTCCACACACAAATTAAATTTCACAACCCACTATTAGCCCCCATGACACCATCCCTCTGCATGAATGGTAGGTACGACACCCGTCGAACCGTTCAGAGGCTAAGGAGGCCGTTGCATGTACGTGGTAGCGGTATTGGATGCGCGGTACATGAACAGAAGCAGGATCGCCGTGGGAGCAGATCTTCTAGGCAGGATATGGAGTTTCATATTTTCCTTAAAAAAAGTCTGTCGAGGACTCAAGGTTTAGACATGATCCAACCACCCAACCAGATTCAGAAATCATGTTTGTTTGCAACACGGGCGTATACACATGGTTCAGCCAAGTTGGATGGAAGAATGGGCTGGATCATATCATCTGCATTGGTAGATGAGGCCCTATTTTGGCTCAGTTTACTGGCCGAAGCCGGTGAGTGTGTGAGAAACGTCCCAACTTGTCTCATGTTTCCTCTCAAAAAAAAGTTGTCTCATGTTTCCCTCGCCTCTATGGAGCTGACAGCTGCACTACTTGTTTCTTTAATATAACACTAAAACATTTCTATGTTACTCAGCTACGTCGCTGCGGCTTCTTCTCATTGGACACATAAATCTTCGCCGCGCAGATTTATTGTGTCGATATAGCTAATAGTTAGGCTAAAGTTTGGTCTAAATATTAGTAACTGTTAGTTAGCTAGTTAAAAATTTTTCTTTTCAAAAAAATAAACTATCTATTAGCTCTCCTATTTAGATATACTATAACTACTTTTTATCTAGCTACTACTCTTGTATCAAACAGATCCTAATTATTGTTTTGTTCATTACTATTGTTATGTTTGTTTGTTTTCAGCTTAGAGCCTGTTTACATGGGCGTACTATGACTAGTTGTTAGCCATGGCTAAAAAATAGTCAGCTAAAATTTATATATATAGAAAGAGAAAGCGAGAGGAGAGAGCATAGGAAATATAACAATTTTAGCCTCTGATAGTTACGGCTTTAGCTAAACTTTAGCTCACCATTAGTCCTCTTATTTGATCTCAAGAGCTATAAATTTTAGTAACTAGTTGTTAGTTTATGGAATTCAAATAGGCTTGCCATGTGGGTGTGCGAACCTGTATGCAATGCAGCACCTAATGCGATTCGTTGTTGCTAGGAAGCCATGCTTTTTATCTCTCCCTATTTTTTTTCTCGATCGGGTGATTAACCCGTATTTCATTAAGAGTCTCTCCCTATTTCTTTTTTCTATGCGAACTGTTCTATCCCTCCCACTTTTCTGCGGCTTTTTTCTCTTGAGTTTAGATCACGTCTCATATAATGGATCTTATTTATATTAGACACTAAGTGAATCATCTAACACAACTGGTTAAAATTATATACACGATCATGTATCCTAACTATCTAGGTTCATTGGTTTGTTAGATCTTTTTTATTAAATTAAACTTTTTGCATGGAGGGCGTGGAGGTTTTGGCAAGTATAACATTACTAGTAGTTTGATGATTCTTTTAAATCTCTTCTTATTTTTTTAGAGAAGGTTCGCTTAGCACACCGTCTCTAGCTAAGATAGGAAGCATTGTACCTCATGAACCGCCTTGAAATGTATTTATTTTAGGGGATGGTTCACTTAATCCAATGACCTCTAGAAATAGGATCTTTGAGTAGTTAGCTAAGGAATGCCCCTGAAAATACCCCTATAACCCTTTCCTCCTTCTCGACTATTCAATCCTAGCTCAAGCTCCTTCATTGTTGATCTTACACTTGCAGGCCAAAAATTTGCAAAAATAGAAGAGAGGTTTTGCTCTTAGTATTTTTGAAAGAGTTGGCTTTAATAGGTAAATTAATGCCATACGCCCATGCTTAATGTATTTTGAGGTTGGCTCATAGATATGTTACTTGATTGGGGGTCTCTATCTAGATAGAGACATGCATGATGGTTTAGTTTTCATTTTGGTATCATTTTAGGCCAAATTATTTGGCCAACTTACTTGCATGGAGTAGGGTACATAATTGTATAGTTATTTTACATGATTTCTTTCTTCATATAGGATTTATACTAGTTCGAGTAGTTCCCCATGAATGAGGTTTATTTCTTGTTTGGTGCTCTCCTCTGCTACTAGCCGGATTGTACGGTGTTTTTATTTTGCATAGTTTCTTGTTTCATGCTCTTGGCAGACTCTACATTGATAGTTTGATATACCTTTTCTATAGGGTCATATCTCTTGTTTGAAGTCACTTCTAGTTTGAACCGTATGGTGCCTTCAGGTTCTTGCTTGTCTTTTAGGGTCTTCATTGCTCTTCTTTTATCTTCCTTCAATATGTTGATGGCTTGTTCTCTAGCTTAGCCTAGCTAAAGTTCATCTTTACATTCTAAAGACTAATGTACCTTATATATACCAAACATTGTTAGTACAAATGATTATATTGTCAAGCAACCACCAAAATCACTAAATCTTTGTTATGGTTGATATTTAAGATGTGAACAAACATATGGAATGTTAGAACCACATAGCATGGCAAGATTTGAATCCGATCATACGACACTTGGACAGGCTGGTTTTCATGGAACATCATGGTGAGAGACGTCCATCATTCCAATGAAGCAACCAAGAAGCCATTGCAAGTGAAGTAAGGGTTGCAGACGAGAGGCGGATGAAGAGTTCTACGATGCCACTCAATGTCATGATGGTAGGAGCGATGGTGGTGGCAAAGCTAATGGTGGTAAGGATGATGATGACCTGAAGATTTCCTCGACGATAGACGCCATGTTGTGCCACAGTGTTTGTAGAATTGCATATGAAGACTATGAAGGGATTATAGATAATTTAAAGATGCTAATGAAGGTAAGGAAGGAATATACGTATGATTCAAAAAGTTGTGAGGTAAGGCGGTCTTTGTAATGTTTCATGTTTGGTCCGATTCTGAATGCTAAATATGATTGGTCCGACAGAAGTTTGAATGACCTATTGCTTCTCTTATCTACAACTACGAACATATGATTCTTTATAGTTATGTAAAGAGAAGAGATTAACATTAAGGAAAAAAATAGAAAGAACAATAGCGTCATTTAATCGCTTGTGGCTAA
>Ga0182004_10002283_pt1 | contig 14803 bp, 8 predicted proteins | sample Sormic07211540_1_FD_120479 | JGI IMG/M metagenome (GOLD analysis project Ga0182004, IMG submission 120479) | Endophyte microbial communities from Sorghum bicolor roots, Mead, Nebraska, USA - 072115-40_1 MetaG | ecosystem: Host-associated > Plants > Roots > Unclassified | place: USA: Nebraska...
TAAAACCCTCGATGGCGACCAGGATCGCGATCGCCCACACCAACGACGGCCGCTACATGGTGTTTTTCGACGATGACTCTATCCTCACGACGCTTACAGACTCCGGCGACGTGGTGGACTCGTGGCTGGACGAGATCTACCGCATCCACCGCCGCCGCCTCAAACGCCTCGTCGTTGGCCTGGACGTGGAGTGGCGCCCGTCCTACTCCCGCTACGACGCACCCCCAGTAGCCGTGCTGCAAATGTGCGTCGACCACCGCTGCCTCGTCTTTCAGATCCTCCACGCCGACTACCTGCCTGACGCGCTCTTCGACTTCCTCGCCGACGACCGCCTCACCTTCGTCGGCGTCGGGATCCACGGCGACGTGGCCAAGCTGCGAGCCGGGTACGGGCTGGAGCCTGGAGGTGGGGAATGCGGTGGACCTTCGCCATCTCGCCGCGCACGAGCTCGGGAACTTCGGGCTGCGCCGGGCCGGGCTGCCGGCGCCCGGCGCTGGTGTGGGAGGTGATGGGTGTGCAGATGGAGAAGCCGTACCATGTCCGTAGGAGCCCCTGGGACTCGCGCCAGCTGTCGTACGACCAGCTGAAGTACGCCTGCGCCGATGCGTTCGCGTCGTTCGAGGTAGGCCGGAGGCACATTGGAGATCACATCATCAGATATATCTGAACCGGTGTCGGGAGGGATTTTAGAACTAATAAAAATACAAATTACACAGCTCGTCAAAAAACTGCAAGGCAAATCTATTAAGTATAATTAATTTATCATTAGCACATGTGGATTACTGTAGCACTTAAGGCTAATCATGGACTAATTAGAATTAAAAGATTCGTCTCACGATTTTCAACCAAAATGTGTAATTAATTTATTTTTTTATCTACATTTAATATTTCATATATATGTCTAAAGATTCTGTGGGATGGATGAAAATTTTTTGGATGGGAAACTAAACAGGGCCTAACATCATCCGCTTGGTGCAGTGCGTGCGTCGTCTGCATGCAAATATTAAATATATATTCAGTTTTACTTTAGTTCTGCGGATATAGACATTAGTGTTTTCTTCTCACAATAAATTTTAGCGAACTGCTTGTACATGGTAGCTTAAAGTTAAAGCGTGCTCCTAGTACACTTGTTTGCTGCGTGCATTGCAAAGTTAAAGCGTGCTCGTAGTACTCATGTTTAATTTGCTCCTTTCTTTTTTTTTGTCTAAAAATCAAATTTCAAGTTACTCCTATTTGATATTTCAAGTTATCCTGTTCAATGATCTGAAAAGTTATGGTTGAAAATATTGTTCGCTGATTTATTATGAGAGAAAAACACCGTTGGCTGATAGAAAAAGTACGGTATATAAGACAAACGAACCGGAATAAAAAAATATGTGTATTTTTGAATTTTATTAGGATGTCCAAACTATCTAAATTTACTAGAAAATACGAGTTTAATTAGAAAAAATGGTTAGATTTTAAGAAGATCTAACAATCTCGAACAAAAAAAAAATAATATGCCACATACACTCTACATTTAATATTTTTTTGTGCATGTGACATTCTAGATTAACAATGTTCTGTCCATATATACAATATACAATAAATATCAATACATATGTTCGACTAGTAAGTAATATTCCCATAGATATATTATATACTTGAGACACTTTTCATATTTACAAACCCATCTTCAAGAAAGATACAAAAAAAAACATCGTGACCAACAAAATCCATAGAAAAATTGCAATTGAAAGCTTATGGTAATTTAGAATTTTGTTGGTCTTAGCATCACTATCAATGTTATCGAAGGGGAAAAAGATAAACTTGAGTCAACTCCAAAGATCGTGGCTTACAATTGGTGGCTTTAATGGCGGTGACCTAGTGGAGAAACATGTATCGACACCCAAGATCACAACAGTCACCAAAATAAATCAACTTTTGACATGTTAGTGTCACTGGTCCATTATTGACTCCGCAATGCACGTGTGAGATGCTAGCAAGAAGCACAAATCAATTTTCTTTCCGAGAAACTGGTCACAAGCAAAAAATCACAACATGATCAATATCAAGGTAGAGTAGCATGGGCAGCATTCTTGAGATCAGCTCATTGGTATTGGTGGTGGTTCCATAATATGTTCAAAGAGGCTTGAGTTGCTACGGATGTTGGTAACTTGGTACAATTCTGATCCACACGTCGCTGCTTCTACCGGCATGCTCATTGCCTTACCATCTCAACATGTCCTCTCGTCATACCCTGAAACTTATTGACTCGCTCCTTCAACCCATGTGTTCCTAGTCGAGGTCGAGGAGTCTTAACATCACTATCAATGCCAATGTAGGGGAAACGGATAAACATGTCTTGACTGCAACGACCGTGGCTTACATTTGTATAGGCTTTTATTGTGGTGACCTATCAAAGAGCTGAGTGATTATTATAACATAATAAAAAATATATATCGACTTTTGATCTTACATGAACTGGTCTATTGATTCTCCCATGCTTATGTTGAGACATTGGCATGTGGTACATATTGTTCTTTTTCCCGAGAAGTTGGTCACAACTCACAAGTAGACCACAACATGATCAGTATCAAGGTAGAGTGGCATAAGTAGCATATTTGAGATCACCAGTGCATTGGCATTATAGTGGTGGGTCTATAGTATGACTAAGGCCGTGTTTAGTTCCTCAACGAAAAAATTTCGCGACACTGTAGCACTTTCGTTTGTTTGTGGTAATTATTGTCCAACCATAGACTAACTAGGCTCAAAAGATTCGTCTCGTCAATTTCGACCAAACTGTGTAATTAGTCTTTATTTTCATCTATATTTAATACTCCATGCATACGTCTAAAAATTTGATGTGACGGAGAATCTTGAAAATTTTTGGATTTTTAGGTGGAAGTAAACAAGCCCTAAAAGGGTTTTGAGATGCAGACGGATGTTGCTCTGATGACACGGCTAGCTAGCGGCCTAGCGCAACTTGAGGTAGTGGTGAATACAAGCAGGATTAGACAATCCGGTGATGGTTTAAGGTAGAAAACGACAACTATGAATTTACAGGAGAAGATAAAAGATTATCAGAAAATTCAAATTTGTAAGAGGGCCAAGAAATTTAACAATTTGTAAGAGAAACTTGATAGTAGTTTTATCGAGAAATGAAGCTCACCAAGAGAAAACTGAGCCACATTGATTTAGTCTGAGTAGAAAATTTCGCGGCCACAAGATAGAGGTGGGGAAAAAATGAGTTAGATGACAATAGTCAAGACATTGATTGATGATAGTTATTGACAAGTACGTGCTAATGGATGTACTAGAGGCAGAAGGAGATTGAAATTATAATCGAAGAAACAAACAAAACTATTTACCAAAAACAAAATCTGAACTAAAAAAGAAAATTAAAAAGCTAGATACCCGCGTGCATTCATTATCGCATGAATTCTTTGACCATTAGCCGTCTGAAAAATTAAAAAAGAAGAAGTTATTATTAAAGCATACATGTCTTTTGATGAAATGTTCAATTTGCATAAGCCACACGACCGCACAATCATAGATGAGTTCGTCAAACGTCAGGTAGCCGTGTCCCTGAGAACTTCAACCAACGTCCAATGTGGGGCAACAGCCTTTTGCTAGGAACCGAGCTGCACTGCACGCTGTCAACGAGCCGCACGAAGCAACATGCTCTGGTCGCATCCACTATGGCTCACTTATCTTCTACCAAAGGTTTTAGCATCTAATCACTATGCTACATCCACAGATCACTATGCTGATCTAACGCTGTACTTCTGGTACATTTTAATTTAATTAATTAATAATAAACACCAGTAACATAATTCGAGACACGACCATCACAACCAAGAGATTTATCCAGGCACCTGACCAAACATACAAATATCTTGGTATAACACGACTAAGTTATGTAAATCAAAAGTTACCGTTCTCGTGCAAATAATACAATCCCACACAACCCTAGCCAATTGTTCTTAGGTTCTAACATAAGATCACTCTTTTGAAAAGAAGTCATAGGCTGTATGGTATTTATCCAGGACAACATTGTAGAGTGGATGGATTGGCTCCAGCAAATTAGAGTAGGGTCCAAGCACATGCTGAGGTAATGGGCACGAATCCGCATCAGTCAGGGCACTGTACTGGCAAACTGAGAGACCACTGAGGCAGTAGCATGAATGATAGTGATCTCTGTTCTTTCCAGGCTTATCCCTGAAGCCTCCCTCTAGTACCTGAGTTACAGAAGCAGTTGTCATCTTAACTTATCTGAGATGTCAACTCCTCAACAAATACTCCCTCCATTCCAATTTATAGGTCGTTTTGGTATTTTTAGGTACATAACTTTTGCTATGTATCTAGACATATTCTATATCTAGGTGCATAGCAAAAGCTATGTACAAAGAAAAGCCAAAACAACCTATAATTTGGTAGAGGGTGGTAACAACTATAATAAGATGGCATTGCAGAATTTCACATTCTGGTGATAAAACTCTGCACATGAAAATGATATTGTATTTAAAGTTATCTCACCTGAGAACAAAGTAGGATGTATTGTTGCAGGGCAATGTTATGGAAGAGCGGGCCAATTTGGTTGCTCTGTTGTATAAAATCAAATCCAACCTTTGCATAATCTACAGCTTCAGGAGGGAAACAAGCAAAACACATGAGTATGATGATCTTGTGGGTCATGATCTTGTGGGGGCATGATCAAGTGCCCCCAGAATTTGTAATCAATACGTTAGTTCAGTTCAGGTCATGATCTTGTGGGGGCATTATAAATTTGCACATCAAATGCACCAAAAGTACAAACAGTATGAGAAATGACATTAGGTTGCCAGTAAGCAGATCAAGGTTTTAAAAATTGATAATCGGTACTGTTTGGTCACCCACCAACTAGCATATATACAACAAAACAGGCCTTTTAAGTTATCAGTGCATTGCTGCATGGTACGAGGAATAAAGAAGTTCCAATCAGTTACAATTTACATCGATCTAGAACCGGTTCTATTTTGTGTTTTAAAATTTTTACAAAAACTTATTTCATATTTATCACAAACAAAAATAAAGAAATAATTTTCATTTCATAAGAAAAATATGGATGGTCCTGATTCGTACCAGAGGAAAAGTTTTTGGCAGTGCACCCATATGAACTGGTGCTGCAGGCATCCCCTCCTGATGGCCTTTTGCAGGAATACGAGGACTTCAATTGCTTATCAACAATCGTAAGTAACTTTTGTGTTAAAGCAATGGCAGCTCCCTGGTCACACACTAGATTTCTGTTACATCAAGCACAACATGTGGCAAAGATAGCAGTAGATGGATGTTACAATTACCTGCCAAAAGGAGTAACAACCGTCAACCAATTTATTAGTTCGTCCTTGAAATCCGCATTCCACTCCTTGACGAAAAGCCACCCAACCCTAAATGGTGAAGCTGTCAGCAACAACGCCAAATGGTATTGTAATAAAAACAAATGTTGCATCAGCCAAACACACAAGTATCAACTACTTGCCATGTACTTTCACTAAGGACCTAAAAGAACAACTTCATGGTCTAATACACAAAAACACATCATAATTATAGAAGTAAATTAAATAAACTAAGGGAGGAAAAAGTTGTCTTACAATCAAGCTAGGCAAGTCAACTTTCTCTGCCTCATTAAGCAGGATCAAAGCAGCCAATCCACAGAATGTATACCTTATGAAAGCAACTTTTGTTAATGTTCTTAACATATAAATTTGGAACTTCACAGAAATCCTCAGAAACATACCCACCATGTGCTTCGGCATAAGGCTCCCCAGCAATACCGCCTTCATAAGTTTGGCAACTGCAGTCATATAGTATATCAATTGAGCAACGTTCTAGAAAAGAACTGTGACCAAGCATCAATTTTGAAAAAACTGGAAAAAAAAAAGCATTTATATAACACAAACAAAACCTTGCTATGTAGTCGCCAACGCCTTTTGCCAGTTCAACATCAAGAATATTCACAAGGCTGGCAACCTAAGGTTAACATCAAGAAATATCAAGTAACTGCAGAAAAATCGTGAAGGACCACAAGAAACTCACCGATATAGCAGTGTAGGAAGCACGGACATCAATTTCACCACCATCATGCATTCTAGGGCAAAGGAAAAATGAGTGGCAGGCATCACCTCAGAAGGAGCTACAAATGAGAAAGTGGTCTTTGTACATTATCCATGCTGATAGGTTGCATACCTGAAAGCACCTGATACATCTTTCATCCGAAGCATAAACTTGTACAGGTTGCCCCTGACCAACAAGGTAAACATTATTAACAAAATGACTCATGTAAAGCGTTTTAGAGCAACCATGAGATTTACCTATTGATTGATGACAGTGCTCTTTCACTCCCTATTGTCACAAGTGTATTGACGGCAGCATAAGTCGTAGCTAGGTGAGGCAACTGCAAAGGACGTGGACAAAAGAATGTATAAAAAATCTATAATTTACCATCTTGAATGACTCAACATAAATGAACTCAAACAAACTTCATAAATAAAAACAAACAAGATTTCTGGTTAAAAACTTATGGTAATTGAATGAGAAGGCTAAATCAATGCACCGAATAATGTAGCTTTGCTACCAAAAAAGAAAACCTTGAGTATACAAATCCAAAGCATAGTACCCACCATCACCGGCAGGTATTTTGTTTGTTGCATGGACATGCTAATATCAATTAAAAATGTTACAACTACAACCAGGTGATTGCAACAACAACAAACATATATGTCCTCAGTGTTTCATTGGACATATCCAAGACTAATGCATGCACACCATAAATCTTAAATCTTATTTAAAAAAAATCAATGTGAGTAGCAAAATCAAAGATATTATCTAGCTCAAAAGTGTGGGCTCAAAAGGTTTTGGGATTGGAGCAACCTGTCCAGGTCCACCACTATATCCACCATCTTTATCCTGACATCGAGCCAAGAAGTCTATGATATCATCCTCAAGGTTATCATCAAGTGCTTCATCCAGCAAAGCAAGTGGATGAACCATCCAGTAGCACAGCCAAGGGCGACTGAAAGCAATTAAAAACAATACCAGAACAAATATGCATTAGTGTCACAATAAAACAGGATATTCTAAAGATAACTTAACCATGCGCAATCATTACTTGGCATCTAGAACATGAAAGGCTGGCCCGAGATGCCTCAACCCACGCGTCAGATACTCGATATGTTGATCACGCCACAGTTCTAGCCTGCACAGAAAACAACTCGACAACAAAAGCTTATGATGAGGAGGCAGTGGACACCCTAATATCAACTCCCATTCAAGTGTTTGTGTATACTACGCTATCCAACAACAAATAATAGCAGTATTAAGCCTCTGTATGCACCACATCAGGAACCCTGCACTGAACTATCTGGTGCTACAGCCATTTTTCAAGCTACAGCTTGTCAAATTCTCCAATATCCAAACTAAACCCATGCGTCGAGATCCGCCTAGCACTGCCGGCAGCCAGGCGATATCTCCTATCTCCTAATAGAAGTGAGAAACCAAGCGTGCGCTCTGGGATGCTCACATGATGGATTTCGTGTTGGGCGCGGCCCCGGAGAGGGCGCGGTAGATGTCGCCAACCCTGGCCTCCACCTTCATCTGCTCCACCTGCGTCACCGTGAGCCTCGGGAGCTCGGGATCCGCCGCCGCCGGGTCGTCCCCGGTGGGAGGTGCCGACTGCTGGGAGGGGTCCATGGACGCAGCGGCCTGGGGCGGAGTCGGAGGCGCGGCGCCGCCGCTTGGCTGCGCTCTCGAGTGCTGCAGCGGCCTGCGGTTTCGGTTGCGAGCTTTGTGCTGCGGCATGTGCGGGGTCCGGGTCACGGCTCTCGGCTCTCGGCTGCTTCGGTGTGGTGATGATGGGCCGGAGCGGAGCAATCTTGCGATGCCGCGAGACGGGTGAGCCCAACCATTCATTGAGCCGGCCCAGTCACTGACCAGAGCTATGTTACCCAGCCCGATTTGTTGCCAGACCAAACCCCCCACGGCAGCGCAGCAACCCATTCCACAGCCACGCGAGCACGCGACGCACGGCCGACCTCAGGCAGCGCTTCTGCTTGGCGGCCGGGGGCAGCCGCCGCTTCTTCGCCTTCGCGAGGGTTTTAGCGACGAAGAGAAAGGGGAGGAGGCGAGCGCCGAGGGAGGTATAGCCGTACAGGGGGAGAGGGTGGGAGATGGCTGCCATGGTTGGAGCGCGCAGGGCGCTCTTAGCCGCCCGGTTCTCCCCTCGCGGCGCCATAGCGGCGTCGGCCAAGCCTGCGCCCCTCTACCGGCGCGTGGATTCGCCGCCCAGGTACTGTACCACTACCTCGGCGGTGTCTCGTTGATTGACATGACGTCGTGATGCTATTCCTTGTTGCTGATCTTTTCTTTTTCTAGACTAGAGTTGGGAGATCTTCTCTAGCGGTTGGGTTGTCTGTAAACTGTTCATCTGTTGCTAGGAACGGAACAGAATATAATACAATATTTTTTTTAAAAAAAAAGTAGCCAATTGTTTGGGAAGGAAATTTCTATTCATTGTGAGCTGATTAGAACATGAATTGACATTTTGGTCCTTGGCATAGACGCATAGTAATTCTAATTCGTGTTTTCTGTTCATTAGAACGTCGATTGTTACTTTTAATCCTAAAAATATGTAGTTTCACTATTTATCCAATCCAGATGTGGTCTTTTCAATCAAAAGGAAAAAATAAAAACACTTACGGAGTACCTGTTACGAGTGACATTGCACGTGAAAAATTCCAATTCAGGGTCTTCCTAAAAGCATGGTTCTTTTATCTTGCAGACTTCCAGCTGAAAGTGTTTGTCTCCAGTCTTGGGTTCCACATCGAGCGGCTGGCAGCTTTGCATCTGAAAGGACTGATGAAGACTATCAGCGTGAGTGGGGACAAAACAAAGCAGGTAGCTATGCTGACTCCCGTTCAAACGGCTCTAGCCTCCATATTCAGAGAGATGTCCCTTCAGCTGGTTCCACAACAGGTATTCACACAAATAGGGCTGTGGATGGTGGTGGCAGTTCTGAGCAACATTACAGAAGTGGTGGATCATATGGCTTCCGAAACAGTCATCAGCCGTATACTGGTGCAAGAGCGAATAATGAGACATCTGGATATAATGCATCACAACCTTACAGAGGTGGTGGTGCATACAGCCAGCAAGGCCTTGATGGGTACTTTCCAAATGATCGCCAACAGTATAATGGCACAGAAGCTAATAGTACATATAGCTCTGGATACAACACCCAAAGTAACCAGAAGGTTTATGAAAGAGAGGGAGTTAATTATGGGCAGTACGGATATGGTCCTTCAGGACAAGCATGTCCAAACCCGATTGGAAATAACCATCACATTCAGAAACAGCAATATGTTGATCATAGATCTGGGGAAAGTTATCCGGATAGATCGCGGAATCATCCCTCTCAGTATGTAAATCCAACTCATTTCCATAAGGAGCATGTTGCAGGGTTTCAGCAAGGCAACAATAGTAATTTTGGATATAATGCTTCGCAGTCGTATCAAAGCCCTCATTTCAATAGGCAAGCTGATATGCATAGTACTCCTCAAGGATATTCCATGTACCTAAATACAGATGTGCAACGCCCCTCTCATGGAGTTCATCAAGAAAAACATTCACATGCGCAATCTGCTGGATCATTTGGGAACCACTTAAACAATGCACCTCATGAAGATGGCAAATATCACCAGTCACTGCAGGGCAACTTTTCAAATGTTGGATTGCCTTATGAAGTACCTAAAGCCGTCGGCAAACACAAAGGTACTGTTGAAGAACTGGAGAAGTTTTGTGAAGATGGCAATGTAAAAGAAGCTTTGGAAGTTCTGGCTATGCTAAAGGAAAACAGAATTGTGCTACATCCTCCTCAGTACTTCAGATTGATGCAAGCATGTGGTGATGCAGCTGCACTCTCAGAAGCAAGATTAATACATAGTCAAATATCTGAATCATCAACTGTTGTTGACACAGATTTTCAAAACGAAATTCTAAAGATGTATGCTAAGTGTGGTTCAATGGAAGATGCAAAGAAGCTTTTCAGTTCTATGGATCATCATAATTTGACTTCTTGGAGCACTATGATCTCAGGTTTTGTGCATAATACTCTTGGTGAAGAAGCAATAGATTTTTTCGATCGGTTTAAGCAGACAGGGGATAAGCCAGATCTTGGTATGTTCAGACATGTTTTCCTGGCCTGTGGAATTTTGGGATCTGTTAATGAAGGAATGTTGCATTTTGAATCCATGCAGAAAGATTTTGGCATACATCCCACTATGGAACATTATGCAAGCATTATTAGTATGCTTGGACAGTCTGGCTACATTGCCGAAGCCTATGAATTTGTGGAACAGATGCCTGTGGAACCAAGCATTGAGGTATGGGAAAATTTGATGAACATGTGTCGACTTAATGGCTTTTTAGAGCTTGGAGATCGTTGCGCTCAAATCATAGAGCGCTTGGATTCTTCTAGGCTGAATGAACAGTCTAAAATGGGTCTTTTCCCTGTCGATGCTTCAGACCTTGCAAAGGAAAAGGAAAGAAAAAAGGCAAGTGTTGCTGAAGCTCGGAGCAAGGTCCATGAATACAGAGCTGGAGACCGATCCCACCCTGACACTCCTAAGATCTATGAAGAGCTGAGGTACTTGTTGGCTCACATGAAGGAAGCTGGGTATATTGCTGACACTCGATTTGTTCTTCACGATGTTGATCAAGAAACCAAAGAGGATGCTTTACTGGCTCACAGTGAGAGGCTGGCTATCAGTTATGGTCTTATAACAAGTGCTCCCCGCTCACCTATTCGAGTTATAAAGAATCTCCGGTCCTGTGGAGACTGTCACACGGCTTTCAAGATAATCTCGAAACTTGTCGGCCGTCAGATCATTGCAAGGGATGCAAAGAGGTTCCACCACTTTGAAAATGGTGTGTGCTCTTGCAAAGACTACTGGTAAACAAGATGATAGAAGCCCACATCTTGGTCAATTTTGATCTGCCCAAGACCGCTATAGGTTGTTTATATGCTGAAGGTAGGCTGATGCCTATCTAACATTTAGGTAGCTGATAGTTTCATGTCAGGGACATGATGTATGATGTCGTCAGGGACAAGCAGGCCCTAAGCCCCTCTATTTTGCAGTTCATATGATATAAGCCTGAGTTTTTGCTTTAACGACTGTTGTCTCCGATTTGTTACTTGCCACCAAAATAAAACAGTAGAATGTTATTGGGTTGTGGTCCCCTGGCATGTAAACTTTGATTCAGCTTGACTACAAAGCTTTCTGACAGCATTCTGTATCCATTGCTTATAGCTAGCAGAATCTTGTCCTTGTACCTGTTTGGCTTCAGCTCGGGATTGGGCTTCCTTCGGCTCTGGACACTGGAGTTGAGTTTCTAAAGAAATCTGCTACTAGTTTAATATCGTTTAGCTTGTTCTGATGGATGAATTTTGCGTGTGGATTTACTTCTTCACATTGGTTCTAGTTTTTTGCATTTTATAATTATAATGTTGCTCTGCACCCAAAGATCAATGGAACTTGTTGCATTTGTCTGTACCATGGAGATGCAAACCACCCTCTCCGTACAACCGTGAAAACCCTTTCAAAAAACATACTTAATGGTTTTCAAAAATTATGAAATGATATACTCCATAGTTCGTCCATAGATGTATGTTGTCACAAAAGTTGGGAAACAAAATCAATTTAGAAAAAATCATATGGAAATGACAAATTTCATTGCACTAGTCCACTGGCACCTGAATTATTTTCATTTTTATGTGGATTTTTACACAATAAGTTTGCCTCCCAAATTTTGCTACGACGTACATCTATGGATGAATTTTGGATGTGCATTGTTTCATAATTTTTGGAAACCTCTAAATATGGTTTTTGGAGAAGTTTTTACGATTGCACGAAAAGGGTAGTTTACATCCAATATTTTTCCCGAGATGCAAGCCGATTTTTATCTGAAGTTTGTAGTTTCAGTCATGTGGGTATGCCGACGATGACAAATAGAGACAACGAAAGTGGTGGAGGTAAGATCACCATGGCAAAGAAGAAATAATAGGACCAAGTAATCTAGGCAAACAATCAAGAACTAGCCAATATAAGCTTGGTTAGCACACGACAATCAAATACCAATAAAATTGCATTGACATGGACGGGTACAAAATTGTTTGGATTACTTTTGTAGTCAGACTTATCATAGAAACACAATCAATCATATTCTATGGAGCTTCTCTGTGCCCTGCATATATGAATTTTGCTTGGATTTCCATGGAAATCTCAAGTTTCGAATGCCACCCGTGCACGACCAAAACTTGATACTAATAAACTATGCTGCCGGGTACTAAGGCCCAAATGCGTCTAAAAACACAATCAGCCGTACTTTGAGCACATTTGGTGATTTGAACAATAGCAAATGCAACCTGCAGTCTGCAGACGGCAAGGTAGGCATCCACGGTGCCTTGTGGACCTGTGTTATAGACCTGGTCCACCGAGCCCTTCGGCGTCCTCGCAAATCTGCAAAGAGCCCAACAAGGGTTTTAGAGGACAACGGACCCCGTCGATGGCGGCGACGGCTGGCGGCGCGCGGCGAGCCCTCGCGGCGCTGCGCTCCGGCTCCCAGTCTACTATCTCTGCAACGCTATCCCGCCAGGCGGCGGCTCGCTCTCCGGAGCTGGCGGCGGCGTCCCTGCCGCGCGCCTCTCTCCGGCGCCTCACGATCTCGAGGTAGCCTCCAGCCTCTGATTCTCTAGCGGAGCATTTTTTTTTTCCCCTTCTCCTTTGCTCAGATTCGGTGGTGCAGGGTGCCGGTTGCGGCGCTCGGCGGCGTGCAGGGTTCGCTGATGCCGATGCACAACGCCACCGCGTCGGCGCTGCTCACCTCCATGCTCGGGCTTAAGCCTGGCTCTTGGGGCTGGCTCTCCGAAGGTAAGTGATTTAATCCGTTTGCTCCATTTCGGTGCTGTGATTCCGTGAATGATGCATGCCACTGAGACTATATTACATAGAATGAATTGACTGTACTGTATCAGATCAGAATCTGATTGATTCGGTCTTCTCTTCAGTTTGGTGTTTGTTATTAATATTGAACATAGTTCTGTTATGTAAGTACTTCGCCTACATTTCAACCCTTTAGGCCCATTTGAGATGGTTATTGAGTATAGGCTAGAAACTAAGGACACTTCAAAAGTTCAAATTTGAATGTATGCCTGAATTAAGGTAGGCTACTGGCTAGTGCTATAGGTGTGCCAGTGTCTAAAATTGGATCGATATGGCCTTGAATTTCTGCATCTTTGGTGGGTGGGATCGAAGAACTTTGATGTATTTTGCATTCTTCTCTTAGTGCTCTGTATGTTTGTCATTTCCTAACAAATATTATCGCCACAATGGTTAGGATGCACTTGTCTGACTGACCGCAGGTTACTGCTTATTAATTAAGCATCCTGCCATCATCATTTGACTAAGTACAGATTGTTGCTATGTCTTTTATTAGAATAGTTTTTTAGCCAAATACATTTTTCTTGATGTTTCGTCAATCGGCAAGCATCTGTTAACATCTTTAAGACTTTACCCTTTTTTTAACAATTGCTGTTCATGTGTTGTCACATGCCCCATCTGATCGATTTCTCTGTTTTATTTAAGATTGTTTCTGAGATGTTGGAAAACAACAATACATCTATGAATTGTACTCAAGGGACATTTAAGGTGTCTACAACACTTTGTGCCAAATTGTTGGTAGACAATTCCTTCTTTGTGTCTGGGTCACTCAGTGAAGTTATTTTTTTCTTGCCAAATGATTCCATTCTACTTCTAAATAAGCCTATCTTTACAGACGCAAGTTATATTGATTGCCTTGGTAATTTATGAATTTTTATGTATGTGCATATGATTGTCATTTTCAGCAAGCGCTACCCTTTAACTGTTTTCTTTGTATCTATCACAATGTTTCTGTTCACCTCATTTGTCTGCTTTGTTGTTCTTATCTATATTGTTTGTTATTTGTTTCCACAGGATTTGCTACACCCCTATAACAGGAATGGTGTATCCGTCACAAGAGCCTGTTTTCACCTTTGTGCTAGAGGATTCCAATAACACTTTTACGTGCCTTGCGGAGTACACCCTTGGACTTTTGCTTTTGGAATCTGTACTAAAATTTGCGACCAAATACTTATGGTCTCATGTGCCAATTTTCTTAATTCTATGATATCGATCCCTTGAATTATTCGTATTCCATGTTATCTTTCCTTGTCTGGTGTGCCATGGGATTCGAATCGTGAGAATGAGTATCAAAGATTCGTTATCCGGAGCATCGTGAGAATGATATTTACCTGTTCGTGCACAAAATGCGAGTCAAGCGATGCATTCTAAATTATCTAAAGAGTAAAGTCCATCACCGGTCCCTAAATTTGTTTGCGTGTGTCATTCCGGTCCCTAAACTTGCAAAACAATCGTTTAGGTACCTAAACTTGTTCAGTTGTGTCATCCTAGTCCCTAAACTTAGAAATCTCCCATATAGTTTCTCAAACTTGTTCAATTGTGTCATCCTGGTCCCCTAAATTTGTTTTTAAGTCTCATCTGGATCAAAGCAGGGCGAATCTAAAAACTCTATATAGGAAAATAATTCATAACTTTTTCATATGAATTCAAATGAAGATAAACTTTACATCAAATTTGTAGTAAGCAATGCGATCTACAACTTTGTAGTTGAAAAGTTTTTAAATTGAAATCTTTTGAGGTCCCAAAATATTTTTTGAAAGTTTTTAGATCTAGAAATTTAAAATTTAAAA
>Ga0182004_10002284_pt1 | contig 14801 bp, 15 predicted proteins | sample Sormic07211540_1_FD_120479 | JGI IMG/M metagenome (GOLD analysis project Ga0182004, IMG submission 120479) | Endophyte microbial communities from Sorghum bicolor roots, Mead, Nebraska, USA - 072115-40_1 MetaG | ecosystem: Host-associated > Plants > Roots > Unclassified | place: USA: Nebraska...
ATGGAAGTGAAAACGCACAACAAATGGACTTTGCTAATATAATTTATTATTGTAATAAATAAACACATATGTATTATTACAGATGTCCTTGATATGTTAAGTTTATTTCCAGACTTTTTTAGACTTTTTCAGATTTTTTTGAAGCAGGTGAGATAGAGAATAAATTTGTGTAAGTTTTGGTACAAAGTGAGTGAACTTGCTTTCGGTTGTCATGTCTGCTAGTACATGAGCGTGATATTATTGTGGGCTGCCGCTCCAACCCACCAAATGCTGGCGGCGTGGTGCAGGCTGCCACAGCAGCTCAGATAAATGTTGCGGCTGTAGCGGACATGATGTGGGCTGACCGTTGCCGCCCCATTTGCATCTTTAATGACAGGTACTAATTCTCCTCAGGTTCTTCTAGGGGGGATGTTCTCAAGGGTATTAAAAGACTCTCTAAGACTTCTCTATGGCCTTTTTATAGAGAGATAATTCAAAACATTTCCAAAATCAGAAAAGAGATCAGGTTATATATCTAGCATGAAATCTAGAAATCGATTTTCTTCTTTTTCTTGCTCAAGACATGTGTTAGCTGAAGTAGATGGTGTATCTAGCAACGAGTTGGTTTGAGCTAACTGGGGTTGACGCTCTACTTCTAGGAGATAATCTAATTACGTGGATAGGATTTGATCTAGGATTAATCTTGCTTTCTTGGAAGAGACATGCAAAATAGATCCACCTAAAGTGTCGACCAATTTTCTACTATCTCTACTCAGACCTTTATAAGAATGTTATAAAAGAATAGGGTCTGGTAGACTAATGTCTGGACGAAATGCTAAGAGTGTAGTAAAATTATTCTAGGCCGAAGGCAATGATTCTTTAGATCCTTGCTTTATAGTGAGAACCTTGACTCTAAGGTCGATTATTTGGGAGATGAGATAGAAATCTAGGAAAAAGTCTAAATGTAAAGATCCCCAATCTCCTTGTTGCTTACCTACAGCTCTATCATACCATTATCTAGCTTTTCCGTTTAATGAAAAAGGAAATAGCTTCCAACGGAGAGTTTAATCGAATATGTTTGCTCAAAGTCTCTAATGTGTAGGTAAGGATTTTCATCTCCTTCTCCTAAAAAATATAGGCTTTGAACCAATGCAATCAACCATGGACTGAACCTATAGCTACATGTTTGGATAGGTTGTGATGACTCATGTGGCACTAGACTATAGTTTCCATGGGTGCAGAAAACTGAATGATAGGGATGGCATTTAAGGTATTCATAAAGATAGAAAGAAGGTAAGATGTAAGAAAAGGTGAGATAATAGAGAAAAGACTTAGGTAGAGCAAGACTTAGGTTATCTAAGCAGACCGTCTTTCTCCCAGGCAACGGCGCCACAAATCCTTGTTGATATTACTTACGCACATGAAAGAATATAAAAGAAACAATTCTAGAGTATTATTATTTATATTTATACCACTAGGAGAAAGCATGCAAAAGACTAACCTGGTCTTAACTAATACCCAAGGGTTGCAAGACAAGATAGTGAGATATGAGCGACATAGAGAGAACTACTTCATCGATATTCCACTAACCTATGGTAAGTTGTGTGGTTATTGTTCTAAGGGGTACCTAGAGAAAAGAGACACCTCAGAGAGTGCTTAACCCTGGCACTATAAATCCTACCTTACCTCGTGACGAGACGTAGATTACAGAGACATGAGGAGACTGTCTCTTCCCCCAATGCTACCACAAATCCAATTAGATAGGGAGTATCTATGAGTATTCCTAGCCCAAGCACCACGCTTACGCTACGAGTAATTACTCTATTCCCTATGCAAAGCGAATAAAGTAAACTCGTAAACCAAAGAACAATAAGAACAATAAATTACTAGTATTAGAAGTTGAATTGTCAAACGATTCTAGAACCAAGCCTCGGGTTAGGAGACTTGATCACGCAGGACAGGTCGAGCTTCCTCCACTTCTATCTCCACCCTATACTCTCTCAATCTCTCTTGTTGCTATAAACCTAAAAAGGCAGATGCATTTGAGGGACCCCCTCTTTGACTAATTCTCTCTAGAAAATATGAATTAAGGTTTTAGAATTAGCTTATGACTAGGGGGTCAGGCTTCTATTCATAGCTCCCTAGGAAGCACCACAACCCTTAGATCAAACTGACCTGGATGGATGACCAAGATTACTCAAAGGCGCTGGAGGCACGATCCGTGTGGTGGAACCTGATTGGTGGACAGGCTCAGGCGGCCGCCCCTAACAGGTGGGTGCCTGCCCCTGGCCTCTATCAGGTGGGCCTACCTTGAAGGTGGTAGCTCCCCGAGTGTTCTAGATTGTTCCTAAGTTATAGTTCTCATATTCTCTCTATGTAAATCTAACATGTGTACCATCTTTGGTTGTTTTCAGTTGACACCCTGCAAAAATAGATATTGACCAAAACTTGTGGAGTTCTGTTAGTGATAACCCTATATCTACTAAGTGCTTACAAATAGATCCATTTTCATGTTTAGTTGATGGTTAAAATTAGGAGTTATCTATCATCAACACCCATCAAGGAAACAAAAGAAAGAGTGCTTTGCAAGCCATTCCAACATCTCATTGATGAAGGGTAACGAGAAGTGATCTTTCTTTGTAGCCTTGTTAAGTTTTTGATAATCTATGCACATCCACCACCCAGTGATGATGCATTGAGGAATGAGTTCATTCTTCTCATTCTCAACAACAGTCATTCCTCCTTTATTGGGCTTAACTTGGACAGGGCTAACCCACTCACTATGTGGATCAGGATAAATAATCCTGGCATGCAAGAGCTTAAGGACCTCTTTCCTAACAACATCCAAAATATCGTTGTTAAGCCTACATTGATGTTCTCTTGATGGTGAGATATCAGGATCTGTAGGGATACAATGTGTGCAAAGAGCGACACTAATCTTCTCGAGGTTGTGGATTGAGTAGCCTATGGCTGATCTATGTCTTTCTAGGACAGTGACAAGCCTGTGTGTTTTGTCTTGGGAAAGCTTTTCTCTTATGATAACATGAGTTTTTGGATTGTCATTGAGAAAGACATATTTCAAGCCAAGAGGAATAGGATTTAGCTCAATTGGGGGTCGTGGAAGCACCTCTAAGGGGTGTAGCTCAATAGGTTTTGCTAGCTCTTCTTCTTCTTCAATGAAATATTCAGTATCGAGCTGAGGCTGGGCCATGTCTTCTAGAGATGCCATTAAGACCTTCTCAATTGGGTCTTCTTTACGCTTGAGTTCTACTATCATGTTATGTGAGCGTGCAAGTGAGACATTGATAGTAGAGTTCCGTAGATTTAAATTGAAGACACTTTGTTTTGGTCACTCTTGAAAGATTGTTCCCAAAGGTACACCAATCATGAGGGATGTGTTTGAGACGTCATAGATATGAAAATTTAGAAAATACTCAAAGCCTCTTATGCGCAACATAATAGTCCTAATGACCCCATAACTTTCAAGAGTAACTCCAGAAGGAGTTCTTAGAAGCTTATGAGATGGGACAAATGACTCGTTGGGGCAAAGTTCTTCGACCACAGCGTTTGAAATAATGTTCATCCCAATGGTAGGACTATAATAAGCCTCTATGGTACTTCCCTTGAGGTTGCAACAAAAAGTCTTTGAGGGGGTAGTGATTCGGGCTACCTCTATGGATAACTCTGTTACTGCCAACCACTCATGGCTCATAATGGCCAAGAGTCCTTTAATATGTTCCATTAAAAAGGGATCATTAGGTGGACCATCTCCGTCCTCAAATGGTGTAGAGTGCACCAAAGGTTACACTTGAAGTGGAAATTTGAGGCAATCCCGAAATCCTCAAAAAGACCATCCTTAATTTCAAATGGGAACATGGGAGGATTGTGTTCATAATCTTCCAAAGTGGGTTCTGTTCCCTTAGTGGGAGATTTTTTGACAACCAAAACATTAGAAGAATTTGATTGAATTTTAGAGTTGGTTGCATGTATCTCCTCTTATTGGTTAGGGCTTGTCTTGACTTCTTTTTCCTCTTCAGGAAACTCACCATAAATGCCAGTGTAATCCTTTTATTCTTCACCTTTTCACCATTCAATGAAACTATAGAAGATTACATGCTCTTCACTTATCAACCTTTTCATGACTTCTTTGATTAATTTCTGGTTGATGAGCTGGGGTCTATTGGAGATGCGATAATGCTCATTTGAAAACTTCTTCTCCAATAGATTAAGGTTGTTCTTTCTTGCAAAACATTAATGGAAACATACCCGAGGGAATAGCAAGATTGAAATACGGGTTTTGTTATCCATACTTTTTTATTTTCTTTTATGCTAATCAAGATGATACATGGTTTAAGATTATTTAGCATAAATTGTGTCTATTGTGTTTTATGTAAGATGTAAGATAACTTGTAACAAAAGATAAATGGATAAATATTAATACTCACAAGTTAGACTTTTTGTGCAAAGTTATCATCTGTCTTGATTCATCCCTGGTGTGAACTTATCTCTTGACTTTCCTGGATTTAATTCAAAATTTTCTACAGGGGTTAGTCTGACGAAATATCCAGTATCCACTACAACATACTATCGGCTCTAAAATCAACCTGGACACCACGTCTAATTTGACTTAGGAAGGCATTTTAATCTGAGCTCAGTTTAAAAGCCTTTTAAAAGTAAAACCACTTCTCTGAAACTAAGCACCATGCTTCATTTAAGAGATTTATGAAAGTACTTCAAAGCCTAAACATATATCAAAGCAAATAAAGGTAATATGAAAATATAGTAGAGATTTATTCAAATAGAGATAAAAGAGCATGATCATGATGTGTTTTTTTATAATGCATGTGAGATGAATATATGAAATGGAACAAGTTATGAGGAAATTTAAACTAAATAGTGTGAATATACAGATTAATGCTAACATGCAGTGGAATATAAAAGATAACTACTCATAATTGTTGAAGTCCATGAGCAAGACTTTCTCACCTTTATTTGATTATACTCACCATGACATATTCTGGAATTTGTAAGTGATGCAACATCTTTGTTCCCGTCACTTGATATATGAATTAAAGTCAAGTGACGTCGACCTCTTTCTCCAATATTGGATTTGTTATGTTTCTTCTTATTTTATGGGGGCATGCCAGAAGGTCATAAACCTGTCGTTTATTACCCTACATAGGATATAAAAGTAGACAAACAAGGGTAGTCCTACTTGAGCAGGGGTTAAAGGTTATCTCGATCACATAATTGAGTATAAGTCTATCAATGTTCCTTAATTGCCTAGCTACCTTCCCCGGCAATGGCGCCAAAAATGCTTGTTGGTATAAATTAACTGCACTCCTTTAAATAAGATTTAAGTAAGATTATCCACAAGCGCACAGATATCAAACCAATGTCACATTTTACCCGGGGGGTTTTAAATATCATATCCACTGGGAAGGTCTATATGTAGGACTTATAACTATAACGTATACTATTGATGTGAATGTTGGCAAATCTTAACACACATCGGCTAGAGTAAGATGTGACAAGTATCTAGAAATGGCGCCACCTAACCAGCACTGCTTAAATGCAAGCCTGAGCTGTTACTAGGATAGGTTGTCAGGCTACCCTGAGCATCGCCTCCAGAAATGCTAAGCAACGCTAAACTCTAGCAGTGACACAAGACGTACCAAGGGTAACTCTACAAGCGCATAGGTACCGCTGTAGCACTTCAACCGTGGTGAGTATCCGCGGTGTCGTAATTTATAGTTCGCTCACAGGAAGCGGACTAAGACTCTCTAATAAATATATGGGTGGGTATCCGTGGTTTCTGTCTACTCAACTAAGTTCACTAGTGCTAATAGGGGGGGTAAGATTAGCAAGATAGAATAATAGATAAGTCAGGTAAAGGTAAGTAAAGATAACTGGTAGCGAGCTAGCGAGGTGGGAGGACAACTAGTGAGTAAGGACTCATATGTATCTAACTCTACTTCTATGTTCTAATCCTAATCAACATAAATGACTCAACTAGACTAGTATCCAAACAGTCTTGTGTGGTGGATCTCGACTGCAATAGGAGGACGAAACTCCTATCCAAGTGGACTTTTGACATATGGGCACCTACAGACTGTACCCAACGTGAATAGAACCTACTAGGAAGCAGAGGCCTGTCATGCTTCGCTGCCGCCCGCTAACATGTTTGATACGGTGGTATCCACTAATAAGCGCTAGGCTAAGCACCTCGCTTACACTAGTGTCGGTGTTTTGACCCCGGGGGTGACACCAACGAGTGAATTTGTATGTGTGTTCCCTTTCCCGGATGGTGATGCAAGTGTGACACAGAGATTTATCCTGGTTTGCGCAAAAGAAGGCCCTACGTCCAGCGGGGGGGGGGGAAGAGTATGTATTATCTTGCACCTAAGTTCTTGTACAGGGTTGAATACAAGTGAATGTTGCTGAGGGTTCTAAGTCCTAGCTGGTTGTGGTAGTGAGCGACTTGTGTTCTGGATGTCTCCCCCGATATCGTCCTCAGCATCCCCTTTTATAGTTCCAAGGGGAGACCTAGGTTACAGGGTGTAGATGTTAGAGTAGGCCTCGATAGGGGTTTGGCGCTGACCTACTCGAGGCCTCCGTACTGGCTTGGCCACGAGCCATCTTGTTACTGGGTACTTTGGTGATGATGAAGCATGCGTTCTCTAAATTCGACACCTGTACATCGTTTGGTATTGGCTTAGGCGCGAGCACACTTGTACGTCTTTGCAGTAGTCATGTCTGGAGTGGTTCAAGCACTGACTTCAATCGCTTGATCCATCCCTGGGAAGGAGCGTGCCTGCTCGAGGGTCAGGTGGCATGGGCGGCCTTGTGATGTAGGAGCGGGTCGCGATGGGATATTACGCCTGCTGCACTGTACCGGTTTGTACCTTTCTCCAATCTTGAGGATAAAGCTGGAGAAAGTAGAGATTTGATGGGTGCTTGTTCCCCTAACACGCTTCTTGTGACCGTCGGGTTAGGTGGGAGCATGGCAGGTGCATTTAATGCTCTAGCTCCCATACCTGTGATGGGTGGCTGGGAGCGCTCTTGCACTCGAGGCTCTTTCCATAATCGATGGTCACTTGCTATCGAGCCCTTGCTGAGTCTATGAGACCGAGTGCGGGAGGCACTCCATACTGGGGTGAAGCGGGCTATGGCAGTTGTATGCTCGGGAACCGATGCTGAGAACGAGGAGAGGGTCCATGCCTTGATCGACAAAGTAGAAGTTCCTGGAGAAAGGCTAGCGAAGCTGTTCGAGCCAAAGGTGCTCCCTCCTCAGAACAGCACAGGCATAGAAGATGGGGGTGAGGGCGAAGATGAGGACTAAGGCCTGCAAGCCTAATCTGGGTACATAGACCCATTGTAATATATTTAGCACTTGCCTTTGATAAGCATTGTGGCCTAAGTGGCTTTAAGACTCATGGTTTTTGCAAGTACTCGATGTTCTTATGCCCAAGTTTTCTTTGTTCCTTTTACTGCCTAAGTTCGTGTGCCTCGATCGATCTTTTGTTACGAACGACCTCGATTGCCTTGAGGTTAAGGGAGTGAGTAGAGGTACCGTAGCCTGGAGGCGTGGGGATGCTCAGGCTCGACATCCCCTGGCCCTTAAGGGGCTCGAGGTGTTGTTACTACTCGACCGTGAGGGATTTCCTTAGGGCTTGACAAGATAATGTCAAGCTTTTTGAAAAAACGTTCGATTTTTTAGGAGCCTGTGGGTGGGTTTCCCCCCTGCTAGCCCCCGAGGGAGTTTCAGCTATGATGGATCATAGTCAGAACTTCCTCTTAACGTTGAGATTTTAATGGTAATATCATGCGTTGCTTGAAAAAAGTACTTTCGTTTATTCAATTATTCATTCACTAGGTCTCGATGGTATAAGATGTGCATAAAAATGTAAAGCCTCGAAGTTCTAGGGGTAGAAGCGACATAGCTATTTGATGTTTCATGCGCTGGTGAAGACCGCCCCCTTTTCATCCGCGAGCTTGTATGTCCCAGACTTCAGGACCTCGGCCACCACGTATGGACCCTCCCAATGTGGAGTCAGCTTGTGGCGTCATTGATTGCTTTACCGTCGACGTAGGACGAGGTCACCCACGTTTAGGTCCCTTTTGCATATGTGCTTGTCGTGTTAACGTTGAAGCTTCTGTTGATATCTTGCTGAGTTGAGGAGGGCCATGTCTCGAGCTTCCTCGAGTTGGTCGACCGCGTTCTCTCGGGTCTCCTTATTTGTCTGCTCGTTGTAGGCTGAGTCGAGGTGACCCGTACTCGAGGTCTGTTGGAAGCACGGCCTCGGAGCCATAGACCATGAAGAACGGGGTGTATTTCGTGGCTCTGCTCGGCGTCGTTCTTAAGCTCCACAGGACCGGGAAGAGTTCCTCGACCCATTTCTTGCCAAACTTCTTCAACCTATTGTAGATTCTAGGATTGAGGCCTTGCAAAATCATGCCATTGCCACGCTCGACCTGGCCGTTAGTTCGAGGGTGAGCTAACGCAGACCAGTTCACAAGGATATGATGCCGATCACAGAAGTCCAAGAACTTTTTGCCGATGAATTGCGTGCCATTGTCAGTGATGATGACGTTAGGTATCCCAAACCGGTGGATTATGTCAGTGAAGAAGAGGACAGCCTGCTCAGAGCGAATGTTCGTGATGGGTCGAGCCTCGATCCACTTTTAGAACTTGTCGAAGGCCACTAGCATATATGTATACCCTCCTGGTGCCTTTTGGAGAGGGCCCACGAGGTCGAGGCCCCATACCGCAAACGGCCAAGTGATGGGGATCATCTGTAGAGCGTGAGCGGGAAGGTGGGTTTGCTTGGCGTAGAATTGGCACCCGTGGCATGAACGAACAAGCTTGATGGCGTCAGCGATGACAGTTGGCCAATAGAAGCCTTGTAGGAAGGCATTGCTGTTGAGGGTTCTAGGGGCCACATGGTGGCCACAAACCCCTGAGTGAAGATCGTCGAGGAGCTTCTGACCTTCTTCTATGGTGACGCAGCGCTGCAAGATCCCGGTCGGGCTTCACCGGTACAGTTCTTTGCTTTCGCCGTAGATCACGTATGATTTGGCTCGTCGAGCGATACGGCGGGCCTCAGCTCGATCTTCTAGTAATTCACCTCGGATCAGGCAGTCGAGGAAGGGCTTACGCCAATCAAATGGTCGACTGGAGTGTCGAGGGGGTTGCTCGATTTCCATCACTTCTGCTACTCCCAGTAGGGCCTCGATCTTATCGATGGGCTCAGCAGCGGATGTCTCGACGCTAGCCCCCATGCCTAGGTCGATAGATGGTTCGAGTAGGTCCCTTGAGAATGCGTCTAGTGGGACAGTGCCTCGAGTGGACACGATCTTGGCAAGTTCATCGGCCACTTCATTGTATCGTTGTGCGACGTGAATGAGTTCGAGGCCACGGAACTGGTCTTCAAGTTTGCGTACTTCCCTATAGTAAGCCTCCATTTTTGGGTCGTGCCAGCTCGAGGCTTTCATGACTTGGTCGATGACTAGTTGAGAGTCGCCTCGAACATTGAGGTGTCGGACCCCGAGCTCGATAGCGATCCTTAACCCGTTGACGAGGGCCTCATATTTTGCAACGTTATTAGATGCAGGAAAAATGTATTCAGATGACATACCTCATGTGGACGTCGAGAGGTGAGATGAATAACAAGCTTGCCCCAACCCCTGTCTTCTTGAGTGACCCATCGAAGTACATTGTCCAGAGTTCTGCCTAGACCTAGATAGGGGGGGAGCTGGGTGTCTGTCCATTTCGCGATGAAGTCAGCCAACGCCTGGGAATTGATAGCCTTGCGAGGTGCGTACGCAAGGGCCTCCCCCATGAGCTCGACCGACCATTTGGCGATCCTCCTCGTGGCCTCTCGATTCTGGATGATCTCGCCCAGCGGAAAGGACGAGACCACCATGATCGGATGGCTGAGAAAGTAGTGCTGTAGCTTGCGTCGAGTGAGAATCATAGCGTAGATTAGCTTTTGGATCTAGGGGTATCGTACCTTTGTTTCTGAGAGCACCTTACTGATGAAGTAGACCGGCCACTGAACTAGAAATGCATGCCCCTCTTCTGGCCTTTCAACCACCACCGCGGCGCTGACGACCTGGGTCGTTGCCGCGACATAAAGGAGCAATGGTTATGTGGGTCGAGGGGGCACAAGGATCGAAGTGGTGGTCAACTTTCTCTTGAGTTTGTCAAGAGTGTCCTCAGCCTTGGCGGTCCATGCAAAGCGCTCGGCTTTCTTCAGGAGCCGGTACAGTGGTAGCTCTTTCCCCCCAGCCGTGAGATGAAGCGGCTGAGTGCTGCCAAACAGCCCGTCACCTTTTGTACGCCCTTAACATCTTGAATTAGGCCCATTTTGGTGATGGCCTAGACTTTCTTGGGGTCGGCCTCGATGCTGCGCTGGCATACGATGTTTCCTAGAAGCATGCCTCGAGGCACGCCAAATACACATTTCTCGAGTTTAGCTTGATATTGTTGGTGCGCAAGCTGCCGAACGCGATTTTGAGGTCCTGAATGAGGTCGCCTCGTATCCTCGACTTGATGACGATATCATCGACGTATGCCTCGACCGTCGACCCTATGTGTTCTCCAAAAATGTACAGCATGCACTGTTGGTACGTCGCCCCAGCGTTTCAAAATCTGAAGGGCATGGTCACGTCGGAATACATCCCAAACAAGGTAACGAAAGAGGTCGCGAGCTGGTCGGACTCTTTCATTTGTATTTGATGATAGCCGGAATAAGCATCAAGGAATGAAAGGGTTTCACATCCCGCAATAGAATTGACAATTTGATCAATACGTGGCAAAGGAAATGGAACTTTCGGACATGCTTTCTTTAAACTGGTATAATCTACACACATCCTCATTTTCCCACTTTTTTCTTAACAAGTACAGGGTTTCCTAACCAATCAGGATGATGAACCACCTTGATGAATCCAGCCACCAAAAGCTTGTGGACCTCCTAGCCAATGATCTTGCGCTTCTATTCGTCGAAGCGGCGCAGGCGTTGCTTCACTGGTCTGGAATCGGGTGGGATCTCCAGGGAGTGCTCGGTGACTTCCCTCGGTACGCCAGGCATATCTGAGGGACTCCATGCAAACATGTCAGTATTCGCACGGAGGAAGTCGACGAGCATGGCCTCCTATTTGGGGTCGAGGTCGGCGCTGATCGCCAGCGCCTTGACATCAGAGTTTTCTGGGTTGAGCGGGACCTTCTTTGTGCCTTCTGTGGGCTCGAAGTTGCCTGCGTGGCGCTTTGGCTCTGGAGCCTCAGCGGCGAGGGCCTCGAGCCTTGAGGCGAGCTCGGTGCTGCTCTCAACTGCCTCCCCATACTCAACGCACTCGACGTCACATTCATAGTCGTGCTTGTAAGAGGAGCTGACGGTGATAACTCCCTAGGGCCCAGGCATCTTCAGCCTGAGGTAGGTGTAGTTGGCGATCGCCATGAAGTTGGCATATCCCAGGCGTCTGATGATGGCGTGGTAGGTGCCTCGAAAACCCACCACTTCGAAAGTGAGGGTCTCCTTCCTGAAGTTGGCCGCCGTGCCAAAACAGACCGGTAGGTCGATTCGACCCACTGGCAGCTCTTTCTTTCCTAGCACGACGCCGTGGAAACCACCAGCACTAGGTTGGAGTTGTGCTCTCTCGATGCCTAGGAGGTCGAGGGTCCCGAGGTAGATGATGTTGAGGCTGCTGCCGCCGTCCATCAACACCTTTGAGAGTCGAGTCTTGATGATGATGGGGTCGACGACGAGTGGGTAGACGCTAGGAGCGATGATCCTGTCGAGGTGGCCGTCGTGATCGAAGGTGATGGGGGTGTTCGACCAGTTGAGGTATTATGGCACTGCCATCCTTGCCATGAAAACCTCCCGGTGCTCCCTCTTACGTTACCTTGAGGTGAGCTGCGTCGAGGGTCCGCCGTATATCATGTAGCAATCGTGGACGGCGGGGAATCCCTCATCGTCTTGTGGCATTGTCCAAGCCGAATGGGAGTATCCGCCTTGCAGCGAACAGACCATGTGGTAATAGTGCAGATGGCGGCGACGGTGCGTGGGGTGCGCTGCCCCCTGACGCCGTCGCGCGGCCGCTCTGTCATCTGGCCGTCGTGACTATGGTCTTGGTGCACGGAGCTATCAGCCCCTCCATTGTTGCCTGTCTGGCATGAGGCGTCGATCGTGCAACAGCGGTGGGGCAGTGGCGACGCTGATCACGCCTCCTCTTGGGCGGGGAAGCGTGGTGGTGAGGCCGTCGCGTGGGCATGACACGAGCCCCTCCTAGTCCTTTGACTGAGAGCATGACCATGTCATAGCCGAAGCTGGTGGACATGAACTCAAGGCTCCCAAACCAGATCACCATAGAGCGTGGGATCGGTGAAATGTGAGTGGCCATCCGGAAAGATATTGGAAATCGGTAGTAACACGTAGGACCCTTACCTAGCGCACCAACTCCCAACTCTCGGGGTGTGACACCAACGAGTGAATTTGTATGTGTGTTCCCTTTCCCGGATGGTGATGGAAGTGTGACATAGAGATTTATCCTGGTTCAGGCAAAAGAAGGCCCTACGTCCAGCAGGGGGGAGAGTATGTATTATCTTGCACCTAAGTGCTTGTACAGGGGTGAATACAAGCGAATGTTGCTGAGGGTTCTAAATCCTAGCTGGTTGTGGTGGTGTGCGACTTGTGTTCCAGATGTCTCCCCCGATATCGTCCTCAGCATCCCCTTTTATAGTTCGAAGGGGAGACCTAGGTTACAGGGTGTAGATGTTAGAGTAGGCCTCGATAGGGGTATGGCGCTGACCTACTCGAGGCCTCCGTACCGGTGTGGCCTCGAGTCGTCTTGTTACTGGGTACTTTGGTGATGATGGCGTGTGTGTTACCTGAATTCAACCCCCATACATCGTCAAGTATTGGCTTAGGCGCGAGCACGCTTGTACGTCATGGCAGTAGTTATGTCTGGAGTGCTTGAAGCGCTGACTTCCATCGCATGATCCTTCCCAGGGAAGGAGCGTGCCTACTTGAGGGTCAGGTGGCACAGGCGGCCTTGTGATGCAGGAGCGCTGACCTTGAACATCTCGAGGGGGTCGTGATGGGATATTACGCCTGCTGCACTATACCAGTTTGTACCTTTCTCCAATCTTGAGGACAAAGCTAGAGAAAGTAGAGATTTGACGGGTGCCTGCTCCCCTATCACGCTTCCCGTGACTGCGGGTTAGGTGGCAGCATGGCAGGCGCATTTAATGCTCAGGCTCCCGTACCCACGATGGGTGGCTGGGCGCGCTCTTGCGCTCGAGGCTTGTCGATTCGCTCGACGCTCTTTCCGTAATCAACGATCACTGGCTATCGAGCCCTTGCCGATTCGCTCGACCTTGTTTCTATATTTGAGACTATGGTCGACACCGTGTCCTGGTTCGAACCATGGTTTCAATGATCCTGTATTTATGGTGGAACGTCGAGCCTGAGTCTTAGATTGTTTAAGAATCTTCTCGTTGTGAGTGTTGTCTGGGGTACCCCCTATTGACACCCTCGACAACTAGTCTTATAACTTCAACTATCACGTAAATAGCCAAAGCCCCTAATGGTAGTGAAACACACAAAAGGTGTTGAAGACACTAATCTAACTAAGGCTGCTACACTAATAAGACTAAGACACAACACTACTACAAGTATAGTAATGCACTAAGCAATACTCAAAGTAAAGACTTTTAAGTAAATACTTTGTAAAGTAAAGAAAGACTATATTGATATAAAGAATGTAATACAAGAGAAAAGGTACAAGAGCTATACCAGACTCTCCAGAAGACAACTCCAGAGACCAGAGCTTCGCTCGACTCGACTCTAACTCCCACTCTAGACTAGACTACAGTACACGATCTCCCAAGTGTGATTTGGAAATGAAATATGGAGATGAGAGATGGAAGATGTCTTGGGAAGGTGGAGGACCCCTCCTTATATAGGGGTGTGAGAGGGGGTGCTACATCAGCGATCCGCGTGCTCCTTGCTTCTCTACCCTTGGATGCACCGACCTCCGAACCACCTTAGATAGATGATTAGGGCATTACCACACATGGTAAATGTGAGGAAGGTCGGTGGGAGTGAACCGACTCCATATGGGGCCCACCTATAGGTCGGCTGACCTGCCATCTGGATGACAGTTGGTCCCACTAACCTTCTGGAAGGTCCTTAGGTCGGTGGGAGGCTAGGCCAGGTGGCATGACCCAATTGGTTGGTTGGCCGACCAACCTTTGGGGCCCTGGCCCACCACTGGCCTCCTGGTGGTGTCCCAACTTGTCATGTGAAGTGTTGTCCAAAGTTGAGTCTAGTTGCACACTTGCTTGTTTCCATGTGGGCCCAAGGATCCATGTGCTAAGTGTTGGAACCGTTGAGGGCAAGCACACTTGGATCCAAGGGTTGGGATTGACTCCTTGGAGTATGCCATGGCTCATGCCATGGCGGGAAGCCCCTGGTGGGCCCAAACCATGAACAAGCTAAGAGTATAAGTGGAACTTTATTAGTGATAAATATGTTCATGCGATGCTTATCTTCCTTCAATCGAGGACTGTTGATGGGCTTTTGAGTATGTTGAAGTGGGTCTTATTTCCCGTCAACAAGATCCCCCAAGCTTAACCTTTGCTCGTCCCGAGCAAACAATCAAGACTTTGTGCGATTGGATCAGGTATTATCACTAAATTAACATCTTAATAGTACTAAGTGCACAACAAAGAACTTCTCCTTGAATGGAAAACTTAGCAATGCTAACACACCAATGTTACTTTAGCACCCATGGGGCTTATAGCATTAACTCAGTCTTGG
>Ga0182004_10002285_pt1 | contig 14801 bp, 9 predicted proteins | sample Sormic07211540_1_FD_120479 | JGI IMG/M metagenome (GOLD analysis project Ga0182004, IMG submission 120479) | Endophyte microbial communities from Sorghum bicolor roots, Mead, Nebraska, USA - 072115-40_1 MetaG | ecosystem: Host-associated > Plants > Roots > Unclassified | place: USA: Nebraska...
AACTTTTGGCCTTCGTGGCCCGCTCGCCACGCTACTGAGGAGATTTCTTCGCCATCCTCTTCTGAATTGTGAGTTCTCAAGCATCACCCGCCGGCCTTCCAATGCAAGAGCAGAGCCGCAACCGCCGGCCGAGCTCGACGCACCACGGCGGTGGATGCGACGCCACACTCCCGGCCTTCTCGCCGTCAAGCTCCTCCACGCCTCGTCGCTTCTCAGACCCCCGTCCCTCCTCGCCCCCCGCGCGTCCTTGTTCCACCATGCGCCGAACAACGCCCACCACCTGCTCGACGAGACGCCGCACGGGAGGGCGGCTTCCATCGTACGTGCCATCAAGTCCGTCTCCTCCTCCTCGGGTGACACGGACCGCGTCCCATGCCTCCACTGCGCGTCCCTCAAGTCGGGCGCCGTGCTTGACCCGCCCGTGCGCACGTCCCTGCTCGCGGCGTACGCCAGGGCCGGGCGCGGCGCGGGAGCGGGAGCCGCCTTGGCGCTCTTCCGCGAGGCCGTTGCGCCCGACGTGATCCTGTGGAACGCGGCCATCGGCGCCCTGACGATGAGCTGCCGGTACGACGACGCCACGGCTCTGTTCCGGCGGATGGCACGGGAGCTTGGGGAGTTCGATTCCACCACCGTGGTCGTCATGCTGTCGGGGGCGTCTCGTGCAGGTAACCTTCGGCGTGGGATGGAGCTTCATGGCATGGCGGCCAAGATGTGCCTCGGTGCTCATTGTCTCAGCGTGTGGAACGCTCTTGTTGACATGTATGCGAAGTGTGGTGATTTTGACTCTGCAGAGGTTGTCTTCCAGAGCATGCCGTGCCGGGACACCACCTCATGGAACTCTGTCATAAGTGGAAGCATTTTTAATGGGCTTGCTGAGGTTGCAGCATGGTACTTCAGGGAAATGAGATGCTCCATCTTCCAGCCAGATGAGGTGAGCCTCTCTTCGGTCCTCTCAGCCTGTTCTCGTCTGGATGATCTCTTCTCCTTTGGGGAGTCTGTGCATAGCTGTGTGGTCAAACTCGGTTATGAGGAGACTGCATCTTGCTCGGTAGCGAATTCTCTCATGACGTTCTACTCTGAGTTTGGAATACCAGAGGCTGCAGAGAAGGTATTTGCCAGTAATTTGAACAGGAATTTGGTATCATGGAATGCTATGATCAAGGGGCTAGTCCGGAATGAAAGAGTAACCGAAGCCCTTGCTGTTTTGAGGGAAATGAGATCGGAGAACCAGCCAGATGTTGCCACTTTGGTGACCATAATTTCAGGTTGTGGTTATCAAGATCTACTTTTTGAAGGGAAAGCTCTCCATGGATACATAATCAGAAAAGGACTTCTTCATGAGTCTTCCGTAGGAAATAGCTTACTTGATCTGTATTTGAAATGTGATGAACCAACTAGTGCAAGCCTGCTGTTTAGGACAATGCCAAGAAGAGACCTGATATCATGGAACACAATGATATCTGGTTACTCAAGAAATGATCTGCTGCATGAAGAGGCTCGATCAGTGCTCAAAGGATTACTTTCTGAGGGTTTATGCTGCAGCTTGACCACTATGCTAGCTGTCATACCTTCATGCTCTACTCCAGAAGAACTTAGCTTTGGCCAAGCACTACACTCTTTCAGCCTGAAGTGTGGATTTACATGCAATGAAGTTTCAGCTGTTAATGCTTTGATGCACATGTATATGAGCTGTGGTGATCCACTGGCCGCCTTTTCGCTTATTGAAAGAATAATACCGGTATCAGATATCGTTTCCTGGAATACGATCATGGTTGGCTGTCTTCAAAATGGACTTGACAAAGATGCATTGGAAGCCTTCCGGTTCATGTATTGTTCTTTGGCCATAAACCCTGACAGTATTACGTTAGTTAGTGCCTTATCAGCATGTGGAAATCTTAATCTGCTAGCACTAGGGAAATCCATTCACTCCATGATACTGAAGCACTTGTTTGCTTCCAATTTGAGGGTGCAGAATTCATTATTGACCATGTATTTCCGCTTTGGAGATACCACAAGTGCTGAGTTAGTCTTTTATAGCATGGTAGACACAAATTTGTGCTCCTGGAATTGTATGATCTCTGGTTTCGCACAGAATAACAACGGCTGGAGAGCATTGCAGTTCTATCAGAAGATGGAGGATTTTGCACCTAATGAAATATCTCTAGTCGGTATCATCTGTGCTTGCACACAGCTTGGTGATTATAGACAAGGAAAGAGCATACACGGGCATGTGGTCAGGTCTGGTCTGGACAATAATGTTTTTATTTCAGCATCACTTGTTGATATGTATTGCAAGTGTGGGAGACTGGACATTGCTGTCAGAGTATTTGAAGCTTCTGGCGAAAAATCAATTGCTGGGTGGAACTCCATGATATCAGCTTTTGGGTTCCATGGCCATGGGTTGAAATCTATTGAACGTTTCTGGAAGATGAATGATTCTGGAATGAAAGCCACGAAAAGCACTTTTATTGCTCTATTGTCAGCTTGCAGTCACTCTGGACTTGTTGATGAAGGGTGGAAGTATTATCGCCTTATGTCAGAAAAGTTTGGGATCACGCCAGCCCCAGAACACCATGTTTGCATTGTAGACATGCTTGGGCGAGCTGGTCGGCTGGAGGAAGCACACAAATTTGTGGAGAGCTTGCCGTCTCAACAAGCACACGGAGTTTGGGGTGCACTGTTAAATGCTTGCAGTAGCAGGAGTGAACTCGAGATGGGCGAATCCATTGCCAAGCATCTGCTCCATTTGGAGCCTGGAAATAGCGGTTATTATGTGACTATTTCAAACCTTTATGCATACAGAGACATGTGGAGTGGTGCAGTCCAAGTTAGGAGCGTTTTGCAAGATAAAGGGTTGGTGAAGCCCCATGGTCATAGTATTGTTGGTTAAGCGGTGGATCATAAACTATAGAAGCCATACAGTATCAAAAGTCACCACAAATGTCTGTTAACTTCCCAAGTTCTTCTTACAAGCTGTTTCAACTGTGAGTTGCAACACTGGTATCTTATTCGTAAGCTCTGCTGTCTACTCTTTGTACTCTCTGTTCATAAGGTTTAGCTAGAACATGATCAAAATCTTACATGGCATAATTTTCTACTTCTGCTTTTTCTTCCAATGCAATAGTACTTGAATTCCACTGTTGTTTCTTTACTGACCATTTTTTTAACTAACTACCCAAGCATATAACTGCAGATGAACAAAAATTTAACCAGTTTCTAGCCCACCAGAACTTACAGCTTTACCCAAAAATATAATTAAGATTACACTGCATTTTGTAGGAGCTATTTGTGGAAGCAAAAGTTAAAGGAAAAACTCGACACCGAGTTTGTTGCATCACGAGTTGAAAATACTGCCTGAACAATTGAACATAATTTGTTAAAGAGTGCCTTGCTCCAAGATAGTGCCCTCCCATTCTTCAGCACCAGCTTCAGAGGCAGTTCTGGACGGTGTTTGGGCGAAGAAGATGAAGAGTAGAGAAGAACGGAGATGGGTGGCGGCGAAGACGGAAGACATGAAGTAGAACACTGGCTAGCGGCCGATGCCACTTGCGGCTTGCCCCTGCCAACGCCAAAGCTGCTGGCTGCTCACGCGCCGGTCGTCATTCCTGGCACCTCCGTGGACCACGAGGCCACGAGGGCACCACACAGGCACAACTGCATGCATGCCTCCTCATGTCATGCTCCAAGGAAAGGAAGAAGACAGTTATCAAAAAGAAAAAAGAAAAAAAAAAGGAAAGGAAGCAGACAGACTGAGATGAGCGAAAGGAAGGAAAGGAAGCGTGGTGGTTAGCTATGTCTCAGTGGCATACGGGCCCACCAAGAAACAAGGGCATACGTGCAAATATCCGAAACCTGGAGGGATTATGAAGCAGTTAGTTGTCAGCATCATCATCAGAACTTCAGAAGAAATAAAAAGAGAGAAGGTAGAAAAGAATCCCTCTGGATGTGGATGATGGATGGCTGTCTTTTGAACACACCACTACCCAATCACTCCCGTCCCATTCTGCACCACTCAAACCGGCTGGCGGCTGCTCCTTGTGCATTTCATTTCCCCCGCCCCTCCTCTTCGTCCTCCCGGACACCACACCAGCCCCTGCAGGCTGCAGCTTCCCCGGCCGCGGCCAAGCCAGCTGCCTCGCTCGAGAAGCACAGCCACCAGGGCAAGCTGGAGGATGGCCGCAGTGATGAAGGCTCTCGCGGTCGCCTCGCCGGTGTCGGCACGGGCAGCGCAGCAGCCCCGTCGGTACGTCGCAGGTACATACATATATACATATACTGCCCTCCGACTCCGATCCTTGGAAAATGTTGTTCGCCGGCAGGGCGCTGCATAGTCAAGCTGTTCGCCACCGGCCGCCCCTGCTACTCGCAATCTCGCATCAGCCAATCCCATTCCAGCTGCCCCCAGTGCCCCTGTCGCCGCTCGCAGGTCGCAGCCTCCGCTCCGCCTCCGCCCGCCTTACCCTTTTGTTTTTGAGAGCTCGAGTGGCCGGCCATCAAGCATCAAGGATAGGGAGCGACTGGCTAAGTAGGCTTTGGGCTTGGCCTCCCACGATAGCTGTTGCTGCCTTTTTGTTCAGTTTTGGCCCCCAGCACGATGAATATTTTAGCAGCCCGTGGCCCGTACGTTCAAGGTATTAGCTGTTAGCACCCACTACAAGGCCGCTGGCTCATTTAGCGGCTACCACGAACTAAAATCAGCTACTAGCACTTAGGCATCCATATATGCCTCCAGATGCAAATTTTAATCTCCGCCTTGTTTGCAACATGTTCTCGTTCTGCGCTCCATGGTATCTATCGTTCCATTTAGACTTGGTACATGTTTCATTAGTTAGTTAAAGTTGTATACTCTCTTCGTCCCATGGTTTTTCAAAATAAAGTAATCTTCCAAGAACTTGGCTGCTAGGATTCAGCCTTTAGGCCCTCTTTATTTGATCTTTTGGCCACTTTACTTAGACTACTAGTTTTTTGATATTTTCACAAAAGTTTCAGATAGTGAGCTTCCGGCTTTTGGCTTCCGAAAGTTTTTTGGCTTTTGAAAGGTCTAAAAACTCACATGAAGCCTAAACAAACATGCCTAGCCATTTATTACTCGGCCTTCAGCTGTTATGCCATCTCATGTTGTTGGTTCAGACCTTCAGGTAGCTGCCCTCAGGAGAGTTTGAAAAAAACTATCTTGGTGGATTCATGTTCTTCAATTGTAGAAGAATAAAAGGGAGGTACTCCGTGTTTGTTGATAGATCATATTTGGGACTAAACAAAGTTGTTCCTATCTTTTCCTAAGTCCTAACACACAGGACTGCCCATATGGAAAAAATTGTCAAGTTTTGTGGCTATATATCGGACCTCTTTTTTTAACCTGTTGAGGTTAACTTACAGCAACCTGAGCTTACATCAATCTGATATACTGTATATCTCGTCTGACTGACTAGCTGTATATGTTGGTTCATTCAGGTGGCGCTAGCCAGCTTCAGTCGTCGTTCCACGGCGTGTCGGTGCAGTGCCCTGGGCGACCGCGGCAGGCAACGCCCCGGCGGGGGGTGCAGGTGGTGATGATGGCGGCTCGGCCGTCGATCCAGTTCATCCAGGGCACGGACGAGCAGACGATCCCGGACGTGCGGCTGACCAAGTCCCGGGACGGCACCAACGGCGTGGCCATCTTCACGTTCGAGCAGCCGTCGGTGTTCGACTCGTCGGCGGAGCTCGGGGACATCACGGGCCTCTACATGATCGACGACGAGGGCGTGCTGCAGTCCGTGGACGTCAGCGCCAAGTTCGTCAACGGCAAGCCGGCGCGGATCGAGGCCAAGTACGTCATGCGCACGCCCCGGGATTGGGACCGCTTCATGCGCTTCATGGAGCGATACTCCCAGGCCAACGGCCTCCAGTTCGTCAAGAACTGATCGATGTACTCAACTCAACTCAACCCATGAGCTGACGATCGAGCCTGCTGCTTTGAGAGCTCTCTCTCTCGATCGATCGATCCACGCAATGGCCGGCAATTGCTCTCATAGTTGCCTTCACCTCACTCTTTCTGATGACGTACTCGATCGAGTGCCTGCTATTATCTACGTACTGCTAGTCTTCTTTTTCTTTCTCCCCTGGTGTTGTGATGTGACCTGCTGTGATTGAATTTTTGTAGAGAAAAATATGCATATGTACTACTACAACAAAAAAAAAGAAAGGGAGGTTTGTTTATTTGTGTATCAACGCTGGTCATGAGTTTGGAACGTCCGTCAGAATGCTTTGGATTAACGAATTGGAAGAGAATTTACTACTAGTACTAATCGTACAGTCTGCCATGATTGCTAGGCATGCTGCATTTTGGCGCGAACCGTGGGGTGCAGTTAGGAAAGCCGCCGGTCTTGCTAAAGCTTCGGCTCCGTGTAGGTCTGTGGACCCAAAAAGGGCGTGGCGGCCCACCTCCACCTCCACGTATGCGGAGACAGCCAGACAGGGCAAGGGCCAAGGGCGCAAGGCAAGCTCCAGCCCCAGCGCCAAATGCGTCGCGCCGCCGCCGCCGCAGTGGCGGTCGACCCGCAGCTCCTAGCGGGCGCGGTCGAGGCGGCGATCGCCTCCCGGTCCCCGCGGCTCGGCCGAGCGGCGCACGCGCGCGCGCTGAGGCTGCTGGCTCCGGCCCTCCCGCCCTTCATCTGTGCGCACCTCGTCAACCTCTACTCCAAGCTCGACCTCCCGGGCGCCGCCGCCGCTGCGCTGGCCGCGGACCCCAGCCCCACCGTAGTGTCCTACACGGCCTTCATCTCGGGCGCGGCGCAGCACGCGCGCCCGCTCCAGGCGCTCTCGGCGTTCGCCGCCATGCTCCGCCTCGGCCTCCGCCCCAACGACTTCACCTTCCCTTCCGCCTTCAAGGCCGCCGCCTCCGCGCCGCCGCGCTGCGCCGCGGCCGTCGGGCCGCAGGTGCACGCCCTCGCGCTCAGGTTCGGCTACCTTCCCGACGACGCCTTCGTCTCGTGCGCCGCGCTGGACATGTACTTCAAGACGGGCCGACTCGCTCTGGCGCGCCGCCTGTTCGACGAAATGCCCAACAGGAACGTGGTCGCCTGGAACGCGGTCATGACGAACGCGGTGCTCGACGGCCGGCCCATCGAGACGGTGGAGGCCTACTTTGGGCTCCGGGGGGCTGGTGGGATGCCGAACGTGGTCTCGGTCTGCGCGTTCTTCAACGCGTGCGCTGGCATGACGTGCCTGTCCCTTGGGGAGCAGTTCCATGGTTTTGTGGCCAAGTGCGGCTTTGACAAGGATGTGTCCGTGTCCAATTCTATGGTGGACTTTTATGGGAAGTGTCGATGCATGGGGAAGGCCAGGTTGGTGTTTGATGGGATGGGAGTTCGGAATAGCGTGTCCTGGTGTTCTATGGTTGTTGCGTATGCGCAGAATGGGGCAGAGGAGGAGGCTTTCTTGGTGTACTTGGGTGCAAGGAGAGCTGGGGAAGAGCCGACTGACTTCATGGTTTCCAGTCTGCTCACCACTTGTGCGGGTCTGCTAGGACTTGACCTTGGGCGTGCTCTGCATGCAGTTGCTGCCCGTTCCTGCATTGATGCAAATATTTTTGTTGCTAGTGCGTTGGTTGACATGTATGGGAAGTGTGGTGGTATCCAAGATGCTGAGCAAGTATTTTTCGAGATGCCTCAGCGAAATCTTGTCACATGGAATGCAATGATAGGGGGTTATGCTCATATTGGTGATGCTTGGAATGCACTTGCAGTGTTTGATGAAATGATAATGGGTCGAGAAACAGCACCTAATTACATCACAATTGTCAATGTTCTCACGGCCTGCAGCAGAGGAGGTTTGACAAAGGAAGGGTATGAGTTGTTCCAGACAATGAAGCAGAGGTTTGGGATTGAACCAAGAATTGAGCATTATGCTTGCGTGGTGGACTTGCTTGGTCGTGCAGGAATGGAAGAGCAAGCTTATGAGATCATACAGGGGATGCCAATGAGACCTTCCATTTCTGTCTGGGGAGCACTACTTGGGGGATGCAAGATGCATGGGAAGACAGAGCTAGGAAGGGTTGCTGCTGAAAAGTTGTTTGAACTTGATCCTCAGGACTCGGGCAATCATGTTCTGCTCTCAAACATGCTTGCATCTGCTGGCAGGTAAAGTAACTTAAATACCCTTCTTTCAATAAATTGTGCTTTGGATTTAATGTAAGTTTTGAATTGCTCCAGGTGGGCAGAAGCAACAGATGTAAGGAAGGAGATGAAGAATGTTGGAATCAAGAAAGACCCAGGGCGCAGTTGGATCACATGGAAAAATATTGTCCATGTTTTCCAGGCTAAGGACACAACACATGAGATGAATAGTGAGATCCAGGCATTATTGGCCAAGCTCAAAGGGCAAATGCAAGGTGCTGGCTACATGCCAGACACACAATATGCTCTCTATGATCTTGAGGAAGAAGAGAAAGAATCAGAGGTGTTTCAACACAGTGAAAAGCTTGCTCTGGCGTTCGGATTGATATGTATACCACCTGGTGTACCTATAAGGATCATGAAGAATCTGCGAATTTGTGTAGATTGTCACCGGGCTTTTAAATTCATATCTGGTATTGTTGGTAGGGAGATAATTGTGCGGGACAACAATAGGTTTCATCACTTCAAAGATTATGAGTGTTCATGCAACGATTATTGGTGAAAGTTTTATCCACCAGTATACTGATGCATGTTTTGTTGGCATCTCTAGAACCACTTCTGCAGATATAGAAGGTAACTATTTTAGTTCCTTTACATCATTTGTATTCTGTCATGTGACACACCCGGGCCTGAGATGGTGTGGCCCCAAGACGACGGTGGCCTGGCTCCAAGGCGGCGACTCGCACCCTGGGCAACAGCGTGCACCCCGGGCTGCGGCACGGGCCTCAGCTCCCTTGTGGCTTCTGTGGGGTTATATTTATCTAAGGTCCTTCAAACTGTGCCTCTTTTATGTATCACGTGAATAATAAACTCAGTGTTGATCACTGTTGTAGTAACGGTGGTTCTTGTTTGGCAGATATCTGGTTGATTGACTTGCAGAGAGGAAGAAGTGCAAGTTCTTCCTTTCTATAGCTGACCCTTGAACCAAGGTTTGTGCTGAACTAATTTTCCTTTTCAATGCCTTAGTGACAACCAAAGCTCAATGGCCCCATGAACTATTTTTCTCTGTTTTAAGCATAGTCTAGTTTGCTGTTCTGTTAGTATAACTTGTACTCTTTAAATTCTGTTAGTATAACTTGTACTCTTTAAATTTCCACCATGCTACCATGTCAATGTCCCATTAAAAAATGTTTCTTAAGCAATAAATCTATACAGCTTCAGATAGAAACTTACACTGCTTCTATCGCTAGAAATATTAAAGTGATCATTGGGACACTACTAATGGTTGCTTTGTCAACCATTTCTTATTTCCATCCACTGATCTGATAATTGTGTAATCTGGTAATTGTCTATCTAGTTAGCTAATTTGGCCAGCTTAAGAGTAGAAACTTGTACACTCTTTCTATCCTTCTGCTGTACATGGTAACTAGAGGGACATTATTATTGTGGTACTAGGAATTGTAATTTGTGACCAGCAATGGATTTGAGACATTTTGGTGTAAATTTTATCGCTGCAGATCCATTGTATGGGGTTTTAGGATTCCTAAATATCCCTATTGATGGTACAGTGCCAGTTCTAGTTTTGTGCACTTCTGATGTGATGAATTTATTGCAGTGTTGTCACACTGCATTAGTGAGGGATTTACCAAGCTTTTTTATTTGTTCTTCTGTATAAGCAATTCCAGTAGGTTCCTTCTAGTTGTAAAGTAGTTCTAATATTTCCTATCTATCCATTTTCCACATTGAGGAGGCTTTCCTCAAGCAGATTTCTCAAATTATAGCACAAAGAAATCTGGCAAAGGCGGCAACCGATTCTTTGCATTGACCTTGGCTTCAAAGACTCCCAGGAAAGCAATTGAAGGTTTAATGGTTTCACTTCGCTGGTGATCCCTAGTGCTATGACGTACCTTGTTTGAGATGGTGAAGGACAACATGTTCAGTTTAATACTTTTCTGTTCTGAATGGTTTTTTTGTTCCTGCTTGATAGAATTTTGTCCTAAATAATTAAATTCGTAGTCTAGCTCCAAATTTCATTTGCTATTTTGAAAACAATGAGGCTATGTTCCCTAGCACATGAAAGCAATGCATTTCTTAGTGATTATCCTAACATGCTTTATTTATATGCAGAAGTAGATCAGTTTTGCTTAAAGTCCCATGACATTTGCAAGATCTCTAACAGTAGAATATTCCACTCCAGGTTTTGTTGAAGTGGAAGAACCCTGCTGATGCAAGTATTGAAAGTCTGTTAGTGCAAAATAGGCTAAATCTTTGTATACATAGCATTAATGATGTACTAAAACATCAGTGATTCAGTGGGTCTTAGATTTTCATTGGAACGCTCAGTCTCGTGGGCCATATTTTATTTAATTAAATCAAATAAATCCTAGGACCATATTTAATGCTATGTGCAATATGGTTTAGGCCATGTTTAGTTCTAAAAAGTTTCTTTTCGTTCTATCACATCCAATTTTTGGGCGGACGTATGCATGGATAGATTAAAAAATAACTAATTATACAGTTTACATGTAATCTATGAGATGAATCTTTTGAGTCTAATTAGTCCATAATTGAACACTAATTGTCAAATAAAATAAAAATGCTATAGTAGTCAAATTTTAAAAAATAAGAACTAAAACACAAATGCTATAGTAGTCAGATTTAGTCCGTATGGAAGTCGGACTATATATATGTTGACTTTGTTCTGTGTACTACGCGTTATTTTTTTTGAAGTACTACGCGTATTGAGAAGTTGAGAGGCTAAGGGCGTGTCAGATGCACCCCTCGGACGCCGATCCGTGGCGAGTTGCCACAAGCGGGCTACGCGACGTGCATGTCAATAGCAAGATTTTTAACATGTGTATATCATGTGTAGTTACCAACTGAGACTGAGAGTGACACGGAGACACCGCATTCATTCTCACCACGCGAGCCTGCATATTATGCCGTCACCTGAGCCTCATGAACATGCAGATCGAGCAGGAGCAAGCACTAATAATCCATCCATCGTATCTACTATCATCAGCTTTGATAAAAACCTAGTAGTACCAAGTGTAAGCATCATGAAAGAAACTTAAAGGGGCGTCCTCCAATCCGAGCTTTGGGTCTGTACCTGTACCCTGTGCCCCAAATCATTCAGACACATCTCATCTGCGCCCTACTGTTTATTTATTACACTTCCATGGCATCATCAAAAAGCAGATCAAGCAAGCCATCTAGAGTCTAATCCTGACCTTCTAGCCCACCCCCCTCCATACCGTAATGTTTGTTATCTGCCTTTTTCGGTCCCCCTCTTCTTCTTTGTACTCCTTCCATCGAAAAAGAAATGTGATTCTCACTTTCAGAAGAATATGATATAACAAGTTTAAACTTGATCAAACATATAAAGTACTAGCATGTAATATTTATGAGACCAAATAAATATTATTAGATTAGTATAGAATATATTTTATATAGTGTACCTATTCAAAAATATAGGACCTAATTGATTTGCTTCTCCAAAATTTGGCATGTCAATGATTTGGCAAGCCATAATTTTTGCTATTATTTGGTTTTGCTACCAAAACATACTAAACTCTTGCATTTGGCTTGCCAAATCTATGACAATGTTTTTGCCCAAACTTTAGCTTGCCAAATCTTTAGCATGACAAAACTTGGATGTCAACCAAACAGGCTCATAAATATTTGATACTATTTTTTAAAACTTTATTTGTCAAACCTAAGAAAGTTTGGCTTATATTGAATTTAGAATTATATTATTTTTACACTATGAGAGTAACAAAAAAAATATTAGGACCAACGCTAAAAAACACAATTAGGTCTATGCATACTAATTTATATAGACACTACATATAAAATCTATGTCCCAATAGATAATTTTTATAGAATATTCTTTTTGCAACACATGTTTTCTTTTTCTTTATCATCTACCAATCACATCTCTTTTATATCATGGTTATCGTGTATATGGTTCCTGTAAACCATTTCCTCATCTATCTGCTTTAATTGGAGTGCCACGTCATCTTTTTTTAGTTTGCATCTTAATTAGTGAACATAAAAATCCATCTCGTTTTCATGGTTGGGAGTAGCTAGTTATCGGACATCCACATCTTCTCTCTAATCATGTAGCGAAGTCATAGGCACCCACGGTCCTGTCATTTTTTTAACATCCTATAAAAATGTTGTTCTCACTTTCTAAAAGGTCAAACAATTTTAACTTTGAATCTAAATATATATAAGAAAATATTTAATATTTACGCGATTAGTATCACTAGATGAATCACTGAAGGTATTTCTATAATAAATTTATTAAGAGATGTAAATATTACTAAAATTTTCTATAGACATAGTTAAATTAAATTTAGGAAAAAATTGATCAATACAAACCTCATAACTACGTTTTAATTTGGATGGAGGGAGCAGCATGTAGAGTAACTAGTACTGGTACAGTAATGATCACGGGGTTCCTAGACCTAGTCGGCTAATCCTAGTCCCAACCCCAAACTGGTTTGATTTGATCCTGCAGTAATTTGACGTCCAAATCTCGCGTGTGTTAACACCTGATCTGATGTCCCTCTCTTGTCTCAGATGTGTCCTCCTGGACCTGCGGAGCAGAGGATGAGGGGTCGAGAGGAGGACCAGACCCGACCACGAGCAAAAGCTCATTGACGCTGAGATGGATGGAGTTGGAGGAGCAGAGACATGCCAGCTCTGTTGTGGGAGGATGGACAGGGACAGCGAGGGTTCCTTCTTTCCACTCCAGTTGCCAAGCCACTCGTCTCTTCTCTTGTTCTTTCTTCTTTCCTCAGGTCCCCATGTCCTTGTCCACCATTCATTCCTTGGGTCCAGTGTCACCCTTTGTTACCATCTGCCAGGCCGCGGTGGAACCCAGGTTTTCCTTTTTTGTTTCGCACCCAAACTGACATCACTGTTTATTATTATACTACTACTAACCTGAAATGATTTCCTAAAAAAAACTAACCTGAAACCAATGAACAGGCCCATATACTACTATCATGAACAGCTCAACTGCTCAAGTGACACACCAAGAGGCAAGGAGTGAATGAACAGATTTCAAAGTCTTTATTTTTCTTTTCACATGGGCCTTGTTTAGTTCCGAAAAAAAAATTCAGATTTCGCTACTGTAGCACTTTCATTTTTATTTGATAAATATTGTCTAATCATGAACTAACTTGGATCAAAAGATTCGTCTCACGATTTACAGACAAACTGTGTAATTAGTTTTTGTTTTCGTTTATATTTAATGTTTTATGCATGTGCCGCAAGATTCGATGTGACGGGAAATCTTGAAAACTTTTTGGATTTCGGGGTGAACTAAACAAGGCCATGGTTGGTTGGTTAATAGTAGCTAGCTCCAGTGTTTTATTTCGTTCCTCGAGCACTCATGCTGCATAATAAGATAAAAGGAGAGTTCAATTATTGACCATATCAGATTAAGCACACCTCTATCATGTCGAGGAGTCAGCCAGCTTAGCCGGTCAGGGCTATAAGAGCAACTCGAAAACTAGGCTCCTATTTTTAATTTGGGTGCTCTCACTACTTCTTGGGACTCAACTTTTTTGCTTCAACTCCAACAGTAGCACCTAAATTTGAGCCTCCAAACCTATTCCAGAGAGAATGACAGAAGGGACCCACTCGTCAGTGTATTTTTCTTCTTCCTCTTTCTTCCTTCTTTGGACGTGGACACAATTAGAATATCGAGCCGGTTACCGTAGGGTGTCATGCATATGCAAGGGTAGAGAGAGAGAGGGAGCATGCGCTGGGGCTAGAACACGCGATGGAGAATGGGGGCTGCCCTGTTGGGCCAACAAGAATGGGGTCTGGGGGAGAAATATGGGTGGCCAGCCAAATATGGGGTCTGGAGTAGGGGCCCTGTTGGAGTAATGTTTTTAGCCTGGGCATCTATATTTAGCTATTGGGGCTTAAATAGAGACCATGAATATTTTAGCTCATCTAGTGGTGGATTTACAATCGTTCCTTTTTTTTCATTCCAAGAAAATTACATCAATGTGTTGAATTTGAAGTGGTCATGAGTGCTACGCATGTGCAGGTCTTGTCACTGTTCCCTCTCACGGTAAAAACCGGTGGACAAAGATTGACCCGTCACACGTGTTTACCTACTCCGCTAATTATACTGAGAGAGAGAGAGAGGAGGAGGAGGAGTAATAACAGCATGCTTGCATCAGATATGGATTCTAAACTGAGTACTAAAATATATGTTTTTTAGAAGGATATAGAGAAAATATATGTGTATACATGTATATGAACATCCGTACTTAAATAAAAATCCAAGCACTTTCTTTCTTGACGACGAATATATAAAGGAAAACAGAAATAAAAAAAAAAGGCAAATGCATGAAACCGTTGCAGCAAGGTAGGGAAGACAACCTCCATGTTTGTCTCCCAAAACAAACAGAAATAAAAAAAAACCACCAAAATGTGGGAGAGAGTAGAGTATGGAAGGAGGAGGCTGAAGTCATGATTGCAGCAAGTAGGGTAGTCTCAGGTTCAAAAAAAAAAAAAGTAGGGGAGTCACCAACTGCTGCATGCATATCCATTAGGCATTAATTATTATATTATATTATATTATATTATATTATATTATATTATATTATATTATATTATATTATATTATATTATATTATATTATATTATATTATATTATATTATATTATATTATATTATATTATA
>Ga0182004_10002286_pt1 | contig 14801 bp, 14 predicted proteins | sample Sormic07211540_1_FD_120479 | JGI IMG/M metagenome (GOLD analysis project Ga0182004, IMG submission 120479) | Endophyte microbial communities from Sorghum bicolor roots, Mead, Nebraska, USA - 072115-40_1 MetaG | ecosystem: Host-associated > Plants > Roots > Unclassified | place: USA: Nebraska...
CGACGACGACGACGATGCAGAGGCAGGGCGAATTGAATGAATTCATTCAGAAGAATTTGGTGCCGGCTCGTCCGCTGTGGAGCAGGTTGTGCGCGATGTCGTCCCTGGCCTTGGTGGCGTCGTCCGACCGCACGGGGTTCTCCGGCACCGTCTCGTCGTCGGTGATGTCGCAGCGGAGCGCGGCGTCCATGCCCTCCCCGCGCGACTCGCAGATGTTGTGCAGCACGCAGCAGGCGCCCAGCACCACGGGGAGGTCCTGCAGCTTCACCTCCGTGCGCTTCTGCAGGCACGCCCACCGGCCCTTGAGGCGCGCGAAGGCGTCGACGGCGACGCGCCGGACCTCCGCCACCTTCTCGTTGAAGGCGTGCTGCGCCCACGTCAGGTTGGCCTGCGCGTAGGGCGTCAGCACCCACTCCGTGAGCGGGAAGCTGGCGCCGCCCACCACCCAGGACCCCGCCATCATCCCGGCCGCCGCGCGCTGCTGCAGCGCCGACCGCTCCAGCACCTGGTCGTCGGGCATGGACCCGGGCCACCCGATGCAGACGTCGGTGAAGGCGCCGTCGGGGCCCACCACACCTTGGAGCGTGATGGAGTAGGACGTCTTGTGGTTGCGCTCCGTGTGCCGCCGGTTGAAGTAGGCCGCCACCGACGTCTTGGGCGCGATGATGGGGATGTGGGTGGTGTAGATGGCGCCCACCACCCCCGGGATCCCGGACTCCGCCTGGAACCGGGCCTTGAACGCGTCGGCGGCGGCGGCGTCGGGCCAGCGGAGGAAGCGCGGCATCAGGAGGCCACGGATGGCGGCGCACACCTCCAGGACCAGCTTGTGGCAGGTGGAGATGCCGAGGCCGAAGCGCTTGGACACGAGGCGGAGCGGCTCCCCCGTGGCGAGCCGCCACACGCACACCGCCACGCGCTGCCGGACCGGGATGGCGGCGCGGAGCGCCGTGTCCTCCTTGGCCACGGCGGAGCCCAGCGCGTCGCAGAGCATCGCGAAGGTGGCCCGCCCCATCCGGAAGGCGGCGCGGAAGTCCGCCTCCGGGTAGTCGGCGCTGCTGCACTGATCCCACCACGCGCGCGACCGGTCCTTGACCCACAGCCGCCGCTGCTGGTGCGGGCCGTGGCCGTTGCCCGCGGCGGCGAGCGCGGACGACGACGACGACCCTGGTCCTCCTCCGCCGGTCACCTCCTCCTCCTCATCCTCCTCTTCCTCTTCGTCGTCCCGTCCCGCCTGCTGGCGAGGCCGGCTGAGCTGGAAGAGGGGGAGCTCCGGGCGCGGGGCGTCGTTGACGTCCAGCGAGGTGAGCACGCTGGTGGCGGGCCTCCTCTTGTTGCTGGCCTGTCCGTCGGCGGTGTCCCCCTCGTCGCCGGCGCCGCGGCGCTTACGGCGCCGGTTCGCCGTCGTCGTCGTCTTGGGCATCGCGGGCGGGCTGCTGGAAATTGGGAGGGGCCTGGATGGGGATTGGGTTCGGGAGGGGGAGGAGGTGGAAGTGGTCGTCGTCTCGGCTCCGGACCGCAGCAGGTAACGGGTAGGAAGGAGCTAGGAGGAGCAGGAGTTGGAGAGGACCGACCGGGGCTGGGGCTGGAGCTGGGGTCGGAGCGGAGCGGAGCGGGTTGGGTTAGGTGGGTGTGAGCGCGCGCGAGGAGGAAGAGGAGCAGCAGGACATCGCTGTCGCCCCCGAGCGAGACTAGTGTGGAAGGGGCGGAGCTGAGCGGATGCTTTCTGGTTTTGGAGCATGCGACGGCGACGGCGACGACGAGGGTTGCCCCGTGCATGGGTGTAAACGCCCGGACGCCGCGGCGGCGCAGGGACATTACTGCTTGCTCCTCTTCTCTTCTCTTCTCTTCTCTTCTTTTGAGATGAGAAATCGGGCAGGCTGTTGAATTCGGGTTGCGGGCGGCTGAGCTGGAAGAGTATCTTATTATCCATCAAATTGTTGCCAATTTCAGAGTGAAATGCCGGTTCCTATTGCACCCAAAGTCCCTGCCATTTGCCAATGCCAGCTAGCTCCACAATTATGACCTCAAGCAAACAAAATCATTCTCAGATTTGCCAAAATTTACGCTACGGGCTATGGCTATTCGCTTGGATAAAAATATTATTCACTAATTTTTTATAAGAGAAAAATAATGCTGAATAATCATCAAATTCGGCAAATAAATCAAGCGAGCCAACAGGCTGACCAATCAGTTTCGTGTGGCTTTCATGCGCATCATTTGGAACACGACAGGCCAGCTCGATGCTCAAGTGCAAGGGGCTCAAGCTAGGATTTCATTCGCATTTCGCGGCTGTTATTCCAAGGGATGGCCAGTAGGTAGCTGCAAAGTCACTCTCCAGAACCAGAATGTTTTAAAAAAAAAGCGTCTGCACCACAAACCCAGAGCCTAGCTAGCTCCACATTCCAGTTTTTCTACTTTGAAACATACCAGTACTTACAATCCAAACTCAAGTTACTTATTTCATATATGGCTTTTATTGTAAATAAATAAATCCAGTAGCCAACTGCTACAGACACAGGTTATCCACAAAGGCTTTTTACAAGGCACTCCCAAGGTGCAATACTGCAGGGAAACATGTCCAGAGAGCGGAGCCGCCCTTCTTCAGCCATTCCATAGGTTCCTCAAAAACTACATTATTGATCGGCTTATCTCTCTGATATGAATTACAGGACCACATGAACCGATAAATCAACAAAGAATTGGCGTATCGCAAGTAATATACACGATCATTTCGCTTGGTTTCAATAGCTGCTTCGAAATATTGCCCGGGCCACATACAGCTTACAACATACTGGTCTCAGACAAAATTTATGGTGAAAGAGACGTAAGGGTGCGCCTCAGTTTCACCTCCCAGACCAGCAATGCCTACATCGTCTTCGGATTTCCAATAAAGACTGCGTTTGAAATGTTGTGTCAGTGGAAAACAACACCAACATGTGTGACTCAAAATCCAATGGACCGTAACCCAAAACACAGAATTACCTATGGGCATTGCCACAGAGCTCCTCTAAGATGCTCCTTACTTTCTTCTCACTCTTTGTAGATGGTGCAAGAACAGCAGACTGATGCAAAACATATGATCAGACAAGAAATGGAAGTATAATATTCACCATCAGAAACAACAGTCTGAGCGAATTACCAGGAATGACGGCGGCAGACCATATCTAAGAATGCTCTCTACAAAGACACGCACAGCACAAAAGTGCATCCAGGAACTGAATACCTGTACAATAATAATTACAGTTCACAAGCAAGAAATGTGATAAGAGTACTTGAGAAAGAAGGCAAAATAAATTCAGCAAACCTAACCACACCAAGAAAGCATTTGATTCAAAACACTACGGTCATGTTTACTGAAGCAACCATCAACGACATGTGCCCAAAAAATATTAAAAACCTAGCAAAGGTTCAGTAAAATTTAGAGTTTCACAACCCTAAAAACAAGAAAAAGGCAGGGTAGCAGTTTTTCTGCTTTACTATGACTTTCCAAGAATTAGAGTTCCATATCCTGCACAGCTTATAATAACATAATAAGGCCTACCATTCATAGCTTTATCTAATAAATGGCGATGCATCCTAATCTGACTTAAAACTTTGTGATCAATGTGTTATCACCATATGAATTTTGCCATAAATAAAAAGGCTGTACCAGTGAAATAGTAACATAAAGCAAAAGGCAGTTCCAGCATGCCAGAGTCAGGACTGACAACAAATGTCCTTACTTAAAATTTCAATAAGAGAAACCTATAAATTCTAATGCAAATGAAGATAATAATGACAGGAAACATTAACAGCATAATGGCTTAGAAACATGGGCTAAAATTTCCATTCAACATCACTGATACTTACAGCAGAAATGTAACCAATAGAAATCTTTAAGGAAAGAAATACAGTTGCTGTTAGGACCACAAGATTATACAGGAAAAGACAAGTACCTCGCTGTAGCTGGCATAGCACCATTGAAGAAGAGTGGTCCTCATAGCTTCTTGGTCTTGCAGTAGCTTCTCCATCTCCTGCTTCCGACTTTCCTGTGCTTCAGGACTGTACTCAAAATCACGGACCTGGAATCAAATGACATAAAACTTAGTGGATGACAAAAGACTAAATCAGGACAGCGAGATTAACGTAAAGTGTAAACATAAGACTCTCAAGGAAACCTTACCTGAAAACCCTTCTCGCGAGCACGGACCTTAAAGTTGTCAACAACCTTAGCGAATAGTGTTACAGTGTAGAGAGCATATTCATTGTCTTCATAGAGCTTTTTAGATGACCTAGGTACCTATAAAATGATCATTTAGCTCATATGAAGGGGAAAGTCAAATCAAGTATATATGAGGAAATCAGGGACATAATTTAGACAACCTTGACAGATTTTAATTAAAGTAAGATTCTCCTAAGCATAGTTAAAACACTATTCAATTCTCTTCAAAAGGAAAGTTATAAGAAAAATATGTCAACTTGGGAGGTTATACAAGCAGAAAAGCATGATAAATGAAGAGCGCAATCAAAATTTAGCCTTACCACAAATGTGTCAAGTGTCTCGTAGCTTGACAACCAGTCTTTTTGGGAGTACTTGGGAACAATTGCAAGGAGTGTGACAAGATGTTCCGAGGTGATCATATCCTCCGGTTTTACCAGATTGGAAAGATCACGAACCGCTAAGCTTTCACACAATAAAAAGACAAACTAATTAGTATAAATAGGAAAAACAATTATATCATTCAGTTCTAATCTCCTGTTCCTTTTACAGTATACAAGAAAGGAAATGAATAATGGTCTTGGAATCAAGCACTTCCTCTAGAGTCTGCACACAAGCATGACAATGCAATTTACCTCCCACTTTGCTTTCTGTTGATTGCACTAAGCTGGCTCCTTACATTATTATATTCCGCTGCTCGAACCTGGGGACGAGAGCATTTTTTTAGAAGTTGTGAAATAAAAATACAGCATAAAAGTTATTGACCAGGTGTATTAGTATAGCAAAAACGAATCATAAAATTGAGGCCAAAGCAAAAATCACAGGCAGAGATCCAAATGGCATTTTAGCTGAGATACACAAATTTTCTTTGTCCTGACAAAATCTGGGATCAGTGGCTTCTCGTCACTTTGCATCCTAGTGGTTCCATAAATATGTATCAGAACTTCAGAGGCATGTGACAACTATATGATAGGACAAATGGCACTAGATCTAATAGTCAAGCAAACAGTGGTTAAAACAACTTACAAAGTGATAACGATATGTTGACATGAAAGCAAGAAAAATCCCCTAGAATGCACTGGCAACTGTACTAGGCTCCTTTGAAATTTACACGTTCGGGAAACAAGTATAAACATGGCCACTTATTATACATATATGGGTATGATTGTATATACGTCAATTGTGAAGTCTGGAGAGCAACTTTAGCTCCTAAATCCCAACCAACACTAGTAAATAAAATATCCGCAAGTCTAGCTAATGAATTGATGTCGCTATATATTTACAGAGCGATGAGTCTTTGACCCAGCGACAAATTGGGGGTAGGCCAGTACAGGCCACGGATAAAGGATAAGCGCGAAGCCGTGTAAGACTGAGACGTGCAAACAAACCTTCATGTCGTCCTCAATCTTGGCAACCTGCGACTGGATGCTGCCGACAATCTCCTTGAGCGGAGACATTGTGGGGTACTTGCCCTCATCCCACACGAATCTGCACGCGCAACCAACACAAAAGCTTTTAAGCTAAACAGAACATTCATCCGATCGGCTGGGCAGTATAGTTTGCAGCAGACCTAGTGAGGTAGGTGTCGACGGGAACGCCATCGACGGTGAGAGTCCCACTCTCGACCCCTCCGGCGCGCTCGAGGTCCTCGATCTGCCTCCGGATCTTGTGCGACACGCCCTCCACGAACACATTGGACTGCGGGGAGGGGTATAGAGACGAACACACGATGACATTGAATCAGAACCTAGTGCTCGGGGCAGCAGAAGAGAGAAGCAGATCGAGATCGTGCGAGAAGCGAAGGCGGGGAACCTTGACGAGGTCATCGCTGAGGGCGAGGAGCGAGTCGAGGGTGCCGACGCGGAGATCCGGAACGTTGAACTGCGCAGACGGCGGATACGGTGAGGCGACGCGACGGCGGGAAGATGAGGGAGGGGTCGGAGAGGATCGCTTACGCGGTAGAGCGGAGTGTCGAAGGAGTGTCGGGAGATGGAGTCCTGGAGGCGCGACCACAGGGAGCTGGCCGTGGCGCCGGGTGACTGCACGGGCAGCGACACGATCCAGTAGCGTGTCGCCATGGGCGCCGGCGGTGAGGCTCGAGGGAGGAGGCGGTGGTTTGGTTCGTGTGATCTGGTTGACGATGAAGAGGGAGGACTCGAGAGGAGAGGAGATGCCTCTGCACCTGCACGGATCAGGATTCAGAGGAGCAGGACAGGTCAGGCTTCTGTCATGTGGGGCCCATGTGTCGGTCGCTAAAATAAGTTTTTTCCGAGAAAATCTCTCTCGAAATACTATTTCATTGATGAGAAGAAATACTACCAATCATAGGGTCAAGACAGGTGTTTACAAATTCCAACTATTAAGAGCCCATTTGGATTTGGATCATAACTATATTATTATAATCTAGATTGTGCATAAGATTATTGTTTGGATCTCTGAACCAAGGTGATTGATTATGGTTCATTAAAGCAAGAATTTCCTATCTTATCCTTAAGGAGCCGTTTGTATCCTTTCATTTTGATGAGGAATTGAAATCTACTTAATAAATTAGGCTATTAAACTTGGAATTTGATATTCTGCTATTTTTCAAAGTTCACATATAAGTCTATCTCAAGGATCAAAGGGGGATATTTATTAGCAAGTTGGACCATCGGTTTGGGGCAAATTAGAATTTCAGCATCCATAATCCCCTATAACCTGGTCATACCTAGATTATAGAATTATGATAATCAAGATTTTTTATTATAATAATCTATTACATAATCAACCAAATTGATTATATAATTGGATTAGTATAATCGCAGGGGTAATCAAACATGACCTAGATAGCACAACGTGCAGTTTGTTTTCGTGAAAAACAGAGTCGAACTTCTAATGTAGACACAACAGCTTCTCTATTATTTGTGCTACGCACATGTTCTCAAAATTCGTCTCTAATTAGCGCACTTTCTAGATCACCCGTTTTAAATTCACGTCATCTGGTAAAAAAAACATTTGCATTACATATCTCTGCCATGGCTGAAAGTACTGTTCGCTGATTTGTTATGAGAGAAAAACATTGTTAAATGGCTAACAGATTTGACAGATAAGTTCAAATAAATCTTGCCAATGCCTAGATCGCCAAAATTTAGACCAAAACCATAAATCATATGGATTTTTGTTATTATTATAAGCCCGGGCAAGATTCTTTCCCCGATTGCCAGCGGCGCTTCATTTCTTTGCCAATGTTTAGCCAAGCATGCGTCCAATAATATAGTTTTTGTTACCCACCTGGAAATCATTTCATTGTTAATAAACCGAGAATAATAATAGGAGTTAGCGTTTAGGTGAAAACCACAAATCATTTTCTCTTAACTTCATGCACATCGAATAACAAAAAACCTGGCTCAACAATTTGTGCAACCTAGCTCAAAAGTCATGACAAACAAAATTTGTCATTTTAAAAATCGCCCACACATGGGTATTTTTTTTATTAAATTAGCGGTTGCATTTCCAAAATTTGAATCTGCACTCAAAACTTTACAATTATATAGCTAACGTAATAATGTGAGTTTGTATGCAAAATCTGACCATCGTCCGAAATTTGCAGTAAAAAGGATAAATTAATGGCAGCGGCACTGCTTCACACAAAGATTTTCATCTGTTGTTGAAGAACATAGCCCCGCAAGCTATCACCACAATTGCAGCACGCACTCCCTGCGCACATCAGATAACATTAACAATGAGTACAAGTTCATCATCTTTAACAGCAAACTCTATCAGAAAACAAACTTCCCATCAAGACTTGCCTGATTTATCAGCCACCCGTTTATCATCGGGAAACCACCGCTTCGAGTTTGAGCAGAGGCAATGGATTCATCGCTTTTGTTCTGCTTCACAATTAGACACCAGTGTCACAAAAGTTGGGAGCAAACCTCTCAGTAATAACACTAACATGACCGTTACTTCCATACCTCTTGGATATCTTCCTGGACATGCTGGTTTTTGCCAGTGTGCTGGATATGAGCAAGCGAGTTCAGATTCTCAAGCTCAAGGAGGTCTTTTAGCTGTTTGCTCGCGCTTGTGACACAAATGTGTGGGTGTATCCAGGTGCTTGATGTTGCAACCAAATAGTTCAAGGGACGCTCCACGTAGCCTCTTGAGTGCATCTGCTCCGCCGAATAGGAGGGACCAATGGAGAGCTGATGCTTTGCTCGGGGTCTCCTCTTAGTTCTGGTCAGCTCGTTTTCTCTCAGATTTTGCTTGCTTGCTCCATCTCGACTACTAGATCTACGACTTCTTCTACTTTCAGTTGTTTTTGGCATCCCAGTCTGTACAGGTGCACTCATTTTTATATGCTGAGACGAAACGGTTTTTCCTGACCTGTAATTTGAAGCTTTATGATCATCATGAAAAGGGATGACTGTGTTGCCTTCCTGCGCGCTGCCTGAGTCGGTGGGTGTGGGTGATACACCAGTTTCAAAACTACGGCTTCTTTTGCTTTCAGTAGTTTTTGACATCCCAGTTTGTATAGGTGCAGTCATTTTCATATGCTGAGACGAAACAGTTTTTCCTGACCTGTGATTTGAAGCTTTATGATCATCAAAAGGGATGACTGTTTTGCCTGCCTGCGTGCTGCCTGAGTCGTCGGTGGGTGTGGGTGACAAACCAGTTTCAGATCTACGGCTTCTTCTGCTTTCAGTTGTTTTTGGCATCCCAGTTTGTACAGGTTCACTCGTTTTTATATGCTGAGACGAAACGGTTTCCCCTGACATGTAATTTGAAGCTTTATGATCATCAAAAGGGATGACTGCAGCCTGCGTGCTGCCTGAGTCGGTGGGTGTGGGTGATACACCGGTTTCAGAACTACAGCTCCTGCTTTCAGTTGTTTTTGGCATCCCAGTTTGTACAGGTTCACTCGTTTTTAGATGCTGAGACGAAACGGTTTTTCCTGACCTGTAATTTGAACCTTTATGATCATCAAAAGAGATGACTGTTCTGCCTGCCTGTGTGCTGCCTGAGTCGTCGGTGGGTGTGGGTGATACACCAGTTTCAGATCTACAGCTTCTTCTGCTTTCAGTTGTTTTCGGCATCCCAGTTTGTACAGGTTCACTCATTTTTATATGCTGAGACGAAACAGTTTTCCCTGACCTGTAATTTGAAGCTTTATGATCATCAAAAGGGATGACTGTTTTGCCTGCCTGCGTGCTGCCTGAGTCGGTGGGCGTGGGTGATACATCTGTTTCTGAAATGATGCCCTGCAGATCCAGGGAAGACAGAATTACCATATACGTATTTCACATCAACCAATCATATTTGGCTAACACTACTAGAGACAACAGATGACATGTTCCTGATAAATGAAGGTGATTTGTTTTAAAATGTTTGGATAAAAAGAAAAAACCTGTGGGGTGGTGCCTTCAAAGGTACTTATCATCTTCTTCACCGAACTACTTGATTTGCTCTCTGGTATACTGCTCCCTTTCTTGTAGCCACTGGTATCTTCCAAGCTTAAGGTGTCTCTAAAACCCCTTTGCAGCAACAAGTCTCTTGAGGCCTTCTTCATCCGTGGATCCACATTTATTCCAGATAACACAGCCCTCTCTTGCAAATCATCCAGTGACAAACTCTTCCGAAGCTTAGATCGCTCAGCTCCTTTGCTTTGAATGTTGGAAATCTTCTCTATGAGCCGTTTAGACAATGGGCTGTCTAACAAGTTTGGAAGTTGTCGATAAGAACTAGAAAACAGAATTACCAATATTCTCCATATCAACTATGCACTCGATTAGTTACTTTACATTCCATTTATTTGAGTGCATGCACTAACATATTGATCGATCATATGCAAACAGTTAAATGGCTAAGTTTCTAATGAAATCCACACTGACACCATATGTGTGTGTCACTGTTCTACTTGAAGCCCTGTGTACAACATCAAGGGAATTCAAAGAAATACTAACAGATGGACCTTATGTTATTAGCCTATTTGGAGACAAATGAACACCATGACACCACATCTAATATGATTAGTCTATAACATGAAAGCATATTGTTTGTGCAACAGATCTCCAACTGGTTGCTTGCAACTAACAAAAATGAAAATGTGACCAACCTAGGAGGAACTAGGCGGTTTTTCATTATTAACAAAAAGAAATAAGATACCCAAATTCGAGTAGAAGAGGACTTGAACCTGCACCCAACCAGTTGAGCTAGGTTCACTTTCTGTTGCTTGCAACTAATATAAGACACAATTTGAATAAGCAAACATTACTAGTTTACCTGGAAAATTGAGTTCATTGGCATCCCCAAGCAGCTCTTGCTGTTTCCTTTTCATTGCAGAATTTCTCTAAATAAATAGTACAACACAAGTTATATACCTTTATATTATAGAAATTATCAAGAAATTTGCCCCTGGAGTTTTAACAAGGCATCCTAGAAGGAGCCATCTTACCATTTCTTGGATTCGCTTGCGGTCATCATCATTAAGTAAGAACTGAACCTGAAGAATTATTTTCCCTCCACTATCAAGAGTAAATACTGCATCCATAGTTCCTGACTCCACAATCACTTTTGTCTTCAACTCTGTGGTGATTTTCAAAACACATCAATTAATAGATGTTGGTAAGTACAAAAAGAACGGTGTACAACCAGCTAAAAAAACCTGATTTCGATATCAATTCCTTGTCTGCATTGTACATCATTATTACCATACTCTCCCGAAGTGATGTAACAGGGCTGCACACCACACATATATTTGGTTGTGATGAAAATGAATGAATGATGCACTAGTCAAATATCAATTAATGGAATATATGAAAATGAGCTTACAAAGATATATCATCTTGTTCTATGTTCCCACTGTATTCTCTTTTGCCCATGGTGACTGCATCGAAAATGTAATTTACATATATTACAGAAAATTAGCAAATGGAAAGCAAAACGAGGAAAGAAAGTAGAATTCGGAGATTCAAACCTTGCAAGAACAGAGGGATAATGACTGGTGGTTGAGTGGCTGCATAGTAAAAAGGGAAATGGAAAAAGAAAGGAGCACAATCAGTTCTTGCTTCCAACAGAACAATACGAGAATTTTTTTTAGATTTTCAAGTAAAACATAGTTATGAATGACAGGACAAGAAATTGCCTGAGATGTGGATGCTTCCAGGCATTCTTTTCTGAATTCCTGCTTGGTGCTGCACAGAAGCCCTACAATACTAATCTTCTAGAGCATAGAGAAGAAGATACACCAGCTAGTGGATGTTGTTTGGGCAAGCTGGACTTGTGGCTGGCTATCCATAGCCACTGGGTCTCCTGGGACCACAGGAAGAGTTAAAGTTTGGCTCCTTCTGTTGCTCTCAAAAGACATACACCCACAAATTGTGAAGAGAACACCACATGGTTTGCATTAATTGGTTAAGAATATTCCAAATAGGATTGGGGCCCAGTTGCAGTCTCAACAATATGTTACATGGCAATCGATGGGCTCACTCATCACACGAGAACCACATAACATAAAATTGCCAACGGAGCAAATCGTGGATGGAACAGAAGAATTTCTCACACAGTCACACTGAAGTTTTTCTTTCTTTTTTAGTCTTTAAGAATCTCTAGCACCAATGGACACAACACCAGTTTGCACCCACACAACCTTTGGACTCCAGGAGGCTAAATCATGAAGACATCAGTACACAAGATAGCACAGTACTGTGCTTGTACAAAATCCAATCAGGCCCAACCACCTTCCTGGTGGAACACTAGACACAAAAGATCCAAATGACAACTGGTGAGCTCATAACCTCGGGAGGGATCCTGCTCGGATGAACTCCTTGAGAAGGGCCTTCTCCTCATCGAGTTTCTTCTTCTCGGCAGCATTGCGTGGCTTGATCTTCCGCTTCTCTTCCAGCATCCATTTGTAGAGCTTGCGCTGGTCATCTTCAGGGATTGGTGGGAGCTCCTTTCTGGGCACAGAGACAGCTTCGGCAGGCTTCTCAGCAGTTGCAGCAGATGCAGTAGCAGGATCAGTGGTTGAGTCCTTTCCTGAGTCCTTTTTGTAGGTCCGCACCAGTACATAAGCTACATGTTACAGAAAGAATTCAGTAAACTAACCCATCTAGGGATTTGATTTGAGCAAGCACAACCTTCAGAACTGGAAACATCAGCATCCCAGCACTTAAGTCCAGTGCATATTTATCTCTTTGATGACAGAAACATGCTGGCCTAATCATGAACAAAAACATCTGCACGTTCATAATTGGCGAGTGTAACCCAAGACCTGAGTCATATTTTTGTCCCATCCCTAGCAGATCAATTGAAAGCACTCGAGCACATTTGGAACACCAGATAACACCACTATGATCAGGTTTCTGTTTGAGGAAAAAATGGAGTATGATTGGCCCACTACATACATTGGTATACTACACACATCACCTTCAATTATGGTTGCATCTCATTATTACAGGTTCTTGTTGCTTTCTACTGTACCATATTCTAAGCAGAAAGAACGCTCAGCCTACACTGCAGAGGGAGGGGGGGGGGGTGGTAACCAATGCTAACTATTGATTGATCATGAAGCCAACTAATATAAAAGTGATTCTGGTACATAATTAAGTGGGTGGAGTAGCAACCACATGCGAAAATCGAAGTCGCTAGCAGGAACTTGCTGGGTTCAAACTCAAAATGTTGAATCAGCCACTACTGCCAGCAAGTAGAGCACCGGTCAATAATAATAATAATAAAACCAGGAGAGGAGCTCGTAATCCATAACGTCTAAGCACGTTGCTGCTTGAATTGGATCCAAAATAAGATCTCCCAAGCGGATCTTAGCTAGAGCAGACTCCGATGAAAATTACGCAGCGGCAGGTTAAACCAAGTCAGACTGGCACGGGCAAACACCAAACAGGTGGGATTGCTCCTAACACGGCATCTTATGGGTACCAAAGCAGCGAGGAATCGCGGGATGCAACCCAAATCTAGTGACCCCAAAGCGAAGCGGACTGATGAGCGAGGGAGAGAGGGGGAGTGGAGGCAAGCTGACCTCCGACAAAGAGGTTGGCGGCTAGGAGGAAAGGGAGCATGCGGCGCGTGAAGCCCTTCCTCGCCTCGGGCGGCGGCGGAGGTGGGGGCGGTGGCGGTGGCGGTGGCGGTGGCGGACCGGCGGGCTTGGGCTTGCCGTGGGCGGCCATCCGGTGGAGAGTAGGGATCGACCTTCTTCTGAGTTCGGGTCGGGTCGGGGCGAGGGCGACGGCCGAAACCAAGTCAGCTGCCCTCCCGTCTCACGTGACCGGCAATCTCCCAGGCTGCCGTATAGGGGTGGCATGGTAAAAGGAAAATGAATAAATAGCTAGGGTGACGTTTGGATAAAGGATGTAGGTCAATGGGTACCCGAAACTCGATGGTTTTTTACTCTATTAGTGTAAGGGTTTGAGTCAATTTCTCTATCCATTGGTTTTGTTAATGGGCAAAATGCGAGATCCAGCGGGTTTATGGGTATGGATCTGGGAGTGTAGTACCCAAACCCGTGAACTCATGAGTTTTTCAAACCCATAAACTTGTATTTAGATAATCATAAATATTTTATAAAATTAAGAAAAAAGAACTAGAAAAAGGATAGCTGATATATGTCTAACCACTAGCACGTTGGTACTGCATGGGTGTTGATACATTTGTGGCCTAGTTAAGCCAGCAGCCTTTGGTGGAGATGGATAGAGGCGGCAGCAACACACTACACACAACAATATTTCATTTTGATTGTCTGCCTCCAATCCATGGCATGGTTGAGAGGAAAAATAAAATTAGCTATTTACAACAGCTATAGCTATTTATTTTTGTATGTATATGTATATTGTTCTCATATATATACTACTTGAGTCTGTTATTACTGTTGCGTATGGGCGACCCGTGGGTACCCGAAACCCACGTGGCCACGGGTTTAGGTCAAATGTTGCACCTATCATGGGTCATGGGTTTTTTAATGGGTTCATATAATCTTCATGGGCATGTAGGGAGTGGGCATAGGGAAAAGGAAAATGTATGAGACGTAGGCCTTGTTTAGACGTGATTTTTTTTGATTTTGTTACTGTAGCACTTTTGTTTGTTTATGGCAAATATTGTCCAATTATAGACTAACTAGTGTCAAAAGATTCGTCTCACGATGAAAGGTCCAAATGGCTAGAGGGGGGTAAATAGCCTATTTAAATTTTCTACAAACTTCATCTAGACAAGTTGATTAGTAAAACAAAAAACGAAGCTATTCTAGCACTAGCACAACTAAACTATGCAAGCCACCTACACAAATCTAGCAAGAAGGCTAAACACTAAAACACACAACAACTAGAGAAGGCTACACAACAACTCTATACTAACAAGAGCCAAGCTACACAAGCTAAACTAACAAGGTAGGCAAGTATGTAAAGAGAGGATGGTGATTGTTATACCGACGTTGTAGAGATGAGATATATCCAATCAATCACGTACACAATCATAAGAGAGACCTCGGCAAGAGATGACACAAGATTTTTTTTACTGAGGTTCACTTGCTTCCCGGCAAGCTACTCCTCGTTGTGGCGATATACCCACTTGATGGATCACGAGCTAATTGCCAATCCAAAGCCAAACCCTCAGCGGGTGC
>Ga0182004_10002287_pt1 | contig 14796 bp, 10 predicted proteins | sample Sormic07211540_1_FD_120479 | JGI IMG/M metagenome (GOLD analysis project Ga0182004, IMG submission 120479) | Endophyte microbial communities from Sorghum bicolor roots, Mead, Nebraska, USA - 072115-40_1 MetaG | ecosystem: Host-associated > Plants > Roots > Unclassified | place: USA: Nebraska...
GACTTAGTCACATCCGACCTCTCCTTCATCGGCAACCATCCTCATCGGCAATTCACCTTTGTAAATAGTATACTGCCACCTTATCCTGCCATCCTGGACACGTGCTCAAAAACGGTGTCAACATTCCCTTTATACATCTAATAACTACTATATTCATTCCAAATTATAGTTTACTTTGGCTTCTGTATAGAACATATATATAACTTTGACCAAGTTTTTTCTAAAAATATATATAGTGACATGTGCAAGTTTTAAATTAGATTAGCAAAATACATTTTTTTGTATAATTCGAGAAAACTAATTTGGTGTTAGAAACATCGGTGTATTTTTGTTTAAGTTTTCAAATTTAAAGAAGTTGACTTATGATAAAATTAGAATGAACTGTACTTTGAATGGATATGGATAGAATAGAAAAAAAAGAAAATGGGTTGGGTGGGTGGAGAAAATTGTAATTATACGACACCAAACAACGCGCTTCGTAATTATAGGACTCTAAACATCAACTTCATTAAAATGATCCTTAGAATGTTAGCTTCTTGTTTTCCATAATATTTGGTGCTTTTCATCAATCTGTTAATCCAAATACATGTATTTTGCCCTAGACATGACCCACGACCAACCTTTGCTCCGATGGACATGGGCGGATCTGTCGGTGTGCAGCTCCGACGTGGCCCAGGCGGTGGAGGTGGCCAACCTGTTAGCCTACCCATGGCGGCGATGGCTAGAGTACGTAGGTTAACCTTTCAAAAATGTTATTTAGATTACCAAAGTGACTAAAAACAGCAAATGTTATGAAAATTAAAGTCAATGAAAAAACAGCAAAGATGTATGAAAAACAAAAGTTATTTTAATAAAGTCAATGCTTGAAGTCCTATAATTGCTAAACGTGGTGTTTGATATCTTAGGACCATTTTTAGTGGGAGTTTCATGACCCTAAAACTCTTATCATCTTTTTCTTTATTAATATAATGACACATAACATATTTAGGGCCTGTTTGGTATAGCTCACAACAGCTTGTACAGCTCACAACAGCTTCATAAGCTGTTGTGAGCTGTTTTTTTTTTGCCAAACACTTATTTCCAAAACAGCTTCATGGATGAAGCTGTTTTTCCCCTCCTCTCACAAAAACATAAGTTGGATGAAGCTGAAAAAAATAACTTATTGTAGCTTCTCCCTCATTTCTCTCTCAACTATGCATGCATGAAGTAGTTGGTGAAGCTATTTTGCCAAACACTTTTTCCAAACACAGCTTGCTTCATCTAGAAAGTCACTCATGAAGCTATTTTCTAAAAAAAAAGCCCTTAATATCTATAAAACTCATTTGAGATTGATCTTATAATTTCAATTTTCTCGGGTGGTGGGAGGCAGGACTCAGAAGCATGTGGAAAAACGACTGAAGAATTAAGGGAGCAGTTGTTGTGAATTCATCTGCTCTTTCCTGTGTTGCTGTCGCGCGTGCGTGTCCTCCGACGGCCCCCGATCCCATCCTCCTCGTCCCGCCGCCGCCTCCTTCACCGGGACCAAATGCAGCGGGTCGTCGTCATGCGCCACGGCGATCGCCTCGACCACTCCGAGCCTATGTGGCCAGCCAACAAGCCGTGGCCCTGGGACCCGCCGCTCGACGACGCCGGACTCCTCCGCGCCTGGACCGTCGGGAAGTGCATCAGGGCCGCCGCCGCCAAGCAGGGATGGGCCCTCCACCGGGTCCTCGTCTCCCCGTTCCTGCGATGCCGACAGACCGCCGCGCGGGCGGTCGCCGCGCTATGCGCCGTCCCCGACGACGACGCGCTGCTCGCGGTCGGCGACCCGGACAATGTGCCCCTCGACACCTCACGCATCAAGGTTTCTTCTCTTATTTGTAATCTTGCTTGCTGATACATTTCTTTGCTTTCTTTCCCACAAAACAAAAATCAAATCAAATCAAGATACAGTAGGCAGATTAACTAGGTCTTGCAGGGCGGCTCGGACCACCCTTCAGTGCAGTCTACCAAACAAATCCCCTCCCTCACTCGCTTCGATACTGCTTGATATTCAAGGAAATTCGTTGTTCCTATCCCTGTCTAGGATTAACCAGGAGTATCTTCCGGCTATTAAGGCCAGTCTTGTGGGAAGTTTCGTAGCGTTTTTAAGACTGTTATGTCACGTGAAATGAAATGAAAACATCCTCTCTCAATGGAGAGTTTCATTCTATGATTTCATAGACATTTAATTACTCATAGAGAGTTGGTAATCGTGCTAAAAAAGTTTCACGTAGATGAAACACATTTCTTCTCTCTCTTCTTAAATACACTTCTACATCATAAAAAATGCCTATGTGACAACCCATTTAATATGAATGAAACTCACATGAAACTCCTAGTGAGACCAGTCTTAATTCGTTGTCACTGAAATTGCTCACGACAATGCAATACCTGCTGGATTGGGATTACACTATTTAACAAACTAAAACTAGTTGCCCTTCTACTATAATATTTCTTAGACTGATCCACTTTATGGCCTGTAACCATTTGATAAATTGTATTGGGCTGGAATTGTTCCCGGCCGTTCTAGGCCAGGAACACTTAACCGAACGGGCCTTTGTTTTGCCTGCATTCTGAATCTTCGTATTCCATCTACCAGGTGTCTATCGAGTATGGATTGTCTGAGATGATGAACACTCAAGCAATGGGTGTTATTGTTAGCAAGCTAGCTTCCAGCATCAACAAGTGGTTCCCTGACTTACCAGAGCTCGAAGCCGACTTCCCGGCTGGAACCATCGACCATTCTGCAGAACCAATCTACCCGGAGGTCTCGGCTTTCCAACTTGTTCTCTAGCGCTGAATTGAAGAACAGCAGTCTTAAACCATTTTTTGTGCTGCAGGTACCGAAGTGGGAGGAATCTGTCATGGAGGCAAGAAGCAGATATGCAAGCATCATCAAGGCTCTTGCTGACAAATATCCTCATGAAAACCTGCTCTTAGTAACACACGGTGAGTACTCATATTTCTGAGCAGTCTATGTTAGGCTTCCATATTCTGGATCCTTGATGTAGTTTTCATCATGCTGCTGATGTCGCCACTCGCCATATTACACTGGACTGTAATCTGTTGCAGGTGAGGGTGTTGGTGCATCGGTGTCTTACTTTGAGATGGGACTAGAGATCTACGACGTGGAATACTGTGCTTACTCTGTTCTGGAGAGGCAGGTGTCTGCGGAGCTTGATGATGAGCATGGGGGCTTTACCGCGGATAGCTTCAAGGTGCTGACAAAGAGTGGCAGCACAGGCATCCGATACGCCTCGGTGTCAGAGGGCTAGTTTGTTGGTTGAGCAGTACTGGAACTGACTCCATCACGGTGAACCAATATTTACCGGTTGCTTATTACATTCTGTCCCCATTAATTCAGCTTGCAGGTGGATACACCTGGTGTTCTACATATACTTGATTCTGAGTTCGTAATGTAGTAGCTAGGATTGCTTTGTTTGTTTCATATAGCATGGTCAGTGCAGGGGATGAATAAACAAACGTGCTAGTAGATTTTTTGAAGTAGGAATAAGTGGATTGCCTTTTTAACACTTTCAATTCAACGTCGAGTACTCATATCAATTTGGTTTGCTTTATGTATGTTGCTTTGCTTCTGTTTGTGACGGGAGGGAGGGAGGGAGGGAGGGAGGGAGGGCGTGCGTTTGTGGCTAAAGGAAAAGAGACAAGAATGATCCCTGCTGTGCACTGGTGTCTATGGTTGGTAGCTCAAAGTCATTCCTGCTGTCTTCTAGATTGAAAGGGAGAGGAGTTGTGCCATGTCCAATTGTCCAATTGCTCGCCACAGCTTTTCTTCTTCTTCTTCTTTTTGCCTCTTGACAATAATGCTTAATCTTTAGCTTTGTGATGTGTGATTGTGCTATGGCACCCATATAGGAGTGGAAATATCCTTACCGGTAGCAGTAGGAGTATCAAATTGTTGAATAACCGAACCCTCATATATACTGAGAAAAGACCAGATAAATTGAGAAAATTCTTGCAGGAATTTGTGTCTGCCTCTGCTATGTCTGTCATTGTTTTTCTTTTTCTATATATACTTTGAATGTTATATTCAAGGGCAAATTAGAGGTAGCGAGGCTACTAGGGCAGTAGGTAACAAACACACTAGTGATTTCACTTTGGTAATCGATGGATCCCATCGACTAGTCGCACTCCATCTATACAGCATCCATCTTGCCTTTGTATCCTCGTGCTTTATGTATAACAAAGAAAAGAAAAGAAAAATTCAAAGTCGTCGCGATTTTGACGCTTTGCCTTTTGTTTGTGTGGCTTGCTTTATTTCACTTGCTCTCTGCCCCAGCTGACAAATGGAGTACCTGTTTTGCTTTGGACAGGGTTTTTTTTTTTGCCTATTACTAGTATTTTGACTATCAGCAGCAAACCTGTGAAAAAGATGATGTAACTAGTATAGAAACATGAAACATATACATGAATTGGATTTCGCTTGCATTCATTGGGATATACGTACAGTACAGATGGTATTTTGTATAATCTCCTAAGTAAGTAAATGTTAGGCAAATTTTGCTGTAGGACGCCAGGAGACTGGAGACTCACAAGCGTATTGACAGGCGCTAGCTGACGCGTCGCGTGCAGGTGCATGTGCAGGTCATGGTCATGGATATCTCCTAGGGTCCTCATCCTCCTCTTGTACCGCTCGGCATTGCATTTGCCACTGACATTGCGCACCCACCAGGCACCAGCTGATCGAGCTCAACGTAAGTACTCCCTCCATTGTAAAAGTCATTCTAAGAATCTTGGAGAGTCAAAGTATTTTTACGTTTGACCAAAATTATAGAGAAAAATACTAAGATTTGTAACGTAAAGTGAGTATACTATTAAAATATAATTAAGAAAGAATCTAAGGATATTTAGTTAGTACCATAATAATAATTATTTTATAATATAAATTTAGTCAAACTTAGAAAAGTTTGACTCTCCAAAATTTTTAGAATGACTTACAATTTGGAACGAAGAGAGTATAAAGTAACTCAACTGACAAGAGAGTGAAGGAAAGGAGAGAAGGCAGCACAGCAGCAGCTGCGTCGCCAATAAATACAAGAGGAAGGGAGCTAACCCAGATAGATGCATCCACCCATGATTCCCATCCATCTCTGCTCTGCTTGGGTGCCCTGCCCTGCCCTGCCCATAACAACAACCGTATCCATCCATCCCACCACCCATCTTCCTTCCTTGGTTCCTCTTGACAGTTGAGAGTTGACACACACACACCCACCCAGATAACTACTGAGTGAGTGAGTGAGTGAGCGAGCGAGCGAGCGAGCGAGCGAGCCAGCCAGCCAGCCATCGAGCGAGCGACCTTGAGATCGATCTCAGCTTTGTTTGTTGGCCCGCCGCCGCCATGGCGATAGGTGGCTTCGTGGATGCCCCTGCCGCTGCCGCCGGCGCCGACTACGGTGGCCGCGTGACTTCCTTCGTGGTGCTCTCCTGCATCGTGGCCGGCAGCGGTGGCATCCTCTTCGGCTATGACCTCGGCATCTCAGGTTGCGTTGCGTTGCGTTGCTACTACCGTAATTACCTTGCTACCTCTAGTCCTCTACTCTACATATCTCATCACATATTACTACTACCCCTACTACTGCTGCTAGATTTGCTTTATTATATAGTGATGAGTCAGTTTGCTTCATCTCGCCTTTAATTTTATTAAATTAATTAATAGATTTGTCTCTTCCAGTGTAATGTGTTGCGGCATGGCATGCGGTTGAATTGAATTCAAGCAAAGCAAGCCGCGCGCAGAGCAAGGAGCTAAGAATATATAGTGAATTACTCCAGTTAAGAAACTCAAATTATCTAGCTGTGCGTCTCTACTCAAGCTGCTATAGATAGCACCACCCACCATTGTAGTGCCAGTCTGTGCTGTGCAGTGCTACCTCAGTCTTCCTTCAATTGAAATGGAAGTCCCTTTGAATTCAGGGAGGGGGGCAGGCCGGGCCTCTGCCTGCCTTGGAGCCAGGCTTGCATTGCATTGAATGGATGGTTGATCTGAGTTGGTTCTGGCTGGCCGTGGCCGTGGCCGGCCCCCACCCTCGTCCTTTAGTTAGTACCACGTACTACTACACTACTGTGTTCTAGTGTTCTGTTCATGGATCGGGATGGAACTCAACATCAACTGGGAGGGACTGCCACTGCCTGCCTTCATCATCATCATCATCATCATCATCTTTACAATTACAATTACAGTTACAGTTACGATCGCATGATCCTTTGTTCATCCCTTTTGATATTCGATCGGGGTTCAGTTCAGGTGGTAAGTCATGGATACAGTGCATGCATCATATTCATCCATTCATAGGAGGGGAGGGAGCATATACAGTACTGCGTGCAGTGGATCGAGTAGATCCGATCCGATCCAATCCAATCCAAGACCTGGCTTCTCCAACAATGCATGCATGCGTCTCTACTCTCTTCTACCTCTCCGGGTCTCCCCGCCCCTAATTACTAATGATAGTATTAATTAATTGTGATTAGTTGCTGTGGCACGTACTGCCAAACACCCCACGTATATACAATCAAATCAATTCCATTTCCATGTAGGACTGCTTGGAAGAGAAATCACAAGCAGGGGAAATCTAACCGACACCAACCATTATTTATTTTGTGCTACTCTCGAGTACGGAGTATGTATGTACTCTGCAGCAGCTACTAGCTTACAGCTGCTAGCAGTACCATTCAGTTAGTACATATGCATGTATGATTGATGAAAATCTTGCTTGCATATATAGTACTATACATATATTAGTAGCAGCATGCAGTAGTTGATTCATGCACTTTGCATGCATGCCTCTGTTTGACTTGACAAATTAGCCATGACTTTTCATTTCATTTATCTCTCCATCTGCTTGATCCGGCTCGATCAGCAGCTTATGTATTGTTCATCACCATATCAAAAGTGCCGGGACTGTTGCTGCATCCGCTGCACCTTCTGCACACAGCCACTACTAGCTCGATGATGCAGTACGTAGTGGTAGCTAGCTAGCTCAATTTTTAGTTTTCTCCCAAAACAAAACAAAACGAAACGAAACAGTAATAAGTAAGTGAAAAAACCAAACCAAAACAAAACAAAATATCACAGCCAGGCAGGCAGGCAACCAACCATATATCTCCCCATTTGGCACAGGTGGGGTTACGTCGATGGAGTCGTTCCTGAGAAAGTTCTTCCCGGATGTGTACCACCAGATGAAAGGAGACAAGGACGTCAGCAACTACTGCCGCTTCGACAGCGAGCTCCTCACCGTCTTCACCTCGTCTCTCTACGTCGCCGGCCTCGTCGCCACGCTCTTCGCCTCCTCCGTCACCAGGAGGTTCGGCCGCCGCACCTCCATACTCATCGGCGGCACTGTCTTCGTCCTCGGCTCCGTCTTCGGCGGGGCAGCCGTCAACGTATACATGCTCCTCCTCAACAGGATCCTCCTTGGTATAGGCCTCGGCTTCACCAACCAGGTACTACTCGATCTACTTGTTTCCTTTAATTAATTATTACTCCAGTTATGTGTATGTCCTTGTCGCCTCAAGATACATTACTGCATGATCCAAATATATAAAATTAATAATTTTCTCAATGCAAGTCAAAGATGCATGAGCAGCAGTGTCCCTTTCATGGAATGGGGCATATCACTACCTAATCGATCCGTGTCGCGAGAAACAACTTTGATTAAATATATATATATATTAAAAAATATTAATACTTATGATATATAATTAGTATCATCGAAAGGATCTTTAAATTTAATTTTTTTTAATAAATTTATTTGAAGATTTTTAGATCTTTAAATTTTTTTTTAATAAATTTATTTGAAGCTTTTTTATTAACCTAGTCAGACTTGTGGTACTAAAATGACAGTTATTTTGGAAACCACCCAAATTGAAAACACAGGCTCCATGCAGTCAATAATAGCGACTTTTTACTCCTAATTCAAGTTGCACGCATGGCATGCATGCAGTCGATTCCACTGTACCTATCAGAGATGGCGCCACCGCAGTACCGTGGGGCAATCAACAATGGCTTTGAGCTCTGCATCAGCATCGGCATCCTCATCGCGAACCTCATCAACTACGGCGTGGAGAAGATCGCCGGTGGATGGGGCTGGAGGCTGTCTCTGTCCCTGGCCGCCGTGCCGGCCGCGTTCCTGACCGTCGGCGCGATCTTCCTGCCCGAGACGCCCAGCTTCATAATCCAACGCGGCGGCGGGGGCGGCGACATCGACGAGGCAAGGCTGCTGCTGCAGAGGCTGCGTGGCACGACCAGGGTCCAGAAAGAGCTCGACGATCTGGTGTCCGCGGCTAGCGAGGCGTCGAGGACGACGGCAACCCGGCGGCCGTTCCGGAACATACTGAGGAGCAAGTACAGGCCGCAGCTGGTGATAGCGCTGCTGGTTCCCTTCTTCAACCAGGTGACGGGCATCAACGTCATCAACTTCTACGCGCCGGTCATGTTCCGGACCATCGGGCTCAAGGAGAGCGCGTCGCTCATGTCGGCGGTGGTGACGCGCGTCTGCGCGACGGCCGCCAACGTGGTGGCCATGGTGGTGGTGGACAGGTTCGGGCGGCGGAAGCTCTTGCTGGTGGGCGGCGTCCAGATGATCCTGTCGCAGGTGATGGTGGGGGCGGTGCTGGCGGCCAAGTTCAAGGACCACGGAGGGATGGACAAGGAGTACGCGTACCTGGTCCTGGTCATCATGTGCGTCTTCGTCGCGGGCTTCGCCTGGTCCTGGGGCCCTCTCACGTACCTGGTGCCCACCGAGATCTGCCCGCTGGAGATCAGGTCGGCGGGGCAGAGCATCGTCATCGCCGTCATCTTCTTCGTGACGTTCCTCATCGGCCAGACCTTCCTGGCGATGCTGTGCCATCTCAAGTTCGGGACCTTCTTCCTCTTCGGCGGATGGGTGTGCGTCATGACGCTCTTCGTGTATTTCTTCCTGCCGGAGACGAAGCAGCTGCCCATGGAGCAGATGGAGCAGGTCTGGAGGACCCACTGGTTTTGGAAAAGGATTGCAGATGCAGATGCAGATGCAGGGGAGGAAGAAGAGCAAGGCCAAAGGAGACCCAGACCCAGAGGAGAGGCAGCAGGAACCATAGCTCTGTCCGCCACATAGACACTATACATTGCATTGGTTGCCAATCATTATTAATTAAGCTACTATATATATAGGTGATCTGATGATCAAAGTATACATACACATGCATACATTATATTTGGTGAAACCGCGCGCGCCTGCAGAAATCGTATAGCTAGGCGCATGCATGGTACACCACTTTGTTGATTACACACACTAGCTAGTATATATACTATACTCTAGTAAATAATAAATCCATGCAAATATATATATATATGTAATGGGCTTGCATTGTATAGCTAACTAGCTGCACACAAATTGTTTGTATCCTAGCTAGCTAGGGAGCAAATGCATTTCAATAAGCTAGTTTATTTGATGCATGCATTCTGTAATGTAAAGGGGCTATCCTATCCATGAAGGAAGAATTCAAGGGGCTTCCACTCCAGCAGAAGTGCGAATTAATTATTAATCTTTGAGAGTGGCAATATATATATGATATAAAGATGCATGCATGTAACAGCAAATTAAGGAGTTATTAGTTAATTAGGCATCACATGCATGTACTAACTACTCATGTGTAGTGTAGCCCTGCCTGTAGCGTCGAAAGAGTTGGTCGGTCTTGGCCGTGCGGAACGCGTAGCAGCCCATGGCGTAGACACCGAGCAGCGCGACAGTGGCGACTGCGAGGATGATGTCGGCGCGGCGCCACTCCGTGCGGAGGTTCTGCAGCAGGCCGGCCTTGCAGGAGGAGCAGGAGTAGCAGAACTTGGCCTCCTCGTTGCTCCAGGCGGCGCAGTCGGGGTCGGCGGTGGCGCTGATGGGGCTGATCCAGTACGTCGGGGTCACCAAGGTGTAGCCGCAGCTCGTGGGAGGCTTGCAGCAGCCCGACTGCAGAGGGCTCATGCTGTTGGGCGGCGCCGTGAACAGGTCCTGCGCCGTGGCGTACGTCCCGTTGAAGTCGCTGCAGGTGGGCGTGGCGGCCAGGCAGGCCTTGATCCGGTCCCAGCGTGCGTCCAGGCGGGCGCGCAGCCAGCCCGAGTAGTCGTCCAGGTCGTACTCGAGGAACTCCCGGCTCGGCACCCGGTGGCCCGACGACCCCGTGGTCACCGCCAACACCAAGACGACAAGGCAGGCCAGCGCCACGACGACGACCAACATGGCGACGAGGTAGACGAGGAGGAGCCACGGCAGGCGCCAGAAGGCGGCCACGAAGCCCGCGAGCCCGACCGCGAGGACAGCCACGCCGAGGCCAATCACTGGCCACTGGAGGATCTGGACGCAGGCGTTGTCGGCCTGCGTCGACAGCCAGATGCCCGCGGCGATCACGGGGATGGAAAGCAGCGCGCCCACCAAGTTGATGGCGGCGACGCCCATGTAGTTGAGCGCCATGTTAATCTGTCATGTCATGTCATGTCATGTTGGCAACCTACTACGAGAAGGAGAGGAATGGAAATACTAATACTCGCCTCTGCTCTGCATTCCCTCCTTCTTCTTTTTTTGTGCCTTGCTTCCTCTGCAATTCATTCCCTCCCCAACCGACTACGCAAAGGCAGCAGCATTGCCATATGATAAATTATCACTCACAAGTCACAATGTACAAAGTGTGGCCGGCCTGCCAGCCTCCCCTCCCAACACATACATCAATCACCCTGTACTGTACACACAGGGTCTATACATGCCGTTGGCCATTGCCGAGTGGTAACACTTGTTCACCACGGCCTTGTTTGGTTCACCCTGAAAAACAAAAAGTTTTCAAGATTCCCCGTCACATCGAATCTTGTAGCACATGCATAAAACATTAAATATAGACGAAAACAAAAACTAATTACACAGTTTAGCTGTAAATCACAAGACGAATCTTTTGATCCTACTTAGTCAATGATTGGATAATATTTGTCACAGACAAACGAAAGTGCTACAGTACCGAAATCTTTTCACTTTTCGGAACTAAACAAGGCCCACGCCATAAATCGACCAAGTAGAGCGTAACAATCAAGCTTCACAGCAACCCACTGTTGGAAACCAGACCCCAAGTCCATCAAATCACATCATATGATTAATCACGACGATGGCGAATCAAGCACAGCACCATCACCCTCCATCAGCCCCAGCGCAGCGTGCCAAGTGCCACCTAGCAAATCAGAAAGGCTCCACCGGAGGAGGGTCTTCACCGATGCTTTGCTTGTCAGGTAAGGCACAATGTACTTCTTCATGTCACTTTTGGAGATGCCGAGGTGACCTCCCGCCACAGACACAAACTTCACCCGCCCTGCTTTATCCAGTGTCTTCAAACCGATCCAGTCTTCCTCATACAGCTTCGTCTGCACACACACGCACAACTTGCCATTGTAAGCAGAGCACACATGGAGACCCAAATCACGTGCATGAAAGAATTCTACCTTCTGAGGTGGTAGAACAGGATCAAAGGCTCCATCAGGGTAGTAACCGAACCATGCTGTTTCTCGAGGTATCAGGACTGCATCATCCTGAAACTGCAAATAACATACATACATGCATTCGTCCACATTCAAGATAGGTCAAAAGAATTGAAGTATAAATAGATATTATTAAGGCGTAAAACAATATCATCCTTTTGCGCTATGTTGCATTGTACTTTTATCTTGAAGCAGGGAACAAAGCAAGTAAGTTGCATGCTACCCTAGCTACAGGAGACAGGGCAATGCTACTCCTGCAACTTGATCAGAATCAATTTTGGTTTTGGACAATGTCAAGCTTACCATGATCAGAACCAAATTCTCTAAGCTGCTAAACCTTTCCTTGTAGGTGGCATTTCTTTTTTCTGGAATCTCATTGTTAAGTTTTGGAAGAAACCTGCAACTCTTCAGATAATCTGCCATATCCTGATAAATACTTTTAGTTAGACAAACTTCGTTCACCAGAAACACTCTCATATACTATGAAACTATATTACATGAGAAATAGAATGTAACTAATTTGTATTCATATATATCATACATTTTTTCTATAAATTTGGTCAAACTTACAAAAGTTTGATTTTGACTAATAAACCTATAAGGTCTTTCATTTTCGGGCGGAGTGTGCAGTTACAAAATCTCAAGCTAATCAATTATTCAAAAAAAAATGACCAGGCTAGTTATTCAGCACTATGAAGCTAGCTATATGAAGACTTTGTAAGCATCATCAATGGTGCATTGCAACTGATTAGTAAAACACCAGGTTATCCTCGAGTCACCTCTACCATTAAGAACAACCTATACAGTTTGGCCTACAGATGTGCTTACTCAGCCCTGTGAAGTATGCAGTACCAGTAGACTGACCAGTACAATAAGCAACTCAAAAGTACATCCATAAGACCATAAAAAAAGTACATCCATAAGAGTAATAGAGTAGCATGTCAACCAAACAACATAAAAGGTGCATTCCTCGTTATACTCACAGTTGGGATTTTGAGGTAGCCACTAGGTGCAAGATGTTCCTGTAATTCACCACACCTCAAGTTATCCCACATTTTTTTTTTAAAAAAAAGGTGCTCACCATAACCAAAAAAATCAAAGTTTGATGAATGCCAATGCATACAAACCTGCACATAGTCTGAGTAGATCTCCAATTTGATCAGAGCGTCAACAAGAATGCACAAAATACCAGACTGCATAATATGCAGATGTCAACTGAATCATATGAGCTTCCATATAATATGTAGATGTTAAAAGACAAGTGCATTTAAATAATAATGGCGTTAGTCTCAGCCATATATTTTCTTTGATTCGTACTACGTGTACAAGTCATCGGACAAAATCATGAAAGAGTATTCAACCATCGATTATTACACAAATTTATCACTATATCATTGAATTATTAGCCAAACTTGACATAAAAAAACACATAATGATCGGAGATAATGACTTAATCAGATTAACTTACACCACAAAGCGGCACAGAAGCGGTACCAGCATGAGGACCTCCAAGAGAGATGAAGTTCTTGACCTGGTGTCAGGTACGGTCCAGATCATAATTTATTGCACAGAAAACTGGTAGCAATTAAAGTGCATACAAGACAGGCTAACAACCATCCCATCTGGGCAGCTGGCCAAGGTTACATATATTGGGTTGGTAGAGGCCAAATGAATAGAATTTGAGCTGCGTTAATTTTATTACAATTTTGCTATTCCTAATTTAGGAAACTCACCGGCGGTCCATCATCACAATACTCAACTACTGCTCGACCAATCAAGTTTCCCTGTGAGAACACAAAGATGAGGCAGTGTTTTAGTATAGTATAGCTACACCAAGTACCGAACAAATTAAAGAAAAAAGTAATGAATGATTAGCTACTAAATCATCCCCTCCCTCCCTCCCTCCCTCTTCGGTGGCAGAGGAAGTATCTCAAAGAGTACTAATCTGAACCAGTTTATGTTACTGTAATATGTACAAGAAAATGAATCATAGCAGAATGCAGGTAGTGCACACTATACTATTAAAGTGCCTACAAGAATAAAAAAAACAGCCCACATTTTCAAGACTATGAAGCAAAGGACAACAACAGGATATAATAGTAGAAGATAAATGAGATAGCTTGGGTACTTAAAGGAAGGCAAGGTAAAGACCGTGAACAAGACAGCAGCGCATGAGCATACCTGAGACAGACCAACTATGTTGTAGCCGTCTCTCAGTTGTTTCATTTCCTTGACCTGAGAGGAAAAATCAAAAGTGGCAGTGACGATGAACACTAGTTTTTAACAACTCATCAAACAGCACAAGGTGGCATCATCGGTTAGAGTACTGACCTTGTTGCAGATGATATCAGCCTGCGGACATGATCAAATGTGTTACTGAATATATGAACATTTAGTTTATAACAAGAGGAAGGAAAAGAATGTAGAGAGGAATAAGACCTGTTGTTGAAGAGGCATGACCCAAGAGTCCCATGTTCCTCTGCCGATCTCTCTGGGGAAAGGAAAGCAGTTATTATTCAATTTAGTAAGTTCGAAGAATGGCCCAAGAGCAAGAATGTCCAGGACTCAGGACGCCAGGCAATGGGATATTGGGATGAGGGGATAGAGTTGGCGAGCAATAGCAGTAGTACAGTACAGGCAGTGACCGTCGGAGCCGGACCAACCGGCGAGAAGTTTAGTGAACTTGGCGACGCCATGGTTGGCGCACTGGTCCCCAATCCCTGCCACGATTCCAGTTGCAATCCGTCAGCGGGATGGATAGATTCATTACCCAGCTTGTGCTGCACAGGATTGGAGAAGAGAGGAGAGGGGAGGAGAGGAGAATTCTACCGTGCAGGACGATGAAGGGCAGGGAGGAGGTCTGCACCGCCGCAGCGAGGAGGGGAATGAAAACGAGGGCAGCGGCGGCTGTTCTCCGCATCACGATTCTTCACGGGGAGAGGAGAAGCGAGACGAGGTCGGATTCCGGCGGCTGGGGTCCGATTCTGGCAAGCACCTGGCAAGGCTGCCCGCTGGCAACGACTTCCCAAGAACCAGAAGCAACGGAACGCTCCTCGAACGCCGCCGAGGCCCAGAGCTAGAGGGAAGGCGACGAGGGAAGGAGAAGGAGACGAGGGAAGAAAGGCGGGCCCACATGCCAGTGACCCATCATCAACCTGTGCTTAAGAGTCCAACTAAGACCGTGATCTTTTTTATAGATATAATAATAATAATAATAATAATAATAATAATAATAATAATAATAATAATAATAATAATAATAATAATAA
>Ga0182004_10002288_pt1 | contig 14795 bp, 14 predicted proteins | sample Sormic07211540_1_FD_120479 | JGI IMG/M metagenome (GOLD analysis project Ga0182004, IMG submission 120479) | Endophyte microbial communities from Sorghum bicolor roots, Mead, Nebraska, USA - 072115-40_1 MetaG | ecosystem: Host-associated > Plants > Roots > Unclassified | place: USA: Nebraska...
ATTAGAATTTGGGGCAATTGGCCACACCTCAATGGGAGGGGGCGCCTTCTATTATATAGGGCCGGCTGGCCTTGCTTTACAAGGCAAGGGTAATTCCCTTGATTTACATCTGCTAACTATAGCAACTAATCCCTGATTTACAGCTGCTATCCCTGATTTACATCTGCTAATTATAGCTATGTATGCCGCAGCATATGGTAAGGAGCTGCGGCATATTCTATTGCCTAACACTATATACCACTCACAGGACTGTTTTGCAAACATACCACTTCCCATATCTGGTTTACTACTTTAGCATTAGACCGCCTCCCTTTTCACCCATCCCTCTTGCATTGTCTTCCTCCTCTCTGGTTATTCTTGCCCTCCTGAGCCCGCCCCTACAGGCCTTGGCACCATGGGGAATACCATGTCCTTCTGCTGTTACCACCCCAGCTTCTTCCCCACACCTTTTGCCACTCCTCGCCACTGCCGCACCACAGCAATTCATCAATTCAAGTGTCTCAGAAGGAGTCAGAGCACATCGCGAAGGCCATGCTGCAGCTGCTGGTTCAAGCTTCCATCCTTCCACTGTATGTAGCGGTGGCTTCATTGGGGATGGCCAGATTTGGCAGTGGCAGCTGAAGGAGGCGTGGATCTGGTTGGGGGAGGCATTGGTGTTGGGATGAGGTGTGACACTGGCTTGGGGCGAGAAGGATAAATGTTCCATGCGGGAGAAGTGTTGGCAAAGACGGGGAGATGAAGGCAGTGTTGATGGGATTTTGGGTCTAATCTGTCCTGTTGATCTTCAATCCTATATATGAATGTGGTATGATGGAGCAAAAGGTGGAAGAAAGTAGTGGTAAAATAGAATCCAATAGGAAGGAGTATTATGTTGTATGTGAACTATTTTTCTTTCATTATGTTGTACGAGAGCATTTTTTTCTTTCTTAATACAAGTATTAGGCGCTGAGGTAGGCAGCTCTCTTTAGAATATCTGCCCACTTTAGAATATTTGCATTCTCAAGTAGCCTACCCCAACCTACTTGTTACTAAAAGGCTTTGTTTTTGCCATTGATAATTTGCATGTAAGTAGTATGAGATATCCTTGAGTTAGTAGGTTTCCGATTGTCTTTTAATTGGACAAATTTTAGCAAATTGCTAGCTGTCTGGAGCTAGCAGTGAAATCAGTAATTGGTTTCGAGTTTCGTTCTTCTGTAGTTTAACAGTACGTGGCAACAAGTAGCTAGGCTTGTGATAACTAACAATTATTGCCGTGGAGTTAGCGCCATTGGATAGGATGTTTTGCTTCCGAGTTACCAGCATTCATAATTTGTTCACTACATGAAGAAAGCCAATAGCAAGCAATCCTGTTGTTTTCCCATCGTGTTCTGTGTTCATCGTAAAAACTAAGAGATGATGTTTAATGTGTGTTGCAATTTGAAATTGCTGTCTTTAGATGATCCGAGACCAGGGATCAGTGTGACATAACTTTGTCTAATGGTCAATACTTTCTACTTCTCATATGCTAACTCAGTGCAAAACATTGTATTTAGTATGGTATAATTTCTGTCAAATGCATTTTTTACATAAATCTGACACTGATACTCTTGTTTCAGGCACTCTATTTTTGCATTCCATTTAGGGAGCAGTTACTGGAATATTATGCAAATAACAAAACTCCAGGTGACGCTGAAGAAAATCTTTTGACCTGTTTGGCCGACCTTTTTATGCAGGTAACATGTAGATAGGATTATACCAAATGATATAAATGACTAGAATGTTATTAGTTTATTACTTTGTAAAATGAGCGTACGGTGTCGTAATTTCTTGGTAAAATTTGACCTTTTGGTATCACTTAGACTATAGGTTGACAGCTGTAGTGCTATATCTGGGTTTCACGTGGTACCAGTGTACAAAGAATGTCTATTTTGTCTTGCTTTGAGGTGATGATAGTTATGTAGAGTTTACCCACTTGACACTGTAAATGAAATAAATCCTTCTCATTTTCTATATATATTAATATGAGCTTATTAATTCTTGTTATTGGCAGATACCTTTTTTTTTGAAGGTCAACGGGGGGGAGTCGTTCCCCACCTGATTTTTGTTTATTTATTGTTGGCCCCAAAATGGCCCATCAGATAATGAAAGTTTACAAAGGTCTTACATCATCACTTAGAAGGTGATGTTTGTTACAGAAAAACATAGGCAGATACCTTTTTGGCTTTAACATATTAAGAGTTTCAAAATCTCTATTTATTTGGCCCTTTCCTGATAGGATATATGCTGCATTCCTGCTTATTAACTTTTGTTAGCTGCATTGAAGTTCTAACATGTGCAGTATCCTAGCTGTACATATATAGCTTTCTTTGGATAACACTGTCAATAGAGGTCCATTCATGGATATGTAGTTCTTTGCTTGGCACTCCATGTTCCTTATACTGTTTAATATATTTAGGTGTCGGCAATTAGTTTTGCTTCCTACTTAAAGTGAGATAATAGTATAATACTCATATAAACTGAAAACCCATATTCTGCTAAATCATCTTTTTTAGTTGTTTATCTTAAGAGTTGAAACCCCCTGTTAGTGTTGATTTTGCTATAGGCCTATCGCTACATATCTATGCATCTGTTGAATTTCGTGCAACATACCCACTCATGGATGCATCATGCATGCACATGTGGCATGCTTCGATAGCATCACCACTGGGCATTTGAATAATGAATCTCATGCAAAGTCGTACTTAATGTGAGCTCTGTGCTGGTGGTATAAAATATTTATTGTACTGTCTCTTGCTTTGCAATTGGTTGCTGGACAACTTGCTTAAGGTAATGGGTGCTGTTCTACTGTTAATTACTGGACATATAATCAATGTTATCATATCGTCTAATTGATCCTAGTCGCCATGGCACTGACCAGCCTGACTAACCGTGACTAATCGTAGTGCATAACTGATTGCTATGGTACCGATCAGCTATGATCCTGATGTCATTTAAATTTGTATGATAAAGATCTTTGACTTGACATCTTTGTTGTCAATGCATTGTTTCACTTCATCGTTGTATATCAGTGTTACTGCATAGTGTTTTGTATGTCACGTGAAATTTCTGCAATCTGCATGATATTGCAATTTGCCACCTTAAAGAATGAAGAGGTGAATTAAGAGGTGCTCATTGTGTATCATGTAGATAAGCCAAGCAAAGAAAAAGACTGGCGTTATTGCTCCAAAACGTTTTGTTCAGAGAGTGAAGAAACAGAATGAGTTGTTTCGCAGCTACATGCACCAGGTATTTCGCACCATGTTGTAGCAATGTATTTCATCTGATCTGGTGTAGTATGGTAGTCTCACTGTTAGATTGACACAATAACAAACTGTATAGCAATATTTACATCAGCTTTAAGTAATGGGTATGAGTTATTGTAGTGTAGTGCTGCATGTGGTCTCATGTGTGATGTGCCCACATTTTTCTGCTATTGTAGAAATGTTTTAATTATTATGGTAGCTTTAAAAGCAGTCATTTCAGGAATGAATTAGTTTTTATGGTAGCTCCAAAACAACTACTTCTCTTGACTAAAATATGTCTGCATGGTTCTTTGTAGGATGCACACGAGTTCTTAAATTTCCTTTTGAATGAACTTGTTGATATTCTGGAAAAAGAGTCAAGTGCTGCCAAGGATTCACCCCAATTGTCATCTCCTGAAAAAGCTCCAAATGGCCCAGTTCAACCTTTAGCCAATGGAGTTAAAAAAGAACCTCCAGTTACTCTGGTCCATAAAAATTTCCAGGTGACTGAACTAATTGAAAAGTGCCTTGTGTTTTAACTTTTCTTCTAGATTCAAGTTACCATCATCTTTACATGCACACAAACTTTGCAGGGCATATTGACCAACGAAACAAGATGCTTAAGATGTGAAACAGTAACTGCAAGGGATGAAACATTTCTTGATCTTAGTGTTGACATTGAACAAAATAGTTCTATCACAAGCTGCCTGAAAAATTTCTGTTCTACTGAGACTTTAAATGCAGAGGATAAATTCTTCTGCGACAAATGCTGCAGGTAACTATGCCATGTTTCCCTTGGGTTGTATTTATTTGTCATCACCATCAGCATTCTTTTGCTTTAGAATTATGTCAATTTTACTGTTCATTGTCATCCTACTTGGTGGGGGCACTTTGTTTTGGTAGATCTCCGCGACAGCATAAAGCCCTGACCCCTGAGTAACCTTGGTTCCCTCGTACCATTGTTGAACCCAAGTTATGCTGTAGATTTTGAAAAATATCATGTTGTAGCTACCTTATGGAAGGGACCATCATCCTGACTCTAGTTCTTTGTTACTGCTGTGCTGAACTCCATTGTTTGGTTGTATTCCAGTTTGCAAGAAGCACAGAAGAGAATGAAGATCAAGAAGGCTCCCCACATATTGGTGATCCATCTAAAGCGTTTCAAGTACATTGAGCAGCTTGGCCGGTATAAGAAGCTTTCATACCGGGTTGTATTCCCCATGGAACTGAAGCTCAGTAATACATCCGACGATGTAGACACTGAGTACTCCCTCTTTGCTGTCGTGGTCCATGTCGGAAGTGGCCCCAACCATGGGCATTATGTAAGCCTTGTCAAAAGCCACAACCACTGGTTGTTCTTCGACGACGAAAACGTCGAGATGGTTGAAGAGCAGACCCTACAAACATTCTTCGGTTCCTCACATGAATACTCAGGAAACACAGACCATGGGTATATCTTATTTTACGAGGGGCTTGGCGGGAAGAGTTAGATGGGGTTTATTCACCTTCCCTGTTCCTTTTCTCCTTTTTCTCTTTGGAGCTTGCAAGTTCACTCTTGTACCTACACAGCTACTATTTCATTACCTCCATGGAATCGAAGAGGTTGTATGAGGTGAGGACGCCAGATTTTGGGTGGTTTCAATGTACAGGGGATAATGGAATCTAGCTCCCAACGATGAAATAAGGTGTAATTTTTAAGTTCGCCTGACCAGTTTCTTCTCAGGGCTAACATCTTTTGTTAAAGAGTGGGACTTTACTATTGGACACACTGTACATCAATTCTAGTTCATAACTCTGCGCATTTACCAGTTCTGATCCATGTACGTGCTGGAATCGTGTGGCATGTAGCATGTTTGATTTCCATTTTCCAGTTTACCGTGTCGTGGATTCATGTAACAGTATTTTCTGCGTCAAGCCTCCACTGATCCTCTCCCGTCAGAGGAGATTTGCTGCTCCTGTGTGAAAGTCTGTTTAATAGCTTTGGGTCTGTCGTCAATCAGCTAAAATATACGTCTCGATTCGACATTCGAGTGAGGCGTGAGCGTGTGGTGACCAGTGACACCAGGTACTAGTGTAAGTGTTCTGATTCTGTGGTTCTCTTCTCAATACGGCTGGACTGGGCGAATCCCCGCGGGCGCAGCGCTGGCAAGCTGAGCGCGCCCCGTTTCCCGGTCGCCCGTCGGCAGCCGCGTCGCGCGGGTTTGCAGCAGAGCCGCCGCCCACCGGCAGGAAGTTTCTCATTGTTGCTCGCCACATGAATCATGATCAACGGCAGAACGCAGGCCGGCGGCCTCCATACGTCGACAGCGAGTGTGACCAGCCGAGACGAGCTGTAGCATTCGCGCCCAACTGCTGTTGATTGCCTTGCCGTTGCGTATCTTCAGGAACGCTGGCAACGGTAGATAGCATCACGTGGCGGCAGCTCTGAGCGCTCACTGTCAATCGCTGTGAATGGGGGGCGCGAGGTCAGCTAGCCAGTGCCAGCACGGCTGGCCTCCCCGTTGCGCCAATGGGATGGGGAAACGGGCAAGCATGCATCTCAAGGCTCAGGTGAGGCCAGCTCGTCCTCGTCGGCTCATCATCACACCGCTAACACGGGGGTTAATCATAGCTGACGCAGCGCTACGGTGACGATGACGTTTCCTTGTCGCATAGTACTATAATAATTAAGGTTAACACAGGCAACTCTCAACTTTACCAGCTGGTGGCACTCGTTCATTTGAAGTGTCTTATTTCTTTCTTTCCCTTTCAATCATCGCGCTTCTATTTCTTGCGCCTTTCCATATAACAACGGCTTTGCCACAATCAAAGTTGATGTGATCAAGTAATCATGATATGACGACCATCTCGTGTGGCGATGTTCCAACAACTGCCAAAGATGCTTCTAGAAATAGTTGATTGACTATACCTTTCCAAGAAAAATCTCGTAACAATTTAAGCGTTGTCAAGATGAGTTAGGAGTGCAAAGCATGCGCTCTTTTTTGTGAGAAGCCATGGCTGCCCTCCAACCTCGGCGTCTCAGGACCCTAGTCAATCCTCTGCCTGTAAGTTGTGGTTTGTTAGTGTCCTAGCCAAAACAAACAATACATCGAGATCTAGACCCTGTTTGGTCGAGCTCCGGCAGCTCCACCATGCACTGCAATAACAAGCTGTTTTCCCCCCCTCCTCTCAAAATGAAATAGAAGCCGGTGAAGCCACTCTAGTAAGAAATGGAGCCATGCCAAGCTGGGCCTAATCATAACCATATTGTCTCTAGAGCCATAGCTTCAAATCACCAGGGCAGAGACGCGGAGCAAGTTACTCCACAACTCCGGCAAACACATGAAGCAGTAATACAACTATACAAGACGCAAGAAATGAAACTAACAATGGTTAACTGAGAAACACAAGGGAATGTACAGTTACATACATCACATACCTCCCAAAAAAAAAGGCTCAAAATACGCAAAACCTTTGTTGTCTGATCAATAATAGTGACTTTTTAAAGCCAACCACACTATATCGACCACACACGTTCTAGAAGATGAGATTTACACAACTATAATCACCACCAGGAAAAGCTGCCTGGTTTGCATCCCATCGGACTATAGATGAGCAGTTGAGTGGACAATCTACATATGAATTCCATCTTCAGAAAACCCTAACCGAGTAAGTTTGGCTGCACAGAATTTTCCACTTCCCAGCCTGTTGTCCTGCAGTTCAAGTTTCATCAAACGTTAGATGCCATTTCAGCTACTTTAGGCCACACACACACAAAAAAAAGGAGACAGCACATTGGTCATGTCCCTGGTTTATTTAAATTGTTATAGCCTTCTGCGCCAAGAACAAAAGCATAATCTTTTAGACACTTTGTTGAGGTTAAGTAATATATTAATCATGCGTGCTATCATGATAAGCTGCAAATTGCAATGCTAGTGCAACAACACAACTTAGTGAGAACAAATGGGTTACCGTGCATCCGAACTCACAATGACTGTGATAATTGACTCCAGTTCATCAACCGGTGCGACTGTGGATGCCTATCCAAATAACTCCTACTAGAAACGTCAGCTTCATCAGCAGCAAAAGTTTCTGAATGGCCTGATGCTGCAGGAGGTGACCAAACTGGGACCACAGCGCCCTCTCTGCCGGTCCAGCTACTTGAAGCCTCCGACACTGATGGAGCAAGAGCTTCTCGCCTATGATTCTGAGGTTGCTGAAAGATGTTGTGTTGGTGAGTGCCATTGATTCTAAGTGCAGGGCCTTCAGTATTCTGGATCATGTCTTCCCTCTCAACTCGGGGATGGAAATGTGCATGAAACGGAACCTGTGCCCTAGTGTCCTCACTGTTCCCTAGATCGGCGGAAACCTCTGTTTCAGCTCTGTTCAATGAAGAGGTCATGGTAGGCACCATCTGATCCTCACGCCTCCGAACAGTCATCACCACATTGGCTGTTGCCTGGGCTCGCTGCCGATCGACTTCCATCTGTAATTCTTCAGGAAATGGAACCTCTGAGGAATCACCGAGGCCTTCCTCCATTCCATTGTTCATGGTGGCCCTTGATGCTGCCTCCAGCTGCCACATTTCTGATAGGGCTTCTTGCAGTCTGGCTTTGGCCGCGTCTAGCTCAACTATGGGGAGGGGATAGTTGGATCCCAGCTCAATTCCTGCAGCTTGCAGCACGGAAACAGGTGCATCCCATGGATGATGTATCCATTCTGTCGGCAGCCTTACGAGCTCAGGAATCCACCGTCGGACATACTCCCCATGCGGGTCGAACTTGTAGCCTTCAAACTAGCATCAAGGAATTGATTGCCATGACAATGTATCAGTATTCAGTATTATTTATAATTACTAAGTGGCCTGATTTATTCAGAAATTAAAAGCTGCACGCACCTGCGGATTGTCGATGCGGTCAAGCTCTCGACTATCAGGAAGAGAGCCAGTGATGTACTGCCAGCCCAGTGCATCGCTTTCAAGATCAGCATCCAGTAATGTGTCCCAGAAGTACTTCATACCCCATCGCCATGGAAGTTGAAGGACCTTGACAAAGAAGCTTGAAACCACCACACGTATCCGGTCATGCAACCATCCTGTCGCCCACAGTTCCCTCATGCCAGCATCAACGAGCGGGTACCCAGTCCTTCCCTGCCTCCAAATCTTAAAGTAGCTCTCATTGACCACCCAGGGGAAAAACCTGAGATGCGCCAAGAGGGGCCTCTCATGGCTGCTTGGGTGATTGAAGCTCAGGTACCGAGAGTACTCCCGCAGGCCAATGGAACGGAGAAACAAGGTGCAGCTCTCCTCAGCAGCGTGGTTGCCCTCGTTACTCCACACAAGCTGCTTCATACGAACTAGGTGGAAAACCTTGCGCACACTAAGCTCACCGAAATGCAGGTGAGGTGAGAGTAGGGATGTGCTCGCACTATCAGCCTTCTTACGGTTCACTGAGTAGTCAGCCAATGGACCATTGAGGAAGGCTGTCAGTGCCTTGTCTGCGTTCTGCCACCCTGGTGTCCATGCTCGGGCCAGAAGAGCGTTGCTTCCCCTCTCTGAATCATCCTCAAAGATCAGATCTTCCGATGGACACATCGATAAGTCACCTGTTCAAAATTTCAGCCAATCAACTCAAGAGCTAATTCAACATTAACTTGTAGCACAAGCACAATGCTTATGATACTATGGTTAACTGATCAACCAGCTGGAGACCTAAATGACTAATAGTAATTGGTACATTGTTTGCAGAAAACAAACACAGATAACTCAGCATTTTAATTGTTTGTAATCTTCTTTAGTCGCAGGTACTCTTGTTGCAAAATATACAATGCATGATGCATCGGAAGTCAAAAACAATATGTGGTCAATAAGCTATCTGTACAAGTTGAAGCTAGAAAATTTAAACTCATAGTTCTCCAAGCACCTGAATTGATCTTCTTCGGGGGCAGAAGTGGTGCAGGGGGATCATACTGCATGCTGAGGCACCTGTTCCAGAATGCAGTGAACATGGTGAATGGTTGCCCTTCATCATCGACAACTTCCCATGGCTCATACAGCAGATCCGCATTGAAAGATTGCACAACGATGCCCTCAGCCGCCAGCATCTCCTTCAACCGGTGATCCCTGACTAGTGAGATCGGGTCTGAAAAGATGGTGACACAGTGATCGAGTAAGATCTAAGATGAGATGGTCTCAAAGGCCTAAATCATGTTCTCTTAGTAAAAGGACAAGCAATCAATGGAGTGAAAACTAAAGTACTACAGTACTACTATATGTGGAATTTGACATACCTCATTGGGATGGTTAGGGAACTAGGGGAACAAAGAACTTTTGTGAATTAAGAAGGAGATGTCGAAATGCCGGGATTTTATTCAGTTGACAAGTGGAGGTTTGTGAAGACTCGAGACTTGAGACCAGGGAGTTACTAATACTACTATATCACAAGCACTACCTCAATAATATAAAGATCTGCTCGACATGGAACAAATCAGATGAATAGTGAAACAAAAAGGAAATAAAATTGCAATTGATTTGTTTTATCTAGTGAAGCCAAGTTCAAGAATTAATAATCTTGAAGCATGAACAACATACCAAGGATGGGAATCCTGGATACAACCGCTGACTAATAACAATATAAAAAGAACTATTTTTCCTAGAAAAAGCTGAGCTAAGACAGACATATGCCACTACTGGGTGGAGCGTGGAACAAACCGTATAGATGATTGAAGTAGACGTGCGTGGCGCCGGTGTCGCGGACCAGCTGGAGGAGCGCAACGACGGCGTCGGCCGACCTCCGCGTGACGAGCTTTCCTGCACCTAGGCGGCGGAGCGAGGCGTCCAGGTGCTTCAGACTCTGGCTGATCCACCACCGGGACACACGCCCGGGGTAATAAGGGCCCTCTTCCTCTGGCGACCAGACGTACGCCGGCACTACCTCCCCACCGGCACGCGCCGCCGCCGCAAGCGCCGGGTTGTCCTCCACCCTGAGGTCCCTCCGGAACCACACCACGCTCCTCATCGCCGGGTCCCCGCCGCACAGGGACGAGGACGAGGCCGACATGATGGCCGACCAATCCAAGAACTTCCCTTCCAAGAAACCCCCGGTGTTCTTGGATCAAGAGGAGAGGACGTCAGGAAGCCATGAAGCCAGGAACGAGTGGTGAGCTGAGACCCGCTGCTTTCTTCCTTCCAAGATTCCCAAGAACAGTGGTGGAGTGGGCGCACGAGCTGTAGAGAAATGTTTTCCCCCTTTCTTCTCTGTATATGTATTTCTGATGTGCAATTTGACTACGTTTTTGTTTGGTGTTGGTGGCTTGGTGCTCTTGCTGTTGGTGCTTCTGCCTTCTGGTTTTTGTTGGGACAGTTCTGGTCCAATGGAGAAAGAGGCTGTGGATATCGGGATTGGTTGGCTAGATTTGATCTAACTTTTTCTCCTTGTCCATTTATCTTCCTGGTCCTCACCCTTTTCCTCTATATAATATTCCGTACTTTGTTGTATTACAAAATAGTATTATCTGACAGAAAAAGGGGGAGAAATCGGTTGAGCTGTCTGGGTAAGAGCCAAATCTAATTATGAACTGGAATCAACAAATATTTAGACCATAAAAGAATTAGGCCGTTCGTAAAAATTTTGGTTTTTGGTTACTGTAGCACTTTCGTTTTTATTTAACAAACATTGTCCAATCACAAAATAACTAGACTTAAAAATTCATCTCGCAAATTACAGATAAAACTGTGCAATTAGTTTTTATTTTCATCTATATTTAATGCTCCATGCATGCGACCAAAGATTCGATGTGACGGGAATCTTAAATTTTGTTGTTGTTTAGTTTGCAAAAAAATTCAAGATTCCCGTCACATCGAATCTTGTGGCACATATATGGAGTATTAAATTTAGATGAAAACAAAAACTAATACACAGTTTGCCTGTAAATCACGAGATGAATCTTTTGACCCTAATTAGTCTATGATTGGACAATATTTGTCACAAACAAACGAAAGTGCTACAGTACCTAAAATCCAAAATTTTTACCAACTAAACAAGGCCTAACAAATAGTAGTTCGGTTTTCGTGGAATCCGTGAAAGAAGTATCTCAAACGTACTGTACCATACAACATGTAGGACAAAAATAAACATGGTGATTTTCCTAAATATAAAGGTGCCATACAACAAGCCGAACAGTCAAACGTTGTGCACAACAAAAAGTTCATTGGTCAGCCCAAATATCGCCTCCAATTCCTGGCTCATTATTGCCGTAAAAATTTAATGGTTTGACACTCAATTTTTTTTAAAAAAAATACAAACTTACTTTAATTCTGAGGGCGCAACCAAATGCTCAGGCTCACTTGTTGTAATAAAGCAAGCATGGGAAAATTGGGATAGGTCAATCAGGGAGCAAATTAAATCAACCCTGAAAATAGCTGTAACTGCACATATATTTTTTTAGAATTTTTGCCCATAAAAACATGTAATATGTTGTTAGACATCGCCAACAACGAAATATGTCCAATACCATTATGAAAGCATGTGAATTAATCATAACACATCATATTGATTATTTTATTTATTTCTCAGATTTTAAAAGAGAAGGTACGAGAAATGTCTTTTCTAGATTTGTGTTCCACCTCTGGCTCTTCACTGATTGTTTGTCGAAACATGTCGCCGCCGCTTTCTCATCACCGTCCTCCTCAGACCACTTGCACCTGCCCGGGTCTTCCTCCTCCTCCTCCTCCTCCTCCTCCTCCAACACCACCGGCATTGCTTGAATGAGATTTGTGCGATTCCATCCCTCTCCTTGTCATCACAGCTCATCTGAGGCGTAGAAGCCAGTAGTGTGGGTAGCAACAACATGGAGTGCGTGTACACAATGTTCATCCGGACAAGGTCAATATGGAAGGTCAAGATGGACGCGAACATCACGCTGGAGCTGGTTGCCATGAACGGCAACAACAAAAGAATCTCGGACCTACCCTCCTAGGGCTGGTTCATGGGGCAGGACCATTCTACTTCAAAGGGGGTGAAGCCAGTGTGATGGATGTGGCTTGCCACCGACTTCGCACCCTACAAGCTCGAGGCTAGTTGTGACTATTACAGTGGTGACAGGCAAGGACGTCGTAGTGGCTGTGGTGTTGGAGGAGGAGGCGGAACTAGGGCTGGCCGTGCCGCCACGAAGCGTGCCCTCGGGGAGCTCGCCCCTATGTTGGCCGTGCCACCGAGGAGCTCCCTACCATGTGCGAGGCAATGGGATGAACAATGAAGAGCCGAAGATTGAAGACAAGGATACAAAAGACATTTTTATGATCTTCTCTCTCCTAAAATTCAAGAAATAAATAAAATAATCAGTAAGGTGTGTTACAATAAATTTACGTGCTTCCATAATGCTACTAGGCATATTTCATTGTTGGCGGTGTCCAACAACATATTACACGTTTGAGTGGTATCACTTGGCAAAAAAATTTCTTCCTTTTTAAGGAAGTATCATTATTCTTAAGGATAGATTTGATCTAATTCTATGCTCATTTGAGGCTTCCTAAAAGGATCTAATAAATTCCTCTAATTGTTCAAAAGAATCAAAACGATCTGTTATTTGTGGAAATCTTTATCAACTTTCCGTGAAATACTTCACTTTAAGCAACACAACAGGTAGCAAAGGGTTGTAACTATAATAAACAATTTAAAAAAGTGAGGATTGAATTAATATCGTCTCAAAGCAAAGGCATCCCATAAAGTTTGGAGCGGCATATTTGGTTATTTAGCAAAAGTCATGTGTGTGCCTTTTTTCTGTCCATTGTGTTCAAAGTAACACAGCCCTATCGCCAGTCCAAACAAGTATCGTAACCTTTGCCATTTTCCTTTGGTGCCAATGTTTAACGTCTTTATCTAATGCTTGCAAAAAAGTCCGGCTTATCCAATGCAAAGCCAAAACTTTATCCAGAAAAAGTCTCCATAGTTGGTTCAAACCTTTTATTGTAACATTTTAGGGACCACACCATCTAACATGGATTAAACAAACTTTCAAGATATAATTATAAGGAAACAAGTTTATCTATAGAGCAACTCCAAGAGTCTTTTTATATCATTCTTTTAATAGAAATAGAGATTTTAGTGAAAAAATGTTCTCCAATGGTTTATTTAATTAGATCTCTAAATATTGTCATCCTTTATTCTGGATTTCTTGCTAGTCAAAGATGAAGATTAGGTTGACTCTACGCACAAGATTTGAGAAGCTGCTAGATGATGAAAAGACATATGAACGATTTTTATCCAAACGACTCTCTAAATGATTATTTAAAAAGTGAGTTGAAGAAAGACTCGTTGATCTGTTCTTACATAATGGCTTATTTGTACCACTTGATCACAACCAGGCACTTTGGTGAAACTCTAGCTCCTAGAATTCTTGGAGCTGGTCGTATCTTAGCTCTTTTGGAGCTAGAGCTGCATTTGTATTTGTTTGAGTAATTCTATTCCTATGTTGGATAAAATACATGATTATTCCTACCCCTTCATCCTAGAATGCAATATATTGAAGGTTTAAGAAGGGCTAAAACTTTTTCTCTTTATTATTATTAGGTATAGATTATAAGGTATTCTAGATTGCTCATCTTTATTTAGATGTGTCCATCTTTTTCATACATGTCTTTTAAACACCATGTTGCGAAAAATGACTGATAATTGGTAGCCAGAATCAGTGACATGGATGCATGGCTTTTTAAGCTATGCGTTATTAAGCAAAGTTAATAATCAAGCTAACTAATCAATGAGGTGCAAGTTAGTTTTTGATAGACTTCTTATTTGATCCTAAAGTTGCTCAGAAACCATATAGGATGAAAGGAGTATGCTGTGTATTTAGTCCTACAAACTTATGCTATAAGGATCTCAAAGTTAGAGCTGTGCTAAACAGACCAAAGGTTCAAACCTAAATAACATTGGTTGTCTTTTTATTTGTTTAAAACAAATGGCTCAAAACACTTCTAACATAGTCCTATAGGATAAGTTCTACGCAAAGTAGTTCTTTCTTGGACGAATGATGCGCAACATTGGACCCCTTTTCTTTCTTGAGAGTGTTGTGCACTTGTGCTTGACCTAACTGATCTAGGAAAACGATTTGAGAAACTTTGACACATGGATGGAGCTAGTAGGGACGTAGGCATATGGCCTACGGATGTAGGTTTTCACATGTAGTTATGGCCGCATAGGCTTATCCGACGGCGTCAAGATTCGTGCCCTTGGCCTTAGCCTTTGTGCCCCTAGCCTCCGCTGTTGGCGGTCCTCCGTCCCCCGGTCACCGCCCTCAGCATCCACCGGTCACGTCCGCCACTGCCCACACCGTCCTGTGGCGGCATGGTAGGGCCTCGTCGCCATCTCTTCTGCTCCCACCGTTAGACTACCTCCTCAGACCTCTCTTTCTAAGTCCACCGAAGATGGAGAAGAAGAGAGGTACGGCGAGACAGGTGAGGCAGACGATGCGGGCTCCGGCGGCACACACAGTTGCGGCCGCCATGGCCAGGAGTCCCGGACATCTCCCCGTGGGGCCCGCAGGCAGGATGAACGGATGGGA
>Ga0182004_10002289_pt1 | contig 14794 bp, 9 predicted proteins | sample Sormic07211540_1_FD_120479 | JGI IMG/M metagenome (GOLD analysis project Ga0182004, IMG submission 120479) | Endophyte microbial communities from Sorghum bicolor roots, Mead, Nebraska, USA - 072115-40_1 MetaG | ecosystem: Host-associated > Plants > Roots > Unclassified | place: USA: Nebraska...
CGCGCCTTCTCCTGCTGTTGCAGCGCGCTCAGCGGTCCGCCGGATGTCTCGGGCCCGCCGCTGACGTGTGTATGTGCGGCCCCACATGACATTCCTGAGTTCCTGAACCTGCTCTGATGTGTGCAGCAAGGGAGCGCTCAAGATGGGAAGTCTGGACCTCCACGGTGGCTTCCAGCTCGATTGCTTGCCATGGTCAGTACTGTAATTTTTTCAGCCAGATTAGTGTTACTAATAGATGCATGAAAAAATAGCAGCCAGGGAGTGAGTTTATATTGTTACTAACAGGTTCATGTAAAAAATATCCTCATCACAAGTACCTTTCTTTTTTGGCCTTTCTAAGGTGAACCACATTTTTCCTTAGTTATTAGTGATCTGCATCTGTACACTGTACTAACAGAAGAAAATACATGCTTCTGTCGTATAGTAAGATAACATTTGTAGGTTTTGGTTAGTCTTCACCATTGATACCTACGCATACGTGACTAACCAGAAGGCTCATTTCTTCTGTAGGTTGATGTTCCAACAGCTGCTGATTCTGCTTTATCCTTACTGAGACATGAAGAGTTCATCAGAAGACCAACATGGGATGTAGGCTGGTCATTGGCTGATGCTAATCAGAAACAGGTCTCTTTGTTCATCGAATCAAAGTATTAAACTGTTGTCCCTCGTTTGTCTTGCATTAAAACTTATTGTTAGAATTCCTCAGGTTGAAAATGATACCAGATGTTCCCTCAAGTCTAACAGGAATAATGCATCTATTGAATCAGTAGACCCATTGATGTTGTCCAAGTCTGCCACAAGAATTGCTATTCTAGGAATTTCAACCTTCAACTCAAATGTAAGGCACAGGTCAATATATTTTTCGTTTCCTAGAAATTTAGCACTTTGAAAGTTGCAAGCTTACTTAGTACTCTGTGGTCATTGGTGAACAGGATGCAAGATGTATCAATGTTTCAGTGATGCAACAACGAGGGGACCCTTTGCTTATTGTAGGATCTCCATTTGGCCTCATGTCACCCTTCCATTTCTTCAACAGGTAACTTTTATTCTACTGCTTTAGCATAATGCCAGAATGTCTTTTAAGTATGCACCAAACTTAGCACATGCAAACTGTCGAACATTTTGATTTGGTGACAAGAACATAGTCTGGGGATTCATAATTCTGACTTAAGTAATGATAAACTCCAGACATTTTAAAAAAATTGATACCGTTCCGTATGCATTATGGAGAAAATGCTAAACTTTTGCTATCTAGAGTTTCATTAACTTTTTGCTTTGCACGTCATCACTAGATCTTCCAAAGCATATACAGTTGTTTTGTTGTGTTTATTCCCAGTATGTCTAGTGACCTGGAAGGCATTAACTAGATACTGATGTTTCTGAAACTGAAAAGGCCTGGCATGCTATTGTTGACTATTTTCTTTTGCTACCATTATTAGAAAACAGAATAGTAGTGTCCTATTTATACATTGCGCTTTTTGAGCAGTATATCAGTTGGTGCTGTTGCGAATTGCCTTCCTCCATGCACTGTGAGGAGCTCATTGCTGATGGCTGACATCCACTGTCTCCCTGGTAAACATCTTTCTGTCTTTCTTTTCTTGTATAGTATGACATTAGTTATTGACAATCTCTTAAATTGACCAAAGGCATGGAAGGTGCTCCAGTGTTTGACCGAAATTCTTGCCTTGTGGGGCTGCTGATGAACCCATTAAGACAGAAAGGCAGCAATATAGAAGTTCAGGTGAGTTCACTGGTTTCAACAAGATACCTTTGCACATCTAATATATGTAACTTAGCTATCTTAAAATCTACTTGCCAGCTTGTGATTACATGGGATGCAATATGCATGGAATGGAACAGCAAAAAACTGGACGAAATTGGACGTGCCCCAAGAGAACTACCTAATGGCAAAAATACGGATAGTAAATCTATGGAATTACGGCATGGATACAACTATGGGAGGTTTGTCTCTTCTATGGTCAACAAAATTAATCAGCATTGCATATCACCCCCTTTGCTCAGAGAGGCTATATCTGCAGTTGTTCTTGTCACGGTTAGTGATACATCTTGGGCTTCAGGGATTGTTCTGAACAAAAGGGGTTTAGTTCTGACAAATGCTCATCTCTTGGAACCTTGGAGATTTGGGAGAACTTCACCCTCAGATTTACAAGCCTCATTCACTGGAGAACATCTCAATGCTGGAGAAAACAAATCATCGCAGCCAGAAGGCAAATTTTCCAATGAAGATGCTGTCAATCATAATGTTTCATTGTTTAACTTGGGTTTCAAAAGAGAGAAGAGAATATCTGTTCGTTTGGACCATGCAGAGAGACAGATATGGTGCAATGCTAGCGTGGTTTTCATCTCAAAGGGTCCACTTGATGTTGCATTGCTTCAAATAGATAAGGTTCCAATTGAATTAAATACAATCAGACCAGAATTTGTTTGTCCAACAGCAGGGTCATCTGTTTATGTTGTTGGGCATGGCCTTTTTGGACCCCGATCAGGTGAAAAATCTTAGAACCACAGCTAAAATTAGTGCTTAGAGCAGTTTGATACTCCCTCCATTCCAAATTATAAGACGTTTTGGGTTTTCTAGATTCATGGCTTTTGCTATGCACTTAGATACACGCTATGTCTAGATGCATAGTAGTAAAAATAATGTATCTAGAAAAGCCAAAACGTCTTATAATGTGGAACGGAGGGAGTACTTTTCATCAATGTGCATGCCATTGCAAATGTTGAGTTTTGTTATTATGGAACTGATGGTTGAGTATCTGAATGTAGGCCTATCCTCTTCTCTATCCTCGGGGGTTGTGTCAAAGGTTGTCCAAATCCCATCAAATCAACTTTCTCATCTGGCCAGTGCTCTGGAGACTGACAATATGGACATACCAGTAATGCTGCAGACAACAGCAGCAGTTCATCCAGGGGCCAGTGGTGGCGTTCTTGTTAATTCACATGGGCTAATGGTTGGGATAATAACAAGGTATCAAATAGAACCTTTTTGAAACCCTATAAACATTAACTAGAACCTTTTGAAGTTCATCAAGTTATTTTGCCATTTCATTGATTGTATGAATTTTCTATCTTAGTGTTCCTGCTACTTGCAAGCAGAACATCGTGTCATTCATTTTCGGATTAGAAGAATGGTGAAGTTTGCATTTTCTCAAGAGCTTGTCTTTTTTCTGACTTATTATTATTTTTGTTATCATGTCCAGTAATGCTAAGCATGGTGGTGGAAGCACAATACCTCATCTGAATTTCAGCATCCCCTGCAAATTACTGGTTGCGCTCTTCAAGTATTCAGGTGCTAATTAAGTTTGCTCGTATTTTTTTTTCTGCTCTCAGCTTTAGGCCTTGTTGGACGCACTTTACTCAATCCATGTGTGTTGGAGTGGAAAATAATTTTAAGTCCCACCATAATCCACTCCGACACATGTGGATTGAGGTGGATACGAGTACATCCAAACAAGCGCTTAGTCAATATTAATGATATCAAAACCCTTTTTAGTACATATAAGAAATAAGGAAGGCATTTCCTTTCTTGGCAGCAATTGGAAAGCTCGTGATTTTGGAGCAGTTGGACAAACCAAATGAAGTGCTCTCGTCAGTTTGGGCTTTGGCACCATCATCATCCCCATTTGTCAGCAGCTCCCCAGAAAAAGGCAAAGAGGAAAAGGTCTTGGAGTTCTCTAAGTTTCTTAGTGATAAGCAACAAGCTCTGAAATCTACTGCAGATCTGAAGGAACTCTTTAGGTACAAGACTCCCAGCAAAATATAGATTGCATCCACTGGAATTCTTACAAGGAAAATATTTCAAAACTTTGGCCGTGAAGTGCAGAAGTTGCTTTGTTGGAGGGACATTGAACAGGGTTCAGATTACCTAAAGAAATGACAGGCTGTTAGCTAAAGGCTAAAGCTGTACTCTTTTTTTTTTCCTGGGCAAAGACCTTGTAAAGGAGCATTCAGACAAGTTCATACATGGTTTTGATCCCAGAATTTTGTATGAGACGTTTGATCCCAGAATTTGCCAGTACATAAGGAGTTATCAGAGCACAGTGAGCTTATTTACAGATGGTTAAGGCATGATGATGCCACTGGGAAAGTGGGAATGTAATAAATTTACATAGGAACAGTTTTTACAATTGAAAATGACGACTACCAATTCTTGTACTAGTTGGGAAGGATAATTGCCCTTTTTGTAATTATATACCTGAGCATGGTGTGTTCACCTAGTATAGGCTGCTAAAGCCTTTAACAGTGAAAATCAAGCCAGGTTGTGATACCCTATAATACTTTGTGACATTTTCATCCAAGATATCAGAGGCAATATTTATCCTACATGATATCCCAGTTGATAATGTTGAACTGTGGAGCATAAAAATGTGATCATTTCGTCACTTCACGGTTGAAGCTATTTTGTAATTCAGGCATACGCTGGGCTAGCACCTATGTTCTTGTAGTATGAACAGTTAGAGGCCTTCTCAAGGCCTGAAAATGCTGTGTAGTCAGTCAAATATGATAAAATAGGCTTCCCAAGCGCGAGGGTAATAATCAGAGGTACAATTTCAGGAGCTGGGAGTCACAAGATAAAAAAACTGACATATTTAATCACACTATGAAGATTGTATTCCTAAAAACAATATCTAATGCGGTGCAAAGACATACACTTGACACCCTTTGTAGTCCAACACATTTTGTTCTATGATATTCATGCAATCTTGTCACGAAGTGCCAAGAAGTTAAATTTCTTATTTATAGAGCAAAACCTCTTAATCGTCAGAACATGTAAGGTCAAAACCCTTCTTGAACGTTAATTCCTCTACACTCTCCTGATTCCCTGAAGACAAGCCCACCCATCCATTTCGGATACCAATATTCTGTCCAAATACCTTGAGTAAACTTCTTTGATTTTTGGCACCTGGGTTAGATGAGACAAAAAATATCATAAATAATCTTACAAAAAAATAAACCCTGGATGGCATGAAACTTTAAGAAAACTACTGTAGTCGATTTTCTTTACCTGTTCCTCCAATATTCCAGAAACAGCAATTATTCCACCAGGTTTTGCATAACCAACTATGTCCTCAACCAGCTCCAACAAGGGATTTAGAAGGATATTTGCTGCAACTACATCATAAGTTCCTCTTGAGAACTTCAAGTCAAGGTTATTGGTTGAGTGGTGGTCTTCTGATTTGTTGATGGCACTCGGAAAGCATGAAGGCTGAGCATTTGTTAGTACCAAATAAACATGCATTTGGTTCGAATGTAAACCATTCAGCAACAAGTTTTCTGAAGCAGAGGTTATGGCTTGAGGGTCAATATCTATCCCAGTTGATTGAGTAGCACCCATCTGCATTCATAAGCCTACAATGAGTGTGAAATAAGGTAACACTGCCTTCTTATCATGACACTTGTCAGAGGTAAAAATTAACACATGGGGAACCTTCAGAGCTGCAATCCCCAATACTCCTGTGCCTGTTCCATAATCCAAGACACGTTCACCGCCTTTAATAACTTCTCGTAGAAATAGAAGGCACAGCTTAGTTGTTGGGTGCTCCCCCATCCCAAAAGCCAAACCTGGATCGATGATTATGTTTGTGGCCTCTGGATCCTATCAATGGAAAAGGATGAGAAGAAACAAAAGGAGAAATTTATCAGCTCAGCAAGATTTTCAGTACGAAAGAAAAATCAAGCAACTTCCTCAAGATCTAAAAAATAAAAAAATAAAGGTATGATGTGAAGACATACAGGGGGAGTTCTCCATTTAGGAACAACCCAAAGGCCATCAGCCACTTCAGTGGGCTCGTATGTTTCCTGCAGCAATCACAAGAGTAATCTTTTCAAGTACTTTTTTCAAGCAAAAACCATTTACCCAACTCAAAGGTTAAACACAATGGATCTCATAAATAGTATGTCTATACTAGTTATAAAAGCCAAAAGTTACTGAAAGAATACAGTCCTCATACGGTAAAACTGATGATCAAATATATTTTTCTTGTTGGCTATATGTAACAGTTAGGAAACAGGAGCAAGATTTGTCCTTCAAAGGTCACGAACAAGAAAAGTATAATGTGTACAACCTCTAGGTCCTAACCTGCACATTTGCCACCCAATCGCACTGCTTCCCGACAGAGGTTTCATACACTGGGCTGTAGTTCAAACCAGCTGAGCTTGCGGCACTTGATACGCTTGAGTCCACGTCTTCCCCATCGGCATATAAGGAAGTTATGGAGATCTGCATAGTCAACATTTTGTGCGGGCTCCAATTATCCCAATCGATTGCAGCTAAACATAAGACCAGAATAGTAATCATGGGAATTCGCAATGCGCAATGCTCACTTCATCGAGATTTTCAGCATCGGCAATGTCATCCACGGTCACGGAGCTAGCACCGAAGCACAAGAGCGCCTCGGACAGTGCTTCCTGTTTCGCAATGTCATTCGGGGAAAAAAAAGATGCATGAGACACTGAAACTAGTTGTGGGAGGTGAAGGACAAGGAATCGAAGTGGCTACGGAGTGCGGGGAGAGCGTGAGGTACTGACCACGTCGTGCCTGCGGCATCGAATGCGGACGGAGAGGTAAGGTGCGGAGAGGTCCGAGCCCACGGCGGCGGAGCTGGAGGCTGCCTCGTCCCCGACGTCCACCGCGCGGGCGCAGAAGCTCATTCCTCGCCGGGCTCCACCAGCCGGACCGCTCGAGCCGTCGCGGGACGGCGAGGGGTGAGCGTACAACGGGAGGTTGAGGTTACCGCCGCTACTGATGGCGCACCGAAAGCGAGGCGATACGGCTCGGGTCGAGGAGAACGTGGAGACGACTCGGCGGAGAGGGGCGCTACCCGCGCGCACCAGCGATAGCAACATCTCAGCGGCGGCGGGCGGGGGTCCTAGGGCGGCGGCGCACTCGCGCCCTGGACAGGCCTGAATGCTCCGTGGCCAAAACGACCTAAAATTTTCATCCCTCCCTTTTTTTGGCGTGAAAAGGGAAGACTCGTAGCCAAAGCTCAGTTTTTCAGTTATCTTTTGTATCTTAGGCCTTGTTTAGTTCCGAAAAATTTTGGGAAATAGACACCGTAGCAATTTTGTTTGTATTTAACAAATATTGTCCATTTATGGACTAACTAGGCTCAAAAGATTCATCTTGTCAATTCCGACAAAACTGTATAATTAGTTTTTATTTTCGTTTATATTTAATACTTCATGCATGTGTTTAAAGATTCGATGTGACGGAAAATGTGAAAAATTTTGCAAAATTTTCTAGGAACTAAACAAGGCCTTATTTGGATTTGATCTCACATAATTCAACGTATATGTTCACCATTTGCTATTGTTGGTTACAGCGTTACAAGTGTTAGAAGAAACAATTTCCTTACTCGAAATCGAAATTATACAAAACTTGACGTGTGTACAATACACTGTTCATTTTAGAGCCCGTTTGGTATGGATCCGAGCGGCTCTGGCTTGGCCTGAAAATATTGCAGCACACTGTTCATTGGAGCTAAAATTCTCTCTTTCCTCTCCCTCTCACACGCTAAGGCCTTGTTTAGTTCCAAAAAATTTTGCAAAATTTTTCAGATTCTCCGTCACATCAAATCTTGCGGCACATGTATGGAACATTAAATATAGATAAAATAAATAACTAATTACACAGTTTGCCTGTAATTTGCGAGACGAATCTTTTGAGCCTAGTTAGTCCATGATTAGAAAATATTTGTCAAATACAAACGAAATTGCTACAGTGCCTATTTTGCCAAAAATTTTGTAACTAAACAATAAGTGGGAGTCGGCGAAGCTAAAATTTTTGGCTCCTGCTGCTCCATTGTATCAGTGAGACATGCAATAGTGTTTACACAATGCACTACAGTGTTTTTGTAGGCTGGAGCCAGAGCCGTCCAAATCCATATCAAACGGGCCTTTAGTGGCATGTACAAGCTAAATGCCATATATTTTAAAATATCTAATTTCAAAGTAGGTCATATGTTATTATGACAATGGTTCATTTTAGTTTCTAAGGGTTAAAATTTTTTACTTTTTAAACCAGTAAATTAAATAAAGAACGACTTAATCATGCTAAAAGTTTTACAAAGATGTAGTGTGATTACAGTTAAAATGGAATAGCTACATCACATATCATGTTGTAGTAAGGTTTGGAGGGCTCATTGACTAATTAAACGAGAGCGAAGAAAGTGAACAAGTGAAATTATTTCTCCCACTTAGAAATTTTAACAAAACAATAGCAAATGACCTACTTTGAAATTATACATTTCAAATCGCAGGTGACTAAAAATGGGTTGTTTACACCACATAAAACATATGTGTTTTGTTTAGTGAAATCAAATTCTAATAAATTATTTGTTATGGATAGAAAAGGTCGTTGAAACGAGTTTTGGCTAGGTATCCTCGTTGTCATGCAGCGGAGTAGAATGACAAAACTACTTTGCCACGCCAAAAGAAATAGTGCGACAAGAATGATCATGTTGGATCTACAATGTGGCATGCATGATTTGGTCGCGTCATACTCATACAGGCTGGCTGTTAGAACTAAAAATATTTTTTAGTGAATTATTTTGAAAAATATCAATTAAGAATAGTTTATCGTAGTTCCTAAACTTTGAGATTTTAACATGCATCAAGATATTTAAAAAATAAAAAATGTAAAATAAAATGATTATAGTTGAGATTTGTTTGATGCACTGACATAATGGTTTTCCGGCCTTCTATGAAGTAGGAGCCAAACTGAACTCAAAGTTGTTATGATAACCTAAAAATACGCCTTTTTGTGAGGGTACAAATTGACCTTGTTTATTTCCAAAGAAGAACCATTTGTTCAAGTAAAAGTCTTGAGTGTTTACTATAGATCACCTCTATCTCAAGAAAACATGCCATTCTAGAGAACTTACAAAATGGTCTGTGCAAATAGTGCAGATAGCTACATTATTTTTATTGTACATTTGGATATTTATTTAGAATATTTTTTGTCAAATACTTTAGGTTGGTTTCTTTCTTGACTGTAATTGTCATCGCTCTATGCAATCGCATTGTATTCATAGTTACAAACTTTGTATAGATATTGTGAACCATTTCTTTAGTTTAAAGCTGTTGTTGTTTCCTTCCCTCCTCTTTGTTTTTTATTCCTCCCGTGGCTGTATATTTTTTGCCGAGGCCAAAACCACTATCAAAATTCTCTTACAAATTATTTAATACCTTATTAGATAAATTTGAGAACTTTTATGTTAGTTTTGTGTTAGTACCTTAGTCATATTCCAAAAGTCTACTTTGTGCTACTCATTGATCCAGAGTTTGATCCTCTATATCTTTTTAGAACTTAAGGAAAATTTATGAAGTACTACTCCATTCAATCTAAATTGCAAGGCGTTTGAGTTTGTCTTTAGTCAAACTTCTCTAGCTTTAACTAAGTTTATATAAAGGTATACAGACATCTATAGCATAAAAAAGATTTATATTAGATAAAGCATGAAATATATTTTGATACAGTATATTTTATTTGACATTACAGACTTTAATATATTTATATTTAAATTTAACTAAAATTGAACACATTTGACATAAAACAATTAAAACGATTTCCAATTTGGAAGGAGTATTTCGTTATGAGCAGTACATCGAATCATTCTGCCACGTTGACCTTTAGCTCTCACAAACCAGACTCCAGCCACTGATCGAGCTAGAAGTTGGCTGTCTCGAGCCGTCGTGGCCTGTGCCGTACTGGCCCCACCGGACAGTTTGAACTCGGGCGTCCTAGCGGCCTTGTTTACTTAAAAAAAATGCAAAATTTTTTGAATTCCTGGTCACATCAATTTTTTGAGACGCATGTATAAGCATGAGCATTAAATATAGATAAAAATAAAAAATCGCTACCATGTCTATTTAAAAAAAAAACTAAACAAGACCCTAGCCTGCTTATTCCGATACGAAAATGCGCGCTGCAAGCCAGTAACACCGGAGGAAAAGCTAGTGGACTGCGCGAGCAACGTGACCTGTCAGCTTCGCACAGGTCAGCAACGACCGGTGAACTTTATTGTACTACAAAAAATAATAATTCCATTGCTGTCCCTACAGAAGCTCTGCAGATATTATTACGAGTAGCTTATCATTACTGTCGTAACAACTGATTCATCAGATATTCTAATCCGCGGACACGTGCCGTGACAACATGGATTACGCGAACGCAGCACACAAGGTGACGACAGCAAGCCACAGATCATCTTGGTCTTGGGACAGATGAGTTGTTCAGTTACTTGCATCAGTTCAAATGGTACACAATTAATACTGACTACAGAACTAGACATAGCTTTGCTCAGCCTGTTTCAGATTGCTGGTTTGCCGCTGCTCAACTCCATACATTTTTACTAACGAACTTGTTATACCGTATACCTCACAAGATATCAGAGCAAATTTAAAACAAGTAAAAGTAAGCTACTTTCAGACCTTTTTATATATCGAATGCCTTATGTACAAGCTTCCACCGGTTGAAGATCCTTGCAGACCGCGGTGTTGATCCGACTGATCGAGTTGGTAGTGAAGGAAAAACTGGTTCCACATATTTGATCTACCCCTGTCCTTGTGCTTTCAGAGAATACAACAATTCCTGGGGTAGATAGGAAAACAATGCAGAAGATTTAGAAAAGAAGAAACGATGAAATAAATAGGAATGGTTGGGCAGTCATTTGGAGATTGAGAATACCAGATCTCCTTGACGGGTGGCGAGGGAAGGGTAGAGATCCAAAAGAGACTTCTCTTCCCACAATCTCTCTAAACCATTAGACTGATCTGGCTTTGTCTCGTGTTTACTACTGTCATTGGCTGACAAGCATGCATCCATGTTTTTCCTGATATATATCTCGACTTCTTTGGGTTGCCGAGACAACTGAAGAGCAACAAACTGGAAAGATGCAGGAGCACAGCCTTTGTTTATTCATCTGATAAACTAAATTCCTCAAGGCCAACAACAAGTTTATGGAACCAACCTGGCAGAGATGCTGAACAGATAGTGTTGGCAGGCAACTGAGGTAGGGCTTTTCCAGTTTAGGCACACTTTGCCCATCAAGTGGAAGCAGGACAAGATACAGGTTCAACTGCAACAAAAAAAGAAAATATTAGGAAACCAAATTGATGATTCATGGACTTCTGTACAAGCTCTGCTACCTCAGCTAGCCTTTCTAACAAACGTATTCATCAGCACGTTAGTATTATGAACATTCTGAAGTATAATTAAGAAACCACAACAGCAAATTAGAAACCGGTGCATGTAATGTACTTTCCTTTTACCTTACTATCAAAGTCATCAGCATTACGGAGTTGATCCACTAACTTGGCAACACGGCCACCCTTGCCCATCCTTCCACTGGAGCCACTGGTGTTGCCATGTCGGGTTTGGCTGCGAGTGCCATTTTTCCCCCATGCAAGCATCTCTCCACGCAGTGGAGAAGCAGTCACAAAGTCTCTAGCACCTCCTGAGTCATCATTATCCTCAATGCTATTGTCGGTATTGCCAATGGTCTTAGCAGGGGAACGACGTGGCATGGGCCACCTCCGAGCTCTTTTTGGCCTTACATCTGGGGAGTGATCATCAACAGAAGATGAGTCCTTGCTTCCAACATCACCATTTTCTTCTCTATCCTCATCATCAAAATCAGTTGGGGCAATATCAGGAGAACTAATTCGCCCTCTCCTCCTTGGTCGCATATTCCGTCGAGTCTTCCTTGTAGAAGCTGCATCTGTTCCTTTTACAGTGGAGCGCTTCTTCACAAGTGCTTCAGTTTGTCTCCGAAATGTCTCAGCAATGGATTCTTGAATCTTACATGAGAACGAAACCAATGTCAATACAAATAAAAGCAAAAATACAAAATAGAAAAGGGAAATCATGTCCTCCAGCCTCAAACAAATTGCTGATTTACAGACAGATAGACCTACCCTTTTGTTACGGGTCCTTTCCTCTTCACTGAATGCAAGTTCCTGTAGTATCAAGCAAATTAGAGGCACTGCAGCAGACCTAAGATGAAAACTAACCAAAGAAAGAATGCAAAGCATGATTTCTGAAGAACTTATACATCACCTCTTCCTCATACTTATCAATGTCTGGATATAAAGCTAGAATTAAAGCATCGTAGTTAGGATCATCCCTCAAGGAACGTCTACTTGCACAATGAGTGCGGCATGCTGGGCATTCATTATTTCTGAAAACAGATAGCGGAACTTAAATAATAATGGAATGAAAGTGTATTTTCAAGGTTTGACACTGTAACCAGGTTAGGACTCCATTTTTTAAGAAATGGCACTGGCACAAGGCATATTAGACAAATAACATATGGCACCATACCCAAGCCGCATTGATTTATCTATGCAGTCCCTACAAAACCGGTGCAAACACTCCATGACTGTCCTTGTCTTCCGAATAATTCCTGCAAAATAGGATCATAATAACAGGGACAGATGGTCAGGCACCCACATTTTGCACATAATGCTACTTACAATTTCACAAATGAAAAGCTTACAGAACCTAGCTTCTAATGTAAACCAGCTAGGCCTAAGAGCACATAAAGAAAAAGATTACAAATGTGATGAGCTTGACTTTCAGGCTTTTCTGAAAGTTAAAAGGAAAAAAAAGCATAATCCACGTACATCTCCTTTTTTTGGAAGATAACGACAACTCATGTACTTTCACACATGTATTCTATGGAATTTGCTAGTTAATATCTTGTAGCAAATACTAATAATAACCTGACATCTAGATAACAGTAACATCTAACTACAATTGAAAGTGAAGTTATCAGAATTCAGAAGAGAACCCGTCCAAAGTAAAGAGGAACTCTGAAAATGAAAAGCAAGTTGACAGAGCATGTGGTTACCTAGGCATATAGGGCACTGCACTTCCTTCCGAACATCCACTAACTTCACAAGTGTAAACCTGTATTAAAAAAACATTAAGGTACCAGTACAAATTTTGACCGTAGCGAGGACAAATCTCTTAATATCCATTTTTACATCAATCATGTATCCACAATCTATGGAACACAAAGTCCACCGCAAGATCATTACACAGCTAGGACATGAAGAAGGTGATGTTCACAATGGCATAAGAGGAGGACAGAACAGGAAGGTAAGAGCTTGAAATTATTAGCCCTTCCTCTGTTTTTTTTTTTGTGTGTGTGTGTGCAGGAAACTGATACTATTAACACTTAAGTAGTAATTGAACTCCAGAGAGGACTCTTAAGCTTTCCAACTCAAATTCACAAGCAGAAGAGAAGAAAACGCATTCTAGTATGTATTGGTGACTCAATGAACCTATAGTATCCAGAAGCCACCCACAATAATAGGATGTCTACCAGAAATATGCTACAAAATTATCCAGACTGAATAATATATAACAAAAGATATTCGTTAGTGACTAAACTGTACTGATCTCACAGCAATTGAGGAGCTGATTTGCACCTTCTAACAAGTAATCAAGTACCAAATGCAGGACACAGGAATGCAGGGTATAAACCATACAATGCGAAAAATAATAAGTAAAGATGTAAGAAATCAGGTACAGTTAACATTATAAAATTTGGCACCAAGGGAAGACATCAAAAGAGCTGATGGAGAGGTCATATGCTATATATCAGGAGAGCAAGAAAAGTTTCTGCACTAAACTGAGTTAGGTACTAAACAGGGTAAGCACTATCGCAGTCATGGGTGATCAGGAATCAGGATAGCAACAGTAGAACAAGATACCAGATACTCGGAGCTTGACAGCACACTTCATGACTGAAATAATCAAACTCTTGCCACGAACAACTGGAAACACGAAGAACAGATACCCTGCACGCTGCACCCCCACCCCCAAGAAGATATTACATGGATGAAGGACCTCGAATGTCACTCCAGAACCAGATGTTAATGTTAAGAGAACAGTAGCCCCATTCGATACAAAGAATACGGGTGCACAAGGAGGCTCACAGGGTCGCCTACGCATGCCAAGAGACGCCAAGACCATTGCGATCCTGGAGGTCAGGCTAGCAGAGACAAACCGGACACAGGAAAGAGTTCGCCGTAGACGTACACGATTCAGGAGCAAGAAAAATAGCCAACTGTTCCAGTGGGCAGCTGAACCACGATGAACAAGAGCGCCGATTCAGCTGTGGGCCTGTGGCTGGCGGCTCCGGCAGAACAGCTTGGGCAAGTGACGATCCACCCCGGATGCGCCCGCCGGCATTTGCCGTCACGAGCACGGCGCCCCCGGAACCGTGCGACATGACGAAAGCATGCATGTTACGGAAAGATCCCAGGCCCTGGCGGTGATGGGAGCGATTCCGCCGCCGCGCGGAACGAAGCGGACACCGCCAGCACAGCCGGCTCGACCAAACAAGAACAACTCAGGGTGGCGGGCCGCCGCCGCCGCCAGTCCGCCACGACGAACCCGAGCTGGCTCGCGGGTCCACAACACTACGAAGATCCCACGCCTCGGGGGCGAAGGGAGCGCTCGAGCCGACGTCACCACGACGAAAGCGGCCGCCGCCAGGGCTGGCGGGTGGACTGGACACCTCCCGCCGGCGGCCTCTGACATCTCCCGGCCGAACGGGAGCTGGCGCACGGGGACGTGACGACAGGACACCGCCAAATCGCTACGGGCGGCAGAGCAGGCGACGGCGGAGGAGACGGGGAAGAGCGGAGGAGACGGGAGGGAAGGGGGGCGGCCCATGGTTTACTTACTCGTCCATCACGCCGTCGCTCTGCGACGACTGGCTGTCGCAGTCGTCGTCGCCTCCGCTCCCGCTCCCGCTCCCGC
>Ga0182004_10002290_pt1 | contig 14793 bp, 10 predicted proteins | sample Sormic07211540_1_FD_120479 | JGI IMG/M metagenome (GOLD analysis project Ga0182004, IMG submission 120479) | Endophyte microbial communities from Sorghum bicolor roots, Mead, Nebraska, USA - 072115-40_1 MetaG | ecosystem: Host-associated > Plants > Roots > Unclassified | place: USA: Nebraska...
ATATCTCAGACCCACATGACCAGTTCATTCTGCTAGTGTTTTGCTATATATAGTATTCGATCAACATGTGTCCATAAGGTGGATCCCACTCAAGATGAAAGAATTCCCCATCTCCAATCCATTGGCCAAAACAATGAGAGAGACAGAGAGAGGAGTAAGAAAAAGTAAGAATGCTTGCAGAATTGGCGAAGCCACTGCAAATTCGCAAATCTCTCGTAAGCGAATGGGCAGTTGCATTCAAAGGTTTATTTCTAGGGCAGTACCAGAGTAGTACTTCTTGTTCCATCATTAGAAGTATCAAAGCATTATTTCCTTTACTATTTTTCAATTGTCCGATATTGGTCTAGAAATATAGGAAATACTATACATCGTCACGTGTCTAATTTTTTTTCTTTTCATTAAGGGAAAACTCAGGACCGTTGGATCTTCATTACGTGGCTACAGAGTTGTCTTCTTTTTTTGTGTGGAATAGTTGTCTTCAACCTCTAGCGATTCAGCATTCAAGGCTGCACATCCTGGAGTCGACTGTGTTTAGAGAAGGAAAGGCTGGTGCTAGCTGATCTTGGGAATGTTAGAGATGCGGTCCAGTTCATCCTGGAAGCTAAGGAAGACAAGCGACTACTGATGATCATCGCTATGTGGTTTACTTGGTGTGAACGCAATATTATTCGGGAAGAGGGACGGAGGCGAAGTGCTGATTTTATGACACGGTGCGTCAGGTGCTGTGCAGAGGAAAACACTGAAGGGTTGGGAAGGGAGTATCATACAAGAATCAACAGCTGCAGAAGTGGAGCAAACCACCAAAGGGGGTCCTGAAAATGAACTGTGATGCCTCCTTACTTCCTAACTCATCGTCGGGCAGTTGGGGGTTCTTGATACGGGATGACGAGGGCGATGTGATCGTCACTGGCCGAGGGAAGGTTGATCATCTCCTGAATGTGTTTCATGCTGAACTTGTAGCCTGCCTGCAGGGAATACAAGTGGCCGTGGATTTGGGTATCAGTCACCTGATTGTTGAAACAGATGCAAAGATGGTTGTCCAAGCAGTGTCTACCAATGAATTTGATGATTCTGTTGTGGGCCTGTTGGTGTCTGAAATCAAGAACTTAGTTTACTCCTGCTTTCTCAGCTTTCAGTGTGTGCTTAGAAGTAGAGAGTGCAATCAAGCTGCTCATGAGTTAGCTAAATTGGGTCTGTTATGTAATTAGGGAGAGGAGCAAATTATGAGCTCTATCCCTGAAGGCGTTCATGTATGTGTTGCTAACGACATGTTAGCACCTGAGTAATGGAATCCACACCCAGTTTTTTAAAAAAAAAAACATTCAAGGCTGCAACACTCACCCCTGCCTCCCACCGGCCTGCCCCCATCCACGACGACCTCCTGGCTGCTGTGTCCAACTCCACTGTCCCCCGCCGCACTAACCCAGCGTCTTCAGACCATACCCATGCCTCCCCTGCCCCTTCCTAGCCCAATTCTTGTCCTCCACCGCCTCAGCTGCCAGCGACCATGCTGCCTCGCCCTACCGCCTTGTACCCACCATCTACATCTGGCCGGCCTGCATGCGTCCCCGGAGCTCCTTTATAAGCCGTAGGGTGCAGCACCTCTAACATTGGGAACGTTCAATCTTGGCCGCCTGAAGGATCGATGTCTAGTTTTTAGACGACTGAATTATAGAAGATGTGTAGAAATATCATCCACGCCCTTAGTCAACTTCATATATGCTTATTAGTCATGTGCGCACAAGTGCATGTAGTTTTTCCTTTTCAGGTACATTATGAAATATAACAGATGCATTTTACCACCGCGACCACAGATTTCCTCGTTGGTCCAAACAAAAATTGAAAAGGCATCCCTGCTATCTTTTGGATGACATGAAGGGCAAAAAAGTTTAGATCAATGACACAATACATAGGTGATCACTCAACTTTTTTAATGACATATATGAAATTATACACTTTTTAATAGCGCGTCTACATCAAGGAAGAGCCCAGATACATATAGCACTTCTCTTACGTTTTGTATAATGTGGAATGCGCACCACAAGACCACAGGCAGAACACTGTTGTTCAGTTTATTATTACAAATTCTCAGAGGTTAGATTACAAATGTAGAGGAGCCTACTGGTCTTAGAAAGAAAAGTGCGACTCATGAGAGGTGAGGCCCTAAAGGTACAAACGTTGGCAGCAGAGTTTGTAGGCCTTTGTTCCCTGATCGTATCGGTGTTGTGGCCTCCAGAAACTGCGAGGCCACAAAAACTTGTAAATAGCTCTTGTAACTATTATTCTCTCCACTTATCAATGAAAGCCGGTAACGGATCTTTCGAAAAAAAAATTCTCAGAGGTTCAAGTGTAGTAAAAAAAGCAGTACATAAGTCTTTGGTTTATTATAAAAGCCTTTGTTCACCAATGCAAGCATTCATGGATAGACCTCGATGACCGATAGAGCGCCAAGAACGGGTAGGATTTTGTAGTCTTTGAATCCAGCTTCAGTGAAAATCTTCTTCCACTCTTGCTCGTCGCGCTCAGCTCCATTAACCGTCATAATATACAAATCAAACATGACCTGTGTCTCTAGATGCTTTGTGTTTAGCTCCCCGTATCCAACTACCATGTCCAGGATTATTACCTTCCCTCCTGCAATCCGTGGAGATATCGCTTGCCTGCATTTCTTCAATATCTTGACGCAGTTGTCGTCACTCCAGTCATGTAAAGTTGTCTGTCATAAGTAATCATCAAATTAACTAATGGATAGGTAATGAAGAAAAGGAACCTTGGTGTATGGATTCAAAGATAATTCCTACACTGATATGCAGATCTAAGCATTAGATACGGTGCGGGTGCACCCATCGAAAAACAAAAAAGCAGTGACGGATGTACTACCTTGAGAAAAACAGCGGTCGCAGGTGGAATACTCTCAAACATGTTTCCTGCGACGAACTGCACGTTGACATCGGATGGAGCACCGGCGACAACGTGCGGGAGGTCAAGCACGCTGCATTTGATGTGCGGGAAGGCAGCGGCGATGGTGGCGGTGGCGCCACCATGCCCACCGGCGACGTCGACCAACGAGTCGATCCCACGAAACACCTCGCCGCACTCCCTGAGCATGATTGGCATCAGGAAGCGGCTGTCCGCGACCATGCCTTTGTTCAGCAAGGCGTTTACGTCGTCAGCGTGCTCCCAGATCGTCGGGGTTGGCTGGCAGAACGCCAGGGCATAAGCGGACGGCTCGTTCTGCTCCTGCCGGAACCACTTGCACATGCCCACGGTGGAAGGGGCGACAGCGATAGGGTGGAGCGCCAGGCTCGCGAAGGGCGCCAACGTCGACGAGCTCACCTCGTCGCTGACGAGGAAGCGTGAGGCTGCCGTCAGCCTGTAGACGGCTTCGCCTGACGCGTCGGCGATGGTTGGTGGTGGTTGCTGGACGCTGAAGGTGCCCAAGACGGTGAGCGCGCGCATGAGGCTGCGTAGGGCGCGAAGCTTGTTTGGGTGGAGCTTAGTCTCGGCGAGGATCTGGGTGAGGGTGGCGCCACCGCCGCCGTGGCGGTGGATCGCGTCGGGGATGCGGAGGTCCAGCGCCACGGCGAGCGCCATTGATTTGGCGAAGCACAGGGACTGGTGCCAGAGCTCGACGTAAGCTTGGAGCAAGTCCTGGCTGCTCTCCTCCGCGGGTGCCATGGTGCTCAAGTATCTCTGTTGTCCTGTATCTATGCGCTGCTGCTGGCTGGCTGGCTGGCTAATACTGCTTCTCGATTGCTAGCGCTAGGCAGTTTATATAGTGTTCTGCTTGATGAGGTGCTCTAATAAAAGTCTAAACATGTGTTGATTCTCTCATATATAAATAATAATTATTTTTGCTCTAATACTTTGTTGTTTCTGCAGAATACATACAGTCGGAGTCTGTAAGGGTAGTAAAGATGGTTTTCTAGTTCTCTGCCTCCTCCTGTTGTTATGTGAAACTCTCTGAACATGTTGTATTTGCATTATGCTGGTAATGGAAATTGAGAATCTCCTCGCTTTCGATATCTATATTTATATACATATAATAATAAAAAGATAAAATTTTCGCCTTTTTTTTTACCCATTTTTTGGTATGTCCTCTAACTAACTCCATGAATATAAAAATTGTTTTTGTTTCTTTCTCCACAACTTGGTATATAAACATATAAGACTTTTGAGGTCATCTGAATAGAAATCCTAATCCAAATAGAGTCATTTATCTAAGTAGTGAATAGAAATCATAATCTCTATTTCTCTTCACTTCTATATTTTTTGTCTTTCTATTTTCTTAAAAACGTTTGGACATTTATGGTCTTTCAGCTGTCCATCACGAACAAGAGGACGTGAGGCTTTTCCTGTTTCCATATATTTTGTCACTTCTTTATTTTTGGTTAGAATGTTTTTCCTGTTTTGATTTGGCGTATTTATCTAAAATAGAATCCTTTATCTGTATAGTGAATAGAAATCCTAATCTAAATAGGAAAGAATATCTATATTTCTCTTCTCTTTGTCTTTCATGTTTCTTTCCAAAAAAAAGTTTTGACTTTTTTTCTTTTTTGCCTTAGAGACTATTCGTCATGGACAAGGCTTTTCGTGTTACCATATATTTTATCAATTTCTTTTCTTTAGCTCCGGTTAGATTTTTTTCTATTTTGATGTATTTTTTATTTCTAATTTTCCAAGTTACATCTTTTTTATACTGTTTAGAGTTCTTTTTCTGTTTTGATGTCTTTTTTTTAATTTCTGTCTTTTCTAAGTCTGGTTAGAGAACTTTCTTTAGTTAATTAATCTATACCTAATACTAAATAGATAAAATTTCTCGACTCTATTTTTTATCTGTCCATTATTTTGTGTGGAATAGTTGTGTAGTTGCTCTTGTAATTAGTTTAGCTTGTGTAGCTTGCTAGTTACCTTCTTGCTTGTGTAGCTAGAAGTAGTTCCCTTACGTGGCTAATTAGATTTGTGTAACCTTGTTAGTCACATTGCTTAGTTTGTGTAGCTAAGTTAGTTGTGCTCTTTAATTTGGCATTAGTTGCCTTGTTATTGAGCTTGCTAGTGAGCTTAGGCTTTGTGCACTTTGCCTCACTAGTTTGTGTAGGAGCTCCTCCGGTTTGCAAAGTACTAGTTGCATAGGTTTGTGTGACTTTGCTTCTAGAATTGGTTACCTTGTTAGCTCACTTAGGATCTTTTACAAGGTGCTAGAGATCTTAGATAGAGGGGTGTAGTCTTGGCTAGACTGATAGTTCCGCATTTGTTTCGGTTAGCCGGCGCGATAAGTTTTAGAAAGGACTATTCACCCCCTCCCCCTCTAGTCCGTCATTTCGACCCTTCAACTACGCAGAGCCATAGGGCATGATGGCGAATGTGGCTGAGGCCCTCAGGTGGAATGACTCGTCCATGGTAACATTGAGGCTTTGAATGCCTAGTTTGGTTTTGATAATTAATAAAACCCAAAGTACTAACCTCTATGCTAAGTGTATATAGATTAGATAAGATTGGTACATAAAAAGTAATAGAGGAAGAGATGATCATGGTGATAATGGTGATGATCACAAGATGATCAAGTGCTCAACTTTGAAAAGAAGAAATATAGAAAAACAAAACCCTATGGAGATCAAGGCACAGATATTTCTTACGGTTTTAGTTTTGATGATCAAGACACCATAAATGGTGTGATCACATTTAGGATCGATAGTCGTACTATAAAGAGGGGAATTCTTTGGCTAAGCATGCTCTCAAGTGCCACTAGATGACCTTGTTCATATACATGTATTTAGAACCTAGTGTGCTAACTTAACCTTAAAAATATTTGTGAAAATATGCTAACACACGTGCACAAGTGTTGATGGTCCTTAACACCCATTTTAACCATCACCATTTCATCTGAAACCATGATAAATCAACATGATCATGTGCATATTTTGCTTATTACTTACCTAGTTCCACATGTACATAGAAATTTATTTGACGCAAGAAATAAAAGGAAAAAGAGTGAATTGGACCCACCTAGAAGGCAACCACCACACCTGGCGCCACATGGGCCAGCCAAGGTGACGGGCACCATGCCAGGGTGGTGGTCGCCTGGCCCGCCTGGCGGGCGCCACCCTCAGCATGGCAAACCACATCACCGATCCGCGTGACACCTCCAAGAGTCCATCTAAGGCGTCCAATGTTAAGTCGGTTTGATCCAATGGCAAGAAGATGATGTCATATGGATTATAGTTTTCCAACATGTGACAAAACAATGTTCTAACATGTGTCCTGCCTGAAACCTACCTTGGGAGCTAATCTGGACCGTTGGGAGCTAAGGCGGTAACTCAAGGGTGGCGCCCGACATTGACCCCAGCGGCCACCAGGGGGAGTGGCGGCTGCCACCTCACTTTGGCGTCCGCCACTCCACTTCACCCCCCCTGCGACCTTCTTGCTCCAAAAGATTTCCTAGCCTATAAAAGGACCCCCTTGGCACCTGTTTCATTCAGGGAAAAGAAAAGAACATAAGAAGAGCACAAGCATAGAGCATAGAGCTTAGTAGAGCAAGTGTTAGTGTAGTAGTCTCAAGTAGTTCCCTAGCTTAGGTAGCCTAGCTTAGCTCCACAGCCTCTCTGCCTCCAGCTTAGCCTAGCTCTAGTAGCTCAGAGTTGTAAGCGGGAAGAGTAGCCAGGCATAGCTCAGCTTGGAGTCGGGAAGAGTCTTCCTCCTCTCCATTCTAGTATTATACCTTTGCTATCTTAGTACTCATTTACTTATCATTTATCATTTATCATCTACTTTCAATATTTGTGTGCTATATTGATTGTTTAGCTTTCAAGTACTTAGTTTATGGTGATCATATCATTAGTGAGCTTAGGTGCTTGGTTGTGTGGTAATAGGTTGCTTAGTTAGTTTAGTGTTAGTTGTTCAAGTTAAGGAATTGCTCTGTTGTCTGGTTAGGGTGTATTTACTTGAGAGCTTGGGTAAAGATAGTAGGAATATAGATTAAGTGTGGTACTTAGGCTATAGGCTTACCTTCAGATATGGCTAGACCCACGGATAGCTAGGTAACACCAGGTGGTGATAGCCCTAATTGTCTACATAGTCCCCCATGTTTGGTCTAGTTCTTAAAATGTAAGGCTCGTTGTGATTCGTGACTGATCTACCATATGGTGAGTTTAGGACGGGTACGCCTCCTTGCTTGATTTGAATAACTAGTATTATCCTATTTACTAAGTTCCCTAGACTACTACCGCTCTTATTTATCCCTCAACCCCCTTAGGTTAGTCAGTAGATTAGTTTGGTTATCTTTTCTTTATTTTCTTATCCATCAACCATCCACATATCAACTACCCATCCATCCATTCTTGCTAGCCAACCCATTCTTACCATTCCTAACTCTAACTATCCATTCTTTCCCAACTCTACTACATCTCTCTAGCCTTTCTTTGGGAAATTATAAATTGACAACTAGTTACTCTCTAGGCGAAGTGCTACACACGATAGTTTTGTGCGCTTGCAGATCCCATTCATCTTAGGTAGATTACAATCACTCCTATCAGCCCTATTAGTGTCGGGATTGACAATCCCACTAGGCATTAGTAGACTAGCCAACTCAAGCCTCACCTTCAGTGTAGCTAAGAACTACTGACCTGACGCTTCTAGTACCACTGCTAGGATAGTAGTTAACCTCTATCCTATACTAGTGTCATTAAGAAGTGTCAATAACAAGGAGGTACACTTAGTGGTTAGCACATTTGATCAAGGGTTGAAGAGGTAGAGAGGGGTTTGGATTTGGCGCTTTTAAGAAAATAAAATGCATATTTTCTATTGCGCCGGAAGCCGAGTTGAAGAGGAGGCAAAGTTACGGGAGTGTTTCATCGGACGCTGGCTGCGGAGGCGTCAGACGCTGGCAGTGCATTGCGGCTGAGGGTCGCTCTTCTGTGTAGGCATCGAAGCATCCGAGGGTTTTGTGTTGGATGCTGGCCGAGCATTGTTTGAGTGTCCGTTGTATTGTGACGTAAGTAGGGTCACGAGCGAGTCAGTTGGGCAGTGTGCGTTAGACGCTGAGGTGCATCCAATGGCATACCATCATATGCATTTGACGCACCTCTAATCAATTTCTAAACTCTCTGAGTAGCGTCCGGTGTAGGGTGGTGCGTCCGATGCGTAGCACCTGACATGTTCGATGTCTTCTAACTATGAACTTTAATGATTAAGTGGCCATTGGAGATCAATGGGTTATATTTAACTGAGGACACATGGTAGCGATCTATCTAGGCAGTGTTGGACGCTAGGCAGTGTCCGACGCCTAGCGTCGGCGCGTTCAACGCCCCTGACAGAGGCTATTTCCAGAGGGTAACGGCTCTATTCGTTGGGAACGCTTATAAATATGTGGTGGGCAGCTCAAGGATATTCCTCTTAGCACTTTGGCATACTTGATATCCTTGTGAGTCTAAGCAAATACCTCTCACTCATCTTCATTATTCATTCATCATCATAGTGAGATTGAGAGTGATTCTAAGTATATTTGCATGAGGGATTGCATTTAGTGGCACTTAGGGATCATTTGAGCTACATACTCTTGTTACTCTTGGTGGTTACCGCCACCTAGACGGCTTGGAGCAGTGGAGGAGCATTGACACGAGTTGGTGATTATTCATGACCATCTCTCGATGATTGTGAGGGGGCTTGTACCTTCCTCGACGGAGAACTGAAAGGTAACTCTAGTAAATTACTTATGTCATTGAGCTACCTCACTTGTGGCTAGGTTTTTATGGTGTCCTAGTGAGAACAAGGTTCATGCTACATCTCTTAGCCGCTGAACCACCAAGTGTTGATCGACACAACGAAGACTTGCATGTCGGCAAGCATGTAAACCTTGGGAGAAAAATCAGTGTCTCAATTATGATTGATTGGCATTCTCCTGGTGATTGATTCATCTCCTACACAGTGATATACTCTCCATTTATATTTCCGTAAAGTAGTGTAATTAGTTTTAGTTGCTAGTTTTGCCTTGTGTAGCTTATAGTGACATAGCTTTTGTATGTCAAGTGATCTTAGTAACTAGTTTGGATAGGTGGCTTACAATCCTTGTAGAGCTAGAGCAAATTGGCATTACGCTTTTTGTTATGCTAACATTTACTCTAGTGTCTTGTAGAACTTTTAAATAGGTTATTCACTCCCCTCTAGCTATATGGATATTTCACCCTAGCACTTGGCGCCCTGGTCACACAGAGCAGTCAGGAGAGCTCGTTGCCGGTGTTGAGCCATGTGAACTCCCTAGTGGAACCACAACTTGCTTGGCGGCCACAGCAGCACCCCCGTCGGCACTTGCCATGTGCACAGCAGGAACGCACGAAGACTGATGCTCGGCCTCAATGGTTCACTGGTGATAGGCCATGGCCATGGCCACGGCACAGTGATGATTTCGGACTTGGCAGGCAGCCTAACACTGGTCGGATGCCCGTGGACAGGTCCTGACGATGATGGTGGTGGCGGCGCTGGTTGGCTCCACCATGGGGGAGATGGTGGCGCTGCTACAAGTGGCCATGGTGTACATGTCCACCTACCTGACGTGCTCCTCTGTTGAGGCGCCATGAGTGAGCACGGCCACTTCGCCTCACGCGCAGGCTGCTGCGGGCAAGCGCCGCTGCTTGGCCTCTCGTGTAGTGGGCATGTACGTATTTCTATGTGCATATGTCTTAACGTTGGGTCCATATACACGAGAAGTGTAAAAAATAGTATGAATGAGAGAGAGATAAAATTATAATGATAAATTTCTGAATAGATAAATTGTAATATAGTGTATCTTAAAACTTAAATTATAATGCTGTAGATCGTAAAACCCCAATAAATAAATAAATCCCGAGCATCACGAGTTCACGACCATGCCTCATGCGGCCATGCTGTTCTCGCAAGCGTACAACCAGCTGCCTTCCCTGTCTCACATACTTACAATTTCTTTCCTATTATTTTCCATCCTAAACTCTGATTTTTATTTAGAGACCAAAATATGTGACGCTCACGTTTGTCTTTGCAAGAGCATTTCCAAGAGTTCCCTAAATTCCTTCCTAATCCTTTGTTTTTAGCAAGATGAGAAAAAACTCCTCTCCAACAACTCCTAATTAATCCATCCTCCTATAGTTGTTGGAGAAAGAATATATATAATTGGTTAAGATAATTTAGAAATATATAGGATTTCTGGTTTTCTGATGTAAAATGTCTTCTATATTTTAGGAGTAGATTATTAGAAACTCTTTAAGATGGTCTTCTTTATTCCTTCTAATACTTTTTTTTTGGAGTTGTAAAACTCCATGCTTTTGGGAAGAAAATATTGTAGTCTTGGAGATGCTCAACATACAAGCGCCTACTTTTGCTTCGGTTTCATAAAGTTCTTTTTTCAGTTTCTTCTATCAAACAGGTCCGATAAAACTTCTTACTAAAAAATTTGCTCCTCTTATAGCACAATGATCGAGGTGAATATGAAAATATTAGCTTCTTCAGGTTTTCTCTCTGCTTTCTTCCCTAAAAAGTTGTTTTACCAAACTTTTTTGAGAACAGCTTTTACTGATGAAGCCCTTTTATGGAACTAATGTCAAATAAAATTGTTTCACTAATAAAGTGGAGCTATACCAAATAGGGTCCAAGTTTCACCACTTTCTTGGAGCTGCCTTTTGTGCCTCACTAGTTTTCCTGTTAAATTTTTCATGTGACGGAGAATACGTTGCTAATAAGGTCAAAAATTTCGACATGTGCAAGAAAATTAGCAGTTTGGCACGCACATGGTCCACGCTCATTCCTCGGTTTCAAACTGTGAGGAATAAATTATCAGCTTGAGCTTATATGTCGAATCAATGTTTTTTCTCATAATAAATGTTTTTCTCAGAGTAAATCAGCAATCAATATTTTTTATGGCTTTTTAGCTACATGAACAGGCTCTTAATTGCAGCGGTTCCTGGACATCTACAAGGAACGAACCCAAGAATTTCTAGAACAATAGCTTGAAACTAGTCTGCGGAGAAAGACGTGTCACGATAAAACTGGGGTAGATGGCGCCAAAGGCCGGCATGGAACAGAGTAATAGTGCAAAATAAAAATAAAAGAAAAATATATGAATAAGATAGAAATGTATCCACAACATAGAGCAATGCAAAACAAAGAAAACTACACAAATTAGTGTTTGGAATGGAGAAACCAAGAGCACGTAGAGGAAATAGATTTTATTATGTACATGCAATATTTATATGTCCTACATGTTTAGAGTGAAAGAGTATAAGTTTAACTCGATTTGTAAAAAAAAATACATGCAATATTTATATCTCCAAAAGATTATTAAAACTAGATTCAAAAATCTTTCTAATAATATATTTAGTCATCAAAATTATTTCTTGTACAATCGATATTTAGGGATAGAGGGCTAAGGCCTTGTTTAGATCCAAAAAGTTTATAGATTTTGACACGGTAGCACTTTTATTTTTATTTGACAAACATTGTCTAATCATGGAGTAACTAGACTTAAAAGATTTGTCTCGCGATTTATAGGTAAACTGTGCAATTAATTTTTATTTTCATCTATATTTAATACTCCATGCATAAACCGCAATATTCGATGTGACGGAGAATCTTGAAAAGTTTTAGATTTTTTGGGTGAACTAAACAAGAGTGACAGTGGTTTTCGCTCAAAAAAAAGAGTGACAGTGGTGCAGATCACCCTCTTCTTCGTGCGATTTGCCTCGAGGACGCATCACCCTCTGAAACCATCAAGCGACCACACTCTGCTCCACTAAAATTATCTACAGTGGATAAGTACGTAACGCTGGCTAGCTCCACTAGCACAAGCCAAACAACGACATTGGTTGTTGGAGCCTCGTCAAAACAAGGTGCTATCCATCACCAAGAAGATGGATATCAGTCAACCACCATTACTATCTATTGCATTAGAAATCTGCGGCAAGGAATAACAAACGGACAACGTACGGTTCTTCAAACTTGGATATATGTATCTATCAATCTATCATGTGAAGCGTGCGGATTTAGGCCTTGTTTAGTTCTGAAAAGTTTTTGAATCTTGATATTGTAGTATTTTTGTTTATATTTGTAAAAAATTATCCAACTATAGACTAAGTAGGCTCAAAAGATTCGTCTCGTAAATTACAAACAAACTGTGCAATTATTTTTTTATTTTTTTTCTATATTTAGTGCTCCATGCATGTGCCGTAAGATTCAATGTGATGGGGATCTTGAAAAGTTTTTAGATTTTGAAGTGATCTAAACAAGGCCTTAATAAGAAACGACCTGATCTTTCTAAATCTAAGGCCTTGAAAAGTTTTTGGATTTAGCTACAGTAGTATTTTTATTTTATTTGGTAATTAATATTTAATTATTAACTGATTATATTTAAAAAATTTGTCTCGTGATTTATAGACAAACTATATAATTAGTTTTTATTTTTATCAATTTTGTAATATTATTTTTATAATAGTACAAAATAAAAAGAAAAGAAAAATATAGGAATAAGATAGAAATGTATCCACAACATAGAGCAATGGAAAAACAAAGAAAACTACACAAATTAGTGTTTGCAATGGAGAAACCAAGAGCACGTAGAGGAAATAGATTTTATTATGTACATGCAATATTTATATCTCCTACATGTTTAGAGTGAAAGAGTATAAGTTTAACTTGATTTGTAAAAAATACATGCAATATTTATAATTAGTTTTTTTGACTTGGGGCTTGTTTAGTTTTTATAATTAGTTTTATTTTATTTAGTTTTTTTGTACATGCAATTTTTATTTTTATCAATATTGACGCGGCGTCTGACATATACAAAATATAATTAGTTTTTATAATTATATAGTTTGTCAAAAAATTAATGTGATAGACGAAAAATTTTTAAGTGGAAAACTAAACATGCCTCAAGTTTGACGACGGAAGAGGTAGGTGCTGCTACTCAGGGCATTTTATTTCAATATATATGTCAGACGCCGCGCCTAGAGATCGAGCAACAAAGATGCTGCTAGCTCTCTCTAGCCGTCAACACACGTGCTCGCCAAATGTCAAGAAACCTTGGCCACTCTGGTCGACATCGAGGCCTTCATCCAAAAATCTAAAAATTTTTAAGATTTTCTATCATATTGAATCTTTAGATGTATGCATGAAGTATTAAACATAGACGAAAATAAAAATTAATTGTACAGTTTAGTCGGAATTTACGAGATAAATCTTTTGAGCTTAGTCAGTCCATAATTAGACAATAATTATCACAAACAAACAAAAATACTATAGTGTTATACAATTTTTCCTACAAGGAACTACTAAACACGGCCCGAGAGCAGTTGCATTGCGGAATTCGTTGTTCCCTGGTCGCAGTGGCGGCTATCGGGGTCTCGGGGAGCAGGTGCAGCATGAGTGCGACTTAAGTTGGCCATGTTACATGCTTGATGGACTTCTCGGGTCGTGTTTTATCCTTGCTCCAGGCCTTGTTTAGATGCGAATTTTTTTTGGATTTCGCTACTGTAGTACTTGCGTTTGTTTTTGGTAAATATTGTTCAATTATAGACTAATTAGGATCAAAAGATTCGTCTTGTGATTTACACACAAAATGTGTAATTAGTTTTTGTTTTTGTCTATATTTAGTGCTTCATGCATATGCCACAAGATTCGATGTGATGGAGCAGAGGCGGATGTAGATTAGTAACCTGGGGTTACAGCTGTCCCCCACCCCAAAATTTTTTGAAAAATATCTAGTATATATAATACCCTTTAATAATATATATATATATATATATATATAATGCATTGTTATATATAACTGCTAATCTGTTCAGCTCATACAACAACCTTAACATTTTACATTCACAACTATTTTATCACTGTTTAGTGATCTAATTATGTTATGTCCATATTGATGAATTATATCATTTTTGTCCGTACCCTCACAATTAAAATCCTAAATCAGCCACTGTGACAGAGAATCTTGAAAACTTTTTGAATTTTGGTGGAAACTAAACAAGGCCTCAGTCATGTACTGATGTACGTAATATGGATTTAATAGCTTTTAGATGGTTCTATCTATAGCAGTTTTTAATTCTCCTTGAAGGATATTAAAGAGATTCAGGATCACTTGGCTTGAGACACTGTATTCCTTTTCTCCCATGTTCAGTCACTTATTATCATTTCTCTCTTTGCTAAAGTCTCGACGATGCGTTTATTCAGCCCTCGCAAGACGACACTGCTACTTATTCCAGAGACCGAGTCCAGTTTGATCAATCTCCTCAGAATTTTTCCATATAGTTTGGTATAAGTCACTGTACAGATCAATCTCCTGATAACTCTTTTCCTTGCTAGTTTGGTCTTGTTGACCGTGGCATAAAATTTAGGCCAGTTCAGAAAAAAAATTGGTTTTGACTACTGTAGCATTTTTATTTGTATTTAGAAAATTTTATCTAATCATAGACTAACTAAGCTCAAAAGATCTATCTCTAAATTACAGACAAACTATGCAATTAGACTTTGTTTTTATTTATATTTAATACTTCATGCATGCGTCCAAAGATTTGATGTGACGGAGAATCTTGAAAAAATAATTTTGGGAACTGAACAAGGCCTTATTCTCGAGAGATGATTGATCTGCAGTTCTGCACAGTGACATGTAGCTCAGGAGCACAAGAGGTAGCAAATGCAATAGCTTTCACCACCAGCTCCTTGCTGTAAGAAAAGTCATTGCTTTTTTTTTATTCCATTGATATCATTGATATGCTGATTGCGGCCTTGCGGGAGCACATGGTGTTGTATATTAATGGTTGTCATTTTGGTAGG
>Ga0182004_10002291_pt1 | contig 14792 bp, 8 predicted proteins | sample Sormic07211540_1_FD_120479 | JGI IMG/M metagenome (GOLD analysis project Ga0182004, IMG submission 120479) | Endophyte microbial communities from Sorghum bicolor roots, Mead, Nebraska, USA - 072115-40_1 MetaG | ecosystem: Host-associated > Plants > Roots > Unclassified | place: USA: Nebraska...
GCACGTTCGTTTGTATTTGACAAATATTGTCTAATCATGAACTAACTAGATTCAAAAGATTCGTCTCGTCAATTCCAACCAAACTGTGCAATTAGTTTTTATTTTCGTCTATATTTAATACTCTATGCATGCGTAAAGATTTGATGTGATGAGAAAATCTGAAAAATTTTGTAAAATTTTTTGGAACTAAACAAGGCCCAAAGAGGGCGATCTCACAGCAGCATACTACCTCATGGCTGATGACACGGGTCGGAGTGCATATCTATAATGAGCTAGTACTATTCTAATAAAAAATCAAATACTTTATTAAATTAAGAGAAAAAATATACTAATTTGCTAGCTGTAGCACGAAGTATGTAGGAAAACCTTTGGGTCATCCAAGCAAATGCATCCGTTCCATTTTCATGGAAATACTTTAATTTATATGTAGTAGTAAAGGGTGAAAAAATCGTCTTTTATTTTTATTCTCTTTAGAAATCTATTTGTCACTCACTCTTGTTCTATCCTTGGCCCATTATTCCTCACTCTCACACTTCTTATACTTTATAAATAGGTAAATATAGAACTACCGCGAGATTTTAGAGCTGCAAAAGTTTCATTGTGTTATACCACTCATGTTGTCTGTTTGTGCACGTCACTGCGTGCATACATGTGTGCACCTCACCTTCTACCTTTCTTAAACTCACAAAAGATGTACATAGTAACAACTCATTTAAACTGAGTCAATCTCTCATATCAATTTGATTCCCATACTGGATTAATCCTTTATTGCACAAGCATTTATAGACCTTGAAATTTACGTGCTTAGAGCCTTAGGCCCTGTTTGGCACGGCTCCACTTCACTAGCGAAGCTGTTTTTTGGAGCTTCAGCTCCATAAACAGCTCTATCGGTAGAGCTGGAGCCATTTTGGTAAACCGTTTGGCAAAACAACTCTTTCCTTAAAATGTGCTCTCACACAACGCTACGTAGGATGAGGTGAAGCCGGGCGAAGCCACTATTTTTGGCTCCTTCACACCCCAAAGCTCTGTGAGAGTACGTTTTTAGGGGCTTCATTGGTGGAGCCATTCTATTTTACCCCGTTTGGCACAAAACAACTCCAAACGGCTCCTGAAGCCGCTGGAGAAGCCGTGCCAAACGGGGCCTTAGAGGTTAGGCCAAACTCAATTAAATTCAACAAAAATAGCTAGCTCATTATCATTGGCACGAGTACTGTGCAACAAGTCGTATATCCCGCTCATTCGTATTTGCTGGTTTGTGAGTAGTTTCACCAACTGTAGTATCAGAATCACATCTCTCTCTCTTTTTTGTGACTGTATCAGAATCACATCTTAGTCACTAATTAAGTATATATAAGCAAGAAAAAACACAAAGGGAACACATTGATTAGCCAGCGTAGGGAGTACATTTCTGCAATGATCTAGTACTATGCTAATAAAAAACAATCAAATACTTCATTACATTGAGTGAGAGAAAAGATACTACTAACTTGCTAGCTGTAGCACGAAGTATGTAGGAGAAAACCTTTGGGTCGTCCAAGCAAACACATCCATTCCATTTTCATGGAAACAAACGTGGCATGGCTTGTGATTCCTATGACGAGCATTTTGTCATTAGCCAACCACGATTCCACGAAGAACCTAGTCAACGCGTGATTAGAAAGCCCTAATTTTTTTTTTATTTTTTTTCTTGTTTCGCAAAAAAAAAAATGATTTTTTTCATCCCAAATCCCCCAAACCACCCACCGCCCACACTAGTCTCCCTTTCCCATATATACACGCACGGCGCGGCCACTCCGGCCCTCCCGCCTCCCATTCGCAGTCCCGCCGCAGCCATCTCTCCTCGCGCCCCGCAGTCTCGCAGGCCGCAGCCGTGCTCATCGTCCCCATGGACGGCGGCGGCTACAGCCCGCGGTTCCAGCGCCAGGCCTCCTGCTCCTGCGCGCCTTCCATCTCCCGGCGGGGGTTCGTCCGCGCAGGCTTCGACCTCGACGGTGACGACGACTACTACGACGACGATGTCGTCTTCCACTCCTCGTCATCCTCCTCCTCCTCCAAGGTCGGCGGCCCGCGGACGCCCTACTACTCTGCCGGGGCCCCGCGGCCGTCGGCGCGAGCGAGGCTGAGGGCGCTGTGGCGCCGCATCATGCGGGAGAAGAAGCGGATCCTGCTCTGCTCCACCGGCTGCGTGCCGGCGGCCGCGCCGGCTCCGCACAGGGAGCCCTACGACGCGTACAGCTACGCGCAGAACTTCGACGACGGCGAGGCGTGGGTGGAGCCCGACAACCTCTCGCGATCCTTCTCCGCGCGCTTCGCCGTCCCCTCCAGGGTGTTCCAGAGGGTCGCCGTGTAGTGACCGCCGGTCGCCGGCGCCCGGCGGCAAGATCCTTTTTTTTTGTTTATCTTTTCCCCCAATTTTGGTGCCGTGAACTGTGAAAACAGAAGCATCCATCCCCATCTGTACATGCATTCATTTTTTTTTCGGATCACTGATGAATATCTCCTACAAATCTTCATTGGTTTTGGTCAAACTCTGTACTTTGTCAGTTGCCAGCAATCAAATACCACCACATATGACAAACACATTTACGCCCACAGCAAAATCACAGAAACATGTGAATACTACGTTCTACAGCCTCAGGATTTGATTTGTTGCTAACTAAAGGTGCGACGAATAATTAGTTTGTTCTGAACATTATACCTTGACTTGATGAAAAGATTGGTTTGTTTTGAATGTTACCGGAAAAAATGCTTGTCAGTTTTAGGAATCTTTTGGGATAAGATAAGATCTAAAAGACTACAAATTCATAGTGCTAATATATTATATAATTTTCTAACCAAATTATGTATAATGGATGAACCGCTTGGTCAAACATGTTTCTTGGACATTAGGCAAGTGGGTCGCTCCATGTGAAGTTGATCGGAGTCTGTACACACCGCTTTTTCAATGCACCAAATGCTTGCAAATTTGACCAAACTAAAGAAACTGATTGATTCATCATAAAAGTATGCTGCCTGAGTCTGACCATTTTCAGGAAAAATCCACACGCCTTCACCTTCAATCAGAGTGGGTGATGCAAGTAGCTCGCCGTTTTCGCAGTGTAGAGTGGAAAAAAATTGCAAAAGGGACATGAAATGTTTTCATCCTAAATCCTAATCTAACATCTTGAAAATTTGCATGTGTGTGTGTCGTGCTAGGCTGATGTGATGTGGGGTTAGCGTCACACCATTGTTGCTGCTTAACCAATTGTCCCTCTCTCTTTGAAAGCGAGAGGTCACATACTAAATGTATTCTAGAAGAAGCAATCTTGGTGTGCCCATCTTCTTAAAAGACAAACGCGCTGTGAGAAGGAATCTTTAGCTGCATTCTTTTCGTATGCACTTCATCTTGGTGTACTTCTTTTATACAACGCTGTGTTTTGTTTAGTCACAAGTGGCTTCAAGCATGTATTGCGGTTCATGATTGTTGTTGAACAGCATATCTTATCTATCCCCTCAAAACTGGCACTATCTTGCATTCCCCGTTACTGCACATTTATGATGCAACGTTATGCTTGGGATATGGCCATATGGGTACACTGATATGGATATGACATCATGACGATATGGATACACCGGTATGGCTACACATACATACTTAAGCCTTGTTTAGTTCACCCCCAAACAAAAAAATAAATAAAGATTCTTCGTCATATCGAATCTTGCGGCACCTGCACAGTTTAATTGTAAATCGCGAGATGAATCTTTTGAGCCTAGTTAATTCATAATTAGATAATAATTATTAAATAAAAACGAAAGTGCTAACCAACAACTTTTCACATCTCTAACTAAACAAGGCCTTAACAATATATATGTATGTCAGTGGATTTTCTCCTTCAACCTCATTTATTTTATTTCACTTTGAAGCTATTGAAACACACACACACACACGAAATTAATATGGCAAAATTATCGAGATTAATTTAATTGATACATTTTTAAGTTGTATTTTCCCAAAAGATACTTTCCTGCTGTCGTATTGGAGCCATCAAGCCATATCGAGACGTATCGGAATCGATCGGATAGTATAGCAGCGATGGTGATACGGGTACGGCAACTTGGAGTATCAGGGTATCGTACATAGCTGCGCACGTTACCGGCCGGCCAAGTGAGTGAGGGATGCATATCTGAATTCTGAATTGCTAACATTTGCAGCTTCAGTCAGTGCCTTTTTCTATTAGCTGTATATATTAATCCTGATCTCTGTTATATTAGCACTAGCCGACTCATTGGATTCTCCTCTGTTCCAACCTCAAAACCATTTTTTTTTCAAACTGATCCATTTGTTGGTGCCTTGGACACGGTCATGAACCTTGTACAGTGAACGAACCAACAGGAAACATGCATTGTACTGTATTTTACACAATGCATGATTCATTGTACAGTTCCGAATTGTCGATCCCGACATATACGAGAGATCTTGTGGACTAGATGTAATTCTAGCCACAGTGTCTTGGTGATCTGTAGCTGGGGTTAAGTAAAATAATTGTTAAAATGGTAAATACTAGTTAATCTGCCTTGAAATGAACTAGCTGGCATTAATTTGTCCCGGGAGGAGAGAGAGAATAGAAACCTACATTTAGCCAAAAAGAAGTTGCTAGGAAGCTTAGTGATATACCAGTGGCTTGTCACTTGTAGCTAGCTTGGCAATTGCCATCATGGATTTGCAGTGCTGGTACCTGTGTGTGCCACACTGGTGTGCATGTGACCATGCTGCATGCATAATAAACCCTTTCTGCGTCATTAGTCGTCATTACAAGAAAAATAAATCGATTGGAGAATGAAGACGACGATCCGTGATTAGTTGAGCGCAGGTGGTCATCAGGCAGCTATCACATGGGACCAGGCGGACTGTCCTCTGTTGAACGCTGATTGCTTGCGTGCATCAGCAATTAGCGTGGTGCCATCCATGATGATTACCTAGGAAAGATCCATGCCGTTTCCAACTTTCTTCTTCCCCCGCCCAGCCCCTTATGCTTTTCATCGTCAGCTAGCTAGCTTGATCCAGAAAATAATGGAATATGATCCTATTTTTTTTAAGACCACGCAAACTTCAGGTTCTTGTTGGTCTTTTAGACCGACTCCAATAGAGTTGGCAAACTAGGACGCATACGTAAAATTCATTGTTTACAAACAATCGCCTCCAACAAAAGATGCAAAGGGAGTACTTATTTTACATAGCCTGCGATGTGAAACGCAAAAAAGTGTCTCCTCTCTCCTGCATACGTAAATCTCCGGCCTCTCTATCTCATTCAACCGTTCGCGGACGAGGTCGGAGTGGAGGAAGGAGAGGAGTGAGTTGAGCTCGGCCGGCTGCAGCGGGAGCGCGGACGAAGATGGCGTGGCGGGACCGCGGCTCCGGCGGGGCACGACTGACGCGGCTCCGGCGGGGCGCGACCTTGCTGTGCTGTGTGTGCGGCAGGATTTGGGGCTTGGTCTCAGGCTATGTTGGAGAAGGACAAGATTTGGGTGTGTACTCTTTTACTGTGCGCGACCTATACTGCCGAATGGGTCTCGCGTTTAGGTTGTCTCTGTTGGAGACAATCTTAGATCCGGTTTAGATCTATGAAGCTAATATATACTTAGCTACTACTCCCTCAATTCCAAACTACAGGACGTTTTAGTTCTTTTAGATGTGTAGCTTTTGCTATGCATTTAGAAATATACTCCCTCCGTATCTGTAAAGAAAGTTATTTAGAATAATAACATGGTCTCTAAAACCTAATTACCTAACTTTTACTCTTTATTTTATAAAAATATTTATCAAAAAGTGGAATATGTATATTTTTATAAAAGTATTTTTCGAGACAAATATGTTCATATGGGGTTTTTATATTTTCAAACTCAACAACTTAAAAGTTATTCATGATTTATATTACTAATGTTTAACTCGAATTTTGCCCAAAACAACTTTCTTTATAGGTATGAAAGGAGTACTATGTCTAGATATATAGAAAAATAACTCGAATTTTGCCCAAAACAACTTTCTTTATAGGTATGAAAGGAGTACTATGTCTAGATATATAGAAAAAGCAATGATCAAGAAATATCAAAACGTCTTATAATTCGGAACGGAGGTAGTAATAATTAGCTCGTTTGGATCCAAACGAGTTCAGCTAATAATCTAGCTAACTGTTAGCTAATATCCAACTAACAACTATCTCACTAATTGGACCAAAACTAGCTTAGCTAGTATGAGCTATGAGCTATGAGCTAGATCTTGTATGAATAATAAAATGCTTCTGCATGAGGTTACTACTTGCTGGCTTGAGTAGCACAGGCACAGCCAACAGTCCGAGTGATCTCGTATTCTCATCCCATGCATGTGAGACCATGTGAGAGGGTGCACGGTGCAGTGCAGTGTTGTAGACTGTAGTACTGATGAATCTGCTTCGTGCCCGGCGCTGCCTCTTTGCATTGGATACCTTAAAGAAACTCGCTGGACGGCTTGTGGGCAGCACGTTAATCGACAACGATTCGGCCGCCGCCTGCACACCAGCATGATTCGAGTCTGTTTGATAGAAAGGCTGATCGATAGCCAACTAAAAATTAGTTAAATTTAGTCTGAACTTAGCGGCCGAATCTGCTAGCCATCTAGTAGTGTTTTTCTCTCGCAACAAATCAGCCAACAATATTTTCCGCTATAAGCCTATAACTTATAGGCCAAACGAACAAGCATACATTCCACTTCCACCGTATCTTAGTCGCCTTAATTATCAGCATCCTTTTCCTGACCAAGCATAAAGTGCCCCGTTATGACTGCCAAATGGTGAGTAATTTGGATCAGTTCTCGGTCATGCATGCAAACTGTAGGTACTTTATGCTTGGTCAGGTCATAAGAGTTCAGATGCACGGCGGTTTCGTCTTTGGGCGAAGGGCCTGAACTATATGAATTGATGAACTTCAATACGTCATGTTTCTGACAGCAACAGTTGGCGAAATTAGCAGCTCGTCAAAGCTGTCAGGCGGAATCGATCGGTCCCAATGAGCTGGGCTGGGGTTTGTCATGCTCTGAATCCAGCGATGTTCTTAATTTTGTTTTATTTTTTTCCCTTTCCTTTAAAGACTGGAGTCAGAGGACTAGGATACACCTCATGGAGGAGACCTGTAAACAGACTCGAAACTGACGTTACAACAGATGTGGCGGCCGCCAGGCCCGCCAGCTAGATCCTGTGCTTGCAGTGGGTGTCCGCTGACTCAGTGTGCAGTACTAGCAGACACTGCATTCAGTTATGTACAGTACGTCATCGTCTCGGCCTGGTGCCTGGTGCCTGCTGTTGAAAACAACAGTGTTCATGGTGCTTGCTCCATTTTGTCGATGCAGGGGAGATCCAAACGTGTACAGAAGGCTGCACGTCTCGTTAAAGTGCATGTGCTGACTATTCCAAATGCGTGAAAACTGGAGAATATATCCTGCTTACGTACGATGATTATACAGATTGGATGAAATGAAGCGGCCATCCCCTGCCGTGAATTTCCACTCTACTTTTCATGAACTACAATTTTAAGTTTTTTTTTAATCTTGTCATGATTATATTCATTGGCTGAACTTATGGTAATAGATGGCTGTGCATAAAACTTATGCAAAGTCTAGAACACAGCAATTGCCTTTGTTGAGAAAGAAAACCTGTATAGATCACTTGCATTTTTCGGTTATTACCTAGAGGATCTATCTTGTCCTTTTGATGGTTGGAGGGTTAATTTCGACGGTGCCAGGATTTTTCTTTTCCAAGTAGTTAGAGATTTTTTTTATTAGAGTTGTTGGAGGATTTGGATAGCACTGTCATTTTTCCTTTTTCAAATTGTGGAATTGCCTAGAGGAGACATCACCAACAATTGGACCCTTTGCATTGTTACTATGATTGATTTAGTTGACGTTGCTAGATTCCTAATACTAATTGTCCCCGTGCCTATGTCTTTCTCATAGCCATTTCACCATTGTTGGTGCGCATATAGGAAGTCCACATCTACAAGGACAATGACATATATTGGAGCACTACTTCTCTTCCCCTCAATGTCCCCATTTTCGTACGCTGAAGATTGATTTATCGTTGTCGTGGTTAGACCAGCCTTCCCCTTGGCTGATTGAGTGGATTCCCACCAAAAATTGCATTGGGACGTCCTTAGGTGGTGTCACGATGGTCTAGGTGTAGCCAAGGAAGTGGAAGTGTGGGGTGTTGTTCCTAGGCTTATGGTGGCACATGACAGAGGCCATGTTTGGAATGTTTGCACGACAGGTGGTTCTAGCAACCACATGCTCCATGGATGGTAGCTACGAGTTGATGCCCTGATGGTGTTGGGCTACATCAATAGACAATGAAGTTTGTTTTCTCTAACGTGGCTCTTGCACCATGAAGTATGGTGGTTGTTTCTAGACTCTTCATCTAGTGCTTGCTTCCCCGGCGATCCTTTGCTCCTTACCTAACTAGTAACTACTAGATCTATCCTCTCATAGGTTCACTTTAGAAGAGAACTAGATGGCTTCATGCTCATAAGTGACATCTACGGGCAGTGATACCATGGTGGCAACCGCTTGCAAATTCGAGTTGAGCGAGGGGTCATCTGGAAAAAGCCTTTTTCTCAACAATGACGTTATGGGCTCCACTCCCTTGTCTAGAGGCATCGTCATGGCTACATCCCTTTCACTTCTCACTGTCACTCCTCGTGCCTAATGCATGGATCTCTCTGTGTGGAAACCTAGCCGACTTAGATAGATAGATAGATAATAAATACTTCATCCGTCTTCAAATAAATCAATTTTAGAACCCGTACAAGTGAAATTATCTTAAATTTGACTAACTTTATAAGAAGAGCAATTATTTCTACGATAAACATATTACAAAAAATATATTCTATGAATATATTTAATGGTACTAATTTGATGTCATAATTTTTTGATGGACTTTTCTAAGCGAAGTGAGGAAATTCCTTCCGATTGAATCCCTTATAGGAGAGAGACAGAAAAAGGTATCGAATATTCCCTGACAAAGAAAATCACATATTCAAAAGCTTTCTTCCTTCAGTCGAAGTTTAATTTAAAATTTTGACTTAACTCTATAAATCTATTTATTCAGGGATAATAGTACATAACACGTCAACACCAGGGAAACAAGTATGTCCATCTTCATGAGCCCATAAAATTTCCTTTTCCAAACCGACTTGGCCAGCTAGGCCCAATCCGGTTAACATAAGTAAGCCCATTGGAGCCCGAATATAAATCGAGAACAAAGCCCACTTCCACTTCCATGTCCACGGCAACAAAACAAGTCCATCCAGACGGCTCCTCTTCTAATTTGGCCCCATCCTCCCTCCCCGCAGCCCTCACCGCCATGGCGACCACCGATGACTCCGCCGCCGTGGGCGAGGTCCGGCGTCTGCTCGCCCACCTCGACTCCCAGCAGCAGATCCTCGCTGACTGCCACGGCGCCTGGTCGCGCGCCCTCGCACACTTCGCCTCGCTTGAGGAGGACCTCGCCTCCCGCTCCGCCGCACTCGAGGAAGCCCTAGCCGCCGCCGACGCTTCCACCTCCGAGTCCCTCGCGGCGCTCGAGGCCCGCGAGTCCGCCGTCCCCGCGCGCCTTTCCGAGGCCTCCGCCGCGCTCTCCGCCGCCGTCGCTGAGGCCGAGACTGAATCCACCGGGCCACCGCCCAGCGACATCAAGGGCGCGCTCCGGTGGATATGCCGCCGCATGGATGCTGCTGCGCTCTGGCGCTTCATGGCCGCACACCGCCGGGAGCTCGCCGTGGTCCGGAAGGAGGCCGGCCCCGCCGTCGCCATGGCCGTCGACCCGCCCCGCCTTGTCCTCGACGTGGTAAGCGATTTCTTAGCCGCTGGCAGTGGCGTCGGCGAGGACCAATGCTGGGTGCTCGGCATGTTGCTGCGCTCGTTGCTCGATTCCAACGACCGGAAGCCTCCTGAGATAGGAGATACATTGGTTGAGAGGGCGTTTGCAGTAACCAAAGAGTGGCAAGAGCGCTTTGGGATTAATATGGACAAATTCTCTTCCGAGGACAAAGAGGTAGAGATGGCCGAAGCTGATGGGTTAGGGAATTCAGGAGCAACAGAGAAGAAAGAAGGAAAAGAAGAAGAGGAGGAGGGGCAGGAGGAGGAGGAGGAGGAAGAAGAAGAAGAGGAAGAAGAAGAAGAGGAAGAGGAGGTGGAGGAGGTGGAGGAGGAAGAAGAGGACCCTGAGAAGACATCCCCTGTGTCAGGGGACGAGGAGGACCCAGAGGAAGTGGAGGATCCTGAGGCATTAGAGAAGGAAGGGAATGAGGTGAAGGGAGAAGGGGCAGAGGGAAAGGTGTCTGAGGAGGGAGAAGGGGCAGAGGGAAAGGTGTCTGAGGAGGGAGAACGGGCAGAGAAAATTGGACCTGAGGGTGAGAAGAAGGGAGCAGCAGTGGGCACCATGGAGGGGAAGACGGGAGAAGGAGGCAATAAGGGTGCACCAGAACAACCGGAGGCACAGATATTTGTGCAGATGGTAGCAGCATTTGGATTGAAGGACAAGTTCGATGAGGAGTTCTTGAGAAGGCTATTTGTTGCTAATGGACGGAAGAGGGAGCTTGCTAGGTTTGCTTGTGTGCTTGGATTTGAGGAAAGCCTACGAGGTGATGATCTATTAACCTTTGTTTATTATAAGTTATATTTATTTATCTGAGTCAGGATCAGATTGTTATTTGAATTGTGATTGTAATTGTATGGTATTTGCAGAACTACTGCGGTTAGATTGTTAGAACAAAATTCCATACTGTTATTCTAGCTATTTCTTAAGTTCACTTAACAAATCAATAATCTTTGTTTAAGAATGAGACATGCGAGTTCATAACCTTGTGTCGGATTTAGGATTTCCATCTGAACACCTTATTTTAGATAATCCTTTTGTCAGCGTATTCAATGTCTCTGTATGCTTGCTTTGATGTTTTGATTTCTGGATCTAAATAACCATGTGAAACATGCTGAATTTTTTTGGTGATGATGTTACCATTGGTGCTGAAACAGCACCCATATTTTGAGTATTTGGAGCATTTTAAAAATGTAGACTGCTGAAATTACCATGGGATTTTATTGAACTGAAAGCCATCATGATTTTGATTTTCAAGTGGCCTTAGTATGCAGAACATGGATTGTTCAGTTTACACTGAAGTTGGCAGACATTCAACTGTGTTTGTGCTTGTAATAATTTGTCTTGGCAGAGTGCATCTTGATTTACTGAAGTTAATATAGTTTCAAGTTTAAGATAATTTATTCTAATCTTAGGTTTTTTTATTCAACAGTATGTGCTTCCTGAGTCTGTTAACCAGACTGAGGTAGTGCATACTTTAAATTGAAGATTTTCCTTCTTTTAGGTGAGAAGTGAACCAGGCTTTCCTTAAAATATATGTTGAATTTTGTCATATCTGACACTTCCATTTAGTATTTTGTTCAATTCAAGTGTACTCTAATAACAAACATTTTTGAATGAGAAACAATAGTTGACAAAGCTACTTTGGTTTCAGGTATTGTTGAGGAACTAATAAAGTCAGGGAATGTTATAGAGGCTATATTTGTTGCCCATGAGGCTGATTTGCTTGAGAGATTTCCACCTGTACCTCTCCTCAAATCCTATCTGCGAAATTCCACTGATAAGGCCCAGGCGGTGTTGAAAAGTGGAAGACATTCCAGTTCTGCACTTGTAAGTATTTCTCTTTTGCCCTTATTTCAATCACTCTGTTATTGATTGCTTAATAAATCATTTAATATGAGCAGAGCCCTTTTTTCTTCCCAGATACCTGTGAGGAGTCTTGCATAATCTTGTATTTAGTCTATTTATTTATTTCTGAATGCAAAGGGTTCAGCCGGCTAGGCAAACTCCCAAACTAACCTAATTAAAGCCAGTTACAACTGACTACAAAGCACAATTAAATTCCACAGTCCAGAAACACTAACAAGCCAACGGCTAAGACCACCCACAGCCTGAAAAAAAAATGCATCCCAGGGAAGACTTTCAGTCACCCATCATCTTCAGATTGTAATCCTCAATGTTTCCTTCTTGTCCTCCTTATGCTGATGAAATGACAACATTAATTTCAGCGCTAAAACCTTCATTGCGACAGTACTTTAGTTCCTTTTTAATGGACCTTGACATTGTTAAACCCATGTGCACCACCCTGATATTCTCTTCTGCTTTTGATGTGTTCATCGTCGTCTTGAATGGATTTTCACCAAAAATCTTCTCCCCTTTGTAGCTGATAGTATCTCATATGCAGTTATACTAGTTATTTGGACTGCTTTGCTCTTGGGTTCTGAATAATGTCGTTCTGTATTATCTGTTATTGTAATTAATTGCTCATGCTCAAGATGGATTCAATTTTTTTCCAGGAAGAGGCAAACAACCTGGAGGGCAATGCGTACAGGTCCATCATAAGGTGTGTTGAGTCCTGCCAGCTACAATCGGTGTGTCCTATAGAGGTCATGAAGAAGAAGTTAGCGAAGTTGGAGAAAGATAAGTCTGAGAGGAAGAAGGCAGCTGGCCCGAGCAGATTCCAGAACAAGCGATCCCGAGGCGCAGCTGGACCCTATCCCTTCCCTGCTGCCAAGGCTGCTAGGGGCTCAAACTTTGGTCCGCGTTTCCAGAACCCAATCTCACGATCCTTAAACTACGCAGCCCATGCTGGATATATAAATCCAGCAGCTGCATCATCATACTACGTGCCTGGGAGCGTGTCAGGGCGACGAGGTGGTGTGCCATTCGGTGGATCTGGAGCTACATATGGTGGCTCCCCTAACTTTGCAGCCGGTGGGGGGCAGCAGTCATTCCGTCGTTAGGTCTATGGCTGTTGTTGCAACTGAATGCTCCTTGTTTTCTGGCTAATAGGATCATGTGTACCTCCTGCTATTCAAGCATGTTCAGTTCTTGATTTTCGATGGATGCTGGATACTGAAGGCCGTGTAGTATACATTATGGTACTGTGTTTCCTTTGATAAATTTGAGCTGTGTCCTCCATAATTTTGTGGTGAAGGCTTACGTGGATTTATTGCCATTTCTTTCGCTTTTGATATATTACCAATTGCAAAAGGAGTTCACACATTCAACGCAAAATGAATAACTAAGCACAGACACTGTTAATAAAAATCTACCCAGTGGCGTAGAAGATTCCCATGACTATTTTCTACAGTTTTTTTTTCTCGAACATGTAAGAGAGCTGCGTTTCATTTTATTAATAGGTAGAAACAATTGGATTACATACTAAATCCACAGCTTAGTGGTCTGTTACACTTGCGCCCTTGTACATAACTACAGGGAATTTGGTGCATAAGGAGGGGGGCGGTGAATTAGGATACTAAAAAATTAAAAGTTTGCTCAATTAAGCCTCCATTTACCTATGTAGCTCCGTATTAAGATTCAGCTATTGTGTTCCACACATCGCAAAATGATTACTGCAACATCGAGCCAATTCTATAATTCTAATTTATCATGCCATTTTAGAAAAAATGCAGGCACACAAGAATTGAAAGGAAGTGCAGTAGCATAAATGTCGTAAGGAAATGAGCATAAGGTCGATCTTGACACAAAGGTAACCTAATATTGTAGCAAACCACCACCCTTTTTGTCAATCTTGTCGTAAACGTCTCCGTCAAATCAAATGACCCACTCGTCATAAAGACAAGTCTCAGCACTAGCCTTCTTTTTCTCGATCATTTTAACATTGTGTTTACTCTAGAGCTTAGCCACAAGAGATACCTTAACATAATTTATATGACATATTGATGCTTTTCTACCCTATCTATATAAACATTAAATGCTAAACTGCCGGCCACGAACCGTTTATACAAGGGCAAAACACTAATCAACCGGAACAAATAGTCAATTAAATGGAAACAACGTGCCACTAGTGTAGCGTTTACATGGCATTGAAACGAGCCAAGCAATTTTGTTGGTTAGGTATTTTATTTAGATGTGCCAAAACCACTTATCAAATACCCATAAACTTCCTATTGTGTTGCATCATTCATACACGATTAACGTTGGGCCTGAAAGTAGCACGCCCAACCGCGGCCAAGCCCATGACAGGACCTCGCGCACGAATGATAATAAAACCGTTTCCACCGCCGAGACCGGATCCCCCCACCACCACCCCCAGTGCCTTCTCGCTCGCCCCAGCCCCGGCCCCAGCCCCCGCCCGCCCGCCCGCCGCTCAAGCATTCCCTTCCCCTAAAACCAACTCCCGCCCGCCTCCACGCCCACAAAAATTTCTCCCCTTCCCGCCCACCGCTCTCTCTCACCCAATGGCCTCGCCGGCGAAGCGCGCCAAGGCATCGTCGCCGGCCAAGCCCCCGAGCGCGGCGGCTCCCGACGAGGCCGCCGCCGCCGCCTCTGAGGACCCCGTCGTCCTCCTCCGCCGCCGCTGGGAACTCGCCTCCGTGCTAAACTTCCTCAGGGTGAGCCTAGGGTTTCTTCCCCCTCGCTCGATCCGCGGATCGCATGGGCCGATTCGGCTTTTCTCGGCCCGCGCTGAGTGTGACTCCTGTTCTGGTTGCTTGGGTCGCAGGTGTTTGAGCCGGTGATCGAGGCGGACTTGCGGCTCTCCGCGGATGAGATCGAAATGGCCCTCGCGTCCAACAACCGCGACCTAGCTCGCATCCACATTGCACTTTTGAAGGTGGTTTGTTCGCCCCCCCCCCCCCCCCCCCCCCCCCCCCCCCCCCCCCCCCCCCCCCCCCCCCTCCTCCTCCCCTCCTCCTCCGCCCCCCCCCCACTCACCCCTCTCTGCTCTCA
>Ga0182004_10002292_pt1 | contig 14791 bp, 19 predicted proteins | sample Sormic07211540_1_FD_120479 | JGI IMG/M metagenome (GOLD analysis project Ga0182004, IMG submission 120479) | Endophyte microbial communities from Sorghum bicolor roots, Mead, Nebraska, USA - 072115-40_1 MetaG | ecosystem: Host-associated > Plants > Roots > Unclassified | place: USA: Nebraska...
GCCTTTCTTCCGTATTTCCTGATAACCCCCTGCAGAAATAGACAAACACCAAAACTTGTGGAATTCTGTCGGATAAAACCCTAAGTCTAGGTGTTGGTTGCATTTGGATCCTTTTCTATGATTCATTGATGGTTAAATATGAGCATTAAGGACCGTCAACATGTAGCATTTTAACCGAGAAGTATTGCAGGTATCGTTATTTATATTTTTACCACTAGGAAGGGATTGCTAAACATCAATGTTGATTATGGAATGAAATATAGAATTGAGTATCTATCATTGCATCTATAATTGACAGCATTTATCTATCTCTTTCATATAGGGATAAATGTCACATAAAGGACAGATAAAGTATGAATGGTGACAAAGATAATTAATCTGATCAGCATAACTTAGCCACATATAAATATGATAAGCACCACAATAGATATTCTAGCAAGTCATTAGCATGGAATTAGGACGAACTACAAGAATATTTCCTAAGTTATTCTTAACTATAAAGTCTAGCATATCATAGTTAGTGCAATTATACGTGGCAATCATTGCGAGACAGGACTACGCCCATGCATACTGATATTATCAAGGAATATGAGAAACATAGCAATCACTCCCCTATAATAATGTTGTTCTGCCAGCCCTATACACGAGAGGGGGACTATATAAGAATCAATAGAGCTGTCACTACCACGAACTACCCCACGATTTGGCTTATAGGGTACAATATCAGATAAATACGGTACAGGCACCACGCCTACACAATACTTATCATTTACCCACTCTACACATGGATAAACGCTATATGATCCTAAACATGTATATAATTCCAATCTAACTAAGCCAAGCATATAACTATGATAAACTAAGAACAATATAATTGCAAAAATAAACAAGTAGAGCAAAGTTATAATCAATATATTCAAGTAGAACAAAGTCATATTCATAATATTGAGGAACAATGATGAACAAATGAAGAACAATAGAGGACTTACCAAGAATCCTCTTGACAGATCCGGAAACCAATCAAAGATTGACTCTTTCTAGTTCTAATCCTATGTAGCTATGCTAAACTAGAGATCTATTGATGTGGTGGCTCTAGGGCTTGATGAGAGGCTTCTTCTCCGGAGATGGATAATGAATTAGGGTTTCTGAGAGATAGAGGTGCTCTCCTGCAGGGGCCAGGTGGTCTGCTTATATAGTTCTTCCAAGTGAATGTGGGCCGTCGGATCAAACTGACATTAATCGCACGGTTTTCCTTGATCCTTTAGGTCGGTGGAGCATGATCCACGAGGTTGAATGTGATTGGTCCTTAGACCAGGGCGGGCGCCCAAGGGGGGAGGGCGGGCGCCCTACCCCCGGGCCTGTTCGGTCTCCCGTTCGTTCCCGTGGCTTCTAGACTCTTCTAGATGTTGGATAATTGCGCGGTACGTTAATATCTCTATGTAAACCCGACATGTGGGCCTTTCTTCCATAATTCCTGATAACCCCCTGCAGAAATAGACAAACACAGAAACTCGTGGAATTCTGTCACATAAAACCCTAAGTCTGGGTGTCGGTTGCATTTGGATCTTTTTCTTTGATTATTTGTTGATTATATTTGATACTTAAGGACCGTCAACATACGGGAGTACTCAACAAGACTTACCCAACGGAAAAAGAGGAGAACTTAGGAATGCAGGCTTAGGGTAGACAATTAGTGGGTGATCAAGGAACCAAGTTGTTTTGCATAAAAGCTTACTAATAGTGGTTCCTTACTTTCATGTTTTAGCCTCGAGAGGCCGAGGAATTCGAGGACAGTCTATCTAGTTGCTTTTCACAGACATGTTTGTGAATTCCTAGTCCTTAACAAAAGTGTTATTCATCCGACGGCCATAGCTTCATGTCACTCTGAGTCTGAGAATTGGGATCCGAACTCCACGAGACATTTTCTTTTTCCACATTTCATAACTTAGTTGCATATTTGACTATGATGGGGGTCAGTGGATTGAGTCTCCTAATCGGGGAGCAACGACGATTCGAACCGCTTAGCAATATAGCTGGAGTTCCTAACCACCCGACATATGTAGAACCGAATCTTGCATATGTCAACCCAAATCTAGTTTTCCCAAGATCTGATCGGGTTCGCGGCACCCGAGAGCACAGTACTCCACCGTCCAGCCCATTTGCTAGGAGGGTACACACTACTATCGCCATCGCTCCACGCCTAGTGCGCGAGTTGCCGCTCTCGTCAAGGAATCACAAGACTGGGCTTACCGAGGGCAAGTGGCTAGTACTATAAATTCTCAACCCAGCAGGTCATCAACAGACTGGCCCTTAATCGACACAGTTGGAGACACTACTTTAAGACTCCATTTTTAAAGCAAGTCCACCGACTGGTCTCAAGTTGAAACATCAATGACAATAAAAGTATTCCACGACAACCCTTCAAACTTTCTTAGTTGAAAACCTATCTAATAAGCAGGGCTAAGCATCACTACGCAATTTTAAAATAAACAGGTACCAAGGACAAGATAACAAATCTCAAGGTAGTAAATGCAACAAATAGGTTAAACCCAATTCTTGACTACGTAATGCAACATTTTAATTCATAAGTGATGAAAGATTTAAAATATTCAATGAAAGGTTGAATGCATCTGGGGCTTGCCTTGGTTGCAGAGCTGAGTGGGTTTCTCCGAGACTTTCCAAGTCTCGGTTCCAACTTCCTCGAACGGAACACTAACCTCGGGGTTTGGTTCAACGGTCGCGCCTTCGGTCACATGTACTATGCGTAAAATGATGTATGCTATGTTATGCTTATGACAACATATAAGAAGGATTTAGTTGAGTACAACTTTCCTTCTCGGTGCAAAAGCATGTTAAAACAATAATTAAAGGTTGTTTACCACTTTAGTGTTTTCACCCAAGAGGTTGCAACAGTAAGCTAAGACCTTTCTTAATTTATATTCTTAATTAACTAATTATTAATCCCTTTTGTCTTACTTAATCTTTAATTAAGCATTAATGACAGTAATTAAGTATTAATATCAAACAATAATTAAATGCCAAAGGTCATTAAGGTTAATGAACTTAGGTCATCACACAATCCCAAAATCACTCAAATCCTAATTTGGAAATTAAGCTAATTATTATCTAATTATTTTAGAATTATTACTTAATTGCTAATTAAGGGTATATTAATATTTATTCAAACATTATTCAAATACCACCAAACTTTTTGTGAAACCACGAAATATTACTCAAAGACACCTCACAAATTCTGTTGATTTTTGGACATATATATAAATTCCTAAAAATCATGGAAATTCTATTTACTAAATAAAGGACATAATTTTTATAAATGCTTAAATGACATCTGATATTTTTCCTATGTTCTACTGACTACACAGAACCTATACAAAAAGTTTCATCATTTTTGGATCTAAACAACTTTTCCTATACAAATTCAAACACAAATCCTTTTTAAACATAAAGGAAAAAGAATACACCCCAGTGCCGAGGCCGGCCCGTTAACTGAGCCCACAAACCGGCCCAACAGTTCAGCCTGCCAGCCAGCCCACGCGCGCGTCCCGCTTTGTCCCTCCCCCTCTATTGGTCGCGGACAGGCGGGGCCCCTTGGTCAGGGTTGTCTTCAACCTTGGGCCGGGACGAGCGGCCATGGTTCGCCTGAGCTTCCTTGTGGCTCCATCGAGTTTTCCGCCGTGAGCAAAAGTGCCGTCGTTCTCCACTTCCTTGTGCACCTGCTAAGGTCCTCAATCCAAGCTCTACCTCTCCCTAACCACCTAGACCCTGTCCATGGCAGACGGTAGCATCCATCGACGCTATACCGGCCGGGAGAGGACGGTTGAACATGAAATGATGCACGTGCGTGCATTAGTGACTCACCAAGATTGTGTAAAGGTGCCTCTCAGCTGCAGAGGTGCACTAGAGTGGCTTGGACATGGTGAGGTGCTCCTCGGCGGCGCTTTTGGCCGAAGTTGAGAAAGATGGGTGAAGCAGGCGCTACGATGGGTTAGAGTGCGCGCAGGGGAGCTGAAGAGGTAGGTGGGCTTTGGGCGAAGCTAAAGGGAAGCATTGGGGAGGCGGAGGAGCTTTGAAGAGGACAAATTTCAACGGCGAGTGGTGGCGGTCGACGGTGAGGTCCAGAGGAGAAAACAGAGCTTCGTGTTTGTCCTGAGCTTTATCCTCGCAAACAAGCAGGCTGTGGATGAGGATGTACTGGTGAAACCAAGGAAGGAGGTAGCTGCGTGGAGAGGCATGTAAGGCGCCAGCACGGCCACAGCGGCGTCCGGGAGGTGGAGCTGGCCGGCGACCATTGGCCGAGCTACTCTAGCTCCTTCTTATCTCTAGATTCAAATTCAAATTACTTTCAAAATTTGATTAGAACTCAAATTTCTATCCAAATGAAAGTTCTTCAAAATTTTGAACTCTACAAAACTTATTTAAGGACCCAGAGCCAATTTTGAGTGGAAAGGTATGAATTTGAGTAAAACAATTTGAAATTCAAATTCCAAATTGGGGGAAATTCCAGTTTGAATTTGGTCAGAACAGAAATGCCAAAATTACTTTTGATTTTCCTTAATAACTTGAAAAATTCCCACAATAAAAGTTGTTCAGTTTGATGAGCTCTACAACTTTCATTTTGATCACTTTTCAATATTCCAAATAGATTTTGAATTAGGGATTCAAATTGAAAAGGGGATAATTTTTGGAAATCTGTATTTTCAAAATTACTTTGAATTTTGTATTGAAACTTCAAAAACTCAAAACACCAAAGTTGTACATCTTGACAAGATCTACAACTTTTCTTTTAAACTCATCCCCAAATTTTGCTTAGTTTTTAAGTTATACAAAAGGGGGTAAAAGCTAGGGTTTTAAAATTAGTGTTTTCTCCCTTATTTCCTTACCACCCTCCTTAATTAGAGATTGAACAACCATCACAAGCATCACTTCACATAATAAACACACTTTAATTTCCTAAGCACAGTCAACCAAAATAAACTTATTTTAAGTTGATACATCTTGATGTGCCTAACAACTATGCTATGCAATGCTTATGATGACATGATCCAGTTTTAGTATCCGTAACATCAGGGATGTTACAAAGCCGCCTATAGTTCAACAAGAAGTGCATGTCCTCGAAGGTAACAAATGCCTTGCTTTTTTCCTTTCTAGTAGCAAACACGTCTGCTGGTATACCAACACTGATTGCATAGAGGCCAACATGCACTTCTCTCATGTACCAGTCACGAAACCTTTTTTATCGTCCATTGAATCTTATCGAGCAGCGTCCATTGGAGCATAGGCCTTCTAACCATATAGTCACTGGGGACATTGACATCATCATCAATCGTTGGCTTTCTGATATCCTTTAAGGTCAACGGTTCACTTGATGGCTATTCGACATGTACATCGCCACTTGGGGCTTCCTATGATGGGGGCATGACTTCTGTTGACTGGGGCATGGCTTCCTTTTTCTGTGACGGTTCGAGCTCAGTGAGTCGTGCCATTGTGGACGGTCCTTAAGTTTCAATTTTAACCATCAACTAATCATGGAAAAGGATCTATATGCAACTAATAGCTAAAATTAGGGTTTATACTGACAGAATTATGGGAAGAAGTGGGAAGCCGAGGGGCGCTAACCTTAGGGCGCCCGCCGTAGGGGGTGGGGCACCCGCCTTGGCTCCATGGCCAATGAGGCTCCCTCTTGCGAATCTTGCTCCATCGACCTCGAGGATCAATCTAAACTACACAATTAAGGTCGGTTTGATCCGACGACCGACTTTCATTTGAGGAGGCTGTATAAGCAAGGCCCCTGCCCCCCTAGAGAGAGCCAACAATTTATTATTCATATTCATCTGAAGAGGAGAAGCCCGTGATCAAGCCCTGGAGCCACCACATCAACTACATTTCTAGTTTAGCATAGCTACATAGGATTAGAACTAGAAGGAGTCAATCTTTGATTGGTTTCTGGATCTATCAAGAGGATTCTTGGTAATTATCGCTCTAGTTCTTCATTATTCATCACTATTTTTCATTATTATGAATATGACTTTGGTCTATTTCATTATATTGTTTATGACTTTATTCCATTTGCTTTTGTTCTCCATTATATTGTTCTTAGTTTATTATGCTTATATACTTCGCTTAGTTAGATCTAAGTTTTATCCATGTTTAGGATCGTATAAAGTTTATCCAATAATGGTTTGTCCATTGGTACCATGGGTAAATGATAGATATTGTGTAGGCGTGGTGCCTATACCATATTTATCTACGATTGTACCCTATATTCCAGAACGTGAGGTAGATCGTGGGAGTGACAGTCCTATTTAATCCTCTATAGTCCTCCTCCCATTTACAGGGCAGGCAGAGCAGTACTATTACGGGGAAGTGATTACTCTGTTCTTCATCTTCCTTAGTAATACTCACTACACATGAATGAACCTTTTATCTAGCCATGATTGCCATGTATAGTTGCACTAATCATAATATGCTAAGACTGTCACTACTACAGAAGCTGTCTTTATTCCCGGACGGGAAGGGGCTTTTGCCCCAAATTCCGAGAAGGGACTACGCTTCCGGGACTAAAGGCCCCCCCTTTAGTCTTGGTTCTGTGAACCGAGGCCAAAGCCCCACCCTTTAGTCCCAGTTGGTATTACCAGCCGGGATTAAAGGGTGCTGCCAGCGGTGCCACGCAGCAGCACCCTTTAGTCCCGGCTGGTAGTACCGCCTGGGACTAAAGGGTACCGTTGTTTTTTCTTTTTCTTTTCTTTTCAGTTCTGTTTTTTAGTTTGATTTATTTATACAATAGGTTTTCCAAATGTATTCTTTGCTACTAATATATATATATATATATAACACCTGGCCCAGGGCTTAATAGGATTAATAGGAGACTCATGCCAACAAGTTGCAACTTTTTTCTGGAAGCCCGTCTCCAAAGAACTCTAAAGTTAAGCGTGCTTGGCAAAGAGAAATTTAGGGATGGGTGACCGATCGGAAAGTACTTTCCGAGTGCGCACGAGTGAGGAGCGGGCCCGGCCTCATGGAGGCGGGACGTTACAGAATGGTATCCGAGCCGACTCTCACTCTCACGGTTTCACGGGCGCGTGTGTCGCAGTTGCGCAAGCATGGTGTGCATGGCTGGTGTGGACCCTGAGTGGTCACGTGGTCACATAGTAGGGCACATGTGCTAGCACTAGATGCATGGATGTGGCCAAGAGGGGACATTCCTGGCTTGGGGTTGATCGACGAGGACGTCGATCTCTTAAGGGGGTGAGGATGTAACACCCGGCCTAGGGCTTAATAAGATTAATAGGAGACTCATACCAACAAGTTGCAACTTCTTTTCCAGAATCGCATCTCTAAAGAACTCTAAAGTTAAGCGTGCTTGGCCTAGAGAAATTTAGGGATGGGTGACCGACCGGGAAGTACTTCCAGAGTGCGCACGAGAGAGGACAAAGTGTGCAGAAAAGACTAGTGTTGGTTTGTGGAGACTGACTATTTCCTAGAAAAGCTCCTAGATGTAAGCGGGCCCGACCTCGTGGAGGCGAGATGTTACTATATATATATGCACATAAATATATAGAAGTTGTACTCCAATGTTAATACTCTAAACCTATTACAAGTTGTACTTCATCATCCAAAGATCTACAAAGCATACAAATGATCATCATTGTTTGGAATCATCTTCTCGTTAGGATTATAGTGGAACTCGCCACTTGGATTTATGACATGTTCCCGAAGAAATCCTGCTATTGCCTCTTGTATTGCTTGGAGTTGTTCATGTTGCATGTGTTTTTGCTTCAACCATTTTGTCTTCAATTTGAATGAAAAGAAGGAATTAGTTATATCAAGATTATCAATAGTAATTCAAGAGAAAATTAATAGATATGTGTTACATACTCTGAGGTATTCTTCAGGAATTCTATTTGTTACTGCCATAATATACTCGCAAACGTAGTGTTGGTGCAAAAGTGGATCTGCAAACACAAAGGGCTAATACCCGATTCAATGTTAAGGCGTGCCAGCCGATTTGACCTTACAACCGACAAAGGTGGCAACTCGAATACTTTGGTCTCGACAACAGCGATGCGCCCGGATGTCATGGCCAAGAGGTATTCATGCGGAACTCGAGAACTCGTCGAGTATAACTCGATAAATTCTTAAGAACTCGTATGTAAAAGAAAATATGCGAGTTGACAAAGTCTTCAAATAAGTAGATGCGAAAGTAGTTGTAAAAGTTGTGCATTTGATATTGATTGGATTTTTTCTTACATCGCTATTAGGCCTATATTTATACTCTGTCCGAAAGAGTTACGACCAGATACGACTAGGATTCTAATTCCAAATTAAACAAAACTCGTACATAAAATAAACTCTAACAATTATGGAAAATAACAATTTATCTATCCTAGGTGATCGGCACACCACCATTGTCCTCCTGATGACTCCCATATCTTCCTTCACCATTATCGGCATATCATCCTCCATCGGCATTGGTAATCGTCAACATCAGCCATCGGCACCGATCAACCACTCTTCCTGGACTCAACCATATCTCCTTCCTGCTGCCTTTTTATCGGTATCATAGGCCATCGGCAACTTCCTTATCGGCTAGTCATTACTTCTCTATCTGCCGATCTAAGCTTCATTAACTCTATTGATTCGTGTCAAAATATGGTGTCAACACATGCCCCCCAATTTCGGAGTATAAATCATTAATGCTCCAAAATTCTCTCCTTAGTAATGATGCCTTTTCACAATTATTTCCTTCTGACAGCAATTAATTACCAAATCCAAACAACCTTAACCCGGATCTCCAGCATACACCTCAAATATCTCAACCACCCGAACCAAATCTCCTAAACACAAGTTCCTCGGCAACTGTTCTGTTAGAGTTGGCTGCCGATGAGCCGACCAAGAGATGTTGCACAGTGAAATATCTCCTATCAAGATTACTTACCATCAAATCACCTGCACAATCCCTTGATTATCGTGCGAACAGTTACCATATTCACCTGAACATTCTTGAATTTCGCGGATGCGACAAAGAGATAAGTTAGAAATACCCTTGCTTTCTTTAACCTATAAATACTCCCTTCCTTAGCACTCTTTCCTGACCTTGCCATCCTCCATTCCTAGATTCATCCTCTGTCGGCAGCTCTGACAAAAAACTCACGAGCCCGTGCAACAAGAACTCTCCCAAGAACCTTCAAGTCTTTGACTCCTTCTTCGGGAAGAAATGGCCGTCAACTTCATCGTGCCTGAGGTTAATTCGTCCTATACCTTTACTGCAATACTTTACCCTTTTGCAAGTCTACTTACTTAGCTTTTTCTTCTTCTTTTCTTTTCTTTCTATTCCTTCAATCTTCAAACTTTAGGAGTTGAGCGAGAAAATTGTCATTCCTACCGAACAACCCCGGTTCCAATGCCTCGGTCCGCTGGGTGACCCAGATCCCACCGATCTGATTAATGCATAAACCAATAGGACTCCTTTTAGGGCCAAAAACTACTCTTTAGATCTCTGGAAGGACACCTTCTGATCCTGGCCAAACCCCACCAATGGATGGAAGGACTGGTTTTTGAGGGTTAGCAAAACAAATGAAGTATATTGGGGTGAACGCAAAATAGACCAGTGCATCAGGCTATCCATTGCAGATATGGAAAGAAATGAATCAATGCTGATAGCTGCTTCATACTTGTGGTCAGACACGTTCAACGCCTTTATTTTCGGCCATGGCCCAGCTTCTCCCACGCTTGCCGATGTAGTCATGCTCACCGCCTTGGATATTGCAACTGCCGATGATGGCCACCTATTCGGCCACAAAGCCGAACACAAAGTAGAGACCCGCAACATCGGCGGTTGGTCAGGGTACATTCAGAAGTATCAAAGAACAGGAGCCGTTGGTCAGCGAGAACATGTCACTTTTCTGAATATGTGGTTAGACAAATTTATCTTATGTGGCCGATCGGTAGGACCAACCTCCGTCTACTTATCGGTAGCAGAAAGATTAGCCGATGGTGGCCGATTCCCTCTTGGCTGCTACTTGCTAGGCTGCATCTATCATCTCCTCCATCAAGTAACCGAGAAACTCCTACTAGGTGAACCTATCGGCAATCTAGGAGGCTCTTGGTGGTTCATCAACATGTGGCTCAATGTTCATATGCACAAACGCCTTTAGATTGATTTCTTTGCACACCAATTGCCTAGAGATATCGCCGAAGATTATGAACTGGCAGATGATGAATTGGCAACTCGCTCACCCGTCAATTATGTTGAAGCTGTTATAGTTCTCCCTGGCACCGCCTCCAACGAAAACCAGGTCGGTCGATTCTTCCAAACCAGGTCAGTGAGCATGGGATGCCTTATGAAGATCCAGAAACTAGGTTTCCACTCACCTTCCACCCTTTTGACACTGCTCTCAACAAGGATATTGATTTGATGATGGCAATCATCACTCCGAGAGCAATTCCAGTGAATAGCTTTGGCAGCGGGAAGAACATCAACACCACCTATGAGTTTTACAACCCATCGGCACTCGCTCGCCAACTGGCTTTTGGTCAACTGCCGATCAGACTTTGTTATGCCGATGTGGTAAAACCAAGAGAAACAATAGCCAGCGGACTTGAGTGGATTAGGATAGCTCAACTCCAGCTAGATGCCAATACGACAGACATCGATCTATCGGCCTGGGTTCCAGCTCTCTTCATTACTCAGTTGTATAAACATTGGTGGGAAGAATGGAAGGAGCATCTGTTCAGGGTATCGGCTCATACATACCGCGGCATGATTGACTCCGAATACAAAGTCCCCGATAACATTGTAAGTCCTTTACCGATACCTCAGTTCCTTTGTTATCTTTAACCTTATCGGCAACTTATTTATTCTCATTTCAACAGGTCGATGTCTCAGCGTTGACAATTAGTAGATTGGGAGACCGATCGAACTTCTTCAATCAGGCCCCATTTCTTTGATCGGCCACAATGCGCCAAGTCTAGCAGCTGTGATGCACCGCAACGTACGCTTCAAAAAGACGACCACCAAACGGTCGAAAGCATCTCCATTGGTCGCTGCTGCCACTCTGGCACAAGCTTTTAAGGTAACTCTTAATTGTCTTTGTTTATACCGACTTCATCCCATACTCACATTATTTTTCAGGGTACATCGGCTGCAACATGAACTTTATCGGTAACTTTTATTCTTTAGCAAAACTCCATTAGTACCCTTTTAATATTTTAACGCATGAAATTTTGGTTGTTGTAACAGTAGACTGGCAAATCGGCAAAGACCAAGAGCGCCCAAACATCAGGTGCCGATGCCCCCCAGCCCAGTCAAGCTCCAGCCAAGAGAAAGGGTCCGAAAAGCACCAAGACCCAACCAAAGCGTCAGAAGACAACACCATCCTCTCCACCTCGTCCAGTATCCCCGATCCACATAGCATCCTGTCCTCCTCAATCGGAGGCCCAGACACAAGAAGTACATTCTCCCCCACGATCAGTACCCCAGCCGTAAGATGCACCTGCCGATGTATCTGAACAGATTGCCGATCCGGTTGATCTGGGCACATCATCGGTCGTCCCTCGAGAGCAGACAATCAGCATACCTCCTCAAGGTAAAGTACCGATCATAGAATTGTTACCAATGAATTTATTTATAAGCTATAATCATCCCTGTAACTTTTCAGCTGAAGTCATTCCATCGGCAACCCCAACTGATCAAACTATAGTACCAGCTGCATCTCCACGTCAAAGATAGGAAATCACCCTGAAGCAAGTAAGTTATCCAATTTTCCAGACTTTGCACTATCAACACTTAATCTTGAGTAACTTATCTTCTTCCTTTTCTAGGAGCAAGACTCCCTAGATAACCTATTCTCCTTTGCTATCGACATCTCTGATGATGAAGGCGAAGAAGCAAGCTCCTCTCAGGCAGTTGGAATCACATCGGCAGAGATTAAAGCCAAATTGGAAGACTTATTAGCTCTGTTGCACTAAGACATGGCCCAGCTAGTGGACGATTCCGATCCGGCCAAAGTCATATTCAAGACCCTCCGTGGTCAAATTCCAGCCGATGTGGAAGAAATCCTTTTCCAAGCTGCCCACCTAGAAAGTCGCCAACTCTAGTATCAGAAGGCTACCCAGCGCCTTGCCGATAGAGCCGCCCACGCTCGGCTCAAAGAGGAAATGCTACAAGTAAAGCATGTTGCCAATGAGAAGCACAAGAACATTGGCGTCCTGCAATCCTCGGGCGTTGAGTTGAAGCAGAAGATCTCCACTCTATCGGCAAAAAGAGAAGCACTGCTACCTGAACTTAAGCAAGTGGAGGAGGCCCTGGCCCAAGCTCAGCAGGAAGAAAGCCAGATGCCTGACGCACTCAAGACTCTTCAACAAGAAAGAGATGCCCAAGCCCGCAAAGCGTTGCACATGAAGAAGAAGCTGAAGCCGATGGAAGGTTCTGTCGATGAAGACGTCCGGGAGATGGAAGAGGCCAACCAGATTCGTCTACGCGCCATATCGGCCATCCAAACTCTGTTGAACCAGTGAACTCTTCATTGGTTGCTTGCTTAACTTCTTTTCTTAAAACTCTAATTATTTGTTCTAGCCGATAGGACTGTTATCGGCACTTAAACTCTATGCATGGCCCCAGACACACTTAACATTTTGTCCAGCCGATAGGATTGCTATCGGCATCTAAACTTTCATTCATCAATCGAGATACTTGGGTAATACTTCTTTAAATATTTTCCATTTAAAGCTCTAAGGAATTCAACTACTTTGAGAGTTTCTAAAATATAAGCATTGCTAGGAGCAGATCGATTTATCCGATAAGGACCCTCCCAATTAGGAGACCATTTTCCAAACTTTGAGCTCTTAGTCCCAATCGGTAGAATCAGCTTCCACACCAAATCTCCATCGGGAAATTCCTTGGCCTTTACTCTCTCATGATATCATTTAGCAACTTTCTTTTTATTTTCTTCTATGCTAATTAAACCTCTCAACCGATGCCCTGCTAAATCATCCAACTCATCTTTCGTCAAAGTGGCATAGTCATCGGCAGTTAGTTGATCCTGAGAGAACACCCGTCTGGAACCAGTTTAAATTTCCCATGGTAATACTGCATCATGTCTATGCACCAATTGATAGGGTGATACTTTAGTTGAACCATGACACGTCATCCGATATGACCATAAAGCTTCATTTAACAATGTATGCCATCTCCTAGGATTTACTTCAATTTTCCGCTTAATGAGCTTAATAATCCCATTCTTAGAAGCTTCAGCCTGCCTATTAGCTTGAGCATAGTAAGGAGAAGAATTCAACACCTTAATCCCCATACCGATTGCAAACTCATCAAACTCTCATGATGTAAACATAGTACCTTGATCGGTAGTAATTGTTTGGGGAATACCAAATCGGTAAACAATATGCTCCTTTACAAAATCAATCATATTAGCCGATGTTACTTTCTTCAAGGGAATAGCCTCAACCCACTTGGTGAAATAATTAGTGGCAACTAAGAGAAACTTATGCCCCTTGCTTGATGGTGGATAAATCTGGCTGATGAGATCAATAGCCCATCCTCAGAACGACCAAGGCTTAATAATAGGATTCATAGCCGATGTAGGTGCCCTTTGAATATTGCCAAACTTCTGACATCCTTGACACCTTTTGAAATACTTGAAGCAATCCTCAAGTATAGTCGGCCAATAATATCCGTTTCTTCTAATCATCCACTTCATCTTAAAAGTCGATTGATGTGCTCCACATACTCCTTCATGAATCTCACCCACCAAGATTTTAGATTCATCCTCACCCAAACATTTGAGAAGAACTCCATCTATTGTACGATAATATAATTCTTCTTCAAGGAGTATGTTGAGCCAATCGGTTAGCTTCTTCGTTATGCAACCAATAATTTTGAGCCAATCATTATGCAACCTCTCAACTTTTCTGGATAGATCTTTCAAATAACCAATAATTTCTTTTCTCCAATCATCGGCACTGTCTGCTGTTGACGGTTCTTAAGTATCAATTTTAATTATGAAATAAACAAGGAAAAGGACTAATATACAAACAACACCTAGAATTAGGGTTTGATATGACAGAATTCCACGAGTTTTGTTGTTTATCTATTTCTGTAGGGGGTTATCAGGAAATATGGAAGAAAGGCCCACACGTCAGGTTTACATACAGATATTAACATGCACCGCAATTATTCAACATCTAGAAGACTCCAGAAGCCACGGGAACGAACGGGAGGCCGATCGGGCACGGGGGCAGGGCGCCCGCCCTCCCCTCTTTGGCGCCCACCCACCTCTGGTGGCCAATCAGGGTGAATCACGGGGATTATGCTCCACTGCCTTTGAGGATCAAGGAGAACCATTCAATCAATGTCGGTTTGATCTGACGGCCCAGACTCATTTGAAAAGGCTATATAAGCAAGGCCCCTAGCCCCTGGAGAGAAGGAGAATCCCATTATTCGTTAGCATAATTTCCAGAGAGGATTCAGAGAGAGAGGTTCCTTCGGGTTCCCACCTCTTGGGGCTTAGCATCCAATGTGAGAGTAGAATTAGTTCTACTAGATTGAGAGAGATAGAGTTTAGGTGTAGATCGGAGGAAGTCTGGCCTGTTGGTCTCTACTCCGAGGTTGTACGTGCGTGATCAAGTCTCCTAACCCGAGGCTTGCTCCTAGGATTCTTCAGTATTTTGACTTCTAAATTCTAGTAAGTTCTTTGTATTATTGTTCTTTGGTTTATGAGTTTACTTTGATCTCTTCGCGTAGAGTTTAGAGTAATCA
>Ga0182004_10002293_pt1 | contig 14786 bp, 9 predicted proteins | sample Sormic07211540_1_FD_120479 | JGI IMG/M metagenome (GOLD analysis project Ga0182004, IMG submission 120479) | Endophyte microbial communities from Sorghum bicolor roots, Mead, Nebraska, USA - 072115-40_1 MetaG | ecosystem: Host-associated > Plants > Roots > Unclassified | place: USA: Nebraska...
AACCATGTCTACACAAAATCCAAGACATGAAGTGATATGATTGGCTAAGAATGGAGAGAGAATGAATGTGATTGGATATAAAAATATTCTATAGAAACTATCCATTGGGACCATAGTTTCTATTTATAGTGTCTATAGAAATTAATGGGTATAGAAACTATATGTAGTTTCTTGCATTAGGAGTGCCCTAAGTACACATTGTTCGAGGTAATAAATAACTTTAGACTTTATGATAAAGTCTGCATTGTGAGTGCTCTTATTCACGCCAAAGTGTTCAACACATCACTATTCATGCCATTTTTCATTTTTGTCAGAAACAATCTCACCATTCATTCATTCAACATTCCAACTTGCATGAAACTAGTTCGAAAAAAGTAAGACCTTGTTTAGTGTGGGGGATTTTGGTTACTTAACTATTCTAGCTCATTTTTAGCCAATGTGTTTGGAACTTTAGCTACTAAAGTGACTAAAATTTAGTTGGCTAAAATTTAGCAATGGAAACCAAACGGAGCCTAAATAGGCTTAAAAGATTCGTCTCGCAAACTATAGGTAAACTGTGTAATTAATTATTTTTATGTATATTTAATGCTTTATACATACGTCTAAAGATTCAATGTGATAGGAAATCTTGATTTATTTTTTGTCAAACTAAACAAGGCCTTAGTACTACCTAATTACTAACATAGCATGGAAATGGTAATATCCTTCTTTAATTTTTATTACCAAAAATAAACCCTCAAACCATTCCAAAACCGAGCACAAAACAAAGAGCTGGACCACATCCCCCGTTTCATCTCACCGGTTCGCTTCATGGAATTCCGGCTAATCACGCGAGGTCGCCCAGTTCGCGTCGCGTCTCACTCGCGTGGGAAACTCGGGCCTTGTTTAGTTTCGAAAAAATTTTGGATTTCGCTATTGTAGCATTTTCGTTTTTATTTGACAAATATTGTCTAATCGTGAACTAACTATGATCAAAATATTTGTCTCGCGATTTACAGACAAACTGTATAATTAGTTTTTATTTTCGTCTATATTTAATACTTCATGTATGTACCGTAAGATTCGATGTGACGAAGAATCTTGAAAATTTTTTAGATTTCGGATGAACTAAACAAGGCCTAGGAATCAACCCCACGCCGCCCACCCCCTAGGCCTAGGCGCCAGCCCGCCTCCGCCAGTCCGCCGGTCCGCCCCACAGGTCCCGCCCGCCCGCCCGGCACTCCATCCATCGTCCATCCCCTTCCCCACGACGGTCGCCCCGGGTTTCAATTTTCAAACCATCCCCAAACCCCACACCGACCCGTCCGGCCGTCTCCCTTCCAGCCTTCCTTGCAGAGAATCCAGCTCCACGCCTCCACCCCTTCCACCTCTCTAGCCGCCGCCGCCCCGCTCCCCAGATCTAGCCCAGCCCTAAACCCATCACACCCCACCCCAATGCCAGCATGACCACGCCGCGCGGCACCCAGCGACGCGCGGCCGCCCCGGCGGCGGCCGCGGGCGGCGAGCCCTACAACATCCTGCCCATCCACGACCTCCTCGCCGAGCACCCGTCGCTGCGGTTCCCCGAGGTGCGGGCGGCCGCGGCGGCGCTCCGGGCCGTGGGCGGCCTCCGCCCGCCGCCCTTCTCGCAGTGGCGCGCCGACCAGGACCTCATGGACTGGCTCGGCGCCTTCTTCGGCTTCCAGCGCGACAACGTCAGGAACCAGCGGGAGCACCTCGTGCTCCTCCTCGCCAACGCGCAGATGCGCCTCTCCTCCGCCGACTTCTCCGACACGCTCGAGCCCCGCATCGCGCGCCAAATCCGCAAGAAGCTGCTCCGCAACTACACCTCCTGGTGCGGCTTCCTCGGCCGCCGCCCCTCCGTCTACATCCCCGACGGCGACCCGCGCGCCGATCTGCTCTACACGGGCCTGCACCTGCTCGTCTGGGGCGAGGCCGCCAACCTCCGCTTCGTGCCCGAGTGCCTCTGCTACATCTACCACCACATGGCCGGCGAGCTGCACCGCATCCTCGAGGGCTTCATTGACAACGCCACGGGACGCCCCGCCAACCCCGCCGTGCACGGCGAGAACGCCTTCCTCACACGCGTCGTCACGCCCATCTACGACGTCATCAGCGCCGAGGCCAAGTCCAGCCGCGACGGCAAAGCGCCGCACGCCGCCTGGAGGAACTACGATGACATCAACGAGTACTTCTGGCGCCGTGACGTCTTCGACCGCCTCGGCTGGCCCATGGAGCAGTCGCGCCAGTTCTTCCGCACCCCGCCCGACCGCAGCCGCGTACGCAAGACGGGTTTCGTCGAGGTCCGCTCCTTCTGGAACATTTACCGGAGCTTCGACAGGCTCTGGGTGATGCTGGTTCTCTACCTGCAAGCTGCAGCGATCGTGGCGTGGGAGGGCGCCAAGTGGCCGTGGGATGATCTGCTCCCATCCGGGGGCTCAAAGTCCAAGGACACACAGGCGCGCGTGCTCTCCATTTTCATCACCTGGGCTGCGCTCCGGTTCCTCCAGTCCCTTCTGGACATTGGCACGCAGTTCCGCCGCGCATTCAGGGATGGTCGCATGCTTGCTCTGCGCATGGTGCTCAAGGCCATTGTTGCAGCCGCATGGGTCCTTGCGTTTGCTGTCCTATACAAGAGGATCTGGGACCAGAGGTCAAGCAATGGGCAGTGGTCTTCAGCAGCTGATTCACGAATCATGAGCTTCCTCTATGCAGCTGCAGCGTTTGTTATCCCTGAGGTCCTTGCTATTGTGCTCTTCATTGTGCCCTGGGTGCGAAACGCTTTGGAGAAGACAAACTGGAAGATCTGTTATGCCCTGACCTGGTGGTTCCAGAGCCGCAGCTTTGTTGGCCGAGGACTACGTGAGGGCACCATTGACAATGTCAAGTACTCCATCTTCTGGGTGCTTTTGCTTGCCGTGAAGTTTGCCTTCAGCTATTTTCTCCAAATCAGGCCACTTGTAAAACCCACAAAAGAGATATACAAGCTGAGTGGAATCCAGTATACATGGCATGAGTTCTTTGGACAGAGTAATCGTTTTGCGGTGTTTGTCCTCTGGTTGCCAGTGGTGTTGATCTACCTCATGGATATCCAGATTTGGTATGCTATCTTTTCTTCTCTGACGGGTGCATTTGTGGGGCTTTTTGCACATTTAGGGGAGATCAGGGACATGAAACAGCTGCGACTTCGGTTCCAGTTCTTTGCAAGTGCCATGTCATTCAACATCATGCCAGAGGAGCAGCAGGTGAATGAGAGCTTCTTGCCCAGCCGTCTTCGCAATTTCTGGCAGCGATTACAGCTTAGGTACGGTTTCAGCCGATCCTTTCGGAAGATTGAGTCAAATCAGGTGGAGGCACGACGGTTTGCACTCGTTTGGAATGAGATAATAAGCAAGTTCCGGGAGGAGGACATTGTTAGTGATCGTGAGGTTGAGCTTCTTGAGCTGCCGCCTGAGCTGTGGAATGTGCGTGTAATCCGTTGGCCTTGTTTCTTGCTCTGTAATGAGCTGTCCCTTGCACTTGGTCAGGCAAAAGAGGTTAGAGGACCTGATCGCAGGCTATGGAGGAAGATATGCAAGAATGATTATCGTCGTTGTGCTGTGATTGAGGTCTATGATAGTGCAAAACACTTGCTTCTTGAGATCATCAAGGAGGGGACTGAGGAGCATGGCATTGTTACACAATTATTCAGTGATTTTGATGGAGCCATGAAGATGGAGAAGTTCACTGTGGAGTATAAGATGACTGAGCTGCATAATATCCATACAAGGCTTGTAGCTCTATTGGGCCTCCTTCTCAAGCCCACCAAAGATGTTACCAACATAGTTAATGCCTTGCAGACTCTTTACGATGTTGTCGTTCGTGATTTCCAGGCTGAGAAGAGGAGCATGGAACAATTGAGAAATGATGGTCTTGCACAATCAAGGCCCACCAGTCTTCTCTTTGTGGATGCAGTTGTGCTTCCGGAAGAGGAGAATGCTACCTTCTATAAGCAAGTGAGGCGCATGCACACCATCCTGACCTCCAGGGACTCTATGATCAATGTCCCACAGAACCTTGAAGCTCGTCGGAGGATTGCCTTTTTCAGCAATTCATTGTTTATGAACATACCAAGGGCAACCCAGGTTGAGAAGATGATGGCTTTCAGTGTCTTGACACCTTATTATAGGGAGGAGGTGTTGTACAGCAAGGACCAACTCTATAAAGAGAATGAAGACGGCATCTCAATATTATACTATCTAAAACAGATTTACCCAGATGAGTGGGAGTACTTTGTAGAGCGAATGAAACGTGAGGGGATGTCTGATATTAACGAGCTGTACAGTGAGAAGGAAAGGCTAAGAGATCTTCGGCACTGGGTCTCATACAGGGGCCAGACATTATCACGTACAGTGAGGGGAATGATGTACTATTATGAAGCTCTCAAAATGCTGACATTTCTGGATTCTGCCTCTGAACATGACTTAAAGACTGGATCAAGGGAGTTAGCTACTATGGGTTCCTCAAGAATTGGATCCTCAAGGCATGATGGGGTTGCTGGTGGGTCAGGGTATTACAGCAGGGCATCTTCCTCTCGTGCATTGAGCAGAGCAAGCAGTAGTGTGAGCTCCTTATTTAAAGGAAGCGAGTATGGGACTGTCCTCATGAAATACACATATGTAGTTGCATGCCAGGTATATGGAGATCAGAAAGCTAAGAATGACCCCAACGCTTTTGAAATATTGGAACTAATGAAAAATTATGAAGCATTACGTGTTGCCTATGTTGACGAAAGGCAGATCAATGGCAACGAAAAAGAGTACTTCTCTGTTCTTGTGAAGTATGATCAGCAATTGCAGAGGGAGGTTGAAATCTATCGGGTTAAGTTGCCTGGAGAGTTGAAGGTTGGCGAAGGAAAGCCAGAAAATCAGAATCATGCACTCATCTTCACGAGGGGTGATGCAGTTCAAACGATTGATATGAACCAAGACAACTACTTTGAAGAAGCTCTAAAGATGAGAAACCTGCTAGAAGAGTTCAATCGTTATTATGGAATACGCAAGCCTAAAATTCTTGGGGTTCGTGAACATGTCTTCACGGGTTCAGTTTCTTCTCTTGCTTGGTTCATGTCTGCCCAGGAGACAAGTTTTGTCACTCTGGGGCAGCGTGTTCTGGCTGATCCACTTAAAGTCAGAATGCATTATGGCCACCCAGATGTTTTTGATCGTCTTTGGTTTTTGGGACGAGGTGGTATCAGTAAAGCATCAAAAACAATCAACATTAGTGAGGATATATTTGCTGGTTTCAACTGTACCCTCCGTGGCGGTAATGTTACACACCATGAGTATATCCAGGTTGGTAAAGGTAGAGATGTGGGGCTCAACCAGGTCTCAATGTTTGAAGCCAAGGTTGCTAGTGGCAATGGTGAACAAACTTTGAGCCGAGATGTTTACAGGCTGGGCCACCGATTGGATTTCTTCCGGATGCTCTCTTTCTTCTATACAACTGTTGGATTCTATTTCAATACAATGATGGTTGTGCTAACTGTCTATGCATTTGTATGGGGGCGCTTTTACCTTGCACTCAGTGGGCTTGAGGACTATATCAGCAAGAACACTTCCTCTTCTAATAATGCAGCCCTGGGAGCTGTCCTCAATCAGCAGTTTGTCATACAGCTAGGCCTGTTCACAGCTTTACCCATGATTATTGAAAACTCACTTGAGCATGGGTTCCTCACTGCTGCGTGGGATTTCATGAAAATGCAGCTACAGTTTGCATCTGTTTTCTACACATTCTCCATGGGGACAAAGACACACTATTATGGGAGGACGATCCTTCACGGAGGAGCGAAGTATCGGGCCACTGGCAGAGGCTTTGTTGTAGAGCACAAGAAGTTTGCTGAAAACTATAGGCTCTATGCTCGCAGCCATTTCATCAAAGCTATAGAACTTGGTGTGATATTAACTCTGTATGCATCTTATGGCAGCGCATCTGGGAATACACTGGTGTATATTCTGCTGACACTTTCAAGTTGGTTTCTTGTGTCGTCATGGATTCTTGCTCCCTTCATTTTTAATCCCTCTGGTTTTGACTGGCTGAAGAATTTTAATGACTTTGAGGATTTTCTAAACTGGATCTGGTTCAGAGGTGGGATCTCAGTTAAGTCAGATCAAAGCTGGGAGACGTGGTGGGAGGATGAAACTGGTCATCTCCGGACGACGGGTCTATGGGGCTGCATCTTGGAAATCATATTAGACCTTCGATTTTTCTTCTTTCAGTATGCAATTGTTTATCGGCTTCACATTGCTGGTCAGAGTAGAAGCATCCTTGTCTATCTTCTTTCATGGGCATGCATCCTCCTAGCTTTTGTGGCTCTTGTGACAGTGGCATACTTTCGAGATAGATATTCAGCAAAGAAGCACATACGGTATCGACTTGTCCAGGCAATCATTGTTGGGAGCACAGTGGCTGCTATTGTTGTGCTGTTAGAATTCACAAAGTTTCAGTTTGTTGATACTTTTACTAGTCTTTTGGCTTTTCTGCCAACTGGCTGGGGAATCGTATCTATTGCTCTCGTATTCAAGCCATATTTGAGGAGATCTGAGATGGTCTGGAAAACTGTGGTTACTGTGGCACGTTTGTATGACATATTGTTTGGAGTAATTGTTATGGCACCTGTGGCTGTCTTATCATGGTTGCCTGGGCTTCAGGAAATGCAAACAAGGATCCTGTTCAATGAAGCTTTCAGCAGGGGACTTCACATTTCCCAAATCATTACTGGCAAAAAGGCACACACATTTTGAGGTATGTTATGGATGCATTAAACTTGTATTTTCTCTTTGCTATTGAGTATTGACAACAGTGTCTATAAACAATGCATTTAAGAGCACTAGATATGACTGCATATTGGCTGGAACGAATATGATTGGAAACCGACATTTCTAGAAACAAGATTTCCACTTTTATTGAAATCAAAGACAGAATCCTATGCTTCTATGATTGTCGCACCCTGTTCCCATGTATTGGCTGGCTACGGCAATCTCAGTACTTCTGCATTTGCCAATTATCTTTTTTTTTAATGAAAGAACTGTGTGGGAGATCTCCACAGCAAAGTCATTACTTAAAAAAACAAAGGAGGCACAAAAAGTACATCGTACAAAGCCTGTTGTCATCTTTTAGTGCGTTGAAATGTTGTCACCTGGTTTCTGATGACATCCTCTTGCCTCTGATTAGATTTGTGTTTGTCTGTTTGATATTTCAGTAACAATTTGGGACCACTTTGTATATGATTGAAAATATGCATTGTTTTCCTTATTTTATTCAATCGTTCAATCTTGTTCCTCGGGAATGCTAGCTTTTGCATTAAATCTTATGCTTTTGAAGATTGTGCAAATTTTTTTGGAGGCTAGAATGCAATCATGTTGTGGAGGTTTTCGAGTCATTACTATGATAAAATGCCAATTTGTCCCTCCCCGCTTAGTCCTGTCTCCCTTTTGTACAGTTATATTTGCATGTGCTACTATTTGTATTCAATGTTGAAAATAGGATGATCTTGCACACTGAACTGCAGATTAAGAGAGTTTGCACTTGCTTTATGACTTGCAGCTAAATACACATTCCAACTGACAGATTCTCAAAGTGAGCTGCTTCGTTATTCTGGAGGAGGCTGTCTCCGTGGCTTAAGGTACATTCACTGTGGGTTGTCAATTAAATTCATTTATTGTTCAAACAGATAGCTAAAATCAAGATTGCTGTGCAGGTTTATACAAGCTTTATGGCGTAGAGTAGATGCTAGCTCTTCCCTGTACAGGCAATCTATTTATCACCAATTCTTCTTAACTTGATGTACACTCAGAATTTTCATGGTAGAGATGATAGTCAGTCTAATGAGATGTCGATTCGGTCCCGTATTCATTTTGATAGCCTTTAGATTTCTAGTCAAGGCTGTACAAAACTTCATCATGAGTGCTACTTATACCGTGGTTTCTTCCCTACTCTTTTGCTGTGAAGGGAATGCTATTTCTGCTTACCTGCACATATCTCAGCGTTGTGGGGAGGAGTAATTCTGTACGTCTAAGCTACTGCCGGAAATGCTATCTTGCCTGATCCATACATGTGCGCTGTTGGGCTGAATCTAACCTGTCTTGTGCATGTTTACACACGAGATGCTGACATGATGTGCCTCGTCTTCGTCTCGTGCTTTATACAACAAATAGACATGCCATGTTTGATTTCTGGATGGATACCGTGGGTATTCAGGGTTACCGGAAAAAATCAGTTCGCATTTCCATTTTTTTTTTGAGGAAAATAGTATCTGAAATTATTTTGTGGTTGGGTTCGGGCATTCTTTTACCACATGACTTTAGTAAAACTACAAAAAAAAATCCAGATGAGGTAGAACTATAATTTTAAGTTTAAGCAATAAAAAAAGCTCTTAGTGGTATTTTAGAACAAAACACATGAACAATTATATGGATCAATAGGTCGCAATTACATGATAATTGATATTCTCGGATATTTCATGTAATTGAGGGCATTTCAGGGTTGGGTTCAGGTAATTTTGGTTTGGATTTCGGATACCGGGCTTTATGTCCGCTCTTAATATTGCAGTACATAGGCCAAAGATATTTCGGATATCAAAACCGTTGTACCAAACACAATAAAGGCCTTTAGTTTCAAAAAAATTTGCAAAAAACTTTAGATTCTTCGTCACATCGAATCTTACGGCGCATGCATGAAACATTTAATATAGATAAAAATAATAAATAATTACACAGTTTGACTCTAATTTGTGAGACAAATCTTTTGAGTCTAGTTAGTTTATGATTGAACAATATTTATATCAAATATAAACAAAAGTGCTACAGTGTCTATTTTTTAAAAAAATTGGAACCAAACAAGGCCAAAATCAAAATAAGGTTACGACACATGCTCCTCCCGCCCTATCTATTATTAAAAGAAATACTTTTAATGGGGTGGAAGGAGTAGGTGTTCCAAATTACAAGCCATCAAATATTCTTTGATAAGTCAAAGCATATTAAATTTCTCTAAAATTATAGTGAGAATTATTATATTTATGGTACGACATAAGTACACTTTAAAAATATAGTTAATGAAGAATCTAATGATACTTATATTTGGTATCATAATTGTTGTTATTTTATTATATAAATTTAGTTAAACTTTGAGATGCTTTGACACTCTAAAAAAATTAAAATGAGGGGATATTATTCTTATCTTTTGAGAAGTTAAATATTTTCAACTTTGAACAAATATATATAAGAAAATATTAATATTTATAATATATAATTAATATCATTAGATGAAAATATAAATAATGAAGAATCAAATAATACTTATATTTGTATCGTAAATGTCATTATACCATAAATGTTATTATTTTTATTAAATAAATTTAGTTAAACTTGAGATTTCAAGAAAGTTAAAATGACCTAAATTTAAGACGAAGAGAGTATTATTCTTACCTTTTGAGAAGTCAAATATTTTCAACTTTGACCAAATATGTATAAGAAAATCTTAATATTTATAATATAGATGAAAATTGTTTAATATAACTTTCATAATAAATTTATTTAGAGATATGGATTATATTTTTTTATAAACCTAGTTGAAGTTAAAATAATTTGACCGACAGGCACGTTATGGAGTAAGGCGTTGCGATTAGCAGTAGCGACTTCACTGTTTTCACGCTGGAAACAGTTCACCTTCACCTGGACGAGCATGGTTCTGCCTTCACGAAAGCAGCATTTTCGAGTCTTCGTTCTACACGTCTACTTCTACGACGACAGCCGAAGTACTGGAGCTGCCTTCTTGATCTACGGTCAATGCTCGCCGGCCGGGTCAGCCAACGTGAACTTCCACAGCAGCTTGTCCACACAAGTTACAACCTCGGTCCAACCGCATCATTCGTGTCTCCATTATGCACAGCATAGCTGAGAATACTGAGGCGGTCTACAATAGGAATGAAAATGAATCGGATACAGACGGATATTACTGATATTATATTTATTTTCATATTTCTGGTCGTATTCGAAATATCATATTTATTTTCATATTTCTGATCGGATTCGAATTCGAATACGGATGATGTTAATCATGTCAGATAAGATACGATTAGATATCGACATCATAAATAATTTAAGTATTCGGATACAGATACGGTATCGGATATTGAATATTCGGACTCAGATACGGACAGATCTAAACCTCTCTAAACGAATTCGATCTCGAATACAATCGAAAAATATCCGTATCATTTTCATCCCTACTACAACAAAAAAGATTTGCACTTTGGCAACTGCTCTCGAACAAGTGTCTTTCTTGCATTGTGTAAGTAGATGTTACAGCTATTATGTATGTCGGTACAAACACAATGTACCAGTGAGTTACAGATAAGAATTGCTGGCTGATAAATTGATAAAAACAAAGGTACAACAACAGCTAGCTTAAATCAAAGCTGTATCATGGTAGAATCAACTGCGCAATTCACTGAAACAAAGATGAACGCGGCTAAGTTTCCTGAGGCGAATTTCCTGCCATCAGAGTTAGATGCACCAAACCGGGTTGAGCACTATCTGACTATGTGGACCAGGCAGGAGTAAGTGCCGATCTAGCAAGTGCAAGAACCTAGGGCTGTTTTGAACAATCAATCTCCGAATAGAGTAGACAGCACTAGGCCTTGCACAAAGGTTGCTCTGTCGGTAGCTTGTTTCCGCTTTTGCTCCCTTTCCTCGCTTGTCAGAGATGAATCAATACTGCCATCGAAAAGGAAACAGAAGTTGAAGTTCCTGTATCTCATACATAAGGAAGTGTGCCCTTGAAACTTGTAAGCACTAAAGCACATTGCTTGACAGCATACGTAAATGAGAAGTAAAAAAAAAACATCTATGAAGTGAAATCCTTTGTCTAAAATGCCATGAATGTGCAGTGGCGAATCTGGACTACATGATTATCGGAGTCATGTCTATAAATAGGTGAGGTCATATTACTCATTAGGAACTTTTAGTACTATATGCGCTAATTTTTCATTGAAATTATCAAACCCATCGGGGTCGACGGACCCCGATGACAAGCTGTAGCTCTGCCCCCCTGTGAACGTGAATCCTTTAACAGTAAAGCGAATTATCTGTGCTTTAACAGTAAATCAGTTTTCATTGAAGTTTGTTGGTTGTGGAAGTGTGAACTATCATAGTGCAATTCCAAACCTCAGGCAACAGCATATATCAAGAAACCAATGTATGCAAGGTAATTGAATAGTAGAAAGGAGAACAGAAGATGCAATAGGTTCATAATGAGATTGTTTTCAGCAGACATGCAAGAAATTAATAAAATAGCTTCAAATTTGGAAAACAATTGTAAAAATAGCCCATAAAGAATCTAGCAAACTTATAACAGGAGTAATATATACCTTGATTCCCAAGGCTGAACTGGTATCTCCTTACGTATTGAGGCACCATCTGGAATAGAAGATGCTGATTTTGATGGTTCTGGTGCATCTGATGTTGAGAAGTTCAGGCCAAAAGATGAAAGAAGAGGATCACTGGAAATGTTTGTGGCCACTGCATTATTTGTTCTGTGGCCATGAACACCCCCTAGAAGAGCATGTAAATGAGTACCACGCAGATCTCGGCTCAATAAAGAAATCGCATCTCTCTCAGGAATAATAAATCTGCGAGACCTGTGACCATTCTGTAGTAGAAAATAAAAATGGGGTGTCAGAAGGCTTCGAAATTTTATTTAGAATGTTATTGCAGAGAGAGGGAGGAAGGCAGAGGGGTGAACCTTGAACAAGTAACCATGTTGCATGGTGATATGGTTAAGCATATCTCTTGTAATCCTTTGGGAGCAAATGGGGCAGGGCTGAAATGAGAGGAAAATATGAAAATGAGAACACTACCTCTGCTAGCAATCTAACAGTACAGCATAAACAGAAGCAGTATGAGGTGCTCATTTTGAATGACTTGTCATAGAGGCGATTTGATAAAGAAGGGTTATTCTGGACCACCTAGGATGACTTAAACTAAGGTGGCACTATCCTTGCTACAAGAAGGTGACTTTTTTAAGATTATTACATAACGAGCCAAATGTAGTAATTGAATCCATTATCCCAACTATCGCCTCTCAAACCAATGGAATCAGGTCACACATTTAAACAGAAGAAACTTCTCCCATAAGTTTTATAGCATCTCTTGACACCTTTTCATCTATCGTCAAATAATGCAAATCATCCAAAACTTTCTCAAGCACTCATGTAACAACCAAGTTTCTTAGAGAATTTGATCACAGTGCACATGTTTACCCTGGCTCATGGGGGATCTTAGAGTTATATGTTCTAAGGTAAATACGCCAACAACACAAATCAAAATTAAGAGACTCAGGAGAGAATCGTTTGCTCCAGATGACAAAGTGGTCACACACTGATTTATAACACCACAGGGTGAGGGACGATAGTCACAAACAAAACAGCGCCATCTTGCGCATTCCAAAGGTGCCAGAGGATGGTGATGAGGACAGCCCACAGGTCTTGGCTGAGCGGAGAGGAATCGTGTTGTCATTAAACCAATAGTCTGAAGCACACAAATAAACTTAAACTCGGACTAAGCTACATTCTTTCCTCTCAAGCCCAACTTGAACACCCTATTTGTCACTAAGCCACAATTTCTAGCCCAAAGTGCTCTTCTTTGCATGAAGCTACGAAGCCATAAGCTTCAGTTCAGTAATTGACTGAACCTTGGCTCTCCTAAAATTGCATCTGCCAACTAGACACAGCACACGGATAGTCAAAATCCTCTGAAAAGTTTACTATACCACAAAAACGAGAGCACATGAGCTGATTCATCAGGTCAACGCCTGAAGCAGTAAGCCACAACGTTTCCTCCAGCTCCAATCGGAGGAAGAAGCAAGAGCATCACGTCTCAGGTTCACAATCCACTATCAGACTATCTATAGTAAGAGTCCTGCAGCAAGAAGCAAGCTGACTGACTCACCGCGGCGTGGGGCTCGTAGGGGTGGTCCTCCTCGAGGTGGACGCAGAGGGACGCGACGTCATGGTCCTCGTAGCAGTAGGGGCAGGCAACCTCCGGCCACGTCGCGTCCCCGAGCTCCAGCGCCATCTCCATCTCCATCTCCATCTCCATGTCGCCGTCGTCCTCCATCTCCATCTCCATCTCCACCTCCTCCGTCCCCATCCCGGGCACATCTGCAACCAACCCACCAACAAAGAACCCGCAAATCAGTACCAGGACGGATCGCCTCGCGTGATGTTACCGAGTGAAGGGAGAAGCAGGAAAAAAAGGCGGGGACGTCCTCACCGTCGACGTGGCCGAGCTGCGCCGCGTAGTAGCGCTTGGCGGCGGCCAGGCGCGAGATCCAGTGCTCCGAGTCCATGTCCCGATTTGGTTCCTCCCTACCCTCGCTCGGGCTCCTTCACGTGTCAGGTGCCTTCTCACAAGCAGGCTGCCGCCTCCCCGTCCCACTCCTTCTTGAGCTGTCTCCAAGCTCGTTGCCTCGTTCTCCCCTTCCTGCTCGGCTCCGACAGCAGCAGCAGCGGCACGGCAGCGGCACCAACAACCGGAGACGATTTTGACCCCGCGCGTGTCCCGACTCCCGACTTCGTCCTCCCGGGAAAGAAAATTTTTTTCCTCGCGTAGTTCGCCGGCCTCTCCCCTGCCTTTGTTGTTTCTTTGGCTCTCGGTACGGGGAGGATTTTGCTAGGACGGAGAAAGAGGAGACGGCGAGGAAGCTTCTTATTATCGGCAGGAGAGAGAGAGAGAGAGAGAGAGAGAGGGGCAAAGGGGGGGAAGGAAGCGGGTGAGAAATGGAGGCGCCGTGTGCCTTTTCGACGTACTGGTCGACGTCCGAGTCAGCGCGTGGGCGTGGCACCAACGACAACGACCTCCCACTCTCCGCTGGTTGCTACCCACTTGCCGCTGGAGAGCGGATGACGGGTGGGGCGCCCCGTGTGGCGGACGGACGCGGGGGCGGGCGTGTTTGGACGACAGGGGCCGGCGGCCCGGCGCCGTGCACCCGTGGGCCGTGTTTTTTTGGCAGGGAAAGAAAGAGAGAACCGCGGCGTCCGCTGGAAACCGCGTGGGGGCGAATGGCTGGATATAGGCGTGTGTGCGCGTGCGGATTGGGGATGCCACTGGGGGGGGGGCATCTCCTATTTTTTGCAGGGATTTTAGGCCTTATCCAGTTCTAATTTTTTTGTTTGTAAAATAAATACTATAGCATCTTTCTTTGTATTTGATAAATATTATTTAATCGTAGACTAATTAGATTTAAATGATCCGTCTTGTAAATTATAGATAAATTGTACAATTAATTTTTTTAATATATATTTAATACTTTATGTGTTGCAGAATTCTATGTGACAAAAAATTGAAAAATTTTGCAATTTTTTTAACTAAACAAGGCCTTAGTCGAATGCATTCATATTCGTCTGGATCTATATTTGTTCATTCCATACGTGAATCTGGGCAAACTTAATTTAATTTTCAACGCAATCCACTTTAAGGATCTATTCGGCTCCGCTGCTGCTACAATTGCATCAATTTATCTACCTCAGCAAAGTACTCTCTTTGTTTTAGAATATGTGCTGATCTGGCACAACGAGGAGTCAACAAATTTTAAATTTAACTAAATTTATAGAAAATAATATTAACATTTGAATCTCTAAATAGGTTAAGTATGAAAATATATCACGTGATTAATCAATGATATTCCTTTTGATATATATATATATATATATATATATATATATATATATATATATATATATTTAAAAT
>Ga0182004_10002294_pt1 | contig 14785 bp, 13 predicted proteins | sample Sormic07211540_1_FD_120479 | JGI IMG/M metagenome (GOLD analysis project Ga0182004, IMG submission 120479) | Endophyte microbial communities from Sorghum bicolor roots, Mead, Nebraska, USA - 072115-40_1 MetaG | ecosystem: Host-associated > Plants > Roots > Unclassified | place: USA: Nebraska...
TGAATAAACATGTACTGCAACATATGTTGCACCATCTCAAATGGTAGTATTGCAACATCACAAAAATTGACCATGAAACATGGAGAGAAAATATTCGAAAAGTCATCTGTTGCAACAACCCAAAAATCTCATTGCAACATTCGAAAGTCATCTATCACAACATCTAAAAAGAACCATTGCAACATGGAGAAACAAACAAAAAAGGACGTGCAAAAGTAGCAAGGGGATGGGCTCTGCTCCAACCCTGACCCATCACCTTCGAGCTTACTGAAGGAATGATGAGTTCACCAGACCCCTAGCCACCACTATGTCCCTCAGATCTAGAAGAGAATGAAGATGATGAGGACGAGGGCTCAGATCCATAGTAGAAGGAGGAGGAGGAGGAGGAGGAGGAGGAGTGTCCCTTAGATCTAGAGGAGGAGGATGGGGGCTGAGATCCATATGAGGAGAAGGAGGAGAAGGATGAGGAGGCTTAGATCTAGAGAAGAACCGACCTACCTCGTCAGAGCCGCCGCCATCGTCCTCGTCTTCGAGGAGCAGGGAGGTTGCTGGTAGGAGGAGGAAGGAAGGGAGCGCAAATAGGAGGCGTGGCAGCAGCCTCGATGCGAGGGTGTCGTCTATCCTAGAGAGTAGAAGCGAGCGCAGCAGCGAGCGTAAGTACCGAGAGCAGCGAGCGGTGGTGTATGTGGAGATGGACGGAAATAACAAGGCGTTGGTAGCATCTATTCTGGTTTAATTAGGCCGCAGGTCCGTGTGTGCGGTGTCCGGACGGGGCGGACGCCCGCACAGTATCATTTGCGTATGTAATACCTGCCCGCAGTCTAAGCTGTAGGACCAGTGACGCAAAGATTGGATCTAAACTTGGTGAATAACTGTTCAGACAAGTATTAAGTTATAATGTCCATGAACTGGTGATCGACCTTGTTCGTGTATATGGAGTAGCAAGTGTATATCTACCTTTCTCATTAGGCTTGTTTGAGAGTTTGTGTTTGTTACCCTTGGTAATCAGCATCACCTAGACGACTTGGTAGCGATTGTTGAGAGCTTAGTGATCTCTCAGTGATGATTGTGATAGGCCCAACTCATGGTGTAAACGGTTATGGGTGATTCACCGGCCAGCTAGGTTGCTGGTGGTGGCCAGCAGAATGGCTACATGGCTGCCATCGAACAATGGAGGAAGGTTTCCACCCATCCGACTATGGCTAGGGTGGTGATAAGCTGTTGTGGGACAGTGTGAAGCCAAGGTATTGGATGATGTGTGTAAGTATCTCTAGATGGCTAGAGGAGGGGTGAATAACCTTTTTTTGCAAAGCACAACGCTAGGCAATACAAGTTAGACACTAAAATGGCCCTAATAAAAACAATGACAGGCTTAGTCTAACAAGATAATCAACGAGCCCCACACAATTCTAGCAGCAAGGATAACACCTTAAGCTCGCAAAGTAGAAATAATATACTAAGCAAAAACACTAGCAAAGTTCAACTACACAACTAAGCAAACTATAGTGAACCATGACTAATAGCTCTACTCTATTGAATTGAAACGCATAAAGTAAACCACATGTGTAGAGTAAGCAAACCATACAAAAGGGATGAAGATATATTCCCTGGATTCAATGACTTGTCGATAAGCTACGCCCCCATTGAGACGTGTGCATAGATTACTTTTCCTCTACAAGCTCAATGATCCCTTAAGATCATGCCCAACATGAGCACTCGTGTATGAGCCAGACGATCACGAGGTAGACCACAAGCCTCAATATCCACTAGAGTTACTCTTTGCCTCTCTGGCAAGAATGAGCACAACAGTCTCTAACAAATCCTCCTCTCGCAATCTTCAAAGGAGTGCTTTAGGAGTCCTGCTACATCAAGTTGTCTAGGTGGCAACAACCACACTAAGGGTAACAAAAATCTCATAGTGAAAAGGATCACTAGTCCCACTAGATGCTAACTCTCAAAGCAAGTGCACTATATCAACACCAATCTCACCTAAATGTAATCTCAATTAAGCAAATGTAAGTAAAAACTGTTTCTTGAGTGCTCTAGTATGTGTGGTTATCAGTTGGGAGTGCCAAGAGAGCAAATTAGCCTGATCACACCTTGTATTTATAAGCCCACTTGAAAAACTAACCTTTATGTACTTGATGTGCATTTTGCGTGCCCACCGGGTAGCACCGGATCATATCACCGAATCGCTGAACGGTTATATCTAACATTGTGTCAGTAGCCATTCAGCTAATGCAAAGCTCCAGTGATATCCTCTCCGGTGCCAGCAAAGGATTATGTTGACAAGTTGGTCTTTAAATTATATCAAATTTATATTAGAATGCTTACTATAAGGTGCTATGACGATAAGTTTTATCCGAAAAAATGTTACACATCAAAATTAAAGTTATTTTTGTAGCTTTCTAAAAACAAAAAATCACTATTAAAATAATGAAGTTCTTCTATTGTTTTTAATTAGTAATAAAACACTACCTCTATAGTCATAACACTAGGGAATTCTCACTAGGAGATATTTAGTAGGAAAAGTTTGTACTAAATTTTGAATGCTAAAATACTAAGAAAAACCTACATCACTAGGAGATGTTAAAAATTCTGGTTGTTTGAAAATTCTGGTTGTGAATAGGAAGTCACAGAACTAGTCAGTCAGTTTGTTCGCTGGATATTTTTTATCGAGCGAACGTTCACCGATTAGTAAGACCGCCTGAAAGAAATTAAGCAATTTATTATATTATTCCTATACTTTAGTAAGTCAACTCGCATCTGATTGGCAGCAAGCTTGAACTAAATTTCATACTTGAAGTGGCACATAAAAACTCTATCGGCCGGGCAATTTGCACTTTTCTTTTCTTTGGGGAAAAAGTTACTAATATTAGGGCAACTTTGGACATATGCACATGTTAATTTGAACACGTAACAAAGTCCACGATCAGGAATCAAGCAAGGTATATGACAACCATCATGTGGTGCCACTTTAATATCCATTTCATTTGTTTACTAATCAAGTAGTTCTTTAGAATCTAGAAGGAATCTCCAGACATGCTGCAGGATACAGTTAGGGGATTAGTGGCTTAGTGGAAGTTGATTATTTTAATTATAAAGAGCGTACCTAGCTAGGTATTAGAGCAACTCCAATAACTTTTGTTTTTATTGTAAAGACTATTTTAGAATTTGCATAACATGAAATAGACTCCAACATATGTGCTATGATCTAGTTTTGTAAAATAGAAACTTGGTTATTCCTTGATTTTCGGTGGTCATATATAGTCAACCGCTATCTGAATTTTATAAAATAGCAAGACTGTTGTAGATATATTTATTTAAGAAGTTTTTTATTTTATAAAATGCCTAAAGAATGAAATTTGATTACTAATTTTAGCTAAGCTTTTGGAGTTGCTCTTAGTGACTTAGTGGAACTTGACTAATTACAAGAGCACACAAATCTTTATCTCTACTGCTTAAAAAGAGAACTTTGTCCAATGGGTAAAATTTTCAATGGAAACGGTCCCATAGAGCGACTATATGTGGATAGCCACCATGAATTTACGACACATGTCCGTTCCCATGCATCCAATACGTAGAACTATTGCTTACATTTACGAGTAAGGTTAGAAAGAAAAACTACAAATCCATGGTGGGTGTACATGGTTACTCTATGGGACCGCTCCCACCTAATGGTCTTTGTATGGTTTCTATTGTATCTAAAGCCTCCAAACCTCTCTTGGCTCTGGTTAACTGTTTTCATGGAGCATCCATGGATACCTACTACGGATTAATAACATGAGTATTTGCAAAGTCATCTAATACACGACTTAATATTTAAAAAAATAATATGTTTCTCATGTGTTAGATGATTTTGGATGTACTCATATCGTGAATCCACAGTAGGTAAACATACATATCTACGAGAATCGTTCACACTAAGTTTTTCCTGTCTCTGCCTCCCCTTCTATGGCCTCATGCACATCCTCTTGTAGCTTGTGCATGTCACTACTACATAATCAGTGATCATACTGCTGGGTGATAGTTTCTTGTCACTACCGGTTTTTCCAACCGTCAATGCACAAAGTGATAGTGATTCTCTAATTTATCATTGTCAATACCTTAACCATTAGTATTACTCTTTTCATGAAAAGAAAGAAAAAAATAGACTACACCCAGACTCTTCTAAGCTTTGCGGCTGACCACCCCGTGACTGCTGTCACTAGCCATTGCCTCGAACCCGATCGTAGTTGCCATACTGTGTGTCAGTAGCGGCCGTCATATGCAACTCCTGCTGCTACCGCCAAAGTCACTCACGCTCATGCGGTCCCGTGTCATGCGTCGGTAGCCGCCTGTGCAGCCACACCCTTAGCCGCTTGTCGTCTACAGTTGCCGCCATGCCATGCACGAAGCAGCCCGCCGATGCTGCAACACGTCCACATCCCCCACCATAGTCCCACAAGCTGAGAGTTAAGTGTGTTTGTTTTGTGGAACCACGCCTATGCCTCATGAGGTGATATATTATGAGTTTATCCCATAAATTTTGATGGAATCAACCTATTTCTCATGCATATACTAGCTTGTGAGCGATGAGATGGTGATGGATCAACTCATTCCATTCCATAACCAAATACAAAAAGTAAGGAGTGAGAAGATAATGAATCACATCATTCTTCAAACCAAACACACCAGGATGAATGTGGATTCTAGGGAGGGTGTGGAGGGAGAGAGAGGACGATTTAATAAGCTCCGGATGTCACATGTTAAAAACCAGTTTGAATGAAATTTCGGATCCGATCCTATTTGTATTGTCGGCTCACAACTCTTAATTTTGACCAAACTCTAACATATCAATTTTGGCTCACGGCTCACCAGCCGAACTCTAGCAGATTAAGTTTGACAAATCCATGGTCCACTGCTGAACTTGGAAGAGAGATGCCATAGTGGCTTCTAGGCGGCAGAGAAGATGCGGCTGCAGGGTGAGGACTACTATGCAGTGTGGACTGAGGAGCATCATTGCACGGAAAGAGAGAAAAGAGAGAGGAGAATGAGCAAACTATAGGTGCAACTATCTGAATGACAAAATAAAGTGGAGAGTGATGCTGCCACCACGGGTCGTCGTCACCCTCCCCTCAACATCTAGGCAGCTGGCGCATAGGTGAACGCGGACAAGGTTGATCTACAGGACGATATAGAGCTTGTTTAAAAAGTTATGGCTTAAAGTATTATTCACTAATTTATTATAAAAGAAAAATACTGTTATCAACCAATAGAAAAATTATAGCTAATAAAGTTCAGTATAATATTTTGTTAGAATCTAAATAAAGGCGCATACGTGGGCGGGCCAGACAAGCAACGGAGCCGATCGTCGTCGACTTCGACTACATGCATATGGACTTGACTGTCCTCGGCGCCAACGACGCCCTCCGTGACCAGCGTTCTGTGCCGTGAGCGCGATGTGCAAAGAGAGTTGCCCGACCTTGACACAAGCTGCCTACGCACTCGCGTTGCCGTTCCGCTCTCCTGCCGCTGCTATCGGGGGTACCATTCGTACCGTCGTGGGCTGCGATGTGCGACACGAGCTACAAGTAGCGTCGGCCTGGCAGGGTGTCTGACACTCAAATTAGATCGGGTCGTATTTCACATGAGCAAATATAGCCAAAATAAATCTAACTGTTAAAATGATTTGGTGATTAGTTGCTCTAGTTTAATTAACTCGCTATATTAACTATATTCTTTAACTGAGTTTGTGGGAATTAGTTTCGCTAAGGGAGACGTCTGAGGAAAGATCATCAACATTTGACAAATGAATTGGCGGTGATAATCAATTCTCACGGCCGATGCTTTTCTCAAACCAACAATGAAAATGAAATGAGACTCATAAAACTATTTTGGCCAACCACAGCTCTAACCTTGAACCGCTCTTATGGTACAACTCTGTTTTTTTTCTTTTTTTCGCTTCAACTCCTCGAGCACCTTCTCCGTTCGAGTTGAAGGTGTTTTTTTAAAAAATATTTGGTAAAATAATTTCTTCTAGTACATTAAAAACTTAAATGACAATAATACTATTCTATTTTTCTATTTTCTTCCTTTATTTATATTTTCTCTTTTTTATCCCTGATTTCCCTATTAGACCCATAAAGCTATTTCAGCCAACCACAGCTCTAACCTTGAACCTCTCTCACGGTACTCTGTTTTCTTTTTCTTTTTTCTTTTTTGCTTCGACTCCTTGAGCACCTTCTTCGGTCAAGCTGAAGATGTTTTGATAAAACATTTAGTAAAACAATTCCTCCTAGTACATTAAAAAAGTGAAATGATAATAACACCCTTCTCTTTTTTTTCCATTTTCTTCCTTTATTTATATTTTCTCTCTTTTTATCCATGATTTCTCTCTCCTCATCTTAACCACATACACACAACTCTTCTTCTTTCCTTAGCCTCTCTCTCTCTCTCGCCGCCGGCTAGAAGAAGCTCCGCCAACTATATATGTCCAACAGGCTAGGCCAGGCCGACACGGCTTGACGTCGTGCCATGTCGTGTCGTAAGTTGTCGGGCCACTGCGGGCTGTCATGCCTAGCGGGTCGTGCCTCTACAGGCTTCGTGCCTAGCCTTCGGCCCAACGCACGGGTCGTGGGCCGATTTTTGTGTCGTGCCGGCCCGTCTAGCACGTCGTGTCGTACCAACCCACGGCCCATCAAGCCGATAACAACTCATTTTCATTAATATTTTCACCAAATACTGAAATATTTCATCATGTTCACCAATTGTTCATTATTTTTACTCTTATAACAATTAGCAACACATATGTATAAGCCAAAACTACACAATAGTTTATTTTTACCGGACTGCTACCGGGCCAACTGTTGGAACGAGACGTGCTTATGCCATGCCTCGTGCCTAGGTGGCAGCCCAGGTACGGCCTGGTCCCTCGGGCCGGGCCAGCCCGGGCCCGGTGGCCACCGTGACGGGCTATGCTCGGGACGAGCCATGGGCCGAGCCACGACTACATGGCCATGTATACCGCCAACCCATGCCACCCTTTCTCTTCCCCAACCGCACTGGAGCTCTCTTTGTCGCCGCGCATGCGCACAACATCTCTAGCACACACATGCTTTGCCATCCGCTGATGCCCTTCCTCCTCCTCCATAGCTGCACTGAGGCCCTCCTCACCATCATGACCATGCAGCCTACGCTTCCCTTCACCAGCGAGCCCATGCTCCACCTTTACCTCTACATTGTTGTTCCACCCATGCATTGCCTAATCGTCGTGCCCGAGCGGCCTCACCTACCCGCACCGAGGCGAAAAGAGTCTAGGCATGTGCATTGGCAGACGGGGTGAGTGGAAGCTACCTATTTCAGCATGTGCACTTGTCTCAACATGATTTCCTACGACTCCGTGTGAGGAGCACCACCTAGTTTTGTAGAAAATGCTACAAAATAGTTCCTAAAGTTGTCCAAGAATACGTACCAAATGGCCCCTCACTCTTGTGCCCCCCTCCTCCCTTCCACCCATAGCCCCCTCCTCCTCCACCATGTGGCGATGGTGCAGCCTAGCTGAAAGTGGTGGCACGGCCTATATGTCACCTCCCTCTCCCTCACCATCCGATCAATTTGACGATGGATAGGGGTGGCGACGCGTGTGGCCCTTGGCTTCCCTTGCGACAGTGGCGCGAGAAAGGCCTAGATGTGCATAAATCATAAAGATCAATATCTATTCATGAAAAATAGAACATCATGAAGTATACAGGACCAAGAAGGTCAAGTGTACTTTTTTCATGTGAGGTTTTATATGAGGTTTCACACAAAGTTTTTTATGAGGCAATATATGCTAATTCAACTTATGAATGTGATCTAGGTTTTCGGATAGAGTTTTTAATGAGACTTGTATGTCGTGATATCGTCCAAGAAGAGTTTTGTAAAACACACTAAATCCAGACCGAAAGGAAAGGATGACCTGGAATTGTAATCCTACTCTGTTCTCTAAGTATGCGCTATATTGTAATAATCAATAATAAGATAACTAAAGAATAATTCTCCTACCTTATGCATATGTATTTTCTATTTTCTTCTAGTGTGCTGATCTAGATAAACATGGAGAGAAAGGTCTTAACAATGTGTTAGTGACGTATTTTACTACTTTTTTTTAGGAATCAGGAGCAGCTAGGAGCTCCTACTGTAATTTACTAGAAAGGAAATAAACAAAGTATACAGTTAAGACAAAAGAAGAGAGGAGAGGAGAGGAGAGGAGGAGGGGGGATTCAGGAAACAAAGAAAGAGAGGAAAAAGATCATGAAAATTACAAATGAGACATTGCATAGCAAATTGAATTATGGGCCTCTCTAAATCAATGTGACATATATGGGTGGTTCTGATTTTTATGGCTTTGAATCAGGGGCAAAGATACATATACCTCAAAAGTAGAAAAATAGTGATTTTAACCAAAAAAATCACTATATATGTATCTCCTATCGGTTATTCTAGCGCCCTGACGTCCGGCGCGCGACATGCGTCCGGACGCCGCTCCCCTTCCCAAACCGACGGTGCTTTCCTTCCTAAACCTGCCCGCCCTGCAAAATCGGAATGGAATAGATTGAGTACGCCATTTTCCTTCCCAAATCCTGTCCTCTGTTCTGCACCGTGCCCCCGTCTCCGTTCCCCAACGCACCCTGTTCTCCTATCACGTCTGTTCTCCATTACTCCTTAGTCCCAAAACTACAAAACATTTAAAATTAAAACATTGCAAAAATATTGTAAACTGTGCAGTGCATCATCGCAATATAAAATACTACAACAACGCAAACTATGTAGTGCAACATTAAAAAATATGTACTGCAACATTAAAAAATTATATACTGCAACATTTGAAAATTATGTAGTACAACATCTCATGCAGTAGGGAACAAGAAAAAATAGAAACAACTCAATAATCACCTTCTGCAACATTTGAAAAAAATAATTTCAACAATTAAAAACCCCTATTGCAACAATCCGAATATTAGGACTCTCTTTGTGCAACAAACGAATCACCCTATTACAACAACATTCGAAAATTATCTATTGCAACATAAAAAAAACCATTACAACACAGAGAAAAAAAGCGTACAAAATAACAAGGGGATGAGTATGAAGTGCAGCCCTGACCCATCAACTTCGAGCTCGTTGGAAGGAGGGAATAGGACCAGAGCTCACCGGAGCGAGGACGTGGAGGAGGGAGAAGATTCAGACCCACAAAAGGACCAGCTTACCTCGTCAGAGCTGCCGCCCCGCACCGTCATCATCCTCATCTCCGGTGACTAGATCGATTTCTAGGTCATCGGAGAGCGCGGAGTTATAATATAGGTCACGGATGGGGAGGAAGGGAGGGAGGGAGCGCCAGTGGGCAGGTGAGATGGCAGCAAGCTGGCGCGGGCGCAACATCCGTCGAGTGTGTCGCGGCAGTGAGGCGGGGTGTGGGGATGAGAGAGCAAACGGCAGATTGGAGATGAGGATGAGGGAGCGCAGAGCAGTAGCGGATAAGGATAAGTTGGTCGAGATGTTTCTCTCCGTATGCAGGTCCGTCCGGACGAGAACGGGCGTCCACTGTATATCATTACCGATCTCCTATTGCAGAAGTTTATGCACGCACAAGGCAAACATATATATATTTCTCTATTTTGCTTTAGCTTTGCCATTCCCTTGAGCATACTATGTTGTTTGGCCTCAAATTGCAATTTCCCCGAGGCTTTAAACGAGTAGGGTTTGTGTTCACTTACCGGACGTACGGTTCCTCTCTCACACATGCTACTACTGTGCTGGTTAAAAAACATAGGTAGTCTCAATGGCTTGAATGGAAAGTCGCCATTGCTGCGGATCCTCGCTACACGCGTGATCGAGCCTAGATTTTAATACCCCTTCATCCCACATATTTTTCGTCTCGTGGCCTGTCGCCATGTGCCGAATATGCTGGATATATGCTTGGAGGTGTGCACACTCGTCACACCGTACGAGCCCAACTGCCCAAGATAACATATTTTTCGTCTTGCGAAGAATAAAAATAGTGAGATATTCGTGTTATATATTTGCTCACACCGTCGAGCAGATGCAAACACCACCGCGCGCTAGCTGTGCTCGAGCTTCCAGCAACACCTCCTGGTTCTCAGTTACGTGCATTAAGCAGGTATATACTTTTGGAGCATTCGAGCTCTGATCCACAGATCAATGGAGTCGTCGTCGTCGTCGTCTTTGGACAGCAACCTCAGGTTCGACTTGTACGCGGTGCTGGTGGGGCTCGGCCTCGCGGGCTTCCTCGCGGTGTGCTTCTGGCGCCTGTACAAGCTCACCGTGTCCGCGCGGCCGCAGGACATGATGCCCACCGCCACCGCCACCGCCACCACCTCCGATGCCGGCCGTCTCAAGACGGGAGCGCTGCGGCAGCAGGACGTCGCGGCACTGCCGGTGTTCGTCGTGCGCGGCCGCGGAGCCGGAGCGGACGATGGCTGCGCCGCCGCGCCGTCGGTGGAGTGCGCGGTGTGCCTCGCGGAGATAGGCGACGGGGAGACGGGCCGCCTCCTGCCCGGGTGCGGCCACAGGTTCCACGTCGCGTGCATCGACCGGTGGTTTAGGGCTAACTCCACGTGCCCGCTCTGCCGCGCGGCGGCCGTCGGGGAGCAGCAGGGCGCGGTGGAGACGTGCAAGGCCGCCGCCTCGGCACAGGAACAGGTGGCGGTGGTGGTGCAAAGCTGAGCGAGCGAGCTGGCCGGCGTCAAAATCGGAGGTCTGAGAGATTGTTGTTTTGGATTAGACAACTTTCTCATCAATGTGTCAACCAAACATGCATGTCCATATATACATAGTGTGCGGCATTTGTAGTTTGCAAAAGTGTTCTTTTAAAACTTCTGTTACTCCTTTCTTAGTTTGACATGAAAAGGTACGTTGTCAAGTTACATATAATCTCTGCTATTTGTTGTGTTTGGTTGCCTGTGCAAGGATTAATGCATGTTAGCCTAATACAACGCACCTTATGCAATATGTATGGCGATGTTTGGTTACGATGTATATAGTCGGCCGGTGTTTGGCAATAACATTGTGTTGTTTTGCATATGATGCTCACCTGCTTCTCTTTACGGTGGAGATTAAAATCATGTCCCTTGCATGGCCAAAAGCGGTAGTAGCCCGAAGAGTTAAAAAAAAAAAACGTAGTACACACTAGCCAATCGACACCCTCAGCAGCGGCAGTGCCAAACTGCCCACCATGGCTAAATGCTAAGGTAAAGAAAAGAAGAGAAAAGAGAAGAAAAATATATTGCAACTTTACAACCAGCTTAGGCATAAGAACCAAAAAAAATTAATTTGTGTAAAAGACATGTAGACCATATATTAATAAGGATGAACTAATTATTATATAAGTAAATACATAGAAGGCTGCAAGAAAACCTTACAGCCGGATGCTCGCTATATTATTAGTTAACGGAAAAAGTCTACATCACCCCATCCGGATGCTCGCTATATTATTAGTTAACGGAAAAAGTCTACATCACCCCCTGAACTATGGGGTGATGTCTACTTTACCCCCGAACTATGAAACGGTCTAATTTACCCCTGAACTATCCAAAACCGTTCAAATCACCCCCTGGACGGTTTTTGACGGCTGATTTGCTACAGTAACCATGGTTTTGCAAAACTGCCGTCAAAAACCGCCTAGGGGTGATTTGAATGGTTTTGGATAGTTCAGAGGGTAAATTAGACCATTTCATAGTTTGAGGGGTAAAGTAGACACCACCCCATAGTTCAGGGGGTGATGTAGACTTTTCCATTAGCTAACCTTGCTCTGCGGGCTGCATATGGCAGTAGACCAGTGATGGGAGTTTCACTGGCTCGTCTATGAATGAAACTGTCATTTGATTAGTCCACAGCTGTAATGGCATCGCAATGAAAATGGTGCCGTCATCTCACTTCTGTTTTACTAGCAATTTCAGCATTTTCAGTATATATGTGGTGCTCAACTGTACATGATTAGCACTTTCTGCCTTTTTTCCTCCTATTCTAGGCCTGTCTGGAACACAAGGAAATTTTTTCTGTTCCTGTGTTTTTCTGTGAAAATGAACTGATTCCTATGAAAATCTTGAACAACTCCTGTAAAATCCCAACTAATCAACTTTTCTGTTTTCTAGCACAAAGAGTAAAAGCACATATACCTTTCGATCAAACTACACAAACAAAATGATATATCCAGTAAGAAACTGTTTCATTAAACTGTAGATTTCGGTCTAATTTGTTCCACATAACTACACGCGCCATTTTTTTCTTGAAACAGAGAACATGAGTTGAGGATACATTGGCTAGCCTTAGTAATGACTTTGTGATACGAAAAATGATATCTGATGTTAAGCAAAATTGGACGAGAATTTGAGGATAAATGGATGATATGAAACAGTATTTCCTTGAACAAATGTAATTAACTTTCTCTAGGACCAACAATAAAGGGTGTTTAAGGCCAAAAAAGAACTCTACCAGAGATTTTTCTTAGTCCTATTTAGTAGATTTTAAGGAAAATGAGATCTGGAGAGACGCTCCGATCCAACCACATATATTACCTAAGAAACTATAATTTATTACGATTAGACAAGCAAACATAGGGAGAAAGGTAAAGTTTATTTTGCCCTCAAGGGCATATGTGCTCTCACTCTCTCACCTATTGGATTCGTTTTGAGAAGTGTGCAAACACACATCTCAATGCGAAAATGCTTTGGGATGTGTTTTTGCACACTTCTCAAAGCGAATCCATTAGAGTGAGGGCATGTGTCCTTAAAGGCAAAAAACCGCCTTTGAGGGAGAAGTCTAAATAGGCCCTCTACGTCCCAAGCATTTACTCAGATTCCAGCATTAATGTACTCCTTCCGTCCCAAGAAAAAAAATGCAATTCTTATTTTTCAAGAAGTAAAACTTGTTCAGGCTTGTTCAAATCTATAAAAACTACTAAAATTTTATGACACAAAATAAGTATATTAATTATGAAATACATTTCCATACAAACCTATATTGGAGACATAATTGTTGATATTGTTTTCTATAAATTATGATCAAAGTTAAAAAAAAAAGGCTGACCGACTCTAAATTTATAATTTACATTTTGTTAGGGTGCAGGAGGGAGTATGTCCAACCTAGTTTTCAATATTTTCAGTTAAAATGTTATCTTGTAGAAGCAATCTTCATACTAATATAAAAAACTTTAGTCGTATATTATTCTACATTAGCTTGCCTTATCTTTGTACTGCTAGATGGAAACAAAAATTGTTCTAAAATTTTGTAATCAAAGACGACACGTCCTTTTGATGGATCCAATTATGACTTCTATGCATTCATTCAAGCGCTAGATAACTTGAGAAGGTCGTGTATTGCAGTTGCAGCTAGCTGCTCTTTCTGACTTCGGCGCGCGTAATAATGGCCTTGTTTAGTTCGCAAAAAATTACGTTTTCGGTTACTGTAGCACTTTCGTTTTTATTTAATAAACATTGTCCAAACAAAAAGTAACTAAGCTTAAAAGATTTATCTCACAAATTACAGATAAACTGTACAATTAGTTTTTATTTTTATCTATATTTAATACTTCATGCATGCGACTAAAGATTTGATGTGACAATGAATCTTGAAAATTTTTGCGAACTAAACAAAGCATAAATTACTACTCCCTCCATCCCAAATTGTAAGTCATTCCAAGAATTTTGGAGAGTCAAACTTTTCAAAGTTTGACCAAATTTATATGATAAAATAATAATTATTATGATACCAGCTAAATATCATTAGATTCTTTCTTAATTATATTTTCATAGTATACTCACTTTACATTACAAATCTTAGTATTTCGAATATTTTTTATTTTTAGCCTATTTTTAAAACAAATTTCAAATTTAGGCCGCTTAGAAAAAAAATTTCAAAACTAGACCGTTTGGCTCCGCCACCATGCATGGTGGGGCAAATACACATGACCCCGCCATGCATGGCGGCAGGGTGCACGGGTGACGTGGCGCATGGCTGGCAGAGTACGCTGACGTGTACCCCGCCGTGACCGATGGCGGGTTTGTGCACCCCACCGCCGCCGTGACCGATGGCGGGTTTGCGCACCCCACCGTGGATCATGGCGGGGCACGCCCAGGACCACCAAAAGCCGCCGCTCCCGCTCTTTCTCTCCCTCTGTCCTACCCTACCCGCGCCCGTGCCCGCATCTTGTTTAGTTTAAAAAAATTTAGAAAATCAGTACTGTAGCACTTTCGTTTATATTTGACAAATATTGTCCAATTATGGACTAACTAGGGTCAAAAGATTTGTCTCGTCAATTTCGATCAAACTGTACAATTAGTTTTTATTTTTGTTTATATTTAATACTTCATGCATATGTCTAAAGATTCGATGTGACGGAAAATCTAAAAAAATTTAAACAAGGCTGACAAGTCTGGTCACGTGAACATGCACGACCGACTCGGGAAAAGTGGCCGAACTGACCACTCAGGCCTTGTTTAGTTATGAAAAAATTTGGGATTTTGCTACTGTAGCACTTTCGTTTTTATTTGACAAATATTGTCTAATTATGAACTAACTAGAATCAAAAGATTCATCTCACGATTTATAGATAAACTGTATAATTAGTTTTTATTTTTATCTATATTTAATGTATTATGCATATACCACTATATTCGATATGACGGGAAATCTTAAAAGTTTTGGGAACTAAACAATGCCTGAACTGTGGGCGCAGCTTTATGGACATGATGACTACGGCTGCTGCTAGAGCTAGGCTTTGTCCAAAGCGACATGATGACCCTAA
>Ga0182004_10002295_pt1 | contig 14782 bp, 12 predicted proteins | sample Sormic07211540_1_FD_120479 | JGI IMG/M metagenome (GOLD analysis project Ga0182004, IMG submission 120479) | Endophyte microbial communities from Sorghum bicolor roots, Mead, Nebraska, USA - 072115-40_1 MetaG | ecosystem: Host-associated > Plants > Roots > Unclassified | place: USA: Nebraska...
AGTTTCAGGATGGTTTTGGAGAAATTGACACCAAACACGTAAACGCAAGGTCACCTGTTATAAGAACACAACCGCACAAGTCCACAGCCCTGAGCTCAGGGCATCCTGAAGCCAAGCTGGTCACTCCCTTGTCAGTGATGCTATCACACCAGCCCAGGTTCAACGATTGCAGCTGGCCACAGTTACATGCGATGGCCTGCAGCACCAAAACAGCAGGAATCAATGCGAGCTCAAGCATACAATGGTACAGCAAATGAAGTACCTGTAGCGCTCTGTCAGAAGCTGCCCTCACACACCCGCACAGGTTCAAGCATTTGAGGTTCTTGCACTGGCTAGAGAGGAACACAAGAGCCGAATCACTGAAATTGGAGCACCCACTGATGTTGAGCCTTGTAAGGTGAGGGCACCCGTGCGCCAGAGCGTACAAGGACAGGTCGCTGAGCCTAAAGCTTCTGCTAAGATCCAGCTCGCGTAAATCATGGCAGTTGTTCGCCACGGCCTCCACCCCACTGTCTTCTAGCTGAGCTCTGATTTGGCGTAGAGATAGAACTTGGAGCTTCGTGAATTTGTGAGCCAGTGACATCACCAAGTCATTCATGTGGTCCTGGCACCTGAATTTGACACTTTCTTTGGTCAATAAACACTTTCCTCTCCAAAAGCTATTCAAAAAGACCAGCTGGTCATCTAGGAACTGAAGTAAACAAAGTTTTACTATGTACTTTATTTGCATAGCAGGAAGTCACATAACTCTGGATGATTTTGCTATCTCCGAAAGAAAAAAAAAATCACCAGTTCTATCTCGAAGGCCAACTACTTTGTGTATCAGAAGGTATGAAATAACGAACTAAAATTAGTGCTTGAAGTTTGCTACGTAAGTATGTATGATCCACAGGGATTCTTGTACAGAACACAGGCAAACAGCCCATGTATAATCATTTATGGCTACCTTTTTAGGTTTCTCTCTATAATCTAGTCAACTGTAGGGCTGAGAAATCAGCACATGGAATTCTCATGTTTGCAATGACCTTTATAGCAAGAACATCATATGGTTGACTGTCTACATCATGTGGTTGAACAACAACTGCAACAACAGTACTTTGACAAACAACAGCAACAAAGAAAATGATCCACTGAAAAGAAATTCAACCAAACAGGTTACCGTCGTGGATTTAGATTATGGAATTACTGACTGAATAGCACCATTGCAATCAAACATTATGAGGATATTGGGTTAAACATCTAAGAAATCGAAGACAGCTGAATAACTAATCCACTATTGTATCCAAATCTACAGTATGGAAGCTTCTAGATTCTAAAATCTTGATAATTGATGAACTCATCGTCTGAGGATAACGTATGCCAAACTAAAACAGACATGCCTGAAAGAGTGAAAGACAATTCTTACCATGACAGCGAAAGATTTGCAACTCCCCACCCTAATGTGTCACGCCATCCTGTGCATACACCAGAGGCCACAATGACTATCCTGTCATCTCCAACTAGTGAAATGATACGCAGAAGCAGCTCCATGGGAAGGTCTTTCCAATTCGTGAAGCTGGTTTCATTCCCAGCATCCTGCGGCTGTTGACTCTGCTCATCTCCAGAAACCATAAGAGTATTGAACGAGTTGTTCAATTGCCCACTCGGTGGCTGTGCACCATCCATTTTAATATTATCTGAGTGCAGAGCCAGTCCTTTTCTAAGAACCGAAAACGCAACTTAACCTGCAATCATTAGAATACTAGTGATGAATAAACCTACACTGAACTTGTCACAGAAACATTTACAAACTAAAAAGATTGTGCACAGGTGTAATTAGCATTGACTAGTCTTGTATGCTTGCATAATATTTGCAACAAGATGCCGCGTGCACACGAGATCATAGTAAAACTCCCAACTCTGAAATCCAGACCATGGAACATGAACATCACTCCATTGATAAGGTGGCAATTATCGCCTATCTACTACTACTACTCAAACCAAAAAGGCACATCGCAAGCACACAGATGCAGGTTTGCAGCACTACAGGTTAAGGACACGATAGAGAATCTAAACATCTATTTCTTCTTTAGATCTTCAGGACACAAATACCAAAAATACACTCAGGAAACGCACAAAGAGTGTGTGTTCGTCGCAATCAGCAATCTTTTTCTTCTTTAGATGGATTTGTACTGTACTAGCCACACTACTTAATTGGGAAAAGTATGAAACGCATCGAGTAAAATGCGGAAGCGGCAAGTATAAAGGCAGCACGACCTATGCTAGCCGCCGAACATTTCTTTTTTGGTAAAGCATCGAAATTTCCGGCAAAAACATCGGAGGCGTGCTTTACAACGCAAAGCTCAACAAACCAAACCAGCACAGCAAGCCAACGTTGGGATGAATCGAGAGGAACCAACGTTGGGATGAATCGAGAGGAATGGGGAAGTAAATCCTCCATAGCTATCGATAAATCCCAAATCTTTGCGATGGGATGAATGGTGACAAATCCGGCGCAGGCAGCATGCATCTACTCATTAAAGGGACCCACAACCACTGCAACTATCGGGATGAAAGGAATATCCGAGTCCGAGAAAACAACTCCAGATCATCCGCGCGTTGCAGTAGCTTTCGCGCACAGACATCCACAGAAAAGACGACGATACTACGGGTGAAAAGGCCCGAAGATTCAACAGGGAAACCCTAGGAACCACGAAAAATCTAGCCTCAGAAGGCGATCTCGGTATCAGGAGCAGGCCAATCCCGAATCAAAACCAAGCGATCTGAACTCCCATCCTATCCAGTCCAGTATAGAGAAAAAAAAAAGACGCGAGCTTTCTGCTCACCTAGCAGTCCGAGAAGCGAAGCAACGCTTTTGCCAGCCCAAGTCGCCCCAAATCGCGGCGGAGAAGATAGTTTTAAGTCGCAGTTGTGAACTGCGACTGCCTGGGGACGGAGGAGGACGGGGGTGCTAAATAGCAAGCGCCAAGCGCGGCACAGGACACGCGACGGGAGGCTCGAGGAGGGCGGGACGGGGGGTTACGTGGCGGGCGGGGTGGCGGGGCCGGGCACGTGTGCGGTAGCGTCGTCGGCTGGGGACCGGGATTTTTTTCCCGCTTGTTTGCGCTGCTCGCCTCCTCTGGATGCGGGGACGGGAAAACGGGAGGAGCGCGCCGCCGGACCCGCAGGCGCGCTACCTGGTCTGGAGGAAACGTCTGGAAGGGCTCGCTTCCTCTGCGGGCTGCCCGTTGATTTTGGGCCTTTGGGCCGGGCTCGGGCCGGGCTCAGAATGGAGAAAGGTCAGGCCGTGGCTGGCCTGGTTCAACCGCTGGTTAACCACACAGTTAGCGGATCGACAGAGACGGTATGATCTTGGTATCTTCTTTTCTTTTCCCACGAACGGATTGAGTGCCTGTATTTTTTCATTAAAAGAAAAAGAAAGTTTAGGTTACACAACCAACCAAAAGCCGGCTTGAACAAGACGAGCAGCCCTCAGAAGAACCCGACATTAGAATCTAGCATCTACTAAATGTTCACATAAGCGTGAACGAATGTTGCGACCATAGTAGATGCAAGGCTGCAACTGGCGCGACCCCGACAAGCGCCCACTCTTCACCCTCCTTCAGTGTAGCTCGTACGACATCCATCACGGGCAACGCTACCCTCTCGAAGACTCGGTTGTTCCTCTCCTTCCAAATAGTCTATACGATGAGGAGCACGAGCGAGTCAAAGAAATCTTGGTATCTTCTATCATTTTGTTTCTATTTTTAACCTATGTACATCTTCTATGAAATCTTAAGCTTAAATTTTACGGTATTATGTAAATGAGTTTTTTTCGTTGAGCAGAGAACGTTTGTTTGTTTTCATGGATCAATGCAAAAGGATGAATTTTCTCAAATACCTTCTTTGCATCAAGTCTTGAGTTTCTGAATTTGCATTCTATTTAAAGTTGGTCGTTCATATTGTATTGTTTATTTTATAGGCTAATAAAGCAAAGCTTTTGGTATAAAGCTTGGTATTTTTATTACAATACCAATTTGATCTAGTTTGACTCTCTCTAAGACGGTCTCCTATGATTTATTATCACGCTCATTATTATTCATCGACTTGAAGTCATCATTATCCGCAATAGTGCTTATAAAATGACAACACATGCATGTACATTATGTCTTTTATATTTACAAACTAACATTCTCTAAGATGATTTGTTTGATCTTTCACCATGTCTATCCTAATCAAGCTTGGTATATCATTTCTATCACTATTTCGAAACTTAGACTTATAGAACCTCGACACGTAGACATTGTGTATGTCTAATTTCACGGTGCAACATGAGTCGTTCCGCAAAACATTCTATTTGATATTTCACACCGAGTCCCTTGTCTCGATCAACCTCAGTATCATCTTATCACCGTTCCGTAATTCTTCCAAACACGCACCTGTAATTGTACATCCAAAAAGGTCCACATAACCTAAAAGCTAAGGCCATCCGAAGAGCCGTCCACATTCAATGAACTGAGACAAGAACGCATGAGAGTGAGACCATTCATGGCTGGGGTTGATTGATTGATCGCTAGAGCCAAACGACACAGCAGCAGCTCTATCCTGCTCCCTAGTGGCCAGTGTCACTACCCACTCAACACTCACTGGTCACAGCCAGCTAGCATAGCAGGTTAGCTATCCTTGACAGTCAGAATCTATTTAGCATGTATGCTTACTTTTGTTTAGTTTGCAAATGCTCATCGTTTTGATTTTACAGCTTGCAAAAGCACATATATTGTCTGCTTAGTCAGTACTGATAAAAGCAATGTTAAGGAGATAACAATAAAAATAAACTATTTCACTGGCAATCCGAGAATACTGGCCTTGTTTAGTTCTCTAAAAATTTTGTAAAATTTTTCAGATTCTCCGTCACATCGAATCTTTAAACGTATGCATGGAGTATTAAATATAAATAAAAATAAAAAATAATTGTACAGTTTGATCGAAATTAACGAGACGAATCTTTTGAGCCTAGTTAGTCCATAATTAGACAATATTTATCAAATACAAACGAAACTACTACTATTCCTATTTTGCAAAAAATTTTGGAAGTAAACAAGACCCTAGGCGAGAGACACACGGCCTGAGCGAGATGAGAGAATACATCTTGTCGCCACTCGCCAACTCACTTGTCTCCTGCACTGGCCATGAACCTGGCCACGAATCTAGCCCAAATTGGCGCTCAGCTACAGTATTATTCAACAAGAGATCTCAAAAAGCTCGACAAGCAAGAACAGAAGCAACGTGGTGATAAAGCTCTCGCTAATTAGTTACTGAACCAAATTTACATGGCATCTTTTCATGCGAGATGACGCACAAGGCACAAAACACGGCCTGGCCCTGCCCAACAGTACATGCAGATGGCTGCGGTCTCCTTTTCTCCTATAGAAAACCTGAGGCCATATTTAGTTTACATCCAAAAAAATCGTCTCATTATATTAAATATTTGGACACATGCATAAAATAATAAATATAGATTAAAAAATAATTAATTTTATAATTGAACATTAATTACTATAGTTATAAATGTATTATAGTATCTAAAAACTTTTTTTTTCTAAACTAAACAAGATAGTTAACTAGCAAGCAAACGGCCCATTTCCATGTGCTGCTTACTTGCTTGATCCGCGGAAACCATCAATTCCAAACAACTAAGAATATGTTTCTTTCGATTGACATCGATCTGCGCCATCCAGTTTATGACTCGAATCTTCCTAGTCTTATATAAAGTATAAGAGAACATAAGCGGGCAGCTATCCAGTAACGTACAAGTCAGAAGTTCGTTTGGCTGATAAGTCGTGACAGATAATATTGTTAGCTATATTATGAACGACATATAGGAATATGAAGTAAACAAAATCAATCACAGCAAAGACAAACGATTTACGTGGAAAACTCCTTTAATGCAAAGGGGAAAAACCACGAGCACCATCCGGCAACAATCTCACTATCTCAAGAGTTTTGGGTTACACGCCTATGGCGGCTTATAAGAGAATCAAGTCTCCACGAAACCCTAGCAACGGCATATATACCGAAGCCCCCCGTGCACACGAGGGCGCGACATGATGGGTCTATTGCTGAATGATTGATAGATTTGGCTGATACGCTCATCCTAAGTAGCTGAGATTCATAAAAGCCAGCCTAAATCCATGTGCTATTTTTTCAGTATAAAATATTTGATTCACTACTGCCACATCCTTAGCTGAGATTCATGAATTTTCTTTGGACCCTGCGGAAAAGAACTTTCAACCTTTCTATCAATGCCTCCGGAAAGGCTTTTCTCAGGTCTGAGATTTTTTTATCGGATCTCCTATGCACACATATAATGTTTTCCACCATTGCTCTGGACATGGATTGATAGCTTACAAGACGGGAAAGGCAATGCCTTCGATCTGATGCAGCTGCACAGTTGCTTGTTGAGTTGGAGTTGCTTTACATGAAGGCACACCAGGCATGGGACTCGAGCACTAGATTGATCAGATTAGATACCTGAGTTGTCAGCGATTTTTTTTTTATCCCTGAAGACAAGTTTGGTATTAGCCAGGTGAGATTGATACCGATTGACTGCATTTGCTTTGGACTCCTTTTAAGCAAAAATGTCAGACTCGAATGTCCCATGATTACCCTTCTAAGTTCTAATGTTGAAAAAAATGAACAACGTATGAGGGACTATATGATTTTTCAAATTTCGAATTTCAAATAAGAAAAAAAAGGCATCCAAATTCCAGGCATACAGAGAACTCAAATCTGGGTGTTTGGGTGCATGACCATACCTCTGCCTATCCATCTATTCTAATGTTTAGTGTTAGTAGGATTCTTCGTTATTGTTTTTAAAGGGAAAAGGAAGAATGGTTCCTTGTGTAAGGATTAAAGGTGTGGCAACTGGCAAAGCATGAGCCTTAATCTTCTTTGTTCTTCAGATTCCTTGGCTGAAATTTGTTTAACTGGACTCAGCTTCAGCTTCACACCAATCAATAAAATTCAGTTTGCGCAAGGTTTCCAGTAGTGCAGAAAGGCTTCTTTTCTCGTGCACTGACCGCTATGCTTTACTGGTTGTCACATGGTGGTACGATACAATTATATTATAATGGAAAATCCGCTATCTTTTCCAGTAATAAGGCATCTGATCCTCTCCAAATCTATATCCAAATCGCTGGAACAGTTTAGCTGGCTAAAGATGGTCAGAAATCACAGGCATTCTTCTCAGCAGAATGATTGCTCAATTGCCTACTTGCAGGGGCTAGGAAAAGGACGGCAGATAGCAACGCACAGGTCTATTCGTTACCTTTAAGCATGATTGGAGGACCCATAACTTTCATCTGCTCAATTTTGGTACAAACTCGATCGATTGTGATCAGAAAAAAGTGACAAGATAATTCAATGTCTTATCATATTCAGGAGAAGTTTCTGTCCATGAACTCTGTAGCTTGCATGCGGCGAAAATTAATGCACTTGCTTTCTGAGTCATGCGCGTCACTCACTCTGCTGGTATAGATGTTGAAGTGTACTCCATTAACCTGTCTGAGAAGACGGTTAAATGAAAAGGTGCACCACAAAACCCAGCTCCCTCATATTTTGCGTCCGTCCCAATTCTTCAATAGCCAGTCAGTTACACAGTGATAAGATGGCGTTTCATTTACAGAGATAAGAAAAGGAGCAAGAAAGAAAGGGAACAGAAATTCCCCATGTACACTGTTATAGGTTTGGAAGAAGTAACTGAAGAGAGGCAAAAGAGAGTGAGCCACGAAGTGTTACAGTGTCACCAACGAGAATGGAGAATTTGGATTTCAGTTTACTTTGTCCGGGTGGCAATGCAGAGTACATACTTCAGTAGTCCATTCACACCACAAAATCCCCTTCGATTATTTCATCACTTCATGAAATGTGGGATGAATTGTCGTGACAAATCCCTGATATGCTCATTTTCTATCTCAATAAGGCGAACCACCTGCTTTCCCAGAGATGAAGTGAACTTGTCATAACATTCTAAGCTAATACCACCAACCGAGATTTCACAATAATATCAGGGAAATAAAACAATAAAACAATTTTCTAAACTAACCTCTCCCATAGAAGGACGCTGCTCAGGGTTTGGCCTGACACAAAGATATGCAGTTTTGGCTAGATGATACAATCCATATGTATCATATGTGTCTTTGATGCGATCATCAATTAGTTCGTGAAGTGCAAGGCTTTCAACCAATGGCCCTGCCTGAAATTTTTAGAGGTGTTGGAAATTGGATTCTGCAGATGTACTGTAAGCATATAGACAGAAGTATAGGCAGAATTCACCCAGAATAATACCCATTGCAATATATGTGTGCACTGTCCTCCATGTTCATCAAGCACCTTTCGACCAGATATCAGCTGGAAAAGAACAATTCCAAAGGCGTAGACATCTGTTCTAACAGAAACCATGCCATATTGAGCATACTCGGGCGCCAAGTATCTGACAAACATGACACGAAATCACTCACATTATCAGAAAAAGAAGGATATCATAAAGGGAAGAACTAGTTGATAGCTCTGCCAGAATTAGAGTTTATCCAGACCCTGTTTGACCCAGAATCCTTGTTTGGATGTTATCATCACCAGCCTTCCATTTTGCAAGACCAAAGTCGCCAAGCTGTGAAAGACAGCACTTCTGTAGTCAGAATGCAGAATACTTTTGCATCTCGACATGTATCGGTAACTACTTACTCCATCTTACCATAGGAACAAAGTCATGTGTCAACAATACATTGCTTGGGCGCAAATCGCGATGAATGATTGGACCAGCACGACACTCCTCATGTAGAAACCGCAGCCCTTTTGCTATACCAATAGCAATAGCATGCCTCTTGTGCCACTCTAATAAGCATGCCGACTTGTCTGTTTCCACCAAATAACAAGAGAAAAGTAAGCCTGTCGTCATCACATTATTATTCTTTTAAAGTTTTAAGCATATCAGCTGACCACATACCAAATAAATGCCACTCAAGGGAATTGTTGCATATATACTCATACACTAAGATGTTATAGCTTTCTTTGCAGCAGTACCCAAGCAGCATGACGATATTTCGGTGCCGAGCAAAACTGAGAACTTGCACTTCCGAGAAGAATTCAGTATAACCCTGTGAGCTAGCTTCTTTGTGCAACTTGGCTGCAATGACCTGACCATCCTTGAGCTGGCCCTTGTACACATGTCCAAATCCACCCTCACCCAGCAAATTTTCACTTGAGAAGTCAGATGTTGCAGTTTGAATCTCCGAGAATGGGAATTTCATGGATTCCTTTATGTACAGAACTGATTTTAGACCACAACCAATGCACAAAACTGGCCTTTCTGATGAATCATATTGGGAGCTCATTTTATCTTCGTATTTTCCTGGAAAAGGATCACAAGACCACACATGGTATTACTGTGTATGATATAATATAAGTAGCCCTGTAACATCAAATAAATGGTAGCAGACATCAAATAACAGTTGTTCTTTTTAGTTTTTAGAAAATAATAAATAAATCGTGAGTTCTACATGAATTAGCTATCACGACTACAAGGACTACCAGTAGTTTTCTGTCTTCTGTCATCTGTACTGCCTGCTTTTTTTATTACGGTTTAGTGAAGAAAAAATTATCTCACCATTAGGCAGGGATTCAGTATCGTCAATTGTGAGAGACATGCCACTGAAGTATGGCATACTGCATGCAGCCACACTGGAGGTCTCGTGGATCTCGTAGTTGTTTAGAGAGGCAAGGTAGCTTACAGGCGATGACCTGATTGATACCTTGCGAGTGTCATCATTTACTGTCTCAGAGCTCAGATCCATCGTGACCGCAAAACGTTGCACGTCCTTCAATTCAGCTGTGCTTTTGCTTGATGGGTTTGTTCGTATTGACCTCAAGGATTTCACTTTTAAGTCATCCTGAAACATCGCAACTTTGCAAGCTATGTGCTTTTCTAAGTGCTTGAAATCTTTCCTGAAGTGCCTGAAAAAAATTATTTTAAATTCAATACTACCTCAAGTACCCAGAAGAATATGGGCACTGAACTTCCGTTCAGGGTTAGTCTATCATAGACGTTTGAAGAAGAAATGATGTACAAACCTATCTAGGACAACCCAAGAAGCTTTGCTGGAATTTACTTCATGGATAATGAAAACCTTTGCAGGTGCTCCTGGGATTATCTTGAGGGTCACAGTAATCTGATAAAATTTTGAAGTGTCAGAATGTAACAAGTATTTCAAGATTAATAATGTAGCTATTAAATCACCATTATCCAGATTTCTGATGATATAAAAGTGACTGCATGGAAAGTAGGGATAAAGATAAGCATGCTTACATTTTCTACCGAAGAATAACACGTTCATATAGAATAGACAAATGAAGGCAATTTACCTTAACATTGTGGAGCATCTCTATAACTTGTAGGAGCTTATTTTTGTAGGATTCAGCTATGTTTGCAACCTGATCAACTAGGTATCGGTCGCTTGTCCCGACAAAAGATTCAGTAAACGGTTTGGTTTGGTAGCCCACTGAACACAAACAGAAGAACCAAAAGCATTACATATCCAGTAAATAATAATTTTGGTGTAGTATTCAAAGAGAACGTTGGTGAGTATTATGACCTTACCACTGCAAACTCAAACTCAAACTATAGATTTTATTTGTTGTAAACAAATGTACATAACTATATATCATGAAGGACACACTTGGATATAGTATTTGACAAATATTCTATCATTAAAATTCTGTTAGATCACACCAATACTAGAAAAGTAGAAAGGCTATCACACTGGTGCACATTCAGTATACTAGGATTCTACGCTAGAAATAGGAAATGGTGATGCTAGCAATGACCATATGAAACTATACATTCGGAAATGCATCATAGATATCAGAATTGCATTTTTCTAAGGTACTCCAAGGTAATATGGACCGCACATTTTGAGTCAATACCAACAATTGATATAACTATTACCTGTTGATAGGAGTAAAATGCACCAGCAGCCCCTAAACTTGGAAGAGAATCATCCAGGTCCCCAAACTCCTAAAGTGCACACCAAGGTCCTTGAACTTGGCACATGGTACGTCACATGTCCAAACAGGCCCAAACTAGACCTGTTTGTTGATGTGGGCGCCCATGCTGGCACCAACGATGCCAAACCAGACCCTAAACTTGACAAAGTGTGCCATCTAGGTTCCTAAACTTTCAAAATCATCCGCATACATGAACTAGGCCCATGCTACATCATAGGTCCAGTATCCATATTTGTCTTAGTGTCATATGGATATTCGTATTCGATTTTAATCCAAATACTAAGTGGATGCATCCGTATATGATTTCCATAATTTTTTTGTTATCCAATTCCACATTCGAATTTCAAAAAATGACAAATACCCAACATTATTCATATACCCTATAAAGTCATCTAAAACTTATATCTATACTACTCCCTCCATCCCAATTTATAAGTCATTCCAAGAATCTTGGGGAGTCAAAACATCTCAAGTTTGACCAACATTATTATAGAAAAAAAAATTAAAAAGGTTTATGACATCAAATAGATATTACTATGAAAATATAACTAATGAAGAACCTAATAATACTTAGATGGTATATCATAAATGTTATTATGTTATCATATAAATTTGGTCAAACTTGAAATGTTTTGACTCTCCAAGATTCTTGAAATGACTTGGATGGAGGGAGTAATTAGTAATGTAAATAACTTTAATATAACAAAAAATAACATCGTTTAAACTATTTAAAACTTATCTCTGCAACTAATAACATTATATAATAGTAATATTATTAATAATATATAAAGGTTAGTTTTAATATGGCTAACATATTAATTTTATGTACTTTAATTTAATTATCCATATATTGGTGAAATTATTTTTGTATATTTTGAATAATTCATTGATAAATATTATTAATAGTTTTATTGATTTGTGAGATACTTGTTTATTATATATGTTTTTTATATATATTTTAAACTAGAATAAGATATTTTGGTGATTCTGAAAGCTACGGTGCTGCCTCAGAAGCGCATACCCATGAACAACAGTATGCTATCATCCACCAGACATGCATGATTGCAATCTCACTACAAATACAGAGTTTCCTATCTACCAAATAAACAATATGCCAATGGACATACGCGCAGCTTCTAAAATGGAAAATGAACACGATGAGGCAAATTAAGCATCAAAACTGCTATGCCATACTATTTTGAAAATCCACAAATGTAAACTAAGATATAAGACTATATAGTCTATATTTGTGTGTGCCGAGTCATAAAATAAGGGTGTGATATCCCAGAGATGATCCTCACATGGATGGGTGATGGAGTGAAGCACGCCGAGCACGAGCAGCGAATCGCTCGCACGGAGTATGTCTCCTCGCTCGACGACCAAATTCTTGAACGCCGTTTTGATCTCGTCATCCCGGTGGTCCCGCGTGGCGTCTAGCGCCACCACGACCATCTGTGGCGGCGGCAGCGGCGACGCCATCACGGACGGCGTCGCGTCCTCGCCCTGGGGGGTGGCGTAGGCCGCCCCCGACGACGCGGGGGTGGGCTGGTCGTCCCCGGCGCCGATGATGGAGGACATCGACATAGGCGACCCCAGCGGGGTCCTGAAGGGGCTGGTCCACCGCCGCCGCTTGCTATGCCGATGCCGATGCAAGCCCCTCCTGCTGCCGCCGCAGCCATCGTGGCCGCCCGGAATCGCGGTTATGAAGGCCTCGAGGCGTCTACGCGCCGCCGAGTATATTCGGGAAATTACAGCGTACATTCGATCCTGCTGCAGGCGCGGGGGGCACCTCGAGGTCACCGGCGGAGAATATATCCCCCGCTCGCACAAGCATTAACGGCGACATTGGTGGAGGGATCGAGGAGTCGGCGCGGCGGCGAATCGCGGGAGCTTGCGGTTGTCGCGGGGCGGGTGGACGGTTGCGGCGGCGGGGGCAGCGAGAAAGCCGAGAGCTGTTCCGCTCCCAAGGAAAGCAGGCACCAGCAAACAGTTTGCTTGCACAGCGGCGGAACTCGGTTCTGAAATCCGGTCTCCCTTTGTAGCAGGTTTCTCTCCGTAGCCTTAGTCTAATCCAAAACAATTAAGCAAGGAGAACGAATTCTCTGTAATTTCACTGAGGGGCTATTTAGATCCTTTTATTTGAAGAAATTAAAATCTACTTAATAAATTAAACCATTTGATTTGGGCTAAAAAACGGGTGAAGATCGTGAAAAAAAAAATAATGTTTCACCATTCACATAGAACCATATCTCAAATTCGTAGAGTGGTTGATGGAAATTGATTCTATAGATCACCATTCTATTCTATGTTTCTACTTTAGAACTTATAACACGCACTTCAACTCACGCCTCTACGGTAGAAATGCAACAGATAAGTATCTCACATGTATAGTCAACAATAATATGCAATATAATCCATATGCAACCATATTAGCTTGATTAATATGTGTTTAAATTATAATTATTAAAATAAATTCAATTCCAAGGATCCAAAAGAGCAACATTTTATATATGTCCTCTATTTATCAATGGTTGTTTGAAGCCCTCCCTGTTTCAAATTCTAGAGAGTCAGTCAAACGGTAGCTAAAAATTTTAGTGGATTATGAGAGAATAATCTTCTCCTTTTACACCGAAAGATGGACGTTTAAAAAAAACTAAAACACTCTCCATCCAATCCCACTAATAATTGCTCCAAAATCAATTCTCATACATTCCCTCCATCCATCTAAAGAAAAATATCATTCTTGATTCTCAAAGAGTATATGAATCTCAAAATTGACAAAATATATAAACAAGGTACTGATATTTAAAGTGTATAAGTATCATTCAATGAACCATATAATATATTTTTATAATAAATCAAATTTAAGATACAAATATTCAAAATATTTTAAATTAGTATAAAACTTGTCAAATTTAATTTTTACTTATTCCAACCGAGGGAGTATGCCAACGTATTATTTGTTTCATCTTCAATAAAACATGTCGATTATTTTGGGTGACATGCAATACATATGAAGGAAATCAGTTGGGCCTAAGTCAGTTAAAAACAGGGATATAAACTGCATCCACTTTTACCAATGTGTTTATTGAAGATGTGGATGCTAAAGGATATAAACTGCATCCACCTTTATTCTCCTTTAGCTATGATGCATAATCCATTAAATCGAGGCTATTGATGCATGTTTAGATCCTAACTAATTGGCTAGCTGATGCCTTACTAATCACACCAACTAAAAATTAGCTATTAGTCAGTACAACTATTTTCTATGGACTATTTATGCTAGTCGTTGTTTAATATGATACGGTCTTCAAGTTAAAATTTGATTGTTCATTTATTTTATAATTATATTGTTCCTGACATGTTGGCTATTAGCCTTGGCGTCCACGACCGCATGGAGTCTTCGGCCGGCCGGCCTGGTGCGACGACGTTCGCCTTTGGCCTTGTTTAGTTCCGAAAAATTTTGAGAAATCGACACTGTAGCACTTTCGTTTGTATTTGACAAATATTGTTCAATCATGGACTAACTAGGCTCAAAAGATTCGTCTCGTCAATTTCGACCAAACTATGCAATTAGTTTATATTTTTGTCTATATTTAATACTTCATGCATGCGTCTAAAGATTGGAAAAAGTCTACTTTAGGTCCCTCAACTTTCGCGAAAGTCTAATTTTCATCCCTGAACTCTAAAACCGGACAAAATACATCCCTCAACTTTTAAAACCATGCACATTACATCCTTG
>Ga0182004_10002296_pt1 | contig 14781 bp, 14 predicted proteins | sample Sormic07211540_1_FD_120479 | JGI IMG/M metagenome (GOLD analysis project Ga0182004, IMG submission 120479) | Endophyte microbial communities from Sorghum bicolor roots, Mead, Nebraska, USA - 072115-40_1 MetaG | ecosystem: Host-associated > Plants > Roots > Unclassified | place: USA: Nebraska...
AGGCGCCCAGGTCAACTGGGCGGGCGCCCAGTGCCTGTCCCCGTTCGGCCTCCGCTTCCATCCCGTGGCTTCTGGAGTCTTCTAGATGTAAGATAATTGCGCGGCACGTTGAGATCTCTATGTAATCCTGACGTGTGGGCCTTTCTTCCATATTTCCTGATAACCCCCTGTAGAAATAGACAAACACCAAAATTCGTGGAATTCTGTCAGATAAAACCCTAAGTCTAGATGTTGATTTTATTTGGATCCTTTTCTTTGTTTATTTGATAATTAAATTTGATACTTAAGGACCGTCAACAGAAAGGTCTAGCAAAATACAAGGAAAACACGAAGGAAATCTATCCCTTTTTTAAGGGAGGCATAGCCTGTGCTTTTAAGAAAGCATCACATACATCACTAGCTAAACCAATTTCAGAGACAGATACAAGAATCTTGAAAAACTACTCCAGCCTCCAGATTTTGTAGATGTCAGTGGAGCTTAACATCGTGGGCTTGAAGTTTCCAATCCAGAGAGGAAATTTAAGAGCATATAAATCTTACGCACAAAAAATCAATGTGTAGGGACAATAGTCAAATGTTTTCTAAGCACAATTTTGGTTTTGTTTTCCAGAAAAGAAAAAGTTCACATTAACTCAACTTTTGCGAAAGTCTGCCTTTTCTCCATGAACTCTAAAACTAGATAAATCACCTCCATGAGCTTTTAAAACCATTTGTTTTACCTCCCTGACCAATTATAAGTGATTTTCAAAGGCATATTTGTCTTTTTATTTTTTATTTATTTCAGCTAAATCTTTAAAAAGCATGGTAAATCATAGAAAAATCAGTTATATATGATCCAATGAGTATGGAATGTTTACTACAGTTCAAGCATACAATAATTAGCCTATCATAAAAATTTCAGCACGATTGGATCATAGAAATTGCAGCTATGAATTAATTATACAAAAGCATAGATGTAGAGCTACATAAAAAATTTTATACTAGAGCATATCTTATATGTTCACTGTGTAGAATTACTCATGTGAAGTCCAAAAAAATTAGATTTTCCATGATTTACTATAATTTTTCAAAAAATTAGACGAAATAAATAAAAAAGGAAAATACAAAATCACTTTTGAAAGCTGCTTGTAACTGGTCAGGCAAGTAAAACAAATGGTTTTAATCTGGTTTTTAAAGTTTAGAGAGAAAAATAAGATTTTTATAAAAGCTGAGGGAGTTAATATTTTTCCTTTAAGAAATCACAGCCACCGAGTTTGGGCCGAGGGCCCGAGGTAAAGAAACAGCGTGAAGGGTGAAGATAATGTATAATGGGCCTGGAGACAGGCAACCGATTCGCTTGGGCTAAACGTTTGGTCAATTGGGAGGCCTTGATTCCTGCCGGTCTGCCGCCTCCCGACTGCCCAAAACGATGCCTCCGCCTTCCCGCCTGCTGGTCCTCCTCCGCGGCGCCGCCGTCCACCCGCCGCCGTTCCGCGCCCTTCTGAAGCTCCACGCGCACCTCCTCGTCTCCGGCGTCCTCTCCTCCCACTCCACCTCTCCCTTCAGCGACCGCCTCGTCGCCGCTTTTGCCCTCTCCGACCCGGCCTCCCCACGCCCGCTTCTCCACGCGCTTGCCATCCTCGCTTCCCTCCCATCCCCGCCGGACTCTGCATCCCCCTACAATGCCGCGTTCCGCGCGCTCTCCCTCTGCCCCCATCGTCATCTCGTGGATCGCCACTGCCTCCCGCTCTACCGCGCCCTCCTCTGCTCCAGTTCCGCGCGCCCTGATCACCTCACCTTCCCATTCCTGCTCAAGGCCTGCGCGCGCCTGCAGTACAGGCCGTACGGTGCCGCGGTTCTTGGACATGTGCAGAAACTGGGGTTCAGCGCTGACGTCTTCGTGGTGAACGCCGGGGTGCATTTCTGGTCTGTTAGTGGGTCCATGGTTCTTGCCCGCAGGTTGTTCGATGAAAGTCCCGCCAGGGACGTGGTCTCGTGGAATACACTGATTGGTGGGTACGTGAGGAGTGGCCTCCCGCGGGAGGCGCTAGAGTTATTTTGGAGGTTGGTGGAAGACGGCAAGGCAGTGAGGCCTGATGAGGTCACTATGATCGGGGCAGTGTCGGGATGTGCACAGATGGGGGATTTGGAGCTCGGGAAGAGGCTGCATGAGTTTGTGGACAGTAAAGGGGTGAGGTGCACGGTGAGGCTGATGAATGCGGTGATGGATATGTATGTCAAGTGTGGCAGTTTAGAGTTAGCAAAGTCGGTGTTTGAAAGGATCGACAACAAAACTGTTGTTTCTTGGACAACCATGATCGTGGGACATGCGAGGCTGGGGATGATGGAGGATGCTCGGATGCTGTTCGATGAGATGCCTGAAAGGGATGTATTCCCATGGAATGCTCTGATGGCTGGTTATGTACAGAATAAGCAGGGCAAGGAGGCTATTGCGCTGTTCCATGAGATGCAGGAATCAAAGGTGGATCCTAATGAGATCACCATGGTTAATCTCCTATCTGCTTGTTCGCAGCTTGGAGCATTAGAAATGGGGATGTGGGTCCACCATTACATTGACAGACATCAGCTTTATCTTAGTGTTGCACTTGGCACATCTCTAGTTGACATGTATGCAAAGTGTGGCAACATCAAGAAGGCGATCTGTATTTTCAAAGAAATCCCAGATAAAAATGCACTCACATGGACAGCAATGATATGTGGTCTTGCAAATCATGGACATGCTGATGAGGCCATAGAATACTTCCAGAGAATGATAGATCTTGGATTGCAGCCAGATGAGATAACATTTATAGGGGTTCTGTCAGCTTGTTGCCATGCTGGTTTGGTTAAAGAAGGTCGTCAATTTTTCTCCCTAATGCATGAGAAATACCACCTTGAGAGGAAAATGAAACATTATTCATGTATGATAGACTTGCTAGGCAGAGCAGGACATTTAGATGAAGCAGAACAGCTTGTAAACACCATGCCTATGGATCCTGATGCAGTAGTTTGGGGTGCTCTTTTCTTTGCTTGTAGGATGCATGGTAACATCACTCTTGGTGAGAAGGCAGCAATGAAATTGGTAGAACTTGACCCAAGTGATAGTGGAATCTACGTGTTATTGGCTAACATGTATGCAGAGGCAAATATGAGGAAGAAGGCCGACAAAGTGAGGGTTATGATGAGGCACTTGGGAGTGGAGAAGGTTCCTGGATGTAGTTGCATTGAGCTGAATGGTGTGGTTCATGAATTTATCGTAAAAGATAAGTCCCATTTGGACACTATTGCAATTTATGACTGCTTACATGGGATTACATTACAAATGAAGCATACTGCAAACCTGATTGACATTTCAGAAACTGGCATCATGTCGCATCTTTAGTCCAGAAACTACATCTAGTTCTAAAAAATGGTGCGTTCAGTTGTATCACATAGTCACATGGTGAATTGTGTCATCTGCTAGGCAATAAGCCTCTCACTGCCATCAATCATGTGATGAAGTTCCTATCAGTGATGCTGAAGGGAATACCAGAAACTAGAAGGTAATATTTTAATTTACAAATAATCTTTTCAGTTGTAAAAATCCTTGAGTTACTCTGTAAGCTTATCAGGGATTCTGAGGACATCTTATCTCAATCCCATTCATTATCGTCTTTGCAGAACAGTGATAACAGAGACTAACAACTATCAATATGTCCTTTTCATAAGGTCTTGAACTTTGTAAGCCTGCCTGAAAATTTTCTTGTGCTTATGGTGAGACCTGCTAATTTGCATATTTTAGGTATTAGATATTGATTCATGAGACACCACATGTTATGGAAAGTGGCAATTTTCATTTGCTAGTTAATAGATCAGATGCTATACACATTATTCATAAATTGAACATTCTCAAATGATACTTTATGGAATTTTGTTTTGTGATAACAATGCATGATCCTTTGTCTTGCAGATTGAGGATGTTAGGATGTACTTTTCACGCTTGCAGGGACAGCCTGTACCCTGTAGTCCCAAAAGCAGTCTCATTGGTGTTTGCTGCCTGCTGGTAACATGGTAAGTATCTTACGGTCTTACCTTAGTACTCCTTCCTGAAAGTGGATATGGGAATAACAGATTGATTCATATGTGTACAGGAGGGTACAATATATAGGCAAGGATCATGTAGGGTTTATAGAACACACTTAATCAACGGAGATCCTTGCCTAATCTGAGATCAACTACTATAATACCCAAGAGGCAGCCCAGCCACAAGGCGTGGGTGCCAAGGCCCATGGCCGGCCCTATAGGCGCTAGTCTAACATGCCCCTGCAGTCGAATCGTCAGCCACCCTACATGTTCAGACTAGACCTGAACTCCGCGAATGCCGAAGAGGGAAGTCCCTTAGTGAAGATGTACGCATATTGTGAAGAGGTTGGAACATGCAGGACATGAAAATCACCAACTGCAACTCGCTCCCCGACGAAGTGAAGATCGATCTCAATGTGTTTAATCCGCTGACGCTAAACTGGGTTGGGGGACATGTAGATGGCACTGATGTTGTCATAGAACACCACTGTGGCGCGCCGTAGAGGGGCGTGCAGCTCTAGGAAGGAGGGGAAGGGCCGAGCACGGCAAAGAAGGGCTCCGACGTACCATGAAAGTAGATATGGGAGTAAGAGATTGATTCATATGTGTACAGGAGGGTACAACATATAAGCAAGGATCATGTAGCGTTTGTAGAACACACCCAATCAACGGAGATCCTTGCCTAATCTGAGATCAACTACTATAATACCCAAGAGGTAGCCTAGCCACAAGGCGTGGGCGCCAAGGCCCATGGCCGGCCCTATAGGCGCAACACTTCCCTTCCAAGTTATAGTTCACCTTAACTTTTCTTAAGTTAAACTTATCTAACTTTAACCAAGTTTAAGAAAAACAAGATTTTAGTTAAGCCATGGTTTTTGAGGCATCGCCTAGGCATTGAGGCATACCCTAGGCACCACAAGGTTTTTATTACGCCATATTTCCTAGGCGACACCTAGAAGGCGTCTAGGCATCCGGGCATACCCCAAGCGCCACATGACACCACAATGCCTCAAAAACCATGAGTTAAACTAATTTGATATTGTAGATGTTGATGCATTTTTGGCCTTGTTTAGTTCCCAAAAAAAATTGCAAAAAAATTAGATTCCCTGTCACATCGAATCTTGCTGCGCATGCATGGAACATTAAATATAGATAAAAATAATAACTAACTGCACAGTTTACCTGTAATTAGCGAGACGAATCTTTTGAGCCTAATTAGTCCATGACTGGACAATTTGTCAAATACAAACGAAAGTGCTACAGTGTCCATTTTGCAAAAAAAAATGGAACTAAACAAGGCCTTTGTGTAAACTTGGTCAAAGTTAGATAAGTTTTTTCGCAAAAAAAGTTAGATAAGTTTGATTTAGGACAAACCAAAAATGAACTATATTTTGGAACGGAGGAAGTATGCATATGCATATATGGTATATGCAATGAAATGGCAAGATTGCTCTGAAAATTTCTTGCAAGTATATATATATATATATATATATGATATACGCAAGTGTTGAGTTCACTTCAGCGCAACATGTAGGAGTTCACCTGTGAAATTTCTTGTGTTATATGATCGATTAGTAGTTTTATTCTTATCTTGAATCCCATATTATTGTCATCCCAGGTCAATTTTATCTTTCTTAACTGGAAGCTTGTTTCAAATGATTCTTGAAAATGGAAGCAATTGATAGTTTAGGTGTTTGATGTGCATCCATTTCATTCCTTGTAAGAGCATCTCCAATAGTACCCAAAAAACAATCATAAAAATTTGGTTTTGCAACCTTTCCAAGAAATATCGGAAAGGGAAAAAAGGTCCTCACCGACAGTTTTCAATAATTTGCTCCTAAAAAGAAAAGCATGCCCACTTGAAATTTTTTCATCGCTGCTTGTGCCACACAAACGCGGCCACCATTGCCACCAGCAGCCACCCTACAGCTGGCCATCCCTGGCACCTAACTGACACCCAGAACCTCAAAAATGGAATCTCCATTGTCTGCTCTACCTCCCACTATTCTCATATTTGAAAATAGTCACATAAGATCCAATTCCGGTAAACCTGCCAGACAGTGGTGGCTGTTGCCTGCATGCATGGCTCTACTTAGTATTCTCAGATCTGAAAATAGTGGCTGGAGGTTTAATTCCGGTAAACCTGCCAGACAGTGGTGGCTGTTGCCTGCATGCATGGCTCTAATTAGTATTCTCAGATCTGAAAATAGTGGCTGGAGGTTTAATTCCGGCAAACCTCCATGCAGCGGCGGTCGGGGCGATGGAGTGTCGAAAAAAATGAGCGCCCTAGGAGTCCACGTATCTTTGTGCATGGATGCCTTCGTTTTTCCAAGCGTGGATAGATTGGGAGTTAGGATAGGGAGTTGTTGAAGGAAGTTTTTTGTTTCATCTTGCCAAAAAATTAAGATTAGGAGTTGCTTTACCAAACTGTTGGAGATGCTCTAACTACATTTTTTCCCCTCACTTTTTGATGATATAACTAAGCGTACCAACTGGCAAGGGTTGAGTATTGAAATTTTATTTCTCAAGCACATGATGTGATGATGAAATAGACCCCTATAGTGGAACTTTCAAAAGCTACTAAATCAAACAATTTGCAAGAAGCAAGAGTAACTTATGGCATATTACAATTTATTTTGCTAAGATAAATTAGCTGTTGGCAAAAGGATTCATCCTAAGCATAGCAGTTCGCGGATAACTGATGGTCACATTTGATCATTAGAAAGGAAAAAAAAAACGAAGGAAAAGGGGTGACACCAAACATGAAGTATATCTGAAAAATTGTCTCTTATTATGAACTTCTTGGCACTGTCAGAAAATTATTTTTCCAAGGACATGTTAAAGCTAGCTTCTAACCCCAACCTAAACTTCATCTGTGACAATTGCAACAGAAAAGGACTGATGGGACATAGGATTGGATTAGATTTTTTTTTTCTCGAACTAGGATTGGATTAGATTGACATTGTCCCCTCATATTATGTTAGCAAGGAACAAACACAGAATAATGATGGAATTGGTGTCATATTCTAACTTAGCATCTACTCCTTTTCTATCATATGTTTTCACCACTTCCATTTTCCATATTACACAAAAGGCCTTTCCTCATTTACATGTACGAGAAATAGTAAATAAATACAGAACAAGCAAGCTTATCATTAATTCAATTGGAGAGTGTCAAGTTGCCAAATATAGCATCACAGGTATTGTTTGCCTAAATAGTCGTTTAGCCTGTTGAAATGCTGTTTAAAAGCTAGAGTGGCCTGCGATGTGTGTTTAAATATTATTTAGCCTGTTTAAACAAATGTTTGACCCATTTAAATGGATAAATAATGGGTGGGTGACTGTTTAGTATTTAGTATTTAGCATTTAGCTGAACAATGGTCACAAGAGGAATATATTTGACAAAGTGTACTCTTCATGATTCCTTAGAGAATACAATGGTTGGGTGACCTGCTGCTTCTTCTTAGCCACAGTTCAGACATTCTTGTACCTTAGAGAATCTTATGAATCTGAATCTACAAAGGTATTCTCCCAGATAAATTAAGGTGTCCCTTGTTCAGATTTTTTACCACACACCCCTGTTTACCCTCAGGCGATTCATACATCGATATGAGAGAATTCTAGTCAATTGAGCATAAGACCTGTAATCACTAAGTTTCTACTTGAAGCTAACTTTATGTACAATTCATGGATAAAGTACCATCAACATGTACAATGTTTACTCCTACACCCTAATTCATCCCTCCAACCCACATTACTGTAACTTAAGTGAATTTTTAGTGGAAATGCAAAAGGAATTTTTCTTTAGGTTTGACATGTGATATAAGGTTAAAGTACAAATAGTACTAGTACTAGCTAAGTATTTCTGTGTCTTCCAACTGTGCAGCAATTTCAACCTCATTCTTCTTTTGGCTTGACTGCCCGCAAATTTTTCCTTGGAGGCCTCCATTGTGCTATCATCCTGCATATAGTGATTTTCCCTTGAAGCCCTCCATTGTGCTGTCATCCTGCATATAGTGTATGGTGTCAGTAAAATCAAGGTAGTGGGAGAAATGGGGAGCATCTAAAACCATAGTATTACAAACTTCAAAAGAAAGGGAAAAAAACCATAGTATTACCAATCTTCTGAATAGAGGTGTAGGTTTCCCTATCCTGTGGCCTGATGTCAAGAGCGTCGAACCCTTGACGGGCAGGACCGCGGCTACGGAGCTCGTAGCCGTTGGCCGTCTTCTCCGGTGAGGTTATGCCCCTCTACCGCAGGCTTAGGGTTTAGAAGAGAGAGAGGTAGGAGATACTTGATCTTTGCTTCCTTCCTGATGTCTCGGTACAGTAGGATATATATCCTTGCTTGTGAATAATCATAGCAACTAATCACCCCTAATTCTAGGGATCCTAATAGCCTATCCTTTCCTTTAGCCACTGGGCGGCTCCTGGGTCGCCTGGATCGCGCTCTCGGCGCGCTAGGCGCGCTCAGCCGCGCGTCTAACGTCGCGGGCCCGACGTCGCCTGGTGTACGTATTACCATACATGACATCTCTCCCCTCCTCTCGTCCTCGAGCTGGAACGCCGGAAAACGTTCACGGAACGTGTCCCAGTCTTCCCAAGTTGATGACGACAGTGGCTCCCCCTTCCAGCGCACGAGGACCTGGCGCACTCCTCTGGCGAGACGCGAGCGCTCCACGCGTTCCGGCTCCGGCACCGTGGCGCCGTTGTGGATGACGGGGAGGGGCGGCGGGGTGGCCGGAGGTACGCCCTGCCATTTCTTCAAGAGCCCGACGTGGAAGACGTCATGAAGTCGAGCGCGGGCCGAGAGTGCCACCCGGACGGCGACCGCGTTGATCACCTCGGTGACCTGGTAGGGGCCGAAGAAGCGGGGCTTCAACTTGCCCGTCGAGGAGTCCAGCGACGCGATGGGGCGGTGGCGTAGGCGCAGCAGCACCCAATCGCCCACAGCATAGGACACCTCCCAATGATGCTTGTCGTAGTGACGTTTCTAAATGGCCTGCGCCTGTTCCAGGCGAAAACGGATGTCCCGCGAAAATTCCTCACGCTCGGCCATGGTCTTGGCGACGGCCGCCACACGCGTCTCCTCGGCTTCATAGGAGCATAAGGTCGGCGGGTCCTGGCCATAGACGATGCGGAACGGTGTGTCGCGAAGGGACGTCTGGTACGCTGAGTTGTAGATGAACTCCGCCCAGGGAAGCCACCGGAGCCATTGGCGGGGACGGTCACCGGTGAAACAGAGCAGGTACATGGTGATCACCTTGTCCGCTGCCTCAGTTTGGCCATCGGCTTGCGGGTGAAACGCCGAGGTCATGTGCAGCTTTGTCCCCATGAGCCGCATGAGCTCGCGCCAGAACGTTGAGGTGAAGATGGGGTCGCGATCAGACAACATAGATTGTGGCATCCCGTGGAGGCGAACAATGTCGGTGAAGAACGCGTTGGCGACGGATTCTGCCGTGTACGGGTGAGCAAGAGGTATAAAGTGACAGTATTTGCTAACCTGTCCACCACGGTGAGTATGACGGACTTCCTGCGAACTTTCGGAAGGGCTTCGACGAAGTCTAAGCCGATGTCGGACCACACCGACGATGGCACCGGGAGCGGCAAGAGCAGCCCCCCGGGTGGAGGTGCTCGGACTTGAGCCGCTGGCAAGTTCTGCACGTGCGGATGAAGTATTGGACGTGCTGGCGCATCCCGGGGAAGTGAAAGTCATGCCGGAGTCGGTGCAGCGTGCGCTGGACGCCCTCATGGCCGTCCTCGTGGATGGTAGCCCTGATCTCCAGGAGCAGCGGGGACGACGGCGTGATGTAGAGTCGCCTCGCGTAGGTCACCAGGCTGTCGCGGACAGCCCACGGCGAGGCGCGCATGCCGGCGAGAATCTCCTCCCGGAGAGTTACGACTGCTGGGTCCGCGGCGTGTGCTTGGCGTAGCATGTCGATGAAGTCGAATTCTGGTGCCGACAGTGCGAGCACTGCTCCTGTGCTGTCCTCCGTGTCGCGGCGAGATAGGGCATCAGCGACCACGTTCTGGGCGCCCGGCTTATACTCCACCTCAAAGTCGAAGCCGAGAAGCTTCCCGACCCAATGATGCTGAGGGATCGTGGCGAGCCGCTGGTCCAACAAGAATTTTAGACTGTAGTGATCTGTGCGCACGGTGAAGTGGCGACCCCATAGGTACGGGCGCCAATGGCGGACGGCGTGGACGAGCCCGATCAGCTCCCGCTCATATGCGGCTAGAGAGCGGTGGTGTGGCGCGATCGGCCGGCTCAAAAACGCGATCGGGTGCTTCTCTTGCAGGAGCACGACGCCGAACCCATGTGTCGAGGCATCACACTCGACGACGAACGGCTTGCTGAAATCCGGGAGGGCGAGGACCGGTGCCGACGTCACCGCCTCCTTCAGCGCCTCTAACGCCGCAGCCGCCTCCCCCGACCATGAGAAGCCTTCTTTCTTTAACAGCCCCGTCAGAGGAGCCGCGATGGCGCCGTAGTTGAGGACGAAGCGCCGGTAGTAGCCTGCTAGGCCAAGGAAGCCGCGGACCGCGCGGGTCGACTTGGGCACCGGCCAGTCGTGGATGGCCTGCACCTTGGCCGGATCCATGGCCACGCCGGTCTCCTTGATGATGTGGCTGAGGTAGGAGACTGACGTGACGCCGAAGGCGCACTTGGATCACTTGACGAAGAGGTGCTGGTGGCGGAGTTCGGTCAAGACCGTGCGAAGATGCCGAAGGTGATCCGCCCACGACTCACTGTAGATTAGGATGTCATCAAAGAAAACGAGTACAAACCGGCGAAGGAACGGTCATAGGACATCGTTCATCAAGGACTGGAATGTTGCAGGCGTGTTGCACAGGCCGAACGGCATCACCAAGAACTCATACAGACCGTCGTGCGTGCGAAACGCAGTCTTTCGCAGTCTTGTGGATGTCCTCCGGCTTCATGCGCACTTGGTGGTAGCCCGAACACAAATTGAGCTTGGTGAAGAACCTTGCGCCCTGAAGCTCGTCTAGGAGCTCCTCCACCACAGGAATCGGGAAAGCATCCTTGACGGTGAGCGCGTTCAACGCGCGGTAGTCGACGCAGAACCGCCATGAGCCATCCGGTTTCACCACGAGGAGGACCGGCGAGGAGAACGTCGACGTGCTGCGGCGAATGATCCCTTGCTCGATCATGGCCGCACATTGGCGCTCCAGTTCATCTTTGTGGGCCGCTGGGTATCGGTACGGTCGGACCGCCACCGGGGTCGCGCCGGGCTTAAGGACGATCGGGTGGTCACGGCCGCGTGGAGGAGGCAGACCCGTCGGGGCGGCGAAGACGTCCCCGAACGAATCCAACAGGCCCTCCAACATGGACTCGCCGGTGGTTGCTGCGTGTACTGCGGGCGCCGCCGTGCATGCCATGCCGAACCAACAGATAGGCCGCCCCTCGTGTTGGAAGGACAGGGTGTGGGTGGCGACATCCCAGGCGATGCGCCCTAGGGTTGCCATCCACTGGGTGCCCAGCACCATGTCGTATCCGGCGAGTGGCATGACGTAAAGGTCGACGTCGAACGTCATGCCCTCGATGGAGATAGCCGCCTGTCGAAGGACACCAGGGCACGCCACCTTCTCGCCATTGGCGACCGTGGCAGTGAGCCCCGGGCGCAGTAGGATGGTGAGCCTGGTACGGTGCGCGTCCGTTTCGCCGATGAAGTTGTGTGTGGACCCCGTGTCCACCAGGGCGACGAGCGTGGCGGCGCCCAGGGTGACCCGAAGCAGGATGGGGGCACCCACGGCCACGCCTTCCACGGCATGGAGGGAGAAATACGGAGCCTCCGTCGCCCCATCGTCCCCTGCGACACGCCACCGTCGGCGTCGTCAATCTCCACGCCGTCCAGGAAGAAGATGCGGCGGCAGAATCTCTTGTGGCCACGTGAATATTTCTCATTACAATTGAAGCACAGACCTTGTCGGCGTTGCTCGGCCATCTCCGGGGTGAGGCGGCGCTGGTTGCCCTCGGCACGGCCCTGCTGTGCAGGCGCCGGCGGCGCCGGGAGTGCCAAGAGAGGCGGTGGAGCCGATAGGGCGGCCCGAGCCGCGGGAGGCGGTGGTCCGTGCGGTGGAAGTGGCGCTGGCCGCTCCGGCTCCATAAACTCGACCTGGCGGGCCAGGCTCATGGCGGCGGAGAGGGAGTCCGGGTTGTGGATGCGGACGGCGTGGCTGAGCGGCGGCAGGAGCCCTCCGGTGAAGAGCTGGACCCGCTGCGCCTCGTCAAGCCGGCCGGCGCGAGGCAGGAGGGCCTGGAACCGATTGGCATACTCCTCCACGGTCCCCGTGCGGCGGCACTCGGCGAGCTCAAACATCGGGGCGGAGCGAAGGGGAGGGGCGAACCTCAAATTCAAGAGATCCTTGAGATTACCCCACGATGGCGTGCCGTCATCGTCCTGCAGCTGGGTGAACCACAACTGTGCGGCGTCATCCAGATGATAGGACGCCATGCGCACGTGCTCTTCCGCCATGGTTCGGTGTTGGCGGAAGTAGGCCTCACACTTGTTGAGGAACAACATCGGGTCGGACGTGCCGTCGAAGTGGGGAAAATCCCACTTCCTGTTTTTCGGGTGGAACTCCTGCTCGCGCGGCCCCTCCGGACGGCGGCCATCGGCGCCACCAGACGACGACGTCTCGGACTTCTCCTTCATCGAGGCCATGTCGGCCTTCATGGCAGTCATCTCAGCGGACATGGTCTTCGTCTTGGCGAGCAAATCGGCGAGGGTGGGTTCGGCCATGGCTGCTGATTGCGCGGTGGAAACGGTGGAGGAGGGTGGGGCTGGTGGCGGCTGGGCGTGGTGGGCTGTAGCGCCGGCGGTGGAAGGTGGACCGGAAGTGGAGGCAGAGGATCGCCGGATATTTGATACCAAGTTGTCAAGAGCGTCGAACCCTTGACGGGCAGGACCGCGGCTACGGAGCTCGTAGCCGTTGGCTGTCTTCTCCGGTGAGGTTATGCCCCTCTACCGCAGGCTTAGTGTTTAGAAGAGAGAGAGGTAGGACATACTTGATATTTGCTTCCTTCCCTGATGTCTCGGAACAATAGGATATATATCCTTGCTTGTGAATAATCATAGCAACTAATCACCCCTAATTCTAGGGATCCTAACAGCCTATCCTTTCCTTTAGCCACTGGGCGGCTCCTAGGTCGCCTGGATCGCGCTCTCGGCGCGCTGGGCGCGCTCAGCCGCGCGTCTAACGTCGCGGGCCCGACGTCGCCTGGTCTACGTATTACCGTACATGACACCTGATGGTATATGATCCCAAGGCCTTTTTGCTTTTTCCCACTGCCCTTTTCTATAATAGATGCTCTTCTGGGTATAGATTCAGCTGATGAAGGAAGGACCTAAATAAGATATCAATGAATATGTTTGCATCACTTCATTTCAAGTCTGGGCCAAACCTCTTTTGAGAAGGATGGCATGAAAGGCTCTAGCAAACAAGCCAGGAGGTAAACGAGGCCAATGGAAGTCTTTTTCACAGTGGCACAACCAACTGGATCTTGTTTGTAAAGTTCCCAAAACTTACTACCCTGCATATGCAGGAACAAATTTGGTGAGAGACGAGGTTGTTTAATCAATGCAAAAGAAAGCCTGGAAAACATGTAACTAAGGTTTACTTGCAGGTATGCATTTTCCTCTTTGGAAATGGCCATTGCAAGCTTTAGCCCTTGTTTTAGTTTAGCCTGTTAATGGTAGCCATTGATATTACATGAATGCCTAAGGCTGATAGAAGCACTTCAATTTCAGATTATGTACTAGTACAACTCCATTGGTTTGAAGTCAATTTATTACCTTGTTCATCGCATCTATATACTGCTCAACCAATTTACCAACAGTTTCTGGAATGTCCTGAGTCTGTGCATGTGACTCTGCATGTGGTGCATCAGGTATGACGGAACCATATCCAGCTCCTGCAACAACAGTTCAGATAGGCACAACAAACAGGACACTGATGCATTTTAGGATAAATCCAGAGAGCTATGGATAAATCACAATCAAAAGGGTAAGATGATTCGTTTCTACTGACCCTCTGGTTTTGCAATGAAGCTCAGCTCTCGATAAAAGAAATAACTAATTACACAGTTTACCTGTAATTTGCGAGACGAATCTTTTGAGCCTAGTTAGTCCATGATTGAAAGTGCTACTGTTTATATTTTGCAAAATTTTTTGGAAGTAAACAAAGCCTTAGAAACATGTAGGATCGGAATTAACCTGTTGTACTATGGCCTTTTCTAAAAATTTTTAAGATTCTCTGTCATATTGAATCTTTGGACATATGCACAGAGCATTAAATATAGATAAACAAATAACTAATTGCATAATTTGTATGTAATTTGCGAGATAAATTTTTTGAGTTTAGTCAATCTATGGCTAAACAACAATTACTAATGAAAGTGCTACAGTAGCAAGACGTGTGTTCTGTGAAAGCCAATTGCAGCTTGTGAGTGCGTGTCCCCCACGGTTCCGGTTGGTCTCGTGTATTTAGACCTTATTTAGTTGTAATTTTTTTCTTTAGAAAAATGAACACCGTATTATTTTTGTTTGTATTTGACAAATCTATCCCTACTACTAAATTGTAAAAATTTCAGTCTTTCTGCCGCTCCCGTCGGTCCCCGAGTCGACCTCGGCACGCTGCTCGTCTTCATAGACATCTACGGATTCTTCTACGACATGATGATGCACCCGCAAAGGTACAGAATCATCCAGTCCACCA
>Ga0182004_10002297_pt1 | contig 14781 bp, 16 predicted proteins | sample Sormic07211540_1_FD_120479 | JGI IMG/M metagenome (GOLD analysis project Ga0182004, IMG submission 120479) | Endophyte microbial communities from Sorghum bicolor roots, Mead, Nebraska, USA - 072115-40_1 MetaG | ecosystem: Host-associated > Plants > Roots > Unclassified | place: USA: Nebraska...
AGATATATATTAGATATGTATAGCTAACTCATAGAGTACGTGTTGTACACGACTTGTAACCCAAGCCGTCCAGGCTATATAATGAGAGGCCACCCCCCCCTTTGGGTGTGCGGTGTATTTGCCCTACAATACCTTTCTACAAATAATGACTAAATAATATTTAAATCCAGATACACTGATGACAGGTGATGTCCACAAATCACAATGAATTAAGTCAAAATTTTTGATTGCTCTGGATATGGAACTAGTGAAGGGCAAGAGAACATGGCGCCCAAGCTGACACGCATGGCAGATAGATTCATCATCAGATTTGCTGCAAATGATAGAAGAGATTTGAGCAAGGCGCTGAAGAGCAGCTTTGCCGGGGTGGCCAAGGCGACGATGCCAAGTGGTCGGAGATGGAGTGGCCACAAGAGCGCAGGAGCCGGAGGATGATGATGGAAGCTGCAGGGTGTACAGGGGCCCTGTGCTGTTACATCGAAGGAGGACGTTCTTGGTACGGAGATCCTTCACAGAAATACCAAGAGGGTCAAATTCAATAGAAACTAGATTATCAGTGGTAAACTGTCTAACAGAGAGAAGGGGCAACAAGAACATTATTAAGGTGAAAGGGGCTAGGGAGGGTGGAGTAGCCAGTACCCACGACCGGTAAAGTGGCTCCATTGCCGACAACAATGGAGGAGGGGAAGGAGGAGGATAGCGACAAAGTGACCATACCGGAGTTAGAAGCGATGTGGGAGGAAGCTCCCGAATCGACGACCCAGTCCGAGGTGCTTGGCGGTGGAGTGAGGGAGACGGTGTTGAACGCATTGGCGAGCGCCTGAGGATTCCATGGAGACCATGCAGACAGGAACACCGGGGCGGGTGGCTGGTAGAAGGCAGCCGGTGCCGGAGGATAATATGTGCCGGGAGCAGCAGGACCAGCCATCATAGCCTGCTGTGGTGGCTGACCAGGGTGCGGTGGTGGACCGTGAGACCTGCCGGAGGAGGATACAGGCCACATATGAATGGACCCGGTCCACGGGTTGAGGAAGGAAGGCCACTGAGGGCCTCCAGGAGGGCCGCCGGTGGGCTGCGGGCTGCCAGCCGAGCTGCCTTGGCCGCGACCACCACGGCGACGCCGGCCACGACCGTTGTTGCCACCAGCCGGAGTCCCCCCCACAGTCGGTGGAGGTCGTGAGGATGCAGCTGTAGGGGTGGGTGTCCTGGGGGGCGTAGAGGCGACAAGAGCTAAAGGAGGTGCCGAAGGAGGTGCCATGTTGAGCTCAGCCAGGCGCAGGTCAGCACGGACATCGACGAAGGACGGAAACTGTTTCTGTCGAGTGATGAGCTGCGACATGAACTGGAACCGTTCGTTGAGGCCGCGAAGGACGTTCAACACAAGAGTGCAGTCCTAGACGGGCTCGCCAAGATCAGCAAGGGCATCTGCCATACCCTTCATCTTGCGGCAGAACTCATCGACAGAGAGGGCACCCTGGGAGAGGGTGCGGAACTCGGCGTCGAGGAGCATGGCGCGGGACTCGCGGTTGTTCAGGAACTGCTGTTCAAGGCCAAGCCACGCAGCCCGAGCGGAGATGCCGTCACGCTCGTGGATGATGTCTAGGAGATCGGTGGAGATGGTGTTGAAGATCCAAGTGACGACCACGCAGTCCATGCGGGACTGTGCCGGGTCGTGAAGGCGGGAGGCGTCATTGAGGACGTGGTCCTTCAACATGAAGCGGCCGAGGACGAGGAGGACGTAGCCGCGCCACTTGGAGTAGTTGGAGGACTGGAGGTCCAGAACTATCGGAATCAAGTGCCGGATGTTCTGGATAGCAGCAGCCTGGTTGTGCAAGTGAGCAATGGCTGCGGCGTCGGAGAAGATGGAGTCGTTGCCGTCCTGGGAGACGTCGTCGCGGAAGGAGTCCGAGCGGAGACGATCTCGGAGCGCAGTGGTCTGCTGTTCCAGGGCGTTGGCCTACGCGCGTTCCTTCTCGAGGGCGTCAGCGGCGGCACGAACGCGATCCTGAGCGGCAGCAGCGGACTTGAGGAGGTCGGTCTCCGTCTGAAGTTGTTGCTTGCGCTCGGTGTTGGTGGACTGCAGGGAGGCGGCCTCCTCCTCCAGTTTTTGGGCGGCGGCGATGGCTTCATCACGAAGCTTGATCGCAGCAGCCGCGACGGAGGCGCCCGAGGTCGAGGTGGCCATGGGCGCGAGGGCGAGGGATGAAGGGCGCGGCGGATCCGGGCGTGACACGAGGCGCGCGGCACGGTGCGGCTCGACGAGGGAGCAGACGCGACTCGGCGCGTGCGGCGCGGCTTCGATGGTGAAGAGGGCGCGGCACGAGGCGGGCGGACGTAGGGGCGGAGAGGAGCAGCGCGCGCAACGACCGAGTCGCGCGCAGCGGCCGAGAGGGTGCGTGCGCCTGGGAAACCGGAAGCGGGGGTGGGCGGTACGGCTCAGGAGAGAGCGTCGGATACCATGATAGAAGCCAAAGGCTGAGATTGATTAACTTAATAGAATGATTACAACAGAGGTGTTACATATATAGGGAAACCAAGAGAGCCCAAAGGGCCTGGCCAGCCTGGAGGTGGCGCCTCAAGGGGGCAGTCTAGCCTAGGGAATTGGCAATAATAAATAGGACTAATAACTCTAACAGAAGCAACCGAACCTTGGGAATACATCTTGTGTTCACTTGCCCTGTGTGGTTTGCTATCTACTCACTTGTTCATATCTTTCATACTTGTTCTTGTGAGTAATTGCTTGTTTTGTCTTGATAACTGGGGTAGCCTAGAGTTATTCTTATCTTGTTACTTCCTCATATTTAGTAGCTCTTGCTAGTCTTAATAGTTTGATAGCTTGTGTGATTGTGTGACATAATCTAGAGACCAAGCTACTAATATTAATTAGGGGCTTGCATTGGGTGAAGTAGTGCTAGAGCAAATAGTTGCCATTAGGGTCAAACTTTTTGTTCTAACCATCTTGCTCTATTGAACTTGTGATTTTGTAGAGAATTTTTATAAGCTATCCACCCCCCTCTAGCCATATAGATCCTTTCACTCACCCATGGTGACACTGTGCTCAAAGATCACTTGACCTAAGTAGGTGATCGAGGTCATGCCGAAATTGCACTAGGAGCACTTCAAGAACAATAGGTGGTCCTCTACCACACGATATGTACCTAGAGGATATGCTTTGACCACGATGGACTAAATATAAGGATATATCATTGAAAAATACAAGCACAAACCGGCGGAAGAATGGAGAAGGATGTCATTCATCAATGCTTGGAATGTCGTGGGTGCATTTGTCGGGATGAATGACATGACCATGTACTAAGAGGCCCTAGTAGGTGTGGAACATAGTCTTCTCTATGCTGTCTGGGTGCATGAGCACTAGGTGATAGTGGAAACACATCTTGAGTTTGGTGAAGAACTTCACACCTCCAGCTTGTTAGGAGTTCCTCCACACTAGAATGTAGAACTTGTCTTTGATTGTCTTTATGTTGAGCATGCGGTAGTCCACACTCCACACTAGAATGTAGAACTTGTCTTTGATTGCCTTTATGTTGAGCATGCGGTAGTCCACACAGAATCACTTGGCACCGTCCTGCTTCCTGACGTGAAGAGTCAGTAAGGAGAACGGAGATGAGCTTGGCCAGATCACGTGTAGAGCCAACATCTCAGCACACTGCCATTCGATTTGTGTCCACGAATGCGGGAACAAAAATGGTGATGAGGTAGTAGGCCCATGTGGTTCATTGAAGAGATTGTCAAACTCGTGGAAGAGGGTCACCATGTGGTCATCAGCATGCCCAATAGCGTCATTGCCGACAGACAATTGGCGGCATCGATGCTTGTCCTGAGCATGTAGTCTGCTGATAGCATAGCTGTTTGCTTTCTCTAGTTTAGTAACTAGATAGATTATACCTCACGCATTGCTGTGGGATTTAAGAAGATTGATTTTGTCAGAAATAGTAATGTTATGAAAGGAAATATATATTATTTTTATAATGTAGTGTGAAATAGTAAAATCGTGGAAGGAAATATATTATTTTAATGATTAGATGATACACCAAGCGTTGCTGTGGGACTTCAGGAGGATTTAGTGAGAAATAGTGAAGTCATGGAAGGGAATATACTATTTTGACAGAGCCTTCCATGCACCATTTGCTGCGAGTTCATCAGTGCCTTTCATTTGCTTATAATGTTTGTCTGGTGTGAAATTGGATCTGTGCAGTTGTAGAATGTAGCCACAATGGTTAAAACACCAAAAATAAAATAGCATTCTGGAATAGTTGTTCTGTATGCTATCTGAATTTATATTTGTATGGTTGTGAGGATGGCACTGAAGTAGAGGAAAAACAAAAAAGAAGACCTGGAAACTCAATCAGTCTTGTTGCTTGATCACAGTGTCAAATCCTAAACCATGTCTTTCGAATCATATTTTCAATGATATTAGGAACTTCATTAACTACCACTAAACTGGGAAATAAGTACATGTATGCATATTTTGGATGTAGTAGATAAGTATTAAAGTGTAGTTGTGCTTGAGAAGGTAAATGAACTCAGCAGTTAGTAAATGAATGTATCAGAATTCAGAAATATTTAAGGACCTGCAAAGTAAGAACTGGTGATGTGGCAGTTCTAAAGTCAGAAAAACCATAGATGGTAATGGCAGGAAACCTCTGAATGTCTGATCTTCTGAAGTAGCCCAATATGACCTTGAAACTGCAGACCATCATATACACTTGTTGACGGCTTGGCATCTCTCTGATGCTCTTCTCAACAGTGGTTGCGAGGACGTCTTGAAGAGGAGGCCATGTATTTCACGATATTGATGTGAATGTGATCAAAGCACGTGAGGAACAATTCTGAGGAAAAAAATGATGAGAAGACATGATTGGTGTGCAGGCAATGATGACCATTGGTGTTGTCTTGGGAGGTTAGAACCACTATAAAGTTTGATGAGTGATGACCATGAGACCATCCAATCAGGTGGTGCTGTGGCAGCCAGCAGGTGAAAACCTTTCCATGGTGAAGGAGAAACGGATGTGATATTTGATGAAGCTGCTTGCCCGCCTGTCTATGATTGATAATGAAGTCCAAAGGTCATGGTCCATCTCTTAATGCCCACAGCAGTTGGTAAAGGCGAGTGGATGCAGAGATGCAAAATGATTGGGACTGGGGAGAAATGTGTTTTGAGTTTTGGTGAGCTTCTTGCCCGCCTTTCCGTGGTGTATCACTATCGTAGTGGTGTCAGTTTCATCTTTCTCCAATCTCCATCTGCACGTTGAGGCGAACACTTCTGGGGGAAGAAGCTAACAAGCAAGTAGCATTAGCTGCGAACATGAAGTTACTTTGTTCCCTCTTATATGACCATAAACTTGTCAATGACACATCCATCTTCATTAAGTGCAGTGGTACAAGCTTTAGAAGTTGTTGTTTGTTCCTTTTATTACACAATGAACCTAACAATTGCAGATGGTAATGTTATGCTTAGCCATGGTTCTGAACAGACGTATGATTTATTTGGGTAAATAAATTAAACATATAAGTTTCACAATCTTTGGTATACCTGAATTTATTTTGGATTTATGCTGCAATTTGTTCCATATGCTTGTCAGCATTGTGTAATCATGCTTTGATATGCAGCTTAGGCAATTATGCAAAATATCGGGGGTAAAGGTCTGCTTTGATACTGAAAATGCTCGTGATTCTTTCTACAGAGCAGCAGTGAACTTTGTTATAGATGATTGCAGCAGGTATTTATTGCTTTTTTTCAAAGAATTTGTTTTGGCTTCAGTTACTCCGTTCATCAGCTATTTGTAAATTTCTGGTGCCAGACATTTTTTCTGATTTATTCCTTTGTACATACTGTTCTTATTTTATTATTGCCATCCACCATGCTTGATCTGAACTCGTTGATATTTTGTGCTTAATAAAGAGCAGCAAAAGACATGGGTGCAGCAAAACTTAATGGTGAGGATCCAAGGGAGTTTCTTGCTGGTCTTGCTAGCAATATTGGATTAGACAAGTTTCGTGCTGCCACTCTTGTATGTGCATCAATTGCTACTCGTACACGGACATGCTTCTTGCAATGCTGGGTATGGATTTACCTATACATAGCTGCAGAGATTCCATGTTCTTGCAATGTTGATTCCATCTTTTTTTCGTCCCTAGGCTCTAGAGATTCAAGGAAAACGGCCAGAAGCACTGGATGAACTTGTGAAGCTTTGTAGAATTCATTACATATTTCCTCCAGAGGACAATTCTGTATGTCATTTCGTTTTAAGCATGAAAGCTTGTATTTTGGTATTGAGCCTTGTTTAGTTCACGAAAAGAAAAGTTTTGGGGGGTACTATAGCACATTTGTATCTATAGCAATTACTATCCAATTTTGGACTAATTAGGCTTAAAAGATTCGTCTCGCAAAATAAATGTAAACCATGCAATTAGTTATTTTTTTATCTATATTTAATGCTCCATGCATGTGTCCAAATATTCGATGTGATGGGGCAAAAAGTTTTTGGTGGGAACTAAACAAGGCCTTACATTTGTTTTGCATTCATTCTATTTTCACCCCTTTGTGTACTGTGTGTCTTGAACTGTGTGAGTTCAAAATTGTGCATCTGGACCTGTGTAGGAGTACAACTAAACAATATTAATTCTTAGTTATTTAAACGCTTATTAAAGCTAGGAAGCAAGTCCAAGTAAGTTGGTTATGTCCTGTGCGCCTGAGTTAGGATGTAGCATGTTTAGACCTAGAGGCCTGGAGCAGCAGATGATGCCTCATATAAAGCTTAGATTTTTTGTACCAGTTTGATTGATATTTTTGTCATGCCTCTGTTAAATAGTTTCCTGGTACATAGCTGAGAGCATATATTTAAAGATGATTATTTGCCTGAAGAAATCCAACGTCCTGTATACACTGTTTGGTTTTGTTACTGCATTATTATCCTTACAAGCATAATCACATTTTATTGTTTCGTACAGGCAGAGATGGAAATGGTGTCTGCTGGACTAGAAAAGAATTTGCATGTTGCCGAGAGGGTTCACCTTCTATATCTATACAGGAGCATTTGTACTGCTGGTAACTTAAAAACAGCTGCAGAGGCTCTTGGTCTGGTAAGTAGTTTCTGTTAGAAATGCAATTTAGATCTATTGCTATGTGAAGGGCTGGATATAAACATGTACAAAAAGGGGCTGTTCGCTTCCCACCCTGGAAAGCATGCCTGACCCACGCAGCAACGCGAAGCGTTTGATTGGGTCGGATCTGCCTCTTTGGAAGCGGCTCCCATGCCAGGGTGCAAACCAAACATGCCCTAAGAGCATCTCCTGCAGTACTTTCATATGATTCCCCAATAAAGTGGTAATGGGGCTACTGCAATACAATATCCAGTATTATTGGGGGATGCTTTTGCAGTCTCCCAATATCTCATCCCCAGTACCTTGTCCTTTAACCGTTGGATCGAAATGCACGTTTTAGAGTTCGTCTACCTCTTTCACCCACACTCTTCTCTCCCTCTCCTTTTTTTCTTCCTCGAGCAGCAATAATCCATACTGGCGATCAAGGCAGTAAGGCGACAAAACAAGGACCTTTTGCTAGGTAGTAGACACTGATCAAGAGGTTTGAGGAGAAGAAGAACCACTCGAGCTTAGAGAGGAACATCGGCTGTGGCCCTTGTGGCCATGTTTCTTGTGAAAAGTCAGCTCCTCATGGCCTAGCTGGCCACAATAGCCCCAAAGAAGAGAAGTCCACCGCTAGCTAGGGCTGAGGCAGTGAGGGAGGCGGCAACAAAGACACTTGTGAGGTCGTAGCAGCTAGAATGGAGGGCTACTGTCATGTTGCTGAGCCTGACTCAGACCATCAGTGCAAAGACCATCCTCGGCCTATAGCTCAGGCATTGCCTTGGCAACTGAAGAGTATTGAACTCAGGACAAAGCCAAGAGAGGAACTCGTGAAGATGGAGAGTCTCTTTGACTCTGGTGACAGTCACAACATTGCAAGTGTTGGCGCCACAGAACTCAGCTCCAAAGCTGTCCAGGCAGTCTGACGATGGAAGTCCTCCATGGTCAAGCTAGAAGTCTAGCTGATGAAGCAACTCAACAGTATAAGATACACAGCCTCGTTACGGACCTCGTAACTACTACGAAGCAGATACGTGGAGGCAAGACCCTTGAGAGACATTGAGAGATCAATCGCAATGCTCGTAAGCAAGATGGCCTTAGCACAGGCTTTCTCACACAGCCAAGTGTCATAGACAGTCATAACCCACCTCCAATAGTCTTGATGGCATCCTCAACATTGGGGGGATACGTGGGTGGTGTGTAGAGAATCAGACATAGCAGACATTTTCTCCTCACCAGTGAGATAAGCCCATAGCTGCTGCCCACCCATATGGATCTCCATGTGAAAAACAAACTCTACCTAATTGGTGCCACTAAAAATAACCGTGCATCAAGGAACATGAATGGCACTAAGGCACAACCATCCTTGTCTCTCTTCTCTCTTTTTGTGGAGCTACCGACAGCCCAGAGTGCAGATGCGGCTACCGTTCAGGGCGTGCATGGCCAGTGTATGCGGCGGCCTCGAATGGGGCTTGTGCGACCTGTGGAGGCGGGAAAAAAAGAGGGGAGGGAAAAAAGTGGAGTTGCTCGCTAGTGAAAGCTTACTGCTTGCCCTCAGGCAGCCTAGTGAGGATCAAATCCTATCACTAGAGCTCTGTTACCATGTTTTTGGCTTTTCTAGATACATTGCTTTTATTATGTATCTAGACATAGTGTATACTCAAGTGCATAACAAAAGTTATATCTACTATAACTAAATAGGGGGACCCACTACAGGAATTCTCTCAAACCTCAGAGAGCCACGTCACCTCTGTGGGGCCACGGTTCTTTGATCCATCCCAGTGGCAAAATCTCCTTTGAGCGACACTCTCTTCCCCTTCACATCCCCTCCACCTGCTTCCCCTCCGTTCCACTAAAACTCCCCTCGTTCCCCTTCAGTTACGAGCCACCATCACAGAATCGTCTTTGCTTGCCCTTCGTCCTCCACCCGTTCTCCTCCGGCCCTTCATCTGTCCACTGGCCACGATGGCCCAATTACATCATTTTCCTCCGTCTGTGTCCTGCTATTTAATGTCGACTCTTGTGACTGGTGATGAGCCTGCGAGCGATGGAGGTGTAGGTCAGGTCAAGAATTGCACAGGGAGTGGAGGAAGGCTCACCTCGGTAGGTATTGACTTGGAGCTGCGACGGATCGACCAAGCCTATAGCAGCATAGCCTAGTGGAGGCGGTGTGGTGCAAGGTGGGTGGCGAAACCTGGTATTTGGTGGAGCTGCGCGGGGGCTGAGCCACCGGCATGAGAGGATGACCTTCTCAACGGGCGCATAGCAGACAGCGATGCTCCTTCCACGAATCCGCGCAGACAAGGTTAAGGCATGGGGCGACTCCAAGCGGGCAACGGTGCCCCTTCCTCGACTTCAAGCCGACACATAGCTCCCTTCCATGACTCCAAGCACACGGGCGTGGGCGACTCCAAGAGCGGTGGCGTTACTCCGCGATCCCGTGCAGGTGATGACCAGGCTTGGTGGCATCTCCGAACGGGGTCGACGCGAATCCTACCCAATCCCACATGGGCATCCGCAAGGTTTAGGAAGACTCCGAGCAAGGGTAGCACGGGTCCTTGGCTCGTTACGAGCGAGCAGAGAGCCTCCGGCCTTGAAGATAAAGCATGGTATAAAATAAGAAAAAAGAAAGAAAAATATAGTAGGGAAGATGACATATGGCCCCGGCTGATGGTGGCCAATAGTGTGACTCGCCCAGATGGGCTATGCAGTCTACATATTTAAATTGAGTTTTCACTTGCGTGAGGCATATGATTTGATTGCTAACCTAGAATTTGTAGCTTAGATCTTCTTATATGAATCATAGTATTTTTGTAAATAGTATTATAAAATTCCTGCGGCAACACGCCGGGTATTATCTAGTATCTAGAAAAGTCAAAACATCTTATAATATAGAATGTAGGGAGTACATCTAACAGTTTCCATACACGTGGCTTATCCTGCTCCATGCAAACTTGTGTTACATTGTAGATCACACTGAATGGGAACTCTTCACCTAAATACTCCATCCATCCTAAATTATAGATTGTTTTTGTTTTTTAGTTACATAGCTTTTGCTATGCACTTAAGGTATATGCTATGGCTAGACATATAGTAAAAAGATTATGTTTCTAGATCGCCACAATGACCAATAATTTGGAATTGAGTGACTACTTATTTGTATTCGACTGAACTATGCACATTGGGATTTTCTCTGATGTGTAACTAGTAAAGTGACAAAATGTGGCATCACCTACTTTTTCAAATATGTTTTTTGGTCTCACGAACTTATCCGTTGCATATGCACTCTTGAATTATAGGATTATAGGTTGGAATAAACTATCTTTATGATGAAATGCAGTTGAACAATTTGATTGAATTGAAATATTAATAGCATAGAAATAAATTACTAATTATGAGCCATGATGTATTCTTTTCTGAACATATTTCTGCTTATTTCTCCTACGGAGCCTGCTCTATTGTTTAGGTTGGACAAGGTCTATGAAAAAAATCAAGACACTATTTTTTTTTTTTTGAGGGAAAAAATGAAGACACTTTTATCTTATTATGGTCCTGACTTCTTATGCAGAGTTTGCCAGATGAATGAGAGTATACCGAAGGATTATGCTTACATTTGTAGTCCGAGTTGCAATGCCCATTCATCAACCACAGACCAAGGCATTGAAGCCCCTGACGCAGTTTTGGTATTCCTACTTTCTTAACATGCAGTATGCTACCAAGACAAGAATCAGCATAGTGCAGATTTCCTTCTCATCAGATTCTTAGGGACAATCCGGAGGCCCAAAACCTAATGCTGAATCAATTGATCCGTTCATGGACCTTTAATATAGATGGGTGCTCTTTAATTCACCACTCCTAATAGCAAACTCATATATATATTAAAGATGATCGGTTTATAGTACTTAAGTTCACCGAACCCCTCCACCGCCACGCCGGTGTCCGCAGTGGTGTTGGCGTTTTGGACAGCTGATCTGGCATCAGAACATAAAAAAAAAAGCTAAATGCATTGATGACAAACGAGAGTATAGTCTAGGAGAGCAGAGACTGTAAGTACTTTGGGAACGTGCGAGATGGTAGACGAAACACTTGCTAGCTCTAGTAGTTTTTTATGCTTCTTTTTCCTCCACGTCGGAAGTGACATCAGGCGGCGACTTCGCTGGTCTGTTGGCGGTGCCCTAATATCGTGGTTATAAATGTATTGAGAGTCGTGCTCTACTCTGGTGGTCATTGATTACTGAAGCAAAGAAATGTCCTGACCATAAAAATGTCCTGACCCGTTTTATGGTTTCTCTTACACCGGTTTTGAGTTCATATTGTTGTTTTCAAGATTAGCATATCATATAAAATGAAATGAAACTTGATGAAACATCCACCCTCAATGGAGAGTATTATTTTATAGTTTTAAAAGCATTTATTTGCAAGACTCATAGAGAGTTGGTAACCACACTAACCCATTCATTCTCTTTTCTTAAATACAATGTTATGTCATAAAAAATGTCTATGCGACATTCTATTTAATGCAAATAAAACTTACTTGAAACTTTTATTGAGATCGGCCTTAGTGGCTTGTGAGTCCATGAACGTGGGGCACCTTGTCCCCTTGCATTTTGTTGATTGGCAATGCAATGTGGTTCTTCGTCACCGTGTTTTTGTCGCGGGGCATGTTGAACCCTGAGGGAAGCTACTGAAGTCACCATGTTTTTGTCGTAGGGCATGTTGATTGTTGAACCTTGAGTGTGAGTGGTGTATCCTCTCAAAAAAAGTGAGTGGTGCAAGGATGGTGGGTCGTCCTAATATTCGGAGACATGAGGGTAGGGATGCAAGTTGCATGGGCTGCCTTGTGAGCCTGCTGGGTTAGCCCACACCACTTAACCCGCGCCAGAAAACCCACGTATCTAGAGCGGTCAATGTGGGCGTGCTCGTGGTACCCAGGAGCTTGCGAATTTTTTTTTATTTTTAGCCTAAATTTGAAAAAAATATAAATTTGACTCTGTTTGGAAAGTATTTGCAAATCTAGGCCGTTTGGTCCCGCCTCCATGCATGGCGGGGTAAATACACAGGACCCCGCCATGTATGGCGGCGGGGTACACTGGTGACGTGGCGCCTGGCTGGCGGAGCACGCTGAGTGTACCCCGCCATGACCGATGGCGGGTTTGGGCACCCCGCCGTGGATCATGGCGGGGCACAATTGGACATGCGGCAAGTTCATGTCACTACTTCGATTGGACATTGCTTGGCCGTTTCCAAAAAATTTTGCCAAATTTTTTAGATTTCCCATCACATCGAATATTTAAACGCATGCATAAAGTATTAAATATAGTCGAAAATAAAAACTAATTACACAGTTTGGTCGAAATTGACGAGACGAATCTTTTGAGCCTAGTTAGTCCATGATTGGACAATATTTGTTAAATATAAACGAGAATACTACAGTGTTGATTTTCTAAAATTTTTTAGAACTAAACAAGGCAGAGCCTGTTGAGAGCAGAGTTACATGCAGCAGGCAGCAGCAGCGACACTTTTCCAGAGGCTGGTTCACGTGGGCGTAGAGGACAGCTGCTGCTAGAGTGGTCAGTTCGGTCACTTTTGCCGAGGGCTTGTTTAGTTATAAAATTTTTTGCAAAATATAAATAGTAACGTATTCGTTTGTATTTGACAAATATTATTCAATTATAAACTAACTAGGTTTAAAAGATTCGTCTCGTCAATTCCGACCAAACTGTATAATTAGTTTTTTATTTTCGTCTATATTTAATACTTAATGTAAACGTCTAAAGATTTGATGTAATGAGAAATCTGAAAAATTTTGCAAATTTTTTTGAAACTAAACCAGCCCCGAGTCGGTCGTGCGTGTTCATTCGTGACCGGACCACTACCGCTGGGTAGCCAATCAAGTCTTGTCAGCCTTGTTTAGTTCCAAAAAATTTTACAAAATTTTCTAGATTTTCCGTCACATCGAATCTTTAGACATATGCATGAAGTATTAAATATAGATAAAAATAAAAACTAATTGTATAGTTTGGTCGAAATTGACGAGACGAATCTTTTGACCCTAGTTAGTTCAGGATTGGACAATATTTGTCAAATACGAACGAAAGTGCTATAGCCAAAAATTTTTTAGAACTAAACAAGTGCGGGTGCGGGAGCGGACGGGGTAGGACAGAGGGAGAGAGAGCGGGAGCGGCAGCTTTTGGTGGGTCTTGGCGTGCCCCGCCATGATCCACGGCGGGGTGCCCAAACCCGCCATCGGTCATGGCGGGGTACACGTCAGCGTGCCCCGCTAGTCAGGCGCCACGTCACCAATGCACCCCGCCGCCATGCATGGCGGGGTTCTGTGTATTTGCCCCGCCATGTATGAGGGCGGGGCCAAACGGCCTAGATTTGTAAATACTTTTCAAACAGGGTCAAATTTGTATTTTGTTTCAAATTTAGGATAAAAATAAAAAAAATTCGAGCTTGCTCGCTCGCAAGATGCAATTTGCGTCTCCGCCTCCAACAGAGGACATGGCGAACCCTATGTCAGTGTCGTCCCAATCATAGCTACCATCCCTCTCTTGCACTCACTTGCTCAGCCGCTGGTGATATTAAGGACTAAGACCATGTGGTGGCAAGGCATGCCGTGCATTGAGAGACGCCTCTGCAGTCAAGGTTGAGAGGAGGTCACCTGGGGAGCTCTTGCTGCAGCCAGAGAACATCCTGCTCGTGCCATCACCATAGCTCCCACAAACATTGCTGGTGGACGAGGTTGACAACATGGAGTTTCTGATTAAGTCCCTATTTGGCACGGTTCCATTTTAGCAGTAAAGCCATTTCTTTCAGCTTTGGTTCTATGAACAACTCTTTCAATGGAACTGGAGGCATTTTCATATTCCGTTTGGCAAAGCAGCTCATTTGGATAGGCCAAAAGTACAAAATGACTATAATACTCTTGTTTTTCTATTCTATTTCCACCTTCATCGTCACAGGCTTCTTAGTTTTTTGTGCCTTTTATTTTATTAATGCTTTGCTCTAGTGCTTTGTGGAATTTTTAAGTAGGCTATTCACCCTGCTCTAGCCACATTAGGACCTTTCACCCAAGCTCCATGGTCCTTCCCAAAGCCAGGCTAGACCTTCACCATCGGATCCATGACCTAGATGAAAAGTCCTTGTTTGGTTTTGGTAATTGAGTGACAACCTTAGGTGGACTAATATATGTTTATGTGAGATGCACAAGTGATTAGTGCACCAGGTACATATGTGTGAGTAACTTATGCCATGGAGGTGAAATGGCTTGATACGTTGCAAGGCTCACACATGTGATGATGAAGGAGTTCATTGCACATGAGACATGACATGGAGTCATGTGACCAAGGTAGAGAAGATCAAGATGAGGCTTGGCTCGAAGGATCGGTTGCAAGTGTGATGGGTAAGTCAGAGGCTTTGAAGTGAGGATGAAAGCCCTAGTTTGGTTTTGGATAATTGATCAAACCCTAATACTAACCTCTATGCTAAGTGTGTGTAGACTTAATGAGGTTGGTACATGCCAAGTGATGGAGCAAGTGATGATCATGGTGATGACCACGAGATGATCAAGTGCTCAACTTTGAAAAGAAGAAAGAGAAAAACAAAACCCTATGGAGATCAAGGCAAAGGTATTGCTTAGGGTTTTGGTTTTGGTGATCAAGACACCATAGA
>Ga0182004_10002298_pt1 | contig 14772 bp, 16 predicted proteins | sample Sormic07211540_1_FD_120479 | JGI IMG/M metagenome (GOLD analysis project Ga0182004, IMG submission 120479) | Endophyte microbial communities from Sorghum bicolor roots, Mead, Nebraska, USA - 072115-40_1 MetaG | ecosystem: Host-associated > Plants > Roots > Unclassified | place: USA: Nebraska...
CAAACACCAAAACTCGTGGAATTCTGTCAGATAAAACCCTAAGTCTAGATGTTGATTTCATTTGGATCCTTTTCTTTGTTTATTTGATAATTAAATTTGATACTTAAGGACCGTCAACATCTACTAACCTTTAGGCTACAACCAAAGTGATTTGCTGTGAGAAATGTATAGAGAAGACTATGACTGCATCTTCATTCTAACCTTGGTAAGGATGATCTACTGCTCTATTAGGGAGGCTTACGGAATCTAGACACCACAAAGGATGTTCAACCCACACCTATAAACCCTACTGATCCTGCTAACGGGATTATGGGCTACAAAGGTAGCTATGGAATTGTCACGTTCCTTGCTACTACCACAGTCCGGCTAGACAGAGGGTATCTATGAGTGTCCTAGCCCAAACACCACATTTACGCTAGCGATGATTACTCTAAACTCTATGCAAAGTGATTAAAGTAAACTCACAAACCAAAGAAAAATAAGAACAAAGAACTTACTAGAATTTAGAAGTCAAAATACCGAAGAATCCTAGGAGCAAGCCTCGAGTTAGGAGACTTGATCCTGCATGTACAACTTGGAGAAGACACCAATAGGCCAGGCTTCCTCCAATCTACACCTTCACTCTATCTCTCTCAATTTAGAAGAATAAATTCTAATCTCACATTGGATGCTAAGCCCTAGGAGATTGGAACCCTAGAGGAACCTCTCTCTGCGAATCCTCTCTAGAAAATATGCAAATGAATAATGGGATTGCCCTCCTCCAGGGGCCAGGGGCCTTGCTTATATAGCCCTCTCAAATGAACGTGGACCATCGGATCAAACCGACCTTAATTGCATGGTTTTCTTTGATCCTCAAAGGCGGTGGAGCATAATCCGCGAGACTCAGCCTTATTGGCTACTGAGCCAGGGCAGGCGCCCTAGGGTTCAGGGCGGGTGCCCTGCCCCCGGGCCCGCTCGACCTCCTGCTCGTTCCCGTGGCTTCTAGAGTGTTCTAGATCGAGGAAAATTGGCGTACACGTTAATATCTCTATGTAAACCCGATGTGTGGGCTCTTCCTCCATATTTCCTCATAACCCCTTGCAAAAATAGATAAACATCAAAACTCATGGAATTCTATCAAATCAAACCCTAATTCTAGGTGGTATTTGCATATGGATCCTTTTCCTTGTTTATTTGATGATTAAAGTTGATACTTAAGGACCGTCAACAGTTGTAGCAGCGTGTCAGGGAGGCTGCTGATGCGGCTGCTTCATGCTGCCGCCTTCTTGTTCATTTTGTTGAACATGTTGCCGGTGTCCAGATGTTCTGCGTGAGAGGCCATGGAAATGAGCAGAGAACGAGAGGGCAAGACGACATGTGTGGACGGCTACACCTTCGTCGATTCCACTTCGCCTACAGCGGGATGCGTGGTGGATGGACTCAGTGCCCAACAGCGATGGGGGCGACAGGATACGGTGAAGCAGGGGGCGGCTACATGAGGGCCGGAAGGGAAACAGGGCTGCAAACTAGCGGAGGTCGAGGTATTCGTAGTGGGCAGGGGAGCCAAAGGATGGCCATCGAGGAGGTCTCCGTGGCCGCGATGTGCGCTGCATCAAGAGGGGTGCCCACAATGACTAACACAGGGAACAATGGGCCAGCCTGCAGGCCTATCTATTTGGTCACGCTTACGCTCATGATTAAGTAAAAAATACGCTCCATTCTTCACGAACATACTTCAATAACGTGATGGTAAGGCACTCCAAGTTTCTCCCTGAGCTCCCGGGTTCGTACCTCACGGGAGCCATTTTTTTTTGTTTTCCAAATTTTTTCTGTGCTTATTTTTAATTTCTTATTTTTTTATGTTCATTTATTTGCCCGATTTGTAATTAATTAGTACTATATTATTGCTTAATCATTAACCTTGTTGATTATCATACATCTTATTACTTTTTTTAGCTATTATTACACTTATTTGTTGAATGACTAAAGCATAAAAGCTTTAAGCTACCTTGTAACTACTTATTATTTGTTCATGCTTGTACAAGATGTCAAAATCATTCTAAATTTTTATGGTATGTTTATGGATCAAACCTATGAAGTTGCGTGCATCTATGCAATTTTAAGACCAAGTTTACCTATTGTTGTAATTTTATGTTGCATTAGTGATGGATAAATGTTAGAGTACCCAAAAGCTAGCCCAAAATTTCTAAAAAATGGCTTGCACACCTCACTTTGGTGTAATATGTTAAAAAAAAGTTTCAACTTTTTATGAGAAAGAGGTCATGCACATCCGCACAACGGCATACATGTTAACTTATATCCTTATAACAAAGTAGAAGATGTTCATGTTTAAATACCTAGGTATAGTACCACTTTGTCGAAATCCTTTGAAACTTTTATGTCATCATCATACACCAAAATATTGTTCATGTTAAAATAGCCTAAGTGAGGCTTGTTCTGTGTTATTGCAAGTTTTTATAAATTCCTTCCAAACTTGTATCATTTAGTTTTTCAACAAATAAGTAACATCATACCTACAAAATGTAAAAAGAGTTTTGAAAATAAATGAGATAAATCATTACTCATTATTGTACTATCTGTGGAGATAATAAGTTAAAAAAAGATAACATCATTACCTACTATCCCTGGAGGGAAAAATTACCACCAAAATAAAAAACATCACAGGGCGGCAAGGAGAAAAAAAAATGCCACAAAAAAAAATGCCGCCTAACTACCTCTAATTTAGCAATTACCCCCACTCCCTCGTCACCCCCATCCACTCATCCTCTCTTGCCCCGCACCTCCCCCACCCCCACACACATTTCTTAAACCTAGGTGCCACCGCACGAAGAACCGTCATCCCCGAGCTGCTTCCTCGCCCGCGAGCTGCGTCGCCGTCGCCATCTTTCACCGCATCCACCTCTCCCTCCTCTCTTGCACACCCCATGACCTATCGCACCGCCGTCCTCAATCCCCGAAACCCTAAGAACAAGGAGTGCATCTGCTTCCCCGTCGACGGCCTGTGTCACCCTTGGCGAGGTGAGTTTCGCCTCCCCGGGTTGCGACTGGGCGGCAGTGACTGGGCGGCGGCGGTGGATTGCGGGGTGTGTGCCATCAGCCTCGACAGGATAGCCCGCCAGGAGACGGCCCTCGTAAAGGGCTGCGACCACGCCTACTGGTCAGTTGCTAATTTCCCCACCCCCTCCCCCCTTCCACCAGATTATTATGGGTACATGTCTGTTGTCCTCAATTTGAACTGCATTGCGTCTGATAATCATTTGTATATATTTATCCTAGTAAGTTTCATAGGAGTCTGCCCTTAGATCTGATTTACCAAATATTAGCCTTGGCCTGACAAACAAGTCACTAGAGCAATTCTGTTATGCCATCGCTTACTGCTATCTGACAGCAACAAGAGCATAGCTAATGAATGAAGTGCTTAAAATCAACCATGAACTACTTACATTTGCATTGATTGGCATTGTGACTAATTTTGTAACCCAAACATTGCCATTACAGTGCATATGAAAATATTTACTACAAAAATAAATATATCAGATGGTAATCCTATCACTTAATCAAACAATTTAACCTACAATTGGTTCCCTCAATCTGAAATTCATAATCATTATTCGACTGAGTATAATTTGTGAAGGTCATCGAGGCTTATTGACAAAGCAAGGCTGACCTCTAAAATCAACAATGCATGGTTTATCAACATTTGAAACACAATTGTTTATTTGTTTCATGTGCATCCCTGAAGTCCCCTTCGATGACCACTGCCACCAACCACCTCGTCTACATCCGCAGCTAAGCCACAAGCGGAATGGTGTATACAAGGAATCAAGGAAGGAATATATCTGCAGAACAAGAAAAAGGTAGGAATCAAGGAAGGAAGATATCTGAGTTTTGTAGGTCTTCTGGAATTTTGCTGCTGCTACTCATCCATCCCTCTTGCCTTTTTGGTGGCTGCAGAACAAACAACGCAGCAGGTTCATGGAGAGCACGTACCAGTCTAGGGAGGGGTGACCAGAGGGAGGTCTCACAAAAGTATGCCAGTTTTATTTGATTATACAGTGTTAAAAGGATGGTGACATATACAGTAGCAAATTAGCTGACAATTCTATATTGTCTGAAACTGTTAAGAGGAGCCTATTCATCAACTTTGACATGGCATTATGTTTCTTGTCTCCTTTTACCTCTAAATCCTTATTGTGTTTCTGCCTGCTTACATTGTTGATAGGCATTTAAGGTGTCTTATTTGAATTTTGTTTGTTTGTTGTGTCAGCTACCTAAGAACTATCCAGACAACCATGATGAATCACTCTAATGACCTGGAATTGTCTATGTATTTGTTATACAGATAGAACTTTGTGCATTTCCTGCATTCATGTGTATTGATAGAGTATTTCTGCTTCATTACTTAAAAAATTAGTACCTCTGAGCTCTGACCTATTACTTGTTGCCTATAAACTATGACCTCTTATCTCTTTGCTCTTCACGAGACACTAGTATCTACTACCGCTAATATATCCAGCATCTAGCATTCGTAGCTCTTACCTATTAGTTCACTCCTATTCGTTTTCTAATAGACACAATTTGCTTGTTCTTGTAAGAACCTCCAAAAACAATTTATGAGCAAAGGCAGGATGCACAAGTGGCGGCCGTAGAAAAGAAGATGCAAGAACTTGGACTAAAAAAATTAGCTACTATTTAAAAAAACTATACCTGAATCTGCATCAAATAAGGGCAAAAAATCAGCAACCAAGAAATCAAATAGTGAAGATTCGGATTCATTGGAGTATCTCCTTGACAGTGATGATCAAGGAGATAGTGATGATGATGACACTGAATCTGATGATCAGCCACAACCACTAGCAACCAAGGTATAAGTTTCTGTATTTTTGACACTTGGTCATGATATAAATTCCCTATATGTTACTTAAGTACAACTGGTATTTCTTATCCAAAGCTACCTAAAAAGTATAAACATGTACACTTGATTGTAATCCGTTTCACTATTTGCTTGTGCATTTGTGTTGTCTTCATCCAAATGTTTAGAACAAATTAGTGCCCTGCTCTCAGAATACATTTAACAGTACTTGTTTGTTTAAACTCATCTATTCAAGGTATGGTGATCAGATCAAGGCTAGGGATAATATGCACCTACAACTTGAGGTTAACAATGATTTAATTTTTGTTTTCCCTACCATGGGATTTGGTTATGTATATATGAATGAAAAGTTTGAAATGATATGTTCAGAAGTTAATTTTGTTTAAACTTCATGATATCAAATACTATGTTTACTAGTGTTGTTGTATATGAGACTTACTTGTTTTTTTCCATAGTATCCTCCAGGGTTTACTCCTTTTCCTAGAGGCCAAGCTTCAAAGAGGAAGAAGACAGGTGACAACATGCCTCTAGGAGTAAGGGCTAGCCAAAGAGTCAGGGCATCTGAAGGTTCAGAGGTGCAACCTCCTCAATCACAAACAAGAATATCAAAAGGCTTCATTTCTAGCAACACAAGGGCACAATGAAGAAGAAATAGCACAAAGGTCTTCCACAGCTGCAGAAGAAGGCAATGCAGCTAGTGTTCAGGACACTACACCTGCAGAGGAAGAAAGTGGAGGTGCTGCTCAAGGCAATACAAGTCATGATGAACACCATTGAGAGGAAGACACTGAAGACAAGTTATAGTTTATTTGCCATTCCAACAAGTCATCTCTTTGGCTAATTTGCATGAAATAAATTCAAAATCTATTTTGTAGCTCCTACACAGCGAGCCCCAAGGGAACGCAGGCCACCAACCAAGGGATCACGGCTGGACAGGATGACAAAAGCTATGGGTAGGAGACTGCCCATAGCTATTGCTCAAGGCAAAAGAAGGCTAGATGAACCTGTTCAGGCAACCAAGTTTGCGTCTGAGTCTGGTGTCATCATTCGAAATAAGGTTCCTATCCTACCCCATTGGAAATTGTACAAGAAAGATGAAAAATATTACAATGATTTTTTGGGAAAGCTCTCTATAAGTGTCTTACTCTTTCAATGGTCGACTTGAATATCTTCTTAAGCTAAATTGACTAACTAAAAGTGGAGTTGTCATATGTCTAGGGGCGCTTGGCCATTAACGATAAGGACAAGCCAACTGAGGAAACTTGCACCGATGTGCTGTGCTCTGGGGTCCGACAAATGAGGTATCGGCTGAAGAAGAAATACTTCAATGATGTACTTGCAAATGAGATTCCCACAACTTCTCTAGTTTCAAGTATGTCTGATCAAGAGTGGCAGGCATTGGTCGCAAAGTGGACTAATCCAAAGAACATGGTATGGGTATCTTGTCATATATTCTATCTCATTCACTTTCTAATGGATCTTCTCATTTTAAACCTATGAACTCATCTCATATGTTCAATCTCTTTTAGGAAACAAGTGAAAAGAACAAGAATAATCACAGTAGAGTCAAGTATCATGAGACTACCGGTTCTCGTAGCTATGTGGCGCACTTGCATACATATGTAAGTAACTCATTCACTACATAAGACTGACTTTGCATCATAAGACTGACAAAACTGTTGAAATTGATTCTTTATGACATAGAAGCAGAACAGGAACAATGCGGAACCCAACATAGACAATGAAGAACTTGATGTGGTGGAGGCCTTCAAGACCTGCCATACTAGCTCCAAGCATGGTCTTAGTGAACCAGCAAGAGAGGCAGTTATAAGTCCCAACATCTCTTTTGCTATGTTGTTTTGTGCATCCATTGGATAACATGTCCAGTTCCAATAACAAATTGTAGTGATGGATTTTAGTAACTTATATACAAACCAACAATATTGTTCGTTGTTCTGGGTCTGCCCCTGCACCCATGTCTTATACTTGATATGTTCCTACTTGAGATGAACCAGTTCACACTTTCATTAGCATGAGATGATTGCTTAATGAATTTCTTGGCTTCTTCAGATACACTTTATACTTGTAGTTGCAGCACTGTTCCTTAGTACATTTTAGAAGGCAAAATACCTTGCTGATTGTTTAAATTTTCACTACCTATCTTAAACCAACAATATTGTTCTTTGATCTGGGTCTGCCCCTACACCCATGTCTTATACTTGATCTATTCCTGTTTGAGATGAACCAGTTCACACTTTGATTAGCATGAGATGCTAGATTAATGAATTTCCTGGCTTCTTGAGATACATTTATACTTGTAGTTGCAGCATTGTTCCTCGGTACATTTTAGAAGGAAAAATACCTTGTTGATTGTTTAAGTTTTCACTACCTATGCTTTATGTCAAATATATGGTCATTGTTGGCTTCAAATTATAGGCAAACATGGAAGCTTTGAGGGCAGACCCTGTTCCTGAAGGTGAGACAGGAGTATGTAGTGTGCAAGTGGTTTCTCAGGTGCTCCCCAAAAATAGTTCAAACCATTTCCTGAAGAGTCTTGGCATCAAGCCAGTGGGATCTTCCAAAGCATCATCATTAAATGAAAACGAGCTTCGGGAACAACTGGCAGCTGAAGCTAGGGCTATTGTACAAACTGAACTCCAGGAGCTCAAGCAGAAAAGTGTAGAAGCTGAGAAAAAGCTGGAAATGTAGGAAAAGAAGATGGAGGAGATGAAGAAGATGTCAGAGATCACCAACAAGGCACTAGAGTAGAACAATGTGTTGATCAAGCGTCTCTTGTCCCTCAACAACGGTCCTTCGACATGAAAGGTATTTGTTGTTGTGCTAATGTGTTTTTCTTCTGACTGATCAAACTCATTGCTCCACCTGTTCCTCCTACATGTTTCTGCTCAATAGTATTATGTTATCCAATAATGTGTGCAATTTATAGTTAATCTACTTTGCTCTTCTTGCAGCCGCTACTTCGACATGAGCTGCTCTTACTCTCTGGTCGGTGCCGCTGATTTTGTGTATGCAAACTGTGCTGTTGCTGGTGGGTGCCAATTTGCTGTGATCTTCAGTGAACAAAGATGAAAGTGATGTTGCTGGTGGTTGGCTCTGTCCCTAGTTTAGATATGTTATATTGCTGTCACTGCTTTAGTATGGAGCTTTATGTTTTTCTAGTGGTTGGTTTAGTTGCTATGATCTGTTGTTCTATGTTACATATGAACTGAGTTAAGTAGTGTCGGTTGTATGGTGACCATAATACTAGATTTGCTAAGTTATGTAAGCATTTGGTCTACTCTTATTATACTGTGATCAGAGACCAAAATTCTGAGTTTTGTAATGTTATTATAAAGTGATTAGTGATGAAAATTCAGGTTTCTGTGACCTTATTGTACTTTGATCTGTGATGAAAATATTCATTTATATGACGAAAGTGTCAGCCACTCATAGTATGCCACTGTTGGGTATTTTAAACGCAAACAGAGAAATCCGCAAGCGCACGGATACCAATGTAGCTTTCACCCGAGAGTATTCCAGAGTATCGATTTTCCACAAGGAACGCGAAGTGTACTAATTATGGTTCAAGATCGTCCAACAGTAAAGGTCAAAGTATTTTTAGTGGGTAGAGAGGATATTTCTAAAGGTTCTCTAATGGATCTATAAATCAAATTGACATTAAAGTCTACTTATTTTGGGACATCAGAACACTAGCCACAGACACATGAGAAAGGGGACTAGGAAGCTCCGACTACGGTCCTACAACACCAATCCAAACGTGGTGGAATACGTCGGCCGTCAGGGCTGTCACCACCTAGGGCTACCACAACTATCCGTAGAACTGGGTGTAATTCTAGGTAATATATAGACTAAGCACCACGCCTAACCTATTAATTACTACTCTAGCGTTGCAAAGACTAGAGCACTTGATGCAAGCGAGAAACAAATAAATGAACTTAAAGTACTAAAATTAAGTAAATAAAGAACTTAGAATAGTAATTAAGGCACCTGAAGATTGCTGAGTGATGAACCAGATACTGCAAAAGTACAATGTCGAGGAAGATCTGATAGATCTGGCTCCTCCTTTGCTCTCTCCCTCTTCTAATTACAACTAGATGAACTAGAACTAGAACTAGAAGAACTAGAACTAGACGAACTATAACTAGAACTAGAAAAACTAGAACTAGATGAACTAGAGGGACACAACTAACCCTAATTTGTGTAGAGAATATGAAGCACCGGGGTGTAGAATGCCTCAAGGACAGGGCCTTGGGCGTCCTTATATAGGCTGAGGTGGAGTAGGGGGCAAGGAACCGCCACGTCAGCGATCCGCGTCTTCAACTTGTGTGCACTATCGGATGAAACCGACTTAAAATCGATGGAGGGATACTTTTCCTGGCTTCCAAGGAGGTGTAGGAGAAAGACTCTAGAAGGCGGTGGCCATCGGGCGAAATAGGGCACCGACCGGCCCCACCTTGTCTCCTCTGCGGGTCTCGTTCCTTCGGGTGACTTCTAGATCCTTCCTGTGCCTAATGATGGCAGATAAGTTTCGTGATAATTATGCACTCTAATCCTTCTTTTATGATTTTCTAGAATAATCTCTGGGAAGTACAAAACATGCAAAACTCATGGAAATTGTCAGTTAAAACCCTAGACTAGTGGGTATTCATGTATCCTTTCATGTCTAAAGTTCTAATAAGAGCTGACGTTATCCACCGTCAACAAGTTCCCCCACACTTGCTCTTTGCTCATCCTTGAGTAAAGGTTAAAGATAAAAGTAATCATGATCATAACATCCAAATATATATATATAGCTAACATAAAAATTATTCCAAAACATTACTCACACAAGTGGGATATGTGGCATTGGCTAACATATGTCCTTGGGCAGTTGAAAAGTGGAACAGTTCTTGAAGCGAAGTCACCTACCCAGATTCACATCTTAGCCACTTGAAGTTTTTAAAGTTTTTACAAAAGGAAAGCATAGATCACTATTACTCCTCAAATGGTACTCTCGATCGCTCAATGGTGTATCTTATTATGCTCTTCTTTTCCTACAACTGATAGCTTATGTGGAGCTCAGGTAGAGATAGTTGTTGTGGCATACTTGTGTTGCATATATTGTAAAGTCAAAATCTGAACCCGAGGAGCAAAATATCATACTCTTAGATCAAGATGTGCATGTGTGTGGATATTTAGTGGATATATGGTGGAATTGGAAAACCCTAATTCTACTATACTCCTTGAATATATCTCTCTTTAAAAACTTGGCCAGAGAACATGAGCAATCTTTTTTTCTTTTTCCTTTTAGGGAGGCGAGTATCTGAGTACTCATTGTTTTCATCTTTAGGACACTTGTCACTTTTTTAACTCCCTCTATTCTTTTTTCTTTATTACTTTTGCATAGCTCATGACTCTTTTTGACAACAAAGACATTTGAGAGATAGCAACAAGAATTGGAGCATTTATTTGGTGGATGGAAAACCTATTAGGGGTATTTTTGTGTTCACTCCTAGTGTAGGAGAGAAACATTTTGGGTGGATCTAAATGGAAGGCATGTTTTGCGCCTACTCCCAATGTAAGAGCAGTGCATATATATGTGGCTGCAAGTGAATCTTGATTTTGGGAATATGATAAATCTCTCGAAGGATCACAAAGTTTGACCACACTCAACATAATAGCAAGCTGCATATGTAGATAGCTTCATGAAATATCCAAGTTCCTTGAATAGAACTAGTAGGATTTCTGTGCCAGAACTATGTCACACTCCACAACAACTTAGTCAATATGATTTTTCTATTAGAATATTTTTCCCATAAGCATAAGTGTATGTATATGAAACAATCTTCATGCAAGCTTATATCTCAAGAATGCCATCATCATGTCACTCTTCAAATTTCAATTCTATGTGTGGATCTTGGTTCTTTTTAATTTGCAAGGTAATGCAAGTGCATAACAAGTGCGAAACACAGTAGGCATATGAGTGAATCAAGAAAGATCAAACCGAGTTTTAGTAGTTGTACGCAGACTCCCCCATCAGTCCATGAAGTGCTCAGCATATTTATTCACAATGGGTTGGCACCTCCCCCACACTTCTTCAAAATTGTACCTGGCTTTTCATTCATAGAAAGAAAATGGTGAAAATAAAAGGGACTCTCTGGTGTAAGATACCAAAAAGTATAAATTCTAATCTTAGCATTTCACCAATTTTATTATGATGTATGAATTTAGTGAATGATTTCTAAGAACTCAATCACATCAAGTTCTTCAACCATGTTGATTTGTGGCTCAAGATAAACTTTTAAGTGTTGGCCATGTACCTTAAATGTGTTACCTGTATCATCTTGGATGGTCATGGGTCCATGAGTTGAAGTGTTGATGACCTTGTAAGGTCCATCCCACTTGCTTCGTAGTTTACCATGTTTGAAAAGCTTGACTCTTGAGTTGAAAAGTAGAACATTGTCTCTAGGATTAAACTCTTTATGCTTGATTCTCTTATTATGCCATCTTTTAGTTCTTTCTTTGTAGATTTTAGAGTTGTGATAAGCTTTTTCTCTCCATTCTTCTAGCTCAGAAAGTTGCATTTGACGATTCTTGCTAGCTAGGTGGAGATCCATGTTCCACTTCTCAATTGCCCAATGGGCCCTGAATTCTAACTCAATAGGTAAATGGCACGTCTTCCCATATACAAGTTGATAGGGTGACATACCAATAGGTGTCTTGTATGTAGTTCGGTAAGCCCAAAGCGCATCAGGGAGTTTGTCCTTCCATCCCTTACCCATTTCGTCTACGGTCTTTTGTAAAATATTTTAAATTTGCTTGTTAGATGTTTCTCCCTGACCGCTAGTTTGAGGATGGTACGGTGTTGCAATGTTGTGACACACTCCATGATCTGCTAGGTACTTCTGAAAGACTTTGTCTATAAAGTGTGATCCTCCATCACTTATAACCATTCGGGGTGTACCAAAGTGAGGAAATATGATTTCGTGGAACATTTTCTTAGCATGTTTGGAATCAGCATTTCAACATGGTAGGGCTTCTACCCATTTGGATACATAGTCTACAGCCACTAGGATGTACTCACAATTTTTGGATTTAGGAATGGCCCCATGAAATCAATTCCCCAAATATCAAAGAGTTGAACATGGAGATTGTTTGTGAGTGGCATGGCATCTCATGAGTTGATGCTCCCATGTTTTTAGCATCTATGGCATCTTCTAACAAATTCCTTTCTATCTTGATACATCGTTGGCCAGAAAAACCACTTTGCCAAATCTTGGCATGTGTCCGAAATGCCCCATAATGCCCTCCATATGGCTAGGCATGGCATCTTTCCATAATTTGAATGGCCTCAGCCATAGCTAGGGACACATCTTCTTAGCAATCCATCAGGGCAAACTCGATATAGATAGGGATCATCCCATAGGTGAAGGCGGCTTTCATGAATCAATTTTCTTTTGTTCATACCATCCAGGACATACCCCGCTACCATAAAGTTCACGATATTTGCATACCATGGATCGAAGTTTGTTATTATGAGTAGGGTTTCATCCCTTAGGTAATCATTAATGGGTAACTCATGTGATTCCTTGTATTGAAGTCTAGACAAGTGGTCGGCTACTGAATTTTCTACTCCTTTCTTATCTCGTATTTCTATGTCAAACTCTTGGAGTAGAAGAATCCATCGAATTAGCCGAGGTTTAACATCTTTCTTAGTGAGGAGATACTTAAGAGCTGCATGATCCGTATAAACAATTACCTTAGCCCCCACTAAGTAAGATCAAAACTTGTCTATAGCAAAGACAACAGCCAGTAATTCTTTTTAGTGGTAGCATAGTTGAGCTGAGGTCCAGACAAGGTTTTGCTAGCATAAGATATGGCATAGTGCTTTTTATCTTTGGTTTGGCCTAAAACGGCTCCAACTGCAAAATCACTAGCATCACACATGATCTCAAAAGGAATCTTTCAATCAGGTGGTTGGATAGTTGGAGCTGAGATGAGTGCCTTCTTTAGAATTTGGAAAGCTGTATGGCACTCATGATTAAAGATGAAAGGTGCATCTTTAGCAAGGGGACTAGTTAGGGGTCTAGCTATTTGAGAAAAATCTTTGATGAAGCGCCTATAGAACCCTGCATGTCCAAGAAAACTATGGATGCCTTTCACATTTGTGGGAGGTGGAAGTTGTTCAATAACTTCAATCTTGGCTTTATCCACCTCTATCCCACGTTTGGACACCTTGTGCCCTAGCACTATTCATTCTCGAACCATAAAATGGCATTTCTCCCAGTTTAGGATTAAGTGCTTTTCTTCACACTATTGTAAGACTTTATCCAAATTCTCTAAACAATCATCGAAGGTTTTGCCATAGACGTAAAATCATCCATGAATACCTCCATGATTTTCTCAATCATATAGGAGAAAATAGACATCATGCACCGTTGAAAAGAAGCTGGAGCATTACATAACCCGAATGACATTCATCGGTATGCATAAGTTCCATAGGGGCATGTGAAAGTAGTCTTACTTTGGTCATCGGGGTGGATCGGGATTTGATGATATCCAGAATACCCATCAAGGAAACAAAAGAAAGAGTGATTTGCGAGCCGCTCCAACATTTCATCAATGAAGGGTAATGGGAAATAATCTTTCTTTGTGGCCTTGTTGAGCTTTCGGTAGTCAATGCACATACGCCACCCGGTGATAGTTCATTGAGGGATGAGTTCATTCTTCTCATTCCTAACAACCGTCATTCCTCCTTTCTTTGGTACAACTTGTACCAGGCTAACCCACTCACTATGAGGAACGGGATAAATAATCCCAGTGTGTAAAAGCTTAAGGACCTCTTTTTTAACAATATCTCGCATGGCATGGTTAAGCCTCTGTTGTGGCTCCCTTGAAGGTGTGCAATCAGGATCAATGGGGATGCGATGAGTGCAAAGAACGGGGCTAATGCCTACGAGGTCTTTGAGTGAGTAGCCGATAGCTGGTTTGTGTCTTTCTAAGACAGTGACAAGTTTATGGGTTTCTTATTGGGAAAGCTTGAAACTGATGATCACTGTGGTTTCTCGATTATTATTGAGAAAGACATACTTTAGGCCAGGAAGGAGCGGTTTTTGCTCGATTGAAGGAACAGGTGGTTGCTCAGTTTTGTCTATTTCAATGGGCTCTACCAACTCTTCCTCTTCTTGAATAAAGTGTTCATCATCAAGGATTGGTTGTGCCATGCTTTCTAGAGATGCCAGTAAAACCTCTTCAGTAGAGTCTTGCTCGTATTTGGGTTCCACTATTGTGTTGATAGAACGAGCAAGAGGAATATTTATAGTGGAATTCCCAACCTTAAAGTCCAAATGACCTCGTAAAGGTTTTTCCTATAAAAGTCTCATGATTGGTCTGCCAATCAACAGAGTAATCTCCAAGGTGTCATATATGTGAAAATCTAGGCATATCTCAAAGTTATTAATTTTGATAGGAATAACCCTTAATACCCCCATTGCTCTTAAGAATAGTTCCTGAAGAGGTTTGTAAACGCTTTTCTGATGGGGTTAAGGATGTGTTGGGATAAAGGCTATTAGCTAATGTCTTTGAAAAAAGGTTTATCCCAACAGATGGACTATAGTGTATTTTCATAGCAGTCCTCCTAATTTGGCACCAAAGGATGGTTGGGGATCAATGATTCGAGCTACCTCAGGAGATAACTCTGCTTCCATAAGCCATTCATAACTCATGATTGATGAGAGGCTTTTAATTTGTTCTGTGATTACAGTGCTGTCGGTGTTTTTCCCTCGGGGGGTCACACCAACGAGTAAATTTGTATGCGTGCTCCCTTTCCCGGATGGTGATGCAAGAAGACACAGAGATTTATCCTGGTTCGGGCAAGAGAAGGCCCTATGTCCAGCGGG
>Ga0182004_10002299_pt1 | contig 14772 bp, 10 predicted proteins | sample Sormic07211540_1_FD_120479 | JGI IMG/M metagenome (GOLD analysis project Ga0182004, IMG submission 120479) | Endophyte microbial communities from Sorghum bicolor roots, Mead, Nebraska, USA - 072115-40_1 MetaG | ecosystem: Host-associated > Plants > Roots > Unclassified | place: USA: Nebraska...
CATGTATGCATAATAATATTGCTAAGCCTTATGATAATTTTTAATTTAATGAAAAATATTATTTTTCCTATATTTTCATGAGCACAAAAATACAAATTAAATAATTTTATCTATATTTCAAAAAAAGTAAATTTTAGGGTGTTACAGGTCTGAAACTCTGAAATGCTTGGTGATTCTCTTTCCTCGTTTCCACTTGGATTGAGGTTTTACAGCTTCATTACTTGGTGATCCAGGGACAATTATAGGGTAATATATAATAAGTGGCTTAAGATAGTAGTATTAACCATCAGCTTCTGTTATAGTAATAACCCCACAGATTTGTGCATCTCGTTTGGTCGTTTCTGCGCTTTTCTGAATCATGTTCACTTCAGTACATACATACTGTTTTCAGCTTAGGTCTTGTTTAGTTCACCCCAAAATATAAAAAACTTTTTAAAATTTTCTATCACATAAAATCTTACGACATACTCCCTCTATATCCTGTTTAGAATACGTCCTGGAGCCGCACCCGGTTGCACATTTAGTAGACGTTCGAGACTGCGAGGCTGGAGATGGACGCGTTTGCCCCTCCACGCGAATCGCGACTCCTCGGGAACTCGCGGCGTCGGCCCGGCTTCCCTCGCACGCTCCGTTGTCTTTAACACACGCATGGCCGATGTCTGGCACCAACTCCTCCCTACGATAGCCAATCAAACTCAGTTTGTTTCATGTCTATTATCCATCCACAGCTCTATTTAATAAAGGCAAAGAAGGAAAAATACCCTCCAATTAATGACTCCTTGGTAATCACACTTATGTCATAAACGTCCTCTAATTTAGATACGGAGGGAGTATATATGAAACATTAAATATAGATAAAAATAACTAATTATATAATTTATTTATAATTTGCGAGATAAATCTTTTGAGCCTATTTATAATTGAATAATAATTATCAAATATAAATAACAGTGTTATAATAACCAAATCTAAACAGGCCCTAAATCTAAACAAAGGCCCTAGTAGTAGACTGCATGCAATGCAAACATATAGGGATTCCTTGTTTCCAGGATTAATGGGTACAGTACTATGTATGGCTCCGGATCACGTGGGGGACGGTACGCTGGCATTCATCTTTTCTCACAACAGCAAAAGGCAGGCAGGGGGGCCCTGGGCTGCCACTGCCAAGCAGCGTGGAGCACAGCAAACTTCCACAGCGGGCGTCGTCGGTTACAGCGCCGGCAGCGGCGCGCCATGCAGCTTTCTCGATCGTTTCGTAGCAACACCTGATGAGAGCCGTGTAATATATTTCGCGACACTGTAGTATTTTTGTTTGTTTGTGGTAATTATTGTCCAACCATGGACTAACTAGGCTCAAAAGATTCGTCTTGTCAATTTCGACCAAACTATGTAATTAGTTTTTATTTTTATCTATATTTAATTCATGCATACATCTAAAGATTCGATGTAACGGGGAATCTTGAAAAATTTTGCGTTTTTGCATGGAAGTAAACAAGGCCTGTTTAGGCCTTCTTTTGTTGTTCGTAAAATTTTTGGGTTTTGGCTACCGTAGCACTTTCGTTTTTATTTGACAAACATTGTCCAATCACGGCGTAAGTAGGCTTAAAAGATTCATCTCGCGATTTACAGATAAACTGTACAATTAGTTTTTATTTTTGTCTATATTTAATACTCCATACATGCGACCAAAGATTTGATTTGACGGGGAATCTTAAAATTTTTTGTGAACTAAACAAGGCCGAAAAATTTTGTAAAATTTTTCAGATTCCCCGTCACATCGAATCTTTAGACGTATGCATTGAGTATTAAATATATATGAAAATAAAAACTAATTGCACAGTTGGGTCGAAATTGACGAGACGAATCTTTTGAGCCTAGTTAGTCCATAATTGGACAATATTTGTCAAATACAAACGAAAGTGCTACTATTCCTATTTTGCAAAAAAATTTTGGAAGTAAACAAGGCCTTAGCAAAAATTTTCAAGATTTCTCGTCACATCGAATCTTTGGTTGAATGCATAGAGCATTAAATAAAGATAAAAATAAAAACTAATTACACAGTTTACCTGAAATTTATGAGATGAATCTTTTGAGTCTAGTTACTCCGTGATTGGACAATGTTTGTCAAATAAAAATGAAAGTGCTACAGTAGCAAAAAAAAAAAACCAAAATTTTGCGAACTAAACAAGGCTTAGTTCCCACCTAAATTCATAAAGTTTTCAAAAATCTCCATCACATAGAATCTTACGGCACTAAATATAGATGAAAACAAAAACTAATTACACGGTTTGCCTGTAAATAGTGAGAAAAATCTTTTGATCCTAGTTAGTCTATGATTAGACAATATTTGTCACAAACAAACGAAAGTACTACAGTAGCGAAATAAAAAAAAAATTCGCATCACCACCTCAGCGACCGCGACGCCGTGGGACGCCGCTCGCAAAGACATCAGGCGACGACAAAAATAAAAGCATACTCAAATTGGACCAGGCTTTTGCGTCCTCGCCAGGTTCAGCAGGCAGGTCCAGTGTAGCCCATCTACTGAGGCCTCTGCCTGCCAATTCCAGATCGGCCCACCACCTTCCATCCGACTTTACTGAAATTGGATCGGGCTACTTTTGCGTGCTCTCCTTCTCCTTCTTCAGCAGCCCATCATCAGGCCATCTCCCGTGGGCCGACTGTCCACTAGGGTTCAGCCCACATGGCCTTGACCACGGCCCACGCTCCCTTCCCACTCCTAATAACAGGCAGGCCGGTCAAGTGTAGCCCATATACCACCCTCTGCCTGTCAAGCTACTAACGTTGCAGACCATCAGGTTTCATCACCAGTATCCAGTGAACTGAGGGCTTGCACCCCGAAAACCAAAATGTTTTCAAGATTCCTCGTCACATCGAATCTTTTGGCATATACATGAATCATTAAATATAGATGAAAATAAAAACTAACTGCACAGTTTACCTGTAAATCACGAGACGAATCTTTTGATCCTAGTTAGTTCATAATTGGACAATATTTGCCACAAACAAACGAAAGTGCTACAGTAGCGAAATCCAAAATCTTTTCGCATCTAAACAAGACCTGAATGACTTTACAGCATCTCTAGCAGTTCTCCTACACGTCGTCGTCCCTATAAAAGATAAATCATATTTTGTATTCCAACAGCCCTCGGATAGTCCTCAATTTTTTTTGGCGGTCAACAGAAAAACCCACTCATCTCCCCTCAAATTAAGGGGGAGCTGCATGATCTCCCCTAATATATTTGGGTCCACTCCAAACATTAAAAATATAAAATCATGAATAACTTTTAAATTGTTGAGTTTGGAAATGTAGAAATCATATGAACAGATTGTCTTGAAAAATACTTTTATAAAAATATACATATATCATTTTTTAATAAATATATTTATACCAAGAAGTCAAATTTAGGCTTTGGAGACCGTGTTGTTGTCCTAAACGATTTTCTTTACATGTATGTAGAGAGTGTAAAGTTGTTAGCTAGTGGAACCAAACATGGTTAGGCTAATCACTAGTTAAGTATTTACTACTCAGCTAATCATTAGTCCTAAATAATCACGTTCCGAGTTTCATACAACCTACAATTTCTGATCGGAGAGACGGAGACTGTTTAATGTCCTCGGGTAAACCCTAAAGCACCTCCTGAATATATAGACCGATTTGATCGATCTGCGTAACATACGCAATGTCGTTACGCGAGTTATTCTGCTGCTGGATTGCCGAATCCAGGCACGCGCCGTCTCTTCCATCGCCGGCAGAAGTCCGGGAAGAACCTCAAGATGTGGCTGTCATTGTCGTGGACGCGTGGGTATCGCTACCGGCCGACGTCCTCATCGAGATCTTGCTCTACCTTGAGCCCGCCGCCGTCTTCTGCTGCGCCGGCGTCTGCAAGCCATGGCGGCGCGCCATCGTGGACAACGCGCCGACACTCGGGTTCCACCTCCTCCTCGGCGTCTTCCACAACAACAGATACGCAGCGTGCCTGCGGCGAACGCCGCCGGGGCCGTTCCAGTCGGTGCTCCCATGGAAAGACGACGACAGTGGCGGCGGCGGCGGCGACGACGACGACGACAAGACTGCCGCCGCGCACTCCTTGATACCGGCCTGGTCCGGGTCCGGCTCCGGCTGCGGCGGCGTTTACAGAGGTTTGTACAGGGAGCTGCTGTGCTCCCGCGACGGGTTCATCCTGCTCATGGCAAGGAGCGGCCGCCGCCATTACCAGAACCGGAGCCTTTGCTTGTGCAACCCCATCACCGGAGACTGCACGTTCCTGCGCCCGGCCGACACAGGCGGGCGTTCCTCGTACGTCTTGCTCACCGGCTACGGCCACGGTGGCGGCGACGACCGGCTGGTGGCACGGATACTCGCCGTGCGGAGATACGACAACCTTGAGTTCGTCTTCACGTTCAAGGCGGCGGAAGCACTGAGGTACCAGGTCTTCGCCGCGTCCGGCGGCGACGGCGATGGTAATAAGTGGGGGCCAGTAAAGCGATCTGCCGGGGAGGTGGAGGACGGTCTCTGTGTGTGGATGCGTGGCCGGAGCACGGTGGTCTGCCGGGACGACGTCGTGCACTGGCTAGCCGGGCCTGCGCCTAACATCACATGCGCGCTCGCCCTCGACGTTCGCACTGGCCGGACGTGGACCACGGAGCTTCCGGAGCAGTGCCATTTTTGCATCCGCAGTCCCGCCGAACTGGTCCTGGCAACGTCCGACGACGGCCGGCGGCTGTCTCTGGTACAGTCGTTTTGGGGCCCCAAGATCAAGGTGTGGGTGCTGACCACCGGCGACGACGACGCCGGATGGACGCTGCAGCAGACGATAGGAATTGGGAGCTGGCGGCGCCGGACGATCTCCGGCGACATCCCACGGTGGATCTTTCTGAGTGCCTTCTGCCCACGGAGCCGGTGCGTGGTCGGCGCATCGTTGGATACAAAACAGGAGTTCGTCATCGACATCGGGAGCGGCTCGGGCCCACCTGTCAGGTGCATCGGCAACTACAAGGGACTTGACTGTTGGCCGTACGAGATCGACAGCTCGCGTCGACTTACATCTTCTCAATAATAAGAATGTAACACTTGTTAGACTATCTCCAACAATCATCACCCAAAATACAAGACCCATTTGTCCTTTGGGTAGCGCTACAGGTGAAAGGTTCCATACCTATTTTTAGTCTTCTCCAACAACAAAACCTAAAAGACAACGCTCTCTGCAAATGGGTCTCGAGGAGAGAGGATACCCAAATTTGGGTTATGCCTCTCCTGATACCCAAAATGGGTCTTCTCTGTGGGGGCTATAGGTATTGTGTTGGAGACCCATTTTAGGTTTGGGTTCCAAAATGAGTCTCTTGTTGGAGACAGCCTTAGGTTAAGAGAATTTTGCACTCTATTTTGGTTGAGCCCCAAAAAGCTTACAAATTAGGTATGTAGAGGAGATTGGACTTCATCTTTTGCATGGTTTTGCTAGACTAGGGAGGTCGGTATGGATTTGTTTCTGTTTGTCTGAATAATTTGCGTGGAAAACATTATGATTTGGATTGTGCTAATTGGAAGCTCATGCATGATGAATCACCTCATCAAATTATTAGCTGGACCTAGGCAGAATTGAAAACCCTGAACCAATACATTTTTTTTAGATAAAAGGATATAAAATCCGGCTTCATCTATCCAAGGATAGAATCAGACCAATTATTACAACGTCTAGCAAAGAGGCAAAGTTTGTTGTAACGACGTACAACCACACACACGGCTACTTGGGGAAAAAAGTTCTTTTTCTAAACGAAACCAACATGTCTTTGCGAGAGCCATCCGTTGGAACCGAAAAAATCTAAAAATATCTAAAGCTGACGTCTCCAGATGCTTAGCTGCAGAAACTAGTTATCTTAAGATCATCATGCCGTTGCAGACTTGCCTATTGACATAGTCAGTGAGTCCCTCTGAAAAGTACCTACAAAAGAGATTTTGGTTTGCGTTTATCAAAAACTATTTCATTCCTTGGTAGCCAAATTGCCCATAATAAAGTAGATGCTGCTGTTTTTTTAGATAATAGATAAAATATCCGACTTGATCTACCAAAAGGTAGAATCAGACCAATTATTACAAAGTCCAAATTTGAGCACACAACCGCTCACACGACTATGGAAACAAAAGAAACGTTCTTGACTAAGCAAAACCGACAAATCTATGTGACAGCCATCTATTGGAGCCAAAGAATTCTAAAGCCGACGTCGATCTAAGCTGTTGAATAAAATTGGTCGATGTACCTCTTCTGAAGCTTTTTATCGGCTACAATCTCTTGCATCTTCAGGGCATTTTCTCTGAAGACCCTCTCGGGACTCTTCCTCTACCATGACGGTGAAAGGGGACCAATTGTCTTGCCATAACAAGCGTCCATGGTGGATTTCATGTCTAGGAGCACCGTTGAACAACACTTTCGACGACGAGTTGGACAAAAGAGAAACCAGACAATTAGGCCATTGTCATGGATCATGAGTCCATAAGCTCGTGAAAATATAGAATTATCTATATCCTGTTGATGATCCTGAACCAGACAGCAGTCTCTGCAGGCCGTAACTTGGTCTTGCTCGTGGATTGCGAAACACTGAAACAGCAACCAAAATGCCCAGAGGAGGCTGGGGAGTTTACTTGAAATTGGATCAGGCTTTTGCCTTCTCGTCTGAAGCCCGCTAGGCCATGTCAAAGAGGCCCCAACAAGATTTCGCATGGGCCGAAAATCCACTACGATCTAGTCCACCATGGCCTTGGCCCTTGGCCACGGTGGCCTGCTAGTAGGTTGGGTTCAAATGGGTTTTAATGGGCTGGGTTCTTAAGTGGGTGCATTTTTGGAAGGTTGTGAATGGGTCGATTTACTTATCGGGTCGAATTAGGTTGGATTGCATGGGTTGGAATTGGATTCTTTCTTCTTGGGTTTCAATAGGTCATAAATCTATGGGTTGATGTTGAATTTTCAATATATCATAGTGTTGTATAATGATTTCAAATGTGTTTAGCTTTTCATGTGGAGGCCGCATGTAGATTTTGCTATGCTAACCAACATATATTAGCTTCATGATGTTTTGAATCCTATTTAACAAATTTCAGTCAATTTTGATAAAATTTTAAGGCATGGATGCGAGCTTTTATTTGTAGGGTCTAGCTTCTGATGTCGGGCCTATGTGCATACCTTGCTATGCCAAATGGCACATATTAGCTTCATGATATTTTGAATCTTATCCAATAAATTTCAGTCAATTTTGATAAAATTTTAAGGTGTGTGAACATGAGCTTTTATTGTAGGGTTCGGCTTCAGACATGGGCCCACATGTAGATCTTGCTGTGCTAACCAGCCCATAGCTTCATGACATAATGAATCCTATTTAACAATTTTCAATCAGTTTTGATAAAATTTTAAAGTGTCAATGCGAGATTTTATTTCGAGTATCCTGATTTTGATGTGGGGCCCATGTTGGATCTGACAATATCAATTGGCATGAAGTCGCTGCTTGTTACATTAAATCATATGCAAAAAATTCTAGTCAATTTCGATAAAATTTTGTAATGTGAACAGCCTCTTACATGAATCCATATGTCTTATGCAAACTTATTTTTATTTTAGTCTATGTTGATGATACTATTGTGGCAAGTTCCTCTCAAGCAGCTACAAATGCCCTCCTCCAAGACTAGCAACATGACTTTGCTCTCAAGGATCTTGGTGACCTTCACTACTTCCTCAGAATTGAAGTTAAAAGGACACAAGACGGGCTCCTCATGTCTCAACAGAAATATGCCTCTGACATCATAGTTAGGGCAGGCATGAAAAACTGCAAAGTTGTCGACACCCCATTATCAACCTCTGACAAGCCCAGTCTGACCGATGGAGAGCCTCTTGGTGCTGAGGATACTACCAAATATCGTAGCATGGTAGGTGCTCTCCGATACCTTACACTCACTCTCAGCTGGACATATGCTTCGTTGTGAACAAAGTCTACCAATTCCTTCATGCTCCCACTACAGTTCATTGGAGTGCTGTCAAAAGAATACTACGGTATATATAGGTCTCTTTGACCATCGGACTCAAAATTCGAAGATCACCCTCCATGGTTTTCAGTGCCTTTTCCGATGCAGACTAGCTAGGCTATATATGTCGATGACAGACGATCCACAGGTGGTTTTGCTGTGTTTTTAAGTGCCAATCTCATTTCTTGGAGAGCTAGAAAACAACCCACTGTGTCCCGTTCCTCCACTGAAGCTGAATACAAAACTCTCGCCAACGCCACTGCTGAAATGATATGGGTCTAGAAGCTTCTACAAGAGCTTGGTGTTCCTCACTCCCGAGTAGCCCGGTTATGGTGTGATAATTTGGGAGCAAAGTATTTGTCTTCACACCCAGTGTTTCATGCTCGAACAAAGTACATAGAAATTGACTTTCATTTTGTTTGTGAACATGTTGCTCAGAAGCTCCTGAGGTACGGTTCATCTCTACAAATGATCAACTGGCTGATGGTTTTACTAAGCCCATCCCAGCAACACAGATCCGGCGTTTCAGATCCAATCTCAACCTCCTCCGTTGTAGCGACCGATTGTTCGACGTTAGTATTACGTTTTAGTGACCGTTGTTTGACGCTATACTTTGGCTGTGGTATAGTGTTTATGCTCAAAAGATTCATCTCGCAAATTACTCTCTAGTTATGTTTTTACTTTTATAAATATTCTATATTTAGTATTTCATGCATATGTCCAAACATTCGAGGTTAATTAGTTTGTTTTGCAGATACGCTGAAATAAACCGTCTTGACTCGATAAGATGACTTCGTATCTTCCCGTTCTTTTTTTTGTTTTGTGGCATATGTATCTTTTCCATTCTAGTTAAACTTAGTGTTGGATATTTTAGGCGTTTCTAAATTTATCTAAATTTCGAAGTTGAATTTGTACTAAATTCAGATTTATGAAAATTTGGTGTTTATAAAAGAAAATAGAAAAACAAGTGGTTCTACTGGGCAACGGCACTCACATGCTGTCTGGCTTGACGATGGACACATGGCGAGAACACGTGCGGCTGATCAGAATCAGATGCATGGGTTTTAGATCTTAGTCTCACCAGGTTCTCTCACTTTTGCTTTCAGTGAACTGATGGTTGATTATGTTATTTGGTTTTCCTTCAACCGGTGCTTGCTTATGCTGATATTCAGTTTAATTGCATGCGTTGTATGTGATTTCCTTGTTTTCAGGGCCATGGAGCCCGTGGATATAAGAGTGATGTTGTGGAAGTTGTGCAAGTGTGGCCCATGGATAAGATGGTGCGGGAACAAATAGGAACCAATGTGAACAAGTTATTACCTATCTATTTGTTGTTTATGAATCTGTATGATATGAGCTTGTTGTACCTGTTTTGTCTTGTTGATGTTGCATGGGCATGAGCCAATGCGTAATTAGGCCTGAATTTATTTAGGTTAAATCATAATTTGGATCTATTAAAAAAATATACTTTGCCAAACATAATGAGGCTCGAAATATGTTAGGTCTTGAGTTGCATAAACAAATGTATTTGGTCTAACTAGAATTGGGCCAAATATGGTATAGGCCCATTTATAGTTGGATGAATAGAACTGAAGTGCAAAATGGATGTGGCCCAGACATAACTTTTTTTTTCTCGTATATGAAGGAGAGCTTCGTATCTTTGTATTATAGAGAGAAAGAACTAGCCCTTATAATCACCACCACCTCACTCCGAGCCGAGCCAAGAGGGGTTGAGTTTTACATGAATAGAACTCACTCTAAAGAAACTCAGAGATGAGACCTCACCTAGAAAGAGCGAGGAAACTAACTAAGACAGTCCCAACTCGTCTCCCTGACCTTGACCTAACACTCTTAGAATTCAAGCTCCAGCAAGACACCAGAGGTGTTGCTCTTCTCTAAACATCCAGAGGAGGTCGTTGAAGCACGGCTGCGCGCGCCATAAAAACATATGAATTACGGTGTTTCTAGATTACCCAGGCAACCAAAATAATAATCGAGTTGAAACCTTTTTTTTTGTATCTGGACTTATTCTAGGCGGCACATGGTTGGTTTATCCTCTTTGGATGATTGGCCGGCCATCATTGCTATCTAGGGTTAATGCTTTATTGCACTAACTTTAATGGGGATATTTGTCCATCCCATTGCGGCAAGCCGGCGCCAGTAACATGCTTTTCACTCTCTTTTAGCTTTCCTGCTTGTACGTGGCTGGCTGCATCTCTAGAAGAGGTCAGATGCTTTCATTTCATTTGGTCAATAACATCTAATAATAGAGTGACGTGCTTAACTATAAATTAAATTATAAGAGTTAAGTTATACAATAATTGTCTTCTATTTATCTGACGAAAGTTTTATTGTTATTATTACTATTGATTGTACCTTTTACTAATGGGTCACATTCCATTTTGTATTCTCCCTCACATTTACTTGCTACACACATTGGTTTACCACTGCATAAACTCCCGTACCTAGCTTGTTGGTTGCATAGAAATTAAACCAAGTTGTCCCTCCTATCTCTCCTTCGTATATCAACAAAAATATTGATTGGCCGGCTTAACTACAAGATCATTACTGGATCGGACTCGCACGTGCAATGTAATAATTACTGTAACTTTGTTTGTCCAAAAGAAAAGTACCGGTCGGCCTTCTTTAAAAAATGATTCTTGTCCGTCTGGAGGAGAACTACCATTTCTCTCTGAACAAAGTACTTTCTCGGCCAGCCCCACAATTTGCTCTCTGAACAAAGTAAATTGAAGACAGGAATGCCTTGCTTCTCCGTTACTAAGGCCCCGTTTGGTTTCTCTTGCTAAATTTTAGCCAAATAAATTTTAATCACTTTAGTAGCTAAAGTTCCAAACACATTGACTAAAAAAGAGCTAGAATAATTTAGTCTCACTAGTCATCCAAGAGTAGCTAAAATAATTTTAGCTAGCTAAAATTTAGTGAGGGGAACCAAACAAGGCCTAAATAAAGACATATAAAAAGCTAAAGAACACGATTACCATTGCGTGCTTGCTGGAATATTGCCAACATCGATCATATCCAAATAAAGAATACTGCTGTAGGAAAAAGTAAAGGGGTCCTGAATGTCTGAAGAAAAAGATAAAGAAGTGGACATTCAATTTTTAACGCACGCAAACATTGCCAAGGGATCATGAATGTCTAAAGAAAAAGATAAACAAGTGGACATTCGATTATTAACGCACGCAAAGAACATGCAAAAGTTACGTTGATGGGAGGCACCACCGCCAAGGTGATTTCCCTCTTGTTGCTTTGCAGTTTTGTGATAATATAAGAGCCGGACACACTGAGAGTACACATACCATCCACCTCAGCATCCCCACTATCAGGTGCAATTACAACCCACTAACATCTGCGATTATATGCACGTCAACGAAACACGTCATCGATTAGCACACAATTAGTTATCCACACACTGGTATACCATACCATCTATACTAAAATTAATTTATAATGGTTTATCCCTTCATATATGTGATTATATATAGTCTAATTTTATTCCAAATCATTCATATGGCTTCGAGGGTTTCATAAGGATCTCAAACCTTTAATTTTGTTGGGAGCGGTGGATAGTCGCTTTGGTTATGCAGAAATGATTTGGTATTTGAAAAGAAACATGTTTACTCTCCTTTGCAGGTGGTTTATTCGGTAATCCATTGGCTGCGTACATGGGTTATCCTCCAAAAGCCTTACACACATGATTTGGTGCAGAAGGCATTACAACAATTGATGCAGGCAGTTACGGTGTTTTTCTCCCGGGCACATGGGTGGCGATCTAATTGATTGTCACTAGAGTGAATTCACTTTTATTGTATCAACTCGATGTAATGACTGTGAATTAGTAAAATCCTTCCTTTATAAAAAATATCATTCATAATTTCTGCAACAATGCGTAGGCATGGTTCTAGTTAGAACTAGTTCAGCATATTGATATCAGCATAGGATTTTGCTATGTATTCCAAAATAACTGTGAATCATTGATCTGAATGTCTATTAGTACATATTCATTCCCTCCTACTCCTAGTCCTAGAAGGACAGGAGAAATATGTATTTATGTTTTGTTTTATTTTTTAAAGTAGACAAAATAGTAGGCAAAATATCTTTGTAATTGGATCTATTATCTCTAATGTGATAGATAAGGATCATATCGATCTCATTCATAGTTAGATCTATTGATAAGATGTATGGTCCAACACCTGGATTATGTGGACGTGTGCCCGATTGAACATGACGTTATAATGTGCACTTCCTCTATCCTAAAATATAAGGAATTTAGTTTTATCCTAAATCAAACTATAGTAACTTTGACCAAGTTTATAGAAAAGAAGAAAATAAGTAGGACTTTAAATTAGCTTAATTAGATATTTATTGTTGTGGTAGATGTCAATCTTATTTTCTTTAAATTTGGTCAAAGTTACTATACTTTAACTTAGGACAAAATTGGGTTCCTTATATTTCAGGATGGCTGGTGTATTTTATGTAATGTACTAAAAAATATACAATATCATCTTCTGGTAGAATGATTTTCAAAATTTGTTCTTATAAAAACTTCTAGCAAAGTCATACACTTGTAATACAGTTACATCTTAGCAAAAGAAAAAATAATATTTTTATGAGTTATTCTAGAGCAAAAGTCCTTATTTGGAATATATACTTGTACTTTACTCAAGTACTTCATTCAAGCTTACTTACTTTAATTTGTTTACTGTACTTGGAGCTTTGTCATCAGCTTAGTATCATAGTTAACTACCTTGTTTAGTGTGGTTATATCTTGCACGGACTTCACCGCTTTTAGTAAGTGTTCACTACTACATAGTGCATAACCCCGGGCAAAATTGGATAATAGAGGCAGGCAACACAACTACCTCCAACAAAAGGACTCGGTTAATGCCGGATTAATGAAGGCGGTGGTTTGCCCGTATCTAGAAATAAATTAAAAAACAAAAAAAACCTTGGACAAGCCCAGCGAGCCCATCCACGTGACGGCGGCACCGCCGCCACCATCATTCGCCAGATTTGCGCCGCTCGGGGAGAGAGAAGAGGTAGCTGAGCCAGATCTGGCCTCCCTGCCACCGGATCCGGCTTTCACATGTGCCACCACCACATATCCGTGGCACTCGGGGATAGAGAAGAGAATTAGCTGGTCAGGCCCTGTGCGTCACTAGAGGAGCAACTGGCCAGATCCACGCGCCGCCGCCATTCAAGGAGCAGTTGGTCAGACCCCGCGTGCTGCCGCCACCTCCTTAGGCTAGATCTTGCCGGTTGCTCGTAGGGGAGGGCCACCACTACAAGGGAGCGCTAGATCTCGCTGCCTCCTCGCGGGACCTCTACCATGGAGGGCCGTTGTAGAGGGTCGCACAAGAGGGAGGGGCCACTATTGGGAGGGAGGGGCTTAGAGGAAGGGAGAGTGTGCAGCTATGGGGAGAGGGCGTCGTCAGAAGGGTCAGAGGAGGAAGTGGGGCGCCGCTGTGGGGATAAGGCTTAGTAGGGAGGGGCGCCTAAAGAAAGGAACTAGGAAAGAAACCCTAAGTATGACTTATATATGAGCCCAGTAGAAGAATAGATATGGGCTTTTTCCTCGGCTTGAAGCTAAGCTAGTATTTTTTGGAGACAGGTTTTATAGTGTGCTCGCCTTCAAAAATGCATTTACGGAGGCAGACGCCTTGACCGTCTCCAAAAATAGACTATTATGGTTATCTTAAAACGACCGCTTCCGTAAATCTATTTTTGGAGGTGGGCATTTCTCAACCGTCTCGGTAAATAAAGTTGTCTTTGTAAATCGATTTTACTAGGCCGCCTCAACAAATAAAAATCTGTCTTCGTAAATCGATTTTACTAGTCGGCTAATTTTAACCGCCTCAATAAATAAAAATGACTGCCCCATTAATCATCAGGTATTTTATGATGCGGTTGGATTGTGTGACCGTCTCGGTTAATAAAGGGCACCGCCTCAAAAAATCATTTGTGTTAGTGGTTATGGTCTTATTTCATCGGAGCTCATACCGAAGTAGTGAGTTTATGGATTAAACATTGTGCTTAGGCTATAACTTGTCTATGTTTATGGCTAGGCCTTAGACAGTTTTTGTAGGTGGCAGGTGGTGATATATATAGGCCCGTCCATCCTCTGTAGTTCACCACAATAGGTCAAGTTATTAAAGCATAGGGCTTGTTGCATATTTGTTCGAATTAATCTTATGGGTTGGTTAGATTGGACTACTCACCAATGTGCTATCGAATCCTTTTATTTCTTGGTTTAACTAAGCTATTATAGTTTATAGCTAAGTTGTGCTTAGTAGCAGAAGTAACATACCCTCTCGCACTAGCTACGTCTTCTACGCTTTTACCTAGCTACATTATCCTTATCTACCATTATCCTTTACCGTAAGGCAACAAGGCAACATGTGGCATAGTCGTGCAATTGCTTTAGAACTTAATCATAAGAAATCTTATTTATCAATCATCTTAGCCATACGCTTTCCCGGAGGGTAAATATAAATTTGACCTCGATCGATACTCACGACCGAAGTGGTGCGTCAATATCTTCTGTGTGCTTACAAAAATATCAAATGGATCATAAGAAATATCAACATATGTATTGGATATAGTGTCACACCCATATTTTAAGAACAAAATAGGATGCATAAAAGACTCATATGTGCCCCAGGAATAGTCGCACACATAAGTAGACAAATCTCAAATGTACCATTGCAGTGTTCATTACATAG
>Ga0182004_10002300_pt1 | contig 14769 bp, 7 predicted proteins | sample Sormic07211540_1_FD_120479 | JGI IMG/M metagenome (GOLD analysis project Ga0182004, IMG submission 120479) | Endophyte microbial communities from Sorghum bicolor roots, Mead, Nebraska, USA - 072115-40_1 MetaG | ecosystem: Host-associated > Plants > Roots > Unclassified | place: USA: Nebraska...
GAATTTCTCAAATTTGAAATTCAAATTTTGTAAATGACCTCGGATGAAGGAACTACCAATATAAAAGTTGTAGATCTTAAAAAGTTGTAAAACTTTGTAGTTGATGACTTTTCCATTTGAATCTGTTTAGGGCCTCAAATAATCAATTTATGATTAGTTTATGATAGTATGTGGGGAACTAAACTATAATATAGACACAACTGAGTAATAGGTGGAGTGATAGAGGAGGCTACGCGCGAAAATCTTTTTTTCTCTATTTTTAAAAACCAATTTCGTATTTTCTAGAAAAAAAATTCTACAGGCGGTTGGTATAACTGAACCACCTATAGAAATGCATTTCCACATGCGATTCTCACTTACCCGCATGTGGAAAATTTCCGATTTTGTATTTTCTACAAAAAGATTTCTATAGGCGGTTCTCAGTCACCCGCCTGTGAAAAAATTTATTTCCACAAGCCATCAACACAGCCAAACCGCCTGTAGAAAAGGGATGCGAACCGCGTACCTCTGTCTACTAGTGAAAATCGTTGTTTCTGCTTGCGATCACAACCCCACCTCCGAGCTTATGAAGTCTCTGCAGTCGTTAAGGATGCGCACCTTCTCAGCGTCTCTGCACCCAAACTTCGTTCTTGGTGTGGAGAAACTATTGGGGCTAATGACACTGCTAGCAGGAGGAGAATTGCTACATTCCCAGCCATCTTCAGGCTAGTCTCTACTAGCAGTTTATTTTTTTTATTTTTTTACGAAACTGGAGGGACCGAGGCTCTTACAAAAGCTTTATTAAAATAACAAAAGACATACAAGAACAAAAAAGTACAAAGAAGGGAAAAAAAACCAGACAAATTAGGGGACAAGAAAGGAGTACTAGCAGTTTATTAGGTTCGTATGTCTAGAACTCCATTGTATGTGCTTCTATATAGGCAACGTATCATATGCAACCCAGCTTCGTGTGCAACCTATGCAACCACCAATTAAGGCCACAGGATTTAGATCCAATGTCTGAGGTTTTTTTCACTTAAACCCCTTCACCTGTGGGTTTAAATCTAACCCGTGTGTATCCAGATGGGAGGGTTTAAGTGAAAACAACCTCAGATGTTGGATCTAGATTATGTGGCTTTAATTGGTGGTTACATAGGTTGCACACGAAGCTGGGTTGCACATGATACGTTCCTATATATATATATATATATACATATATATGTCTATGGGGAAGTACCGCCCACTCACAGGCTAACATGCATGCCTTTAATTCTTGGGTATGTAAAGATACTTCTTGGATGCCATATATATAGCAAAAGATAGGTATTACTGAATCAATTTTACTATCTAAACAATATTTATGTAGCAAAAGATAGATATACCAAATAGTAAGGTGGAATTCCACCCACCAACTACGATGTCAAATACTCAAATATGTCCCTTAATTTCACGGAATCCCCCACCCTACATTTTGTTTTTTAAACCCACAGCGCTAAAAAACTAAAACAAGAATACCCGTCATTTATTTTGTGCGATCAAGCATGGTGAACATTTTGATTGATATGTATTGCCATTGCAAAGTGTTTTGCATGTGCGGATTGATATGATGGTGACAGCATGATTTTTTTGAGAGGGTGGTGCGAATACACTGTGTCAACGATGTTGCATGCATGGACTAATTTCAAGTTAAACCACCGATTTGTGCTCATACTCAATTTGTTGTTTTCCCATGCATAGATACGTTGCTTGAGGGAGATGAGTTCGATGTACGTGATGGGAATGGTTCATCAGGAGATATGGAATTGAGTTCAACAAGACTACGAACTGATGATGCAGCTCTGTTGATTAGGATTTTTTTTACTGTAGAATTTGTTCAAGTTCTTGACTTGACATGATCTTTGTAGTTTTATTTTATTCTAAGATTTATCATATCATTAAGCGATATGCACGTTAAAGCGAGACATCGATCTCGCCATTTATCAGAGTTGGTCAGCAAACCAGTAATAAACAGTTTATATTTTGTTTCATTGCAGCTTAATAAATATGTATCTTGCTGGTACCAAAAAAAAATTTGCAGCTTACAAATATGTATCTTGCTGGTACCAAAAAAAAGAAAAAAAAAGTTGCTGGTACCTAAAAAAGGATGGGGTGAGAGAGGCTTCCCCGTCAACCTTCCCACCGTCATCATCAGCATAGCATTAAAAAATCACGAATTATTTTGTAACAGCCATTTGCCACGAGGCTCGCTCTGAAGATCAAGATCTTTACAAACCCTCACTTAAAATGAGGAATCGTGCCTAAAATTTAGAACCAGAGTAATGGTGTTGTGTCATCATGTAACGAGAGAGAGAGAGAGAGAGAGAGAGAGAGAGAGTAATAATTGTGAAAATGATGATGTGGAAAAAGAAAAACTTGGCTAACTATGTGGAAAACAAAAGAGTAAAAAGTGGGGTGAGAGAGGCTCGAACTCTCGACCTCAGGATCACTCGCATTAGCTATGAGACCTACGCGCTAGCCAACTGCGCCACCACCCCATTGATGCTTCTGTTCAATTGCAGTTCTTCTTTGAGTCTACTTGAATAACACAAATTAATCAAAGCTCAGCATAGTGTTCAACTTCAACATCTGATCTCCAAGTGATTTGATAAATGAAGGGGAATTAATCAACACCTGGATATTGTGGTTGGATCTTCCCAGTTCTTGACAAAAAATTATCCAGCCTTAAAGTATGAAAAGAAAGTTGATAAATGAAGGTACAAGTTGTTCAATCTATAATATCTGAGAAATTAAAGAAAACAACAACCATTTTTTTTTCATTTTGCAAAGCACTACATTCTACATGAAGGATATCCACTCTATTTAATTAATAAACAACAACAGTTGCGCTAAAAAACTAAAATTTGGAAAGAAAGTCTGTTGGTGATCACCAACTATGAGATGTCAACTCATTATTGCGCTCACATGGTTTGCACCCGCTACTAGGGCTGGGCATAATTCACCAAAACAAAAATTGGTGTTCAGCGTCTTCCCAGTAGCTTCTTCCCCTGTCCATCCCATGTCTCAGTATGCTTAATTAATTTATTTATGGAAACAATTGGTGTTTAGCGTCTTCGATATATGTGGAGCCATTTAATTCAAGAAAAAACAAAATGCACAAAAGAGCTTATATATATGCATACTATTACATAGATGTAAAGCCTGCTCAGACATTCTTTCCTTGCAAACAGAGCTTTTGGAATGACAAATCCATGTGTCATCTTGAAACCTGAAAAGCGGAAGGGTTCCTTGGATTTATTTGTGCTAGGAAATCCCTTGGCAGAATCAGTGAAATTCTGGAGAGGGGATCTAAACGGAGCAGCATAGCACAAATCCATGTGGCCATGATCACACAGCCATCCTCTTATCAACTGACTGCAGTGGTTCCTGCACGAAACAACCTTGAGATTGTCAGAGGTGAGCTTAGAAACTCAGTGGCCAGACTTGTTCAAAGTAAAGAGCGCAAACCAGAATTCTTGAGAATATAGTTGAGAAACAAACTGACTGCAGGTTAACGTTTTTAATAACAAATTACACATGAATACACTTTTTAGCCACTAACCATACTTCATTGACAAAAAATGGATGCTGATCTAAAGCGTTAAAACTGTGCATGTATTGTTTCTTAAAAAATAAAAAGGAATTAAGGAAGAAAAAAAACATGTACTGCAATATGGGAGTAATGTGTACCTTTCCCTACTGGAAGTTCAGCAGAGTTTTCAGTTTTATCATCAGCCCATACAGATTTTCCTCAGGCCTCTTCAATTTCGAGCCTTTTTCCTTATCATTTCCATTTTCCAGTGCAGGTCTGTTGCAATGTCTGCTGACTGCTTTCCTGATGGCAACTTCATTTTCTTCACTACATCCCTGATTACTAAATCTCAAAGTAACTTTGGTGACGCAGGAGATGTTATTGATGCCAAAATCAAAACCAAGTTTCTTAATTATATATCTGTCCACATATGGAACCTCAAGATCAAGTATCAAATATGAGGCACATCCACACCTAAGGGTCACATTCCAAGCGGAAGGAATTCAAACTTTCAAACCTTTTACTGATCCTATAAGCAAATCCTCGAGGCTAGGGTCTTCCTGCCACCGTGTAGGCCAATCCTCGGGGCTAGGACTAGGATCTTCCCACCACCTAGTTTTGGAGCAGATTTCAAAGTGCTACTATCATCGTGGGTTTGTAATTAAAACTGCTACTGATAATAGTATATTTTCACTCCGGGTGATTTAAAAAACCGATAATAATGAACTGGCAGTGTTAAAGCAGCTGTAAAGAAGCTAGCAATGATATACGCAACATTGTTAGCTGTAATAGTCTAATAGTGATACATATGTGGCCTGATGCGGCTTATATTACATGAATACAACAACCACATAAACTATAATTTCTAATATTGCTGGCACAAGCACAATCAACAGCAGGTTTGTTTAGTGTAATTCACTGTGAGAAGAATGTCAATCGTATCCCGTAAAAAATCTTTTTCTTATTATTTCCAGTGCAGGCCTGTTGCGATGTCTGCTGATTGCTTTCCTGATGGCAACTTCATGTTCTTCACTGCATCCCCGATGACTAAATCTAAAAGCAACTTTGTTGAGGCAGTAGAGGTTATTAACACCAAAATCAAAACCAAGTTTCTCAGTTACAAAATAGTCAGCAGATGGAACCTCAATATCAAGTATTTCAAGCTTTGGCATAGATCCAGCTTCAAAAATGAGTCCCATCCAATAATCACATATGAAGCGGAAGGCATTCAAACTTTCAAATCCCTTTTGGGTCCTAAGCCAATCCTCGGGGCTACGATCTTCCCACCACTTAGTTTTGGGGCGCTTTTCCAAGTGCAAGGCAAGAGAGCGGAGAGCCGGGATATCTCCAAGGATATCAAGGCTATCTTGAGTCATTCTATTTATGCGGAAGCTTAGTTCTTTGAGATTAACAAGTGATCCCATCCAGGGTGGAACTACAGAAATTTTTCCAAGCTTCATGTTGAAGTGGAGTCTTCGAAATGCACAAGGAGCAGGATGCCAGGTATGGAGATGGAAGCCCTGTTCGTCCATGATGTGAAGAGTAAGAGAATGAAGGTTGTGTCTGGCCAGTATGTGAAATGAACGTATCAAAATACCCTCATAAGAAACTTTATCAACTTGTGTTCCATCACGATCCCATCCTTCACGATCCCAACTTATCTCCAACTCTCTAAGTTTACTTAGCAAAGCCAGCTCTTTCAAGAAATTCATATGGTACATACATGCATTGACATGTGTCAACTCTTCCAAATTTTGCATTTTTCCGATTCCATTTGGCAATCTGGTGTCAAGATCAATGAAGAGCCGAGCCAATTGCCGGAGTTGAATAATAGCCGAAGGTAACTCACTCACCCCAGTGTTTCTTATATCCAATGTATCCAAACACTGGAGTTTTACAACTTGTTTTGGGAGCTCCGTAATTTCTGTTTCTCTAAGGTTCAAGTATTTCAGTTGGATTAGCCTCTCTATGTTTTCCAGGTTATGATTTTCTAATTCTTTACAACCTTCTAGGTCCAGCATGCGAAGAGCCTTCATGTCTGAAAGAGATGGCAGTTGCTTCACATGCCCAAAGACAGTCACTGATCTGACATGAGATAACACTAGTGACCCTTCCAGTACCAAAGCTGGTGGTTCTCCATCACCACATTGGATAGATAATCTTCGGATCTTATTTTGTGAGCTTGATGTAAGTTCTTGAGAGTTTAACAAAGTAACAAAGTTCTCCTCTACAGACCTTGTTATGATTAAATCAAGGATCATGTCATGAACTCGACAAGTCACCACATTCCCACTGTCATGATCAATGTACCATGGCTGGATTAGTCTTCTGTTGATGAGCTCATTAAAGTAAGTTTCGCCTATATCATGTGCATTTTGCCCATATCCTTCTTGTACAAATCCTTCAGTAATCCATCTAATTATCAAACTCTTTTTATTTATAGTGTGATCTTCTGGGAATATACTTATATAAAGAAGACAAGTTTTTAGATAATGTGGTAGATCAAAATAACTGATAGATAGAATTTTTCTCATGACCTCTATGTCTGGATTATTCTCAAGTGTAGACCCAATAGAATTTGCCACTCTGTTCCACTGATCCAATGTCAGATCTTTACTAGCTAACAAGCTTGATATAGTAATGATAGCCAATGGTAGGCCACCACACTTCCTTAGAATTTTGATGGAGGCTTCTTTTAGGTGGGAAGGACATCTTTCTTCGGAACCAAAAATTCTCTTAAAAAATAATCTTTCTGAGTCAGCAACACTAAGGGGTTGCATTTCATAAATATGATCACCAGAGGAGAAGCAACATGCCTTAGCAACATCAATTTTGCGTGTAGTTACGATTATTCGACTCCCACAATTATTCTGATAGAAAGCACATTTGATAAAGCTCCACGCCGACACATCCCATAAATCATCAATCACTACAAAATACCTATTGAATACAATAGTAAGCCATATGTTAGCAAAACTAAGATGTTTGCAAGCCACAAACAAAAGTAGGTAGCCTAAGACAAGACATGGCATATTAGGGTCCTATTTGAATAAGCTAATAAGTTGCTGCTAAAAAAACTGTAACTGATCCTAAAAGATCACCTTATAGTAACACATTATGAACTCTTCAACCAACTAACTTATAAAAAGTTATTAGTTGCCTCTCTCCAACTATTTGCAGCTTACAAAAATTTTAGATGCATGATTCAAACGGGGCCTAGGATTTATGAAAACCTGAAGGCATGGTTAAGCAAGCTGTTCTACTCAAGTGCCATATATGGAAAGTTATTTACCTTAAAATCAATTATGTAGATGACTACCAAAGAGACACTAGATATTTTTCTTCCAAGACAACAAAACATTTATTTTTCTTCTGAATCTCAGATTTGTTTATGGGATCAAATGATTTCTTGACAAATCCCTTGTCTTTCCATTTGTGGCTGATATCTCAAAGCCACCTAAACAATTGATCAGGGGCTCTCTATGGTTTTGGATCATATAAGAAACCACTTACTGGTAATAATCTTACAGACCCAAACATTGATTTGTTCTAGTTTTCCCTCACGTTCAGCCTTCTCACGCATCCATAAAATCTCTCTCTGACCAAACCTTAGTTTTTCCTCACTACACGACCTGAGTGTTGTATAGGACGCCTCCTATATTCACGTCCTGCAAGAAAAGCAAGAGCAAAATATTCCCCCTTAGATTTACAGTTTTAAGGTTTCTCTTGTGAGGTCCCCTTCTCCTCCTCGGCGCCTAGCGTTACCAACTGCCCCTAGAAATGGAGGTTATCTCCAGATGGCGCGAAAAATACATTTGTACGGGTTGGGTCATTTTGTTGGGGCCCTCTGAGTGTCTCTAGGGGCAGTTTTAGATTGAGGTGTGTCTCTAAAAACCGTTCCTGTTTCCATGCCCAAGGGCCACAAGCGCATTGGCAACCTAGTGGCTGACACATGCACCTAGGATATATAGTTAAGGAAAGGGTATAGGCCACTGGACGGTTTTTTGCACCAATGGAGTTTGGCCATGTCATGTTGAGTGCTAGTGATAGGATCAGTGATCCTACTGCGGCTACGCAGTGCGTAAAGGTAGGAGATGGGAGGCCAGGGTCGATACCCTCGGTGGCAGACGGTAGCCATGTTGGCGCTGGTGCAGGGCGGCAGCGCAGCTAGGGCGTGGGGGAGAGAGGGAGACAGGAGGGAGGCCCTTGAGGCCAGGCAAAGATTATTGCCTTGCTTAATTAATTCCAAAAGTGTTCAGAGGTATTTATCCCTCTCCTAACAAGCCAGCCAATCAAGATCCTATAATTATGGAAGTAAACAAAATATCTAAGGAAATCTCCTGGGCGCCTAGCCCATAGCCGGTGGCATGGCCTAGCCACTGGGCCGGGCCCGGCATTGGCATGTGACGCCGGTCATAACAGCTAGTGTGCTACCAATCACGTAGGGTGGGCTCGACCAACTATTGACCTCAGCAGTCAGCACGCTCCTCAACTAGATGACCTTCCATAGCTGCCCTTATTGCATCACCAGCATCCCTTTGGGCTCATATATGTTCTCCTTAGCCAATGACCTTCCGTGGCAAGCCTGACTATGCCACTGCCATTCCTCTACCTTCCCTCACTCCACTACTTTGGTATCCGCTACATTCTACTTGCCCTGATCCAGGACGGTCCTTTTCATTCATAGATTAGCATCATATGATAGTTTATAGGTTGTCTCTAGGGTTGCAAGACTCTTTTTGGTGGATCATTAGATAAACCACAGTTGCACATATACATAGAATGGTTTAGGTTTACCTTGAAGTAAGTTTGTAATAGGCACTAGATTAGTTTAAAGTGACCCAATTCACACTCTCTTCTATTGGACACACAAGTCATATAGTTCCATTTAGCAAAACAACAATTTCAGGAAACTTTCATAAACAATTATGATTGATTATTTACCTCCTTTTCATGAGATATTCTCTGAGTTTGTTGATAAGTCGCATCTCATCATCTGTAGTGTCAATGGCGGCTCCCACATCTTTAAGTAAGTCTATCAAAATTTTCTTAATGCTGGGACCTCTTGACACAGACACAAAAGCGGTGCAGTCAAATTTGTCCTTGAGTTTACTGTATACTTGCATTGCAAGAGTAGTTTTGCCCAAACCTCCGAAGCCCACTATGGCCATTATGTTTAGTTCTTGATCTTGTTTCCCATTCCTTGTAAGCCACTGTATGATTTGTTCCACTGGGCTCTCAATGCCCTCAAGCTTGCTTGTCTCAACGTAGAGTGCCTTGAGGCGATGATCAATTTCCACCACTGGAGGCCTAGAGGTTGAATCGTCCAGCTTGTATCTATAACGGCGAGCGCTCTCCTCAACAACACGGGTTCTGAGTTCCTGGATCTGTTTGCCAACATCATGTCGCAGCCATAACTTCTTTATCTTGCCTACTGTCTTCCGAACAAGGCTTGCGTTGGGCCTATCATTACCCATAAAATTGTCAATGCAATCCTCAATGTCATAGGCTAGCTCTCGTACCTTATTCCTCCATTCCTTCACTTGCATGTCGAGATCTTCTATGTCTGACAGCTTCAAGAGGAGCAAGTTCATGCTAGTAAGCTCATCTCTTAAGAAGATAATGTTGTGCTTCACATCTTTGAGTAGCATGTATTCCTTCTCTAGTAGAGTGGCAAGCTTTCGCAGCAGGGAATTCATCACCCCACAAGCAGCACTCACCATGATTTTCTCCATCGTTATTTCCCTTCCGGCACTTAGAATCTCTCAGTGTGTCCTGCCAAGGAAAAAGATGTGGGTTCTTTATACAAAGTACTTTGTTAGAAAATTAGGATCAGGACCAGCGTCCAGACCAACCAACAAGTCTGCAAGCCAGCACCAAATCGGAGTTTCTGCTTTATGCAAGCACTTTGTCACCTTAGAGTTACAGTAGGAGGTCTAAAATTTCATCCTATCCCCTGGTAAAAAAGTGTCCCAATTTTAGTAACCGATTCTGTACACATTTTTTCCACAAACTCAGCAAGCTGTGTTCTTTGCCCTTTTTTCGTTCTTTGCCTTTTTTTTGAGAGAGAGAGAGAGAGAGAGTCGGCTCTTTGCCATTTGAGTGTCAGTTGCTCAGTTTGCTAACTCTAAGTATTATTCATATTTCTAATCTCTGGATCAGTTGCTCAGTTTGCTAACTCTAAGTATTATACATATTTCTAATCTCTGGATCACTGGAGAAAAAACTGATAAGCAGAAGGTTCACTCATATATCCTGATTCAGGGCTCATTTGTCCATTCCAAAGAGAGAGACCGCGCATCAGGCGTGCCTTGCTTTAATTTGTAGACAACAAACATGGAGATCTTTGCTTGCTACGGCTAGAGAGATTGCTAAACGGCGTAAGCTTCATTTTTTTTTTCTTTTTAGTTAGCACTCATGTTCTGTTAGAACCATTCCTTTTTTTTAATGTTTGTATTGTATTTCCTCATTGAAAAAGCCTAAATGCATCTATAAACTTTTTACTTTGAAGAGTGACTGAGAAGTTACCTGCAACTGCGAGCATCCGTTGGCACTGCTTAATAAGGGCGGATTTGCCCCATCATCAATCCCTTTGAATCCTCTTCAATCCCCTTCCAAACCTCACCATGCATTCCCAGATCCGGATGGGGTCAAGCCGTCGTCAAGGGCCTGCGGAGTCTCAGGGCGACAGATGTGGTGAGCATGACTGCGGAGATGATATTACGGAAGATAGAAGAACTGAAGAAGGAAGACGATTAGGTCGTTACCGGTTACCGCCCACTGGAACTGAAGGGATGAATGGAACTTGTGGAGGTCTGGAGGATCGGTGGGGGCGGCTGCCGGCTGGCTGTGAGACGGCGCAGCTCCAAGCGAGAGTGAGCAACCAGCTCTGCTCAAGGGAAGGACGCCGTGATGAAGATCTAGCGTTGGTGTAGTCGGATGCTACTCTACTCAAGTCACGCCGGTCCAATTGGAGAAGAAGAAGAAACACCCAACTGATGAGGATTCATCAAGGTTGTCAGAAGAAGGAAGGAAGCTTAGGAGTAGACATTATTGAGATTATAAAAAAAAAAAGTATACGCGTTGACACTATCCTCCGAACGCGTTAGGCCAAAAACCTACTCCCTCCGTGCCTGAAGGCTGCAGTTTCTAGAGTTGTCCAAAGTCAAACTTTTACAACTTTGACCAAATTTATAGAAAAAAATGCTAAGATTTATAGTACCAAATTAATACCATTAAATTTATTATAGAATATATTTTTGTAAGATACTTATTTTATGTCATAGATATTGATACTCTTTTTTATAAAGTTGGTCAAAGTTAGAAAAGTTTGACTGGCACGGATTCTAGGAGTTGAAGCTTTCGGGGACGGAGGGAGTAAAACTTTACCAGATTCCCCGTCACATCGAAGTATTAAATATAGATAAAAAGAATAACTAATTGCACAATTTATCTGTAAATCACGAGATGAATCTTTTAAATCTAATTACTTCATAATTAGACAATGTTTATCAAATAAAAATGAAAATGCTATATTGTTAAAATCCAAAAAAAACTTTTTGCGCCTAGTTGCCAGAAACTTCAAAGAAACGCGTAACTAGCACCGCTGCGAGAGCAAGCAAGTCAAGTCTCGTGTAGGCTACGCGTTAGTTCAAAAAAAAAAAATGCTCCGTATATATTAAAAAAAAGTCGTCTAGAATAATGATACGACCTAACTTTAACTTTTTACTTTTATAAAAATATTTATCAAAAAATTATATATATTTTTAAAATTAATAACTTAAAATTATTTATGATCAATGTTTACTTTATCTAAAATGATTTTTTTATAGGTATAGAAAAAATATACCAATAATGTTGTTTGGTTGCGAGGATCAATAGGGCAACGACAACCCGTGTGCATCGGCAGAGCCAAGGGTGCCAGCAGGGGCCATAATAATATAAATATAAACTATATATATTTTATAATATATATATAGTCTATATTTATATTAAAAGATATAATAAATAAAATCTTGTTATATGTGTCTATGGATATTCTCTAGACAATATAATTGAATATAATATGATATTCTCTAGACAATACAGTTGAATATAATATGATTACAATAAAAGATTTTGATTTTATCTTAATTTGTTGGTCTACATATTAGGAGATATATATCTATTGAAACTTTTAAAACTACTAGAATACTTATGTTTCATTATACTTTATATTTTACTGATGTATACTTGACTAGCAATAAAAATTCGGTGATCATCTCTTTTTATTGTGAATCGCATTATAGATATAGACATTTACATATATGCACGCACACTTACTTCTATGAACAAATAAACATCATACTCCACTATGAGCACTTTTGAAATACTAAGACGGTAGATTTTAGGATTCATGAGTCATCACATGCACCACGTTGTTGACAGAACAGTCACCTATCACGGATATGAATATTTTCAAAATACTAAACTAGTAGATTTTAATATTCATTAATCATCATATGTGCCCCAATGATGATAGACATAGTCATCTACCACAAGAAAAACATCGAACATGTTATCATCAAATACTAGAATAAATTCAGAAAAATATAGCTTAACCTCGGAACACAAATCTAATCAATTAATAAGCTACACTAAATTCTCATATGTTGGAACTTTTTGATTGGTCCCTTTATGCATAATTCCTGGCTCCGCCGCTGTCTGTGTAGAAATATTTCCACAAGATGCGGCCTAATAATTGTCTAGAGTCTTGTATCATTGTTCCTATCATATTAATAGGAGTACGATTCTTCCTCTCAACCACCCCAAAGGGGTGTATGAGTAGTGGGGCGCCATGACATGGCAGGCAGATGTCCGGTGCGAGGTCGGAGAAGGTGGAGGATACGACGGCAGCCGTCAGGTACCATGCTAGGGCTTCGATCGTTGGTTTCATGAAATTTCTAAGGACTCTACCATACGTCGCGTGGGCCAGAACGCGGCCCATAAATTTCACAGCCCATAAAACGGCCTCATGGCCCAGCCTCATCCTCGAAGAGCCTCGGTGAAGACTGAAGAGTCATATGCCCATATCACATCACATCAGAAAAAGAAAAAAAACTTAGGTCTTATTTAGTTCCTAATTTTTTTTGATTTTAGGTACTGTCACACTTTTATTTTTATTTCACAATTATTGTCTAATCATGGATTCAAAAGATTCATCTCGCGATTTACAGACAAACTGTATAATTAGTTTTTGTTTTCGACTATATTTAATGCTTCATGCATATGCCACAAAATTCGATGTGACGGAAACTCTTGAAATGTTTTTGGTTTTGGGGTGAACTAAACAAGGCCTCACATCAAATTCTCCTCCACTAACGCTGCCGTCTGTTTCTCAAAAGAAAAGAAACGCTGTCATCTGATTTTTCCTTTGTAAATAATAAAATCAGTTTTTTATCACCTTCAACTTTTGGAACGTTTGATGTGGCGTGACGCCAGAGAAGATAAATAAAACTAAGGGGCTTGTTTGGCACAGTTCAACTTCACTAGTAAAGCTGTTTTTTTTTTGAAAATAGCTTCATGAGTGACTTTCTAGATAAAGCTGAGCTGTTTTAGAAAAAGTGTTTGGCAAAATAGCTTCACCAACTACTTCATACATAGTTGAGAGAGAGAAATAAGGGAGAAGCTGCAATAAGCTACTTTTTTCAGCTTCATCCAACTTGTGTATTTGTGAGAGGAGGAGAAAAATAGTTTCACCCATGAAGCTATTTTGGAAATAAGTGTTTGGCAAAAAAAAACAGCTCACAACAGCTCATGAAGCTGTTGTGAGCTGTACCAAACAGGCCCTAAATTGAAAGTTTAATGAGGAAAATCAGACTAGGAATATTTTCAAATATCTCCAAAAATTCATAATAATATATTTTCACAAAATTAGACTTTGAGTTTCGCTCATCCATAGAGCAATTTCATTATGATTGTCATTTTTTGTTTTCAAAAATAGTGTTATTTTTCCCGTGGAGAGAAATCAAGAAAAATCGTTCCAAGGGGACGGCCTCACAAAATTTCACATTACTACAAAATGTTTTCAAGTCGCTATGACAACATATTACTTCAAAAATTTATAGATAGTTTTTTTCATAGAAAAAATGTTTAGATACAAATAAAGAGTGATGTAATGTCGGTCCTTGTTCCTGTATCGAGTACCATATAGATAGGTCCTTGAGGCCCAAATTCCTACAGGGTACATTGGGTCTCCAGATTTGCCAATACATCATGAGGTATAAACATGTGTTTTAAACTGTCTATATGTAGCATGATGATTGGATACCGACTTGAATCTGGCAAGGCACACATGTTAGGCCCACTTCTTTCTTTTTGACTTAGCCCTTAGTTAGCGTGGGTAAAGTTTAACTCTCATCACATTGAATGTTTGGACACATACATAGAGTATTAAATATAAATTATTTATGAAACTAAAAACACAACTAGAGAATAATTTGTGAGACAAATATTTTAAGCCTAATTAATACATGATTGGTCATTAATTGTCAAATAAGATGAAAATGCTATAGTATCTGTTAAACTTTAACACCTCCAACAAAATACTCCCTTTCGTGTCTATCTTCTCCACCTCCCCTCAACGGCCTATTAGTTCACCTCAAAAACCAAAAACTTTTTAAGATTCCACGTCATATCAAATTTTATGGCACATGCATGAAGTATTAAATATAGAGTAAAACAAAAATTAATTACACAGTTTGCATGTAAATCACAGGACGAATCTTTTAAGCCTAGTTACTCTATGATTGAACAATATTTGTCAAATAAAAATGAAAGTGCTACAATGTTAAAATTCAAAAACTTTTTGGATCTAAACAAGGCCTAAGTGAGGAAGAAAGAAAGAGGTCCACAACAATGTGAGGTTCAATTTTTTTTTTTTTTTGAACACTGCAACGGGGGGGGGAGAATTTCTCCCCACCTGATTTTTCCTTTATTTGCTCAAAGGCATGGACTTTTGCTATAATACAAGGGTGTATGAGATGATCCGAGGAGGAGGAGCTAAGCTAAAGCACGCTAAATTACATTTACAGGAAGGGGTTGGGGGGATTGACTTTTTCGATCGCCTGATCAAGAAGCTGGCACCAGACCTGCACCACGTTCTTGCTTTTCTTTGGCATCCTGGCCTTCCACTGCGATGCATCCGATTTGCACAGCAAGAGAGTATTACGGAGGTTGAGAGA